>Ga0209128_1000046_pt1 | contig 75610 bp, 122 predicted proteins | sample ETNvirnome_6_100_FD_184072 | JGI IMG/M metagenome (GOLD analysis project Ga0209128, IMG submission 184072) | Marine viral communities from the Pacific Ocean - ETNP_6_100 (SPAdes) (version 2) | ecosystem: Environmental > Aquatic > Marine > Oceanic | place: Pacific Ocean | collected 2013-06-19
ACCCAATCATCAGAGTAACTCTCATGGATACCACGCACGAACCACGGTTTCACGCAGAGCATTGGCGATCAGCCAGGCATTTTGAGGTAGTATCATGAAGTGCGGCGACCTAGTAAGAATTAGAAAGTCAGCGATTGACCACTTGTCCACCTTGTGGTTCATTGAGTTGGCGGACAACAAGACGCCCTTGGTGCTGATTGAGAAGCTGGATAGTCTCCACCCAGGTTGGTTTGTACTCAAGCCTGATGGCTCAAACTTCTTTATCCTTGAAGAAAATCTAACGAAAAGAATGTGGTAATGAACCCCGAATACAAAAGCTATAAAATTGGCGAACTGGTTGGCGTGGCTAGCGCAAACACTCTCGGTCTCATCACTCGCTCAAATTATTGGGCTCTTGATGAATATCTCGGCGGTGAGACTGAGTTCGTTGATGTGATGTGGGGCGCACACGAATCAAAACAATATCCCGTGCAATATCTGGTGAGAGTAAAATGAAATACGCTGACGGATTAAAGCCGGGCACCCTACTCCGCATCAAGAAGCAGTGCCGAAAGAACATCGCCATCTTGGAGAGCGGGGAATACGCTATCCTCGCTCACAAGCAAGTGAAGACGGGCAAAAGTATTTTATGGGATGTATTATACCCCGACGGCCGCCGCTCTATTTTTATGCCTACGAATTGGGAGGTGCTGAGTGAACCAGAGTGAATACAGCCTCTACCATGCGAACAAAGTTCAAATGCCCGGCACTCTTCTGCGCGCCCGCCACACTCCTCACGCAGGGAAGTTGGCCTTGGTTCTTACCAAGTCTTACGAGGAGAAGAAAGGCACCGGCACAAGCTGGGCCAACCGTTATGTGGATCTTCAGTGGACCACTTCCGGCGAACGCTTTCAAGAACTTTTAACAAATGTTAATAATTGCTTTTCAGTTGTAGAATAATATGTTATACTCAAGCACAAGGAGAAATAAAATGAGCACACAACATCTACAGTCGGGCACCGTCCTAAAGAATTCTGACGGGGCAGTTGGTCTCGTGTTGGGACGATTCATCCGTAAAGGCGAGGCATGGTGGACAGTCCACTGGGAAGATCTAGATACTGCTGCCCACAAAGAATTAGACATTTGTGAGTCCATGGAGATTCTAAGCGCTGATGAATCTTAGCGTAAACCCCAGCACAAATGGCCATCAAGCCTAAATTAAGACCAGGAGATCTGGTAGAGCTTAAGTCCTCTGATTACAGGTTCTTAGGGCTCGTAAAGAGGGCCTCCTATGCCCGCCGCCGCGGTGAATCACCCATGATTTATGTAGAGTGGTGCGGTCTAGCACCAAGAATATATCCCCAGCAATATGTCGAGGAAAGCCTTTTAAAAATAGTAAAGAAGAGCAAATGAACCTCTTTGGCGAACTAGATACTTTATAAGCCGGGAAGAGGAAAATATGTATGAATTGGTACCGCGGTAACAAAAGTTATTTTATTTGGGCTTTTGTATTAGTCGCGGTTCTTTTCGTTATGTCTTCTCATCTTGCGCGCCTAGAGGTAAACCAGCCCAGTGTTGTGTCTTACAGCCGGGCGCTTACTCTGTTAGGCTCCGCAAGTGACCAAGGTACTTCTGCCGAAGTAGTGATCCGCCAAGACAAGTGGACAATCACTATGGGCGAGAAAATCTATGAAACAAATGCACCACTCTCAGAAGAGGTTTTAAAAAAACTATCTGAAGACAAAAATATAGAGCTTAGGTTTCTTGGGTCAGATCCGCCGTCGATATGGCTGACTCTTCTTGTCTCTTGGCTGCCGATAGTATTTATATTTATTATTTTAATATATGTATTTCGTTCCGTCATGAAGAACACTGGCCCATCGCCGATGACAACCTTCTCTCAGACAAAGTCCCGAGTCATTCTTCCGTCAGAATTTGGTGTAAAGTTTGATGATGTGGCGGGCTGCCAAGAGGCGAAGGAAGAGTTAGTAGAACTAGTTGAGTTCCTGCGTCACCCGCACCGTTTTGTAAAGCTTGGCGGCAAGATGCCGAAGGGTGTTCTTTTATATGGTCCTCCTGGGACAGGAAAAACCTTATTAGCCAAGGCTGTTGCTCATGAGGCTCAGGTTCCCTTTATATTATCTTCCGGGTCTGAATTTGTCGAGATGTATGTTGGTGTCGGCGCATCACGAGTTCGTGACTTATTTGCTCGCGCCAAGAAGATGGCCCCATGTATTGTATTCATAGACGAGCTAGATGCAATAGGAAAACATCGCGGCGGCGGTGGCCATACCGGAGGGAATGATGAAAGAGAGCAAACACTAAATCAAATACTCGTAGAGCTAGACGGATTCGAAGAAAACTCAGGAATAATTGTGATGGCAGCGACTAACCGTGTTGAGGTATTAGATAAAGCTCTGACCCGCCCAGGGAGATTTGACAGAAAGGTCTCTGTGCCGCTGCCTGACTCTCGCGGAAGAGAGCAGATTTTAAAAATTCATACTGCCACCGCTCCCCTTGATCGCCAGGTAGACCTAAAAACATTGGCAGCAACGACCCCTGGGTTATCAGGCGCTGATTTAGCCAACCTAGTAAATGAGGCATGTATCTTGGCTGCTATGAAGAAGTCGTCAAAGATTACCAATGCTCACCTTGAAGAAGCAAAGGACAAAGTTCTTATGGGAAAACCCCGTAAATCACTCCAGATTTCTGAGGACTCACGCCGCGCAACAGCGATACACGAAGCCGGCCATGCCATTTTGGCTTATTATCTAGAAGATGCTGACCCGCTGCACAAAGTAACAATTGTGCCCCATGGTCAAGCGCTGGGACTAACTGTACAGATGCCAACTGACGATCGCTTCTCTTGGAACAAGAAGGAGAATATTGCCAGAATAAAAGTCCTTCTTGGAGGATACATCGCAGAGAAAATGTTCTTTGGGGAAGATGGTACGTCTACTGGTGTTTCAAATGATTTACTGAGAGCAAAACAATTAGCCGAGAGAATGGTAAAGGACTTTGGAATGGGTTCTATTGGGCCAATGTACTTTGGAAAGAATACAACTAATTCTTATATTGAACGTTCATCAGAAACTTCAGAGGCCTATAAATTAGAGTTTGACCAAGCCGTAGAAGAGATTATCAGAAGGTCTCTCAAGGAAGCAGAGGGTCTTCTAGAGTCAAAGAGAGAGCACGTTGCTCTTCTTACGACATCTTTGGTGGACAATAATACCGTCACGGCAAAGGAGCTAGAGGGCATTTTCGGAGTCCTCGACATTTATATTCAGGAAGATGAAGAAAAAGCTTGACGTATCCCTGTGGCCTGATATTCTAGTATAGAAGATGGGGGGGAACTGCTTTGCCTAAAAGTAAAAAACACCTTAAGCGCCTTAAGCGGGACAAGAAGAAAAAGAAAGACAAGAGGGTCATCCACGACCAACAGCAGAAGCTAGATAAGCAGATGAACATGTTTGACAGACTGCCAAGCTCATGCTCGGCTTGTAAAAAAGAATTTCCCAAGACTCGCGACGCCCATATGACATGGCAAGTCGTAGTAAGAACAGAACAAGAACTGGTCAGGCTTTTCTGCCCAGAATGTCAAGAACTAGCCAGCAAACTGGCAGAGGAGCAAGATGAAGTTTAAAGAAGCAGTTACCTACGATGATATGCTCATGGTACCAAGGTACAGCAATATCGAGAGCAGAAATGAAGTAGATATTGGAAGCGACTTATCATTTGATATTAGGCTTTCTCTACCGGTGATTGCGTCGCCGATGGACACAGTCTCTGAGTCTAGGATGGCCCGTGCCATGGGCGCGGCTGGTGGAGTGGCAGTTTTGCATCGCTACAATACAATTCAAGAACAGGTCTCACTAGTTCAGGAGTCTATTCTTGGCGTACCCGTTCATAACCGTCTTACCCACCCAATCGCAGCGGCTATTGGGGTTACGGGAGATTGTATGGAGAGGGCAGCCGAGCTTGTAGCTGCCGGCGTTGATATTTTGTGTGTAGACGTTGCCCACGGGCACCATATCCTAATGAAAAAAGCGCTTGAGCACTTGAGCGAAGAATATAATAATAGTATTCATATTATGGCAGGCAATGTTTGCACGCTAGAAGGTGTCAATGATCTTGCCGACTGGGGCGCTCACTCAGTTCGCTGTAATATTGGCGGAGGCTCTATTTGCAGCACCCGCCTGGTGACAGGACATGGGCTGCCAGGACTTCAGACTATTTTCGACTGCGCTCGTACTGATCGAGATGTGTCGATTATTGCCGATGGCGGCATTAAAACTTCTGGAGATATTGTGAAGGCGCTCGCTGCCGGAGCCGACTTTGTAATGTGCGGCTCTTTGCTAGCTGGCACGGACGAAAGCCCAGGTCAAACAATTAATTTGCCAGATGGCAGCAGAGCAAAAGAATATAGAGGCATGGCCTCAAAAGATGCGCAGCTAGATTGGCGGAACAAGTCACCTACCCCTGAGGGTGTTGCGTCATATATCCCCCACAAGGGAAGCGTAGTAGATATTCTTAGGGACTTAGAGGGTGGGATCCGCAGCGGATTTTCCTATACCGGCGCTCGCACTCTAGCTGAGCTACGAAATAAAGTAGAATGGGTACGGCAAACATCCGCCGGCACTCACGAAAGTAACACACACATCTTAAGCACCCGGAACGCACGGAGAAAATAAAATGTTTTATCGTAAAGATCCGAAAAAACAGCAAGCTAAAATCAATCAAGAACCGACAGAGTTTGAGACTCAATATAGTTCTGCGCCAACATGCTTCGAGGTGCAGGAGAAGTGGAGAGTAGAGTGTGATCAGACCGAGTGCCGCAACTGGATGAACTTCGAAGAGGACTTAAACTGCGCGGTAGCGTGCGCAAGGAAATACCCAGCAGGTCTTAGCCTGCGAGAAGTGGCTGACAGAATGGGAGTTAGCTTCCCTCGTATTAGTCAAATTGAGCATGCCGCTTTTAATAAGCTTGAGTCTACTGGGATTTTTGAAGATTTTGACGATCAATAGGGTGTTTTTGATATTGACAACCTATTTATTGATGATTGTGTTACCAATCACTTTAAGGAGAACAATGTAATGACTAAGAAGACTCTTATTAACGAAAACGTTATTCGTCGCTGGGGAAAGCTTGCTAACATGGCCCCTCTCACCGAAAACTATCTTGACACTATCGATGAAGAAGAGGAGCTAGAGATGGACGCAGTTGAGCTTCCCGCCGAAGATGGCGAAGAAGAGATTGTAGATGCCGAAATGGAACTTCCAGGCGAGCCCGCAGCCCAAGTAGAGATGAGTGAAGAAGAGGCAGAAGTACTAGTACAAGCCATCGCCGACGCAGTCTCTCAAGTGACCGGCGTCGAAGTAGACGTAGAGTCTGAGGAAGAGGCTGAAGCTCTCGCTGATGACGGAGCAGATCTTGAAGCTGCTGGCGAAGACCTAGAAGCGCTTGCCGACGAGGAAGCTGGAATGGGCGACGCTGCGTACAATCGTACCGACGAAACTATTGATCTAGAGGTTGTTGATGACGAAGAACTCACCGAAGCAGTTCTTAAGCGTGTTGTCGAGCGTCTTCTTAGCCGTCAATAAACTAATTTCGAGTAACGCTTGAAAGTAATCTAAAGAACGACCTCACTCCGGGGTCGTTTTTTTATATGCGGAAAAGAGATAAATAATGTTTAATGTCCTTAAACTTTTAGAAGAAGAGGGTTATATTAATGAAGGTGAGGATAACATTATCTACGCCGAGAAAGCTTTCTTCGCCGCTCGGGTGATGAAGTGGATTAGGGATGAGGCACAGGCTGACCCAAACTTTAATCTTGCTTCCCACTTGACTATACTAATGTATTATAAATCAGGACTGGCCGAACTAAAACTTGATGAAGATGGCCTAACATATCGGATGAAAGAAAACCCGGAGGTAGACGAATTTGTTCACTCACTTACTCAAGCTGTTCTCGGCGATCTTCCGCCTTCGTCCGAGCCGCCTGCTAGCGAACCCGACGAAACCCCTTAAAGATATTCTTGTGGCAGAAAATATTATCTCATTTATGAAGTCTAAGGGGTATGTTTATTTTGAGAGAGTGGACAAGAAATTAAACCTAAATTTAATAGGTGTTCGACGGGACAATGATAGCTCAAACGAGTTTGATGACTATCTTCTCGTGTTCTATCAATCTGGAGACACAGTCATACAGAAAAAGTATGAGGTCACAACCGACCCAGGAAAGTATTGGTTAGAAAACCCAATGAACCCTAGGGGGACTGCGATTCTCATTCCTGGACAGTATCGAGGCGGATGGAAGCTCGGAAGGCACCAAAACCGATACCAGGCTCTTGTACAGCGAAAGCCTTGCAAGGTTTGGCGAGACAACAACAAAGATGATATAATTGACTATAGAGGGCTAGAAATGATCAATAAGGGGTTCTTTGGCATTAACATACACAAAAGTAACCCTTATACTGAGTCTTACCTTGTTAATAGATGGAGTGCTGGCTGTCAAGTGTTCAAACGCGCCGAAGACTACAACGAATTTTTAGAACTGTGTAAGTCTTCTGCACTTATCTACGGAAATAGCTTTACTTATACACTTATCACTGAGAAAGAATTAAGAAAACACATCAATAGCTAACTATTTATAGATAGCCTGGGTGGCTTTAAGATTTAAGGAGAACATAAATAATGTCAAATAAGTTTAAGATTTCAACAGCAAGGTTAGCCGAAATTATCAAGGAAGAGTACGCCTCTATTCTGGATGAGCTTGGTGGGCGACGTCCAGATGTGAAGAAGACTAAGTCCGCCGTCAACACAGAGAAGGCTGCAACGGACGTAGAGACAGAAGAAGATAATGCAGAGCTTACCAAAGAGGAATCATCTCCCGACTCGATGGGCTCGATCAGAGACCTAATCCGGAAAGAGCTTCAGAGCCTGTAAATATGCATCAAGTTTTAAATCCACACCAGATAGATATTCTTCGGGGCAGCCCGGCTATCCATAATGAATTTTCCGCAAAGGTAAACATCCTAGATGACCGCCTTCAAAAGAATGGCATGTCATACCGAGAGTGGGATCTTCTTAACGATCGCCAGCGCGAGATCTTTTCCGGCAATCTTTTTCTTGATGCCGAGTGCGCCAACGGCGTAGATGATTATGTCAACGGTGCAGTAAGTTCTTGTGGGTGCGCCGACACAGAGGAAGAACTCCACCACCACTCCCCCGTGCTTATGGGGGAAATAGAAAAACAAAGAGAAATGCTACCAGCAATTAGTGTGTCTGTCAATCCAACAGAATCTTTGGATAACCAAATAGACCAACTATTCACGGTCTTATTAGAAAGTGAGGATACTTGAAGTCTTTATTAAGATACCCAGGTGGAAAAACTAGAGCGCTCAAACACATCATCCCTTATTTCCCAGAAAACCTGACAGAAATGGTCAGTCCTTTTTTTGGCGGCGGATCAATTGAGATTCACTACGCCTCCCAAGGCACAAGAGTTCATGGATATGATATCTTCGAACCGCTCACTAACTTTTGGCAATATGTTCTTTCGGATCCAGAAAAGTTAGGGTACTTGCTTGAGACGCTGTTCCACCCCTGTTCTAAGGAGATGTTCGCCCAGTACCAGAAGAAGCAAAACTGGACACACATGGACGACACTCACCTACTTTGGAAAGAATTTCGTGCATGCATGTTCTATGCTTTGAACCGTGCCTCATTTAGCGGGGCAACTATGAGCGGTGGATGGTCAAGGGAGGCCGCACAGAAGCGGTTTACCGAAAGCAGCATCGAGCGCCTTAAAAACTTCGTATGTCCCTCTCTAACTGTAGAGCAGGCAGACTTTACTGAGAGCCTCGAAAGGCATGATGACGAGACTTTTATCTACGCTGATCCACCATATCATGTGGAGAAGCCTGTACTATACGGTGACCGGGGCTCAACGCATAAGGGGTTTGACCACCACGGATTCGCCGAAGCAATCAAAAAGAAAAACAACTGGGTGATTTCTTATAATCCAAACCCAACTATATTAGAGCTATACAAAGATTATGAAATCGTATATCCTGAGTGGGCATACGGCATGTCTTCTGATAAGAAGTCGAAAGAAGTATTGATTTTAAACGTGAAGGAGAGTGAAGATGCGTTACTTATTGATGATTAGTTTATTGTTTCCCGCCGTCGCGACAGCGGGAAACCAGTTTCACTTTGTGGGCATCCGCGCAATCCCCAACCTTTCACTAATGTATTTTTGGTAGGAGAAAACCAAATGAACAACGACCATATCTTGTTCGGGAATGATATCCGACAAAAGCTAATCAATGGAGCAAACAAGCTCACTGATGCGGTAGCCTCAACACTTGGCCCTCGCGGACAGAACGTTATATTATATAAACGAGGGGCTGACCCAGTAATCACCAAGGACGGAGTCAGTGTTGCCAGAGTTGTTGAATTAGACGACGATTACGAGCAGGCTGCTGTAGAAGTTCTTCGGCAAGCAGCGCTAGAAACAGAGAAGGCTAGCGGCGATGGAACAACTACTAGTACAGTTTTAGCTCGGGCCATTTTGATGTCAGCCAACAAGCATATTGCAGCCGGCGCATCTTCTATCGAGATCAAGAGGGGCATTGATCTAGCCGTTGAGGCAATCTGCGACAGGATTACAGACATGGCACAACCTGTCTCCAGCGAAGAAGAGATCCGACATGTTGCAACAGTGTCTGCTAACGGCGATGAGGCTATTGGAACTCTGATTGCCGAGGCTGTTGCTACTGCCGGTAAAGATGGAGCCATCACGATTGAAGAGGGCAGATCTCTCCAGACATCCATGGATGTAGTTGAGGGGTTTCAGTTTGAGGGAGGGTATGTCTCCTCTCAGTTCATTACTGACGAGCGCAAAGGGACAGTTGAACACCGAGATACTCTTGTTCTTGTGACTGATGAGTCGCTAGATAATGTAGAGGAGATGCTTCCCATTCTTGAGGTGGTTGCCCGCGACGGTCGCCCTTTTGTGGTGGTGGCGGAAGAAGTTGAGGGGCCACTTTTGGCTGCACTTATTATAAATCGCATGCGTAATGGCATGAAGATCGCTGCTATCAAAGCTCCTCGCTATGGAGAAGAGCGCCGGAACTTGCTAGAGGATGTCGCCCTTGTTACTGGCGCAACGTTTGTGAGCAAAGAGAGAGGGTTACGTCTTAAGGATGTAAAACTTGAGCACCTAGGATCAGTCAAGAAAATAGAAATTGGCAAAAGGTTTACCACTATGGCCGACGGTGACGCAAACCACGAAGAACTAGAGGATCGCCTAGCTACCCTTCGGGGACAAGTAGAGGAAACAGAAAGCCTAGTAGAGGCAGAGAGAATTCAAAATAGAATCACTCGCCTCTCCTCGGCTATCGCCGTCATTAAGATTGGCGGCGCTACAGAAATAGAAGTCACAGAAAAGAAGCATCGGGTTGAGGACGCCCTAGAGGCTGTTCGATCAGCACAGGAAGAGGGGATTGTCCCCGGCGGCGGCACAGCCCTTTTAAAGTGCGCTAATAATATTGAGATCGAGGCTGCCTCCCCGGATCAGTTCCGCGGCGCAGAAATAACTCTTCAGGCTTGTTATGCTCCAATTACCCAGATTTTACAGAATGCAGATATCTCTTCTGATATCGTAGTAAATTCTCTCTTGCATGACGAGCATGATAAGAATGTCGGCTTTAATGTTAGGACTGAAAGGTTCGAGAATTTAGTGGAGACCGGGGTCATCGACCCGGCTAAAACGGTGAAGTGTGCATTACAAAATGCCGCTAGCGCAGCAGGAACGCTGCTCACCACTAATTGTGCTGTTCTTCGGAAGGGTGGTGAATAAAAACACAAGTCTAGCGACTAATTAGAGCAGCCGGTTTCATACATAAAGACCAGTATATTTTGTGCTGGTCTTTTTTATAACACGGGAGAACTTATATGAAGCCGAAAACACAAGAAGAGGCCATAGCCTCATTGTTAGAGAAAGTAGAGAGAGTTGAGCGCAAAATCTCAGGAGCGCAGTCGCTGAATGGCGGCTTTGATAAGCTCCTTTTGGAGGTCGCTCATATCAAGGAGGCTCAAGTAGAAATCCTCCAGGGTATCCGAGGGGTTAAAAAGAATTTGTACGAGCCAGACTCAGGACTTTTCAGTCGAGTTAAAGAACTAGAATCAGAATCAGCCCGCCGCTGGGAATATATTGTAGAAACGAAGCCAGTTGTGGGACAACACCAAGAACTTCTCCACTGGAGAAAAGACGCCCAAAAAGATTTAGACGAAGTGGAAGACCTCCGGGTGGAGATGGCCAAGCTTCAAGACTGGAAAGCCGGAATGTCCAAGGTGATGTGGCTTGTGGGCACCGCCGCCGCAGGCATGTGGGTGAAGCATTTTATGGATATGCTCATGAAGTGATATGTTTGGCTTATTTCTCTCACTCATTTTTCTAGGGGGAGCGATTTATTACCGCAATCGCTGGAAGAAGTGCGAGGAAGTCAAAGAAAATCTTAAAAAAAACCGCCCCTTGTACGACGACTGGGGCGAATAAAATATAAATAAAACTTGACATACTACCCAGCCATGCTAATATAGTTATGGAGGAAAGCCCCTTATGTCCTACTGGCACCAAATGTATCCGCGCTACCAAAAGGCTGAGCGTCTTGAAGTGAAGAACGGCGAGGCCCGCTTTGAATCTTTGATGGACAAGAAACTATCCGAAAAGGATCGTAAGTTTGCTGAATCCCTCAAGCGGCAGTTTGAGGATGGCGGCAAGTTAAGCCCCAAGCAGATTGAGTGCATTGAGCGTATGGAGCAACGCTACTCCCCCGAAACAGTTCTGAAGCGGCAGCGCTGGACTCAGTCCTACAAGGCTGACCACCGCTCCACCGCTCTCATCGTTGCCAAGTACTACCGCACCACTCACTACTTCAGCGACTTGGCAGGCAAGATTTTACTTGAAGAGGACTTCGTTCCAACCGAGCGCCAGTTCGAGGCGATGACTAAAAACAAGTATGCCAAGAAGGCCATTGCCACTGCGACTGAGCCGGCTGCCTTTCCGGCAGGTTCGCTCTGTAAGATTCGGGCGAACTATAACTTGGTAAGCAATCGTGAACTCCACGACCAGTTCGCCTTGGTCATGGAGAACCATCCCATCGGGCTCCACGCCTCTTCAACCCTTCTTGTAAATGGGGCGAAGGTCAGGCTTGAAGACCGTTGCCTGAAGGCAGCAAAAAAGAAAAAGAAATAACTTAACAAAAAGTCAATAATGGGGCATAATCCTAATAAGGAGGAGTTAGTTTATGCGTGCAACAATTAGTTTCGACGTAGACATCGAAAAAGTTAGTACAACAATGTGGGCGCTTGTCCTAGAGGAGGCGGCCAACCTAGGAGAGACCCAGGTCAAGCTTGAGAATGCTGATCAGGAGAACTTAATGGAAGAGTTGTCTAGGGTGATCGAGCGCTTATCAGAAACGACTAGCCAACTAGGGCAATATCAGCAGATGCTAGCAGGCTTTGAGCGCGCTAGGCTGGAGACCATCTTGCCAGCACCAGCATCAGAAGACGAAGCGACACAAGCAGGACAGCCGGCATCTAATCTCGGAGAAGTTAGAGATGCGATTAGAAACATGAAAAGTTTTGATGGTTTCCTGGAGGCTATTAATAATAATTCTCCCGAGGAAGAGGGGAATCATGATCCCGAAGAAGGGTGACCTAGTATATTTACCTTCAGATATTATGATATTTGGAGTAATTAGTGAAGGTGGAGAAATCCACGACTGGCTGAGCCTGGATGAGCCTACCTACGGGGTGATGGTTATCCCCAACTATGATGATGAAAACATCTATCACAAGGTTCACGTAAGAGGGAGTGAGTGGTACGTGAGGACAATTGATACAATGGAGGTAATGTCCGGTGCTTAAAGTTTTAGAAGTTTTTGAGAGACAGGCCAGGGTCGCAACTGAGCGCCCAGACGGATCTGAGTATATAAATTTTGAACATGTTTATGACACTCGCGAGTGTTTATTAAACACTAATTATATTGTAGCTATACATCCTTACGAGTTTTCTTCCTCGCGAGAAATAAAGAAGACCGAGGGGAGATTCCCCGAGGGGACTAAGTTTAGCACATTTGTTTTGGACGGTAACTCTTTCCGTCAATCTGAAATTATTGTAATTGGGTCGTTTGAGAAGTTCACGCAGGTTCTTGGCGACACTGCACAGTGAGGTTCCCAAGCTGGGGAGAGCTTTTTGATTACCACTGTGGAGTCAAGAGAGACTCTCTTGACCATTTCCCAGGGGGCGAGAACCCTCTCTATGAACAGTTTTCCCAGCGTAGGTATAATTATGCCACAGGCTCTGACACCACCTGCTGCCGATTAGTATTTCTAAAAGAGGTTTTAGACGATCCGGTGAATAAGACTCTTGTTCGAAATGGGAGATTTATCTGGTGTCGGGAATTAAAATACGAAGGACTATCAGGAAAAGGTTTTCGCCAAATTTCATTTAGCGTGGACAACGGAAAGAAAAGATTCATAGTGGCAGAGAACAATATCCTATGCCTGCCTTCTGATATTTTTGTTAGCAATAACCGTTACTTCCGTGCAAAAGGCTCTACATTCACCCCGTTTTCTTCTGTGTTTGGCTATAGAAAAACAATAGCGATGATGTGTAAGAATAGTGAGTTGCCAGCAGAAGAGTTAAGAGAGAAGATTAAGTCCGAGAACCCTTTCCGTCCCGGCACCCTTGTCTCGCCTAGGCTAGGGTATTTTTTCCCTGACCAGCCTCAAGTTCCTAATAATTACCCTCAGGTAGCCTACCCAAACCTACTGGAGGAACATCCGTGTGGCATTATTCTGGGGAGAGGAACTTTAAATGATGATCGTTCAGGCAGAGAGTTTTATCGAGTTCGCTTTGGGGGGACTACTTATGAGAGAGTACACCCTGTTCAATTGGAGATCGTAAATGAAGTTTAGATTATATACGAAGACAGATTGCGTATATTGCCAGATGGCTATTCGTCTTTTGGCCGAGCATCAGAAAGAATTTGAATGTTTTGCTTTGGATTCAAAGCCAAAATTGCTTAACGAGATCAAGGACACCTACCGATGGGAGACTGTGCCGCTTGTAGTGGAAATTACGGAGGGACAAGAAAAGTTTATTGGTGGCTTTACTGATCTTAAAGAATACTTACTTAAAGGCAAGCAATTACTCCAAGGATAGGCAAAATATATGATATGGACATCAAAGATCTCGCCCTTGATAAAGGATGTAGAACTCCGCAAGCCGCCAGTTATAGTAAAAGTAAATAAGTTCACAGAAGAGTCGGCAAAACGCTTCCACGTTGAGATGGCCCAGGCTCACAATAGCGGACAGAAAGTTATTCCTATTGTGATTGATTCTTACGGCGGACAGGTCTACGCCTTGATGTCTATGATATCAGCGATTGAGTCCTCTGACCTGCCAGTCGCGACAATTGTAGAAGGCAAGGCGATGTCTTGTGGTGCCGTCCTTCTCACTTTTGGCGAGCAGGGCATGAGGTTCGCCAATCCCAATGCAACCGTGATGATTCATGACGTGAGCAGCGGAGGGCACGGAAAGATAGAAGAATTAAAAGCCGACGTAAAAGAGGCCGAAAGGCTTGACGAGAAGATATTTACTATGATGGCTCGTAATTGCGGAAAGAAAGACGACTACTTCAAGAAAAAGGTTTTTAATAAAAAACATGCTGACTGGTTTATGGATGCCCAGGAAGCAAAGAAACATGGACTTGTCAACCACCTACGTGTTCCCAAGATGAACATCAGGGTAGAAGTGGACATTGACTTTGGGTAATGCTGGAACTCGTCTTAGTTTCAGCGATGGCGTATAACTTCCCATCATATTATAATACTCAGCAAGAGTTTAACGCCGCTGTCATCATAGATCAAGTTGTAAAAGTCGGCGATGATCCATATTATATGGTAGCTCTTGCCTGGACAGAGTCTCGTCTACAATCAGCCAAAGTATCTAGGACTAAAGACTACGGAATTTTTCAGATAAACTATCGTTTCTGGGGAAAGAGGTGGGGTTATGCTAGCCCCCGTAAATTTCTAGAAGATATGTCTGGCCCAAAGCATGCAACCATTTCTGCCCTTATTGTTCTGAAGGAGATGCGAAAGTACAGAAGCTGCCAAGGGCTTAACCTAGCTGCATGCTATAATGGTGGGCCAGCTTGGCAAAAATCACGGAACAAAGAAAAGATAATTGCGTACGCAAACAAGGTCAATAGGATGAGAGGCATCCTTAAGAGAGGGTTCCCCGGTTGGGTGGCACGTTGAAACAGCACTATGGGATCAAGATAACTACAATTCTCAATGCTGCTGAGAAACTTACTGCTGATCTTGATTATTTATGTTCTTTAATAGAGCAGCCAGATCCAGAGTTTCCTATAGCGGACGCCGTTATCTACGCAACGGCTGTATCTGCGTTGTCTTCACAATTAGACTTTATCACGGAAGACATATCGGGTAACGACTTAAGCGAAGATGAAGAATATGTTAAACTAACTCAAGACGAAATAGGGATGCTTAATTTATACACAGAGAATGCAGAGGACTCGATTAAGCACTTGGAGGAAACATGTGGGATCTCACTAAGAAACAACTAATTTATATTGGTTTTTATTATTTCTGGATAGTCTTTTTATTGGCATGCGTTGCTTTTGACATGGCCTTTGACAACGTAAGCGGCTTTACTTTCGGTTATGCCTTCGCGCTAATCTATTTTATTATTCGCACTCGCGAAGTACACAAAGAGTTGGAGATATTCAATGATTACGAATCAGAAGATTGAGGTCGGCGAAGTCCAATACTCGAAGTTTTCACAAGTTCTTCGTTTTACTGTGACAGCCAATATCGAAGCTATCCAAACAATCGAAGATATTACTTATCGCAATGATATGACAATTGAAGAGATTGCCACAAAAATGGGGGAACTTCTAAAAAAAGCGATAGTAAGTGACTACCACCGCGGTGGCCTTCGAAGGAAATATGATTAATGTTTTATCGTGTTTTGGCAGTAGCTGCGATGATAGCCTACACTCCAATTTATTGGTCTATCCGTGCGGTGGACAAAGTTAAAGAAACTATAGGACAATAAAGCCAGAGATGTTAAAAGATTTTGCAGCATATACCATCGCCACAGTAATTGGCATTGCTTTTTTAGGCGTCGTCGCCCTTGGAATGGTCAAGGAAAGCTTGAGAGATATTGACATTGCCCCACCTAACTGAAAATAATTGGAACACACTGGGCGGCCGCCCAATTCTAAACATTCAGCAGCGCATTCAGCGCCGCCTTGAAGAAGATCGTTACACTTTCCATGTTGGGACAGATAGCAAATCGTACAAGGATCATACAGTCGTGACCACGACCATCTGTTTTCGGGAAAATGGCTCTGGCGCGCTAGTTGCTTATCAGCGGAATAAGGTCGATAATTTTACAAATATTGCAGAACGCTTAATCCATGAGACCCTGGTCTCGATTGAGGCTGCGTTCATGGTGCAAGACATCACAGGCACACCCCCCACTGTCCACTCAGACATAAACACAAAAGAATCAGCCTTAAGCAATCGATCAATGAGTGTTATAATGGGGATGGTCAACGGGATGGGTTTTCCTGTTAAAGTTAAGCCTAATGCGTGGGCTGCTGATATTGCAGATATGTTTACGAGGTAAGATGAGTACATCACAGAAGAAGCGAAAATGTTTATTAACTTGTGCGCGCAAGAAGTCCAATCTGCCCAATACAAACAACAGGCTTAAGGAGTTGTGCCTAGATCCAATACACATTCAAGAGTGGAATCTGTGGCTTAACTATTATGAGCCAATAGTTCGTAACGACCCATATTTTGAACATGAATTGATTACTCGTGGCCGACCACTTGCTTGGTTCGTTGCGGAACTCAACCAGAGAAAAAATAAATATATTTCTTGAAAGGAAATACAATGCTTACTGATGAAGAGATCAACAAACATATTGATATTTTTAAAACATTTTGCAAGAATAATAGATTGAGACTAAGAGAAGCTGGCGATGGAATGCCTATAGCCCGAGCTATCGGGAAGTTTAACGAAGACCAGTTTTTTTGTAACTTTCGCACTGGGACTATTGGCGTCTTTGTTACCCGCGAGACTCAACGACAGTTTACTTACTTACATAAGAAGCTGACTAAGTTAGGCTGCGTAGCTACGCAACTGGGGGATTTCGAGGCCGCATATGATTTGGAGTGGATGAACATCCCTCCCGTAGCACGGCTGCTAAAAATAAAGAAAGGTGCTGCCAAAGTGAGAGATCCAAAGTGGCTACGAGATTAAGATGAGGAAGAACCAAATAGAAGCAGTTAGAAAGTGGCTTAGTGACTCCACTCTTCCTCGCACGGCCGAGTTTGAAGAATTGTCCCTGCTTACTGCCCAATTTATATTTGCTGCTACATATTACTACGACAGGGTAAAGCTTCATATGCTATTGCACCCTTTGTTTTATTTGGCGGGCTTCTTAACTTCTTATTATTTGTTATAGTTAATAGAATGGAGATATAATATTATGAGTGACACACCTAGAAAAAAACCAACCCCAAAAATCGAAATAAAAAATGAAAAAGGAAACAATACATTTAAAAGGAGCGACGTCACGAAACACGATGTTCGCCCCCTTAAGGGATTCGAGGAAGGTCTTCAGAGGATATTAGAAAAGTTTGAATTCCCAGAGGAATCTCGCCGCGAAATTTTTTCACGCATCAAAGAATACACCAACGCCCAACAAGCCGGCAAACCAAAGAAAGATAATCAAAATGACCAAGACTAATCAAGAATTTGAAACCACTGTCAAGGAATTCGTGAATAAGCTCACGACCATCGAGAATGAGATGACAATCCTTCGACAAGATCGCACAGAACTATTTGCAGAGATGAAGAGTCGTCTAGACCCTCGATCATTTCGGGCAGCCCTCAAGATTCATAATTTACAAACGTCCACCCCAGATCAAACTTCTTTAACAAGAATTCTGGAAGTTTTGGAAACTTGTGAATAGTTATATATTATGGGGTAAAGCAGAAAAAACCACTTGAACTTTGTGTCGCATTCTACAAGGGCGAAGGAGAATGGCACCATCGGCTTGTCCGCAGCACTACTCAATCGGTTTATTCTCATGCAGAACTGATCATGCCCGACGGCAAAGCAATCAGCATCCAGCCATTCAGCACCGCAGGCATTCGCAAGATATGGTTTGAGGACGAAGAAGACGCTAAGGACTACGACATAATCTGTGTACCGGCTAGCCAAGAACAGATTGATACGATAGAGGCTTTCTTCCACGACACCAGGGGAGATGGCTATGATTGGGCTGGAATGATTCTCTCAAAAATTACACCGTTCCACATCAAGCGGACAGGCCGCTGGTATTGTTCTGAGTGGATTGCGTATGCTCTTCGGCTAGCCGGCGCGGTTGACAACCTCTATCATTATTCCGATTTAACGCCGCAAAGGCTCTATGAAGTGCTGCATCACTATGCCAACCAAGACTAAAGAATATTCTGTCTTTGCGCCGGGCAACCTTGTCACCTGCGCAAAAGATCTTTATTCGTCTACTCCTATCGGCGGCTTGGCCGGATCCGAGAACCAAGTTGTCTATGGGACAGTGGGGCTCATTATCTGTGGGCCAAACTCTGAGCGCAGGGCTCAATACCAAGTACAGTTTCTTAATAATGTTACTTGGTGGGTAAATCATAATGAGATAGAACCCTATATAAGTTAGGGAAGAATGCTGTATAATAAAACAAGAAGGGGGTCAACATGACCAACAATATTAATTATCAACAAATTTTCGAAGAAGAGATTTCCGAGCACACAAAGTCCTCCGCAAACTTAGCTGAGCGTTTTTTTGAGTTGCCTTACGAGCAGAGATGCTTAGTGGAGTCATTGATGGATGCAGCATACCAGCGTGCTGTGGATGACGCCTTCAATCCGGAGGTTGTTTTGGAGACTGCCGAGCTAGCTGGGGAGATGGGTGCGCAGCTTTATAATTTTGCAAATATGCTGCAAACATACCTGTCTGATCCGGATGAAACCGACTGACAGAACTACTTATAATGAGGGCGATTTAGTCGAAGTGATCCGTGTTGGATCCTTCACTATTTGTTATACGCTAGAGGGCGAATTCCCTGGCGTTAGGGAGTGTCCGGTGCAAGAACTAGAGGTCTATACGCACCCAAAGCGCCGTTATGAAAATATTTTTCTAAATCTTGAAGGAAAAGCGGCCTTGATCGTCTATGTTTCGCGGAATAAATTGTTGCAGCCAGTGGGTTACCGAGTTTTAATTGAGGGCAAAGAAATGTTTTGCAAATCTATCGTTGCTGAAAAATATTTTAAACTCATAGGAACCCAGGGCAATGCGATTAGGAGATCTGGTAAGATTTAAAACACACGACCACCAAGTTGAGTGGTACATCGGGTTGCTTCTTCGTTACGACAAGTTTACCAAAGTGGCTGAAATCATGGTAGGAGAGCATCTATATTATGCGCCTGGAAGATTGGTCAACACTCACCAACGAGGGAGGCGACACCCATGAGATTGACATCTATAGAGGTAATATTGTTTATCGCTGCATGTATCTTTTTATATACCCAATGGAATTAGGCTTAACGGCACACGCCTAACGTGGTAAATTAGCACTCTAAAGAGGTGCTTTTTTATGCGAAGAATCATTTTGTGCTTATTCTTGTCCGCAGCCTGCGCAACAGCAGAAAAACACCCCGATACATGCTGCGAGCGGCTTCAGACCCGCAATCAAATGCTGAAAAAATATGAACGACTCTGCATTGGGCTTGTCTTTTTAGAGGGACGATTCAAGGGTGATGCAAGGGCTGTAGAAAATATTAGAGCAGGACTGGAGGTTTGCAAATATGTATATGGAGTGAGGTAAAAAATAATGGAAGAGTGATTGCCCTATGCAAACAAAGGAGAGCCCGTGACCGAAGATAAAAAGCCCCCTATCCGGAAAGATAGACGCAGGGCAAAAAAGAAAACACATAAACTAACAAAGCGCCACGTCGAGATGATCAGGTCTCAAAAGGGAAAGCAGTCAGTCAGAGAGATTGCTAAATGGTTTGCCCGAGAGACTCACCATATTTATAAGATCTCTCCGTCGATGGTTCATCACATCCTGACCGGCAAGCGGCATGCTCGCAAAGAAGATCAGGTATCGATCTACGACCTGATCGCCGACGAGGCCAGCGAGGAAGAGCTTGAAAAGCTTGACCCAAAAAAAGTTGATTTTAATTAAAAAAAGATGCGTTTTTTACTTGACCAGAACCCTATCCGTGGTAATATAGTGTTACAAGGAGAGAGAATAAATGGCTGTTGACTTCAAAACCTTCGTATCCCTGGCCCCCGCAGTTAGCGCTGCTCGGTTGCCCGTCTTGCTTCGTGGTCGCCACGGCATCGGCAAAAGCCAGGTTGTTTATCAACTCGCAGGTACCCTCGGGCTTCCTGTTATTGAGCGCCGTGCCAGCCAGATGACTGAGGGCGACCTTGTTGGTCTGCCCAGCATCGAGGGCAACCGTACCACGTTCAATCCGCCGGATTGGTTCAAGCAAGCTTGCGAAGAGCCCGCCGTCCTCTTCCTCGACGAGGTTGATCGTGCTACTCTTGAGGTTCGTCAGGGCATCTTTGAGTTGACTGACAGCCGTAAGCTTAACGGGCACACTCTTCACGAAGATACCATCGTCTTCGCTGCCATCAACGGCGGTGATCATGGCGAGAGCTATCAGGTCAATGAGATGGATCCTGCTGAACTTGATCGTTGGAGCGTCTGGGATGTCGAGCCCACTACTGAAGACTGGCTCGCCTGGGGTAAGAACAATGTTGATAGTCTTGTTTGGGACTTCATTAACCAGAACCGTGCCCACCTTGAGCATACTACCGATATTGAGCCCAACAAGCGCTATCCCAGCCGTCGTAGCTGGAAGCGACTGAATGATGTTTTGGTCAACGCTGACATGATCAAAGAGGCATCACCGGCCATGTTCAACCTGGCTCAAAGCTTCGTTGGGTTTGAAGCTGCGGTAGCCCTCAACGATTTCGCTAAGAATTACGAGCGGGTCGTAACTGTTGATCAGCTTCTGGCTGGCGAACGTGTCGAAGCTCTGGCGGCCTTCTCGCTCAATGAGCACTGCGCCATGATCGAAAAGATCGACGCCGAAGAGGCATGCAAGAAGGAACTCACCGAAGAGCAGATCAGCAACCTGGCTACCTACTTCGTCAGCCTGCCTAGCGAAGCTGCCATGAAGCTCTGGGGACTCGTCAGCAAAGGCGGAGTACAGGGCAATGTGGTGAACTTCCACGCTGCCAACGACGGCGATGTTGGGGCACACTTGAGCAATATTCTGGGAGCATAATTTCTCTCCGACCTGGGCATGTCTTAAAACTGCCGGCTCCCTTTTTGCCAAAAATAAAGCTTGACCAATACCTTATCCGTGGTAATATAGTGTTAGAAGGAGAGAGATAATGAGTCGTCAGAACCAATGTCACGCGTGCCATGGCTGGGGTCACAACCGTCGAGGCTGCCCACGCATTAAAGAATCTCACGCCAAGGTGGAAGCCATGGCGAAGAAGTACGGGATCCCACTCCCCGCCAAAGATGAATATGTTTCCACACAGTGGATCAGCGATATCAATGCCGCCAATATGGCTGCGAACGGTAATGTCACCGACAGCAACGATGAGATCACCTACTCCGAGCGCTGGAATTGGGAAGAGATCGAAGGACGCAAGCGGGCACAATCCCGAAAGAACGGACGTGGGCGTACCTGCGGCTTCTGCGGTGAGGGCGGACATAACTCTCGCACCTGCCCCGACAAGAAACAACACCGCAAGAACTGCGATGCGATGCAGGGACTTGCCCACCGAGTAGTTGCGACTTGTCTTGAAAAGGCTGGCATCGTCCCAGGCGCTCTGATGTACTACCGCGACTGGAGCTATGAAACACGAGACTACACTCAAAGTTTTGCTCTCGTTCTGGGAGTTGACTGGAGTAAAATTGCTTCTCCTGGGCATGACTCCTCTCAGGGCCTGCCGCGAGGGTTCGAAGAGTGGTTCCGCGGCAGCTTCATTAAGGCGCGCATGTCTGATGGTAGTATGAAATACTTTCGTATTCCTTCGGATGTCCGCCAACAGAGCAAACGTAATTACTCCGAAACGCGGGACGCGTACGAAGGCCTCACTAATCCTGTTCGAGGAGGAAAGCTCAACAAGGATAATGGGTGGATGGGCGAGAACGTTACCCTTATTGATCCAGCATGCCATGGCATCTATCGCTGGTCGAAAGAAGGAATAGTGGACGAAGAGTTGCAACCTGTTATTGAAAAACTGATCAGTGATGCCGGCAGTAAGTGGTCAGATGTCTAGGAGATGGACAAAAGATGATTAAATATTTATTGTATTTCTTTTGCCGGCCTCAACGTCCAGTTCGTGCAAAACACATTCAACTCCATGCTTCCGCTGATTATCTGTAGAACTATACGACATTCAGTCTATGTGTTACTCTTGGTAAAGAGGAGAGCACAACATGACTGACAAGACCAGCGATGCACCAGAAGAAGAGCCCGGCGAAGATGAGGAAGAGCCTAAGTCGCCGCCTAAGCTTCTAGACTTTAATGAAGATACCTTTGACGCAATCTTCGAAACAATTCAGAGGATTGGTATGCAGACTATTGAAAATCAACAGATTCTTCGTTCTCTCTATACTACTGTGTCAAACCTAGAGCTTGCCTTTGCAGAACTACATGCCATGGCGACAAAAGACCACCAGCGTCTTGACCGCCTAGAGGGCGGATCAAAGGACGTGGGAGAGGAATAAGTATAGTTGTATCAGTGAAACTATACACAAAACAAAAGATGGTGTAGAATTAATTGTTAGAGAAGGAGAAAATAATAGATAATTTGAAGGAAGGCACGATTTGGGAGGCGCTGAACCGCCCAGGTCGTATGGAAAAGGTTGTCAAGATTTTGCCGGATATGGTATATTATGAGAACCTTCAGAGCAGAGCGACGTTTTGTCGCCCAAGAGATAACTTTTTAACCATGTATGAATATCGTCGGGAAACCGAACAGGAGAAAACAATGATTAACAATGTGGCAGATAAATGGCAAGAACTGAAACTGCTGGTGGAGTCTTTGGAAGAGGACGTCCAAAAGAATGCAAGTGGCAACAAAGCAGCAGGCACCAGAGCACGCAAAGGATTACGCACTCTTAAAAGCACAGCTTCAGAGCTTGTGCGTCTTACTCTTGGGAAGGAATAAAATGAAGCTCAAGCTCCACTGGTCTGAAAAGTTTGAAGTAGTGAGAGAATACCCACAGTTCACCCTTGATACTGAAGAGTTTCCGGAATTAGAACTAGAGATTCAGCAAGTCTGGACTGCACCTGACAAGGGAACTCAAGAAAAAGCATTAGCTGATCTTGAGTACAAGATGCATCATACCGAGAAACGCGGAGAGACGATTATGCAGATTGTTGGCCCATGGAATGACTTTGATAAAGCTCAAGTATCCTCGCTAACAGAAGAGGAAGGATTCCTTAAGATGTCAGCGGCGGAGGAAGAATAATGGACTCGACAAAAAGTCATGTAAAGATTTATAATATTTCTCCTGAAGAGGCAGAGGATTTTGAGTTCGACTATGATACAGAGACTAGTGACATCTTGACTGAACTTGTGCCTAACTTAGATGACTGGGGAGGTCTTGGGTGGATGGAGCTAGAAGAGTACGAATATAATCCTCATGACAATACTATGCACCTCAGTTTGGAAACAAAGTGGGCATCACCTGTTCAGTGGTTGCAGTACGCTAGCAAAGGTACACACTATTTTGAGAATAGGCTCATTACAATGTCTACCGTCCAAAAAGACGAAACCTGTGTTAATGGTGTCGCCATCATGGATGGAGAAGTGCTACAACAAAAGACTCTTTTCGAAATGGAGTCAGAAGAGGTCGGCAAATATTATAATGAAGGCCATCCGGATTATAATTTAGAAAGCCTGGATAATCAAATCTGGGATTCAATTGGAAAGTTCGTTAAAGTCTGCGAACAATTTTACCTTGAAGGGGATAAAGAAAATGACTACTAACACAACCGTAAAGGGATCAACCGTCACTTTACATTATCGGGGTACTCTCGACGATGGTACTGAGTTTGATAGCTCATATAACCGTGGCGAGCCGATGACAGTAACTGTCGGCGCTGGTCAACTTATTGAGGGTTTTGACTCGGCTCTTTCTGGCATGGAGGAGGGCGATACCAAGACCTTTACCCTTCCCCCTGAAGAGGCTTACGGCGACAGGGACGAAGCCGCCACCACAAATCTAAGCCGCGGAGTATTCCCGGATGATTTTGAGTTTACTACCGGCATGACCGTACCATTGACTGGGCCTGGTGGGCAGCCTTTCCTCGCCACCATCACTGAGGTGACAGATGAAGAAGTTGTTGCTGATTTGAACCACCCAATGGCCGGAAAGAACCTCACCTTTGAGGTGGAAGTCTTGACAGTCGATACTACCGGTGATGGCGATGAGACTACTGCTAGCTAGGATAACATTCTTCTTAGCTAGAGCCTTCCAGAGCAGGGGGATGCCAATTGGACAATGGTTCCAAAACAAGGGCATCCTCCTGCTTGTGGGAGTGAAGCATAAACGTGATTAGTTTGCTTTTAGCAGTAGCTTTGGCTGCCCCAAACTACTATGCCAAGCGACCGCCGAGCAACCGCCAGGTTAGCACGAAAGCTTATCAAATTGTGCAACTTCTCAGGAAACAAGATCGGCGCGTCTTAAAGCTGGTGATGTACCACATGGACTGGATACCAAAACTGAGGTACGACAGAGAAAAGAAGAAATACGACAGAGAGAAAAGAAGGCAGAAAAGCAAGAGACAACAACAGAAGGAACAATTGAACTCTTTTGATCAGTGGTATGTAGATATGCTGCTGGATATGGCCGGCGTTCCTAAACAACCAAGAGGTAGAAAATGAAATATATTTTATTAGCAACAACTTTTATGGCAATCAGCGCATGTGCTAGCACTCCTCGGTCACCTTCTGAAGAGTGCTGCCAGCGCCTTGATGTTCGTACTCAAGAGATGCAAGAATTTAATCGCTTCTGCAAGGTACTCATCTTCGCCAAACGAACGAACAAGAACCCGGCAATCCAAGAGAGCATTGCCCGACGACTTGGAATATGCCGGTTTGTTTTTGGTGCTGAAAACAATACACAACTCTTGTCTGCTGGGCCGGATGACAACCTCTACAAGGTTCGGCATTTCTTAGACCAAGACCCCCCCGTAAATGGATGGCAGACTCCTCTTGACTGCGACCCATCAGAGCCAACATGCGAGGAGTTTTAAATGGAGTACACATATCAATGCTCTTCATCCGGAAGCAGAAACAACAAGCTCAAATCAAGCTGCGAGTTCGAAGCAGTTCTTGGTGAGGGCCCTCACCATTGTCCGATTTGCGGAGCAGAACTAAGACTAGCTTCCACAGGAAAAACCGTATCGGAATTCCTGCAAGAAGGCCTCCGCAAATTCGAAGCCCAACAAGCAGCCAAAGCTAAAACCAAATCCAAAGGCACCAATAATAAAACATGAACATCGAAACCATAACATCCTTTCTTAGTATAGTACTAGTAGTAGTAACATGTGGCTTTATATTCAGTAAGCTAATAGGAGCCTTTACAGAGTTTGCCCTGCGAGTATTAAAGAACCAAGATGATAGAAGAGACGATGAATGGTAGAGAGAGCTAAGGAGTGTGAGATATGAATTCAGTAAAAGATTTTGTAGTGGTGTTTGCTCTTGCCTGCTTGCTTAACTTGGTGGTCTATGCTTGTGTGCTAGCGGTAGAGTAGATAGCTTTATTAGGCGTTTACAGTTTCGTTGACAAAATGGCAGCTAATGGCTGCAAAACTTGCACAGTTTGCAAGTGTATGATTTATCGAATATTAATGTAATAATGATAGCGGTTCTCTAGCGTTATCAATGGCTTCAGTATTGGCTGCGATTGGCTGCGTTTGTGTGCGATTGGAAGAGATGGGCCTAATACATGAGTAATTAGGGGCAGTCAAGGGAAAAGAAAAAAGAGAATATAGTGCATTATTTACTTGACCAGCAAGCCATATATGGTATTATAATGGTACGGAGAGATACTGACTATGACCTTTGACCTCAAGCTACACGCCTACAGGCTTCTGATGGATGACCCGTTCTTTGCTGCGTTGTCCCGCAAGATTGAGAAGGTAGCTACGACTGCCATCCCTACTGCTGGTGTTCGGGTTGATCCCGAGACTGCTCAGTTTGAAATGGCTTACAACCCTGAGTTCTTTGCCAGCCTTCCGGAAGATCAGATCAAGGGTGTCCTCAAGCATGAGTTCTATCATCTGATCTTTGAGCATGTTACCAGCCGTAAGCCTGAGGGCGTTAACCCCAGGGCTTGGAACATTGCTGCGGACTTGGCGATCAACAGCCACTTGGTTGGTGAACTGCCTGACAACTGTTGCATGCCTGGTGTTGCTCCCTTCGAAGATCTGCCTCTTCATCAAACTGCTGAGTGGTATCTTGCCAACCTTCCCCAGCCGCCAGAAGGCTCCGAAGGTGAGAGCGGTTCGGGAGAAGGTGAAGGCGAAGAAGGCGGTGACAGCGATGCCAGCGGTGAAGGCTCTGACAGCCCTGGCAACTTTGATGATCACTCTGGCTGGTCAGACGGCCAATCCGGAGAAGCTGCTGACGCTGCTAACCAAATGGCTAGAGAACGACTTAAGCAAGGCATGAAAGAAGCTGCCAAAGAAGCTGCTGAGTCTGCCAAGGGCTGGGGCTCGATGTCGCAGGGAGTAAAACAAGAAATTCTAAAGCGACTGGAAACTAAAGTAGATTGGAAGAAAGTGCTGAGGTACTTCATCAAGACTAGCCAGCGTGCTAGCCGTACTTCCAGCGTGAAGCGTATTAATAAGCGGTATGCTTATATCCATCCCGGCAAGAAGACTAAGCGCCAGGCAAAGATTGCTATTGCTATCGATCAGTCCGGCTCTGTCAGCAGTGACATGCTTGAATCTTTCTTCGGAGAACTTAATAAGCTGGCAAAGCTGGCAGAGTTCACAGTCATTCCCTTCGATACTCAGGTGGATGAGAGCAAGGTATACGTTTGGAAGAAGGGTCAGAACAAGAAGGCTGAGCGCGTACTGTGTGGCGGCACTTGCTTCGACGCTCCCACCAATTACGTGAATGATCAGAGCTTTGACGGTGTCATTATTCTGACGGACATGGAAGCTCCTAAGCCTAAGCGCTGCAAAGCTCAGCGCATGTGGATGACTGACCGGCAAGGTGCTGCTCGTCCTTACTTCAAGACTAACGAGCGAGTGATTGCAATCGATTAAACCCACGAGAAATTGTATAGTTTCCCAACATTCTGCTAAACTTTTAGGGAACAAAAGAAAGGAATAGAATATGAATAAACTACTAACCCAATGGATGATCAACCATCCTGTCAAATATACAATGGCTTTCAGTTTATTGACTGCTGCCAACACTGCCCTGCTTCTCTACTATCTCAACCTCTAACTTTGCGGGAAAGAAATAAAAGAATGAAACAACTAACACAACAACTGATAGAGTATGAACAGGGAGAGCTTAATGATAGCGAGACTATTGAACTCTTCCAGCAACTGGTTGACAGCGGACTTGCCTGGAACCTGCAAGGTCACTACGGTCGAGTAGCCTATGCAATGATTGAAGAAGGACTAATTAATACTTGACAACAGTTGACTGCTGTGCTAGAATGACTGCCATGCCAGCCCCCCAAGGGGGGTACCCAGGCCATGCCCCCACCCCCCCAGGTATGTCCCTAGGGATTGACTACCCCTGGAAGCCGTGCTAAGGACATTCACAACGCGTAAGTAATTTTTCCAGATTTCAGTTTTAAGGAAGAAAGAAGATATGATTAAAGTGGGTGACATCGTATACCGAAGAAGAAGAAGAGGCTTTCTCCATGAATATCCTGATGTAGTTAAGAACAGCGTCGGACTAGTTATTAAAGAGTTGCTAGACAAAGGAGCGGTTCCTCAGTACTATGTCCACTTCGACGACAAAGAAAGACCTCTGTGGTATCTCCAGCATGACCTCCATAAAATCGGAGGAGAAAGAAAAAAACATGTTTAACTTTAGTACCAAGTGTAAAGAAATCGATAAAGAGAATAGTAACCTCTTTAGGGCAGCCACCCTACTTCAAGAGCTAGGAAACGAGCCAGGACTAACAACGGCTCAGTTTGCCCTCCAACTAGAGCGTCATGATATCCCAGCAGATGAATACGAGAATCTGTACCTGGCGGCCAAAGCAATTGAAACGATGATGTCTCTTGACCTGCCATCAGAGTTTGCTAGCGAGCCAACCGTACATTAATGTGGAATCCAGGTGACCTTGTAGAAATTACAGACATCGCAGCCATGCCGGCTCTTATCGGCTCAGTCGGAATCATTGTTCGCAGACTAGGAGTCAACCCAAATGGAGGCGAGGATCATTTCTATGAAGTGGATGTCTCGTCACATGGCTATCAAATCCTAATAGAAAAAGAGCTAAGATTAGTTCGGGAAGCAAATAAAAAATGAAAATTGGAGATTTAGTAGAATTCTCACTTGGCACTGTGCCGGGAGAAGTAGATGGCATTGGAGTATATGCCGGCAGTAGCGATAACGGTAAGCATAAGGTGCTATATGCCGGCAGGTCTTATGAACTACAGCCACAGTTCATTAATCTAATTTCTATAGTACGAAAGACCGGTGTAAATGATCCGGTAGACAATTAAAAACAAAGTCTAAAGTAGAAACCCGCGGAACATCATTAATCCTTTCAGCACTTCGGTACCCCCCCTACACAACTCTTTAAAACTATTGTATAATCATAGGGGAGTATTTCAGTATATGTTAACTTTTCAAAAGGGTGATTTTATTGTTGAGCACTTAGGCGCGCGATCGCCTGCGTCGTTCGGCGTAGTGACCGGTATTCATGAGGGTGAGGTTATTTCTGTACGATTCCCTAGAGGAGAATTTTACAGCTTTGCCAGCTATTGCCGGCATTATCAGGATTGGTTAGATGAACACAGATTTTAAAGTTGGCGACCTTGTACGGCGTAAGTCAGTTTCCAAAAAATTGACCAACAGGCCTTACACTGCTTTGCAAGAGTCAAACGATTTGGTACTTGTTGTCAACTCCCTGCCTGCTAGTAAAAGATTTTTTTATGGCAATGTTTGTGGTACTGGTGATACACACCTTTGGAGCGTTGATCAATTTTACTTAGTCTCTAAGGGGTGCCCGTGAAACGTGGTGATGTAGTTGTCTTAAGGGCAGACAAGATTTACGAACGCTATGGAAAAGACGTTCCCTATTATCTTGTAGTTGAAAGATATGACCGCGACATCGTAAAGGTACATGATCCGGTTTCCAAAGAGATGACTGCTGTGCCCATTGATGACTTAATTTTGATTTCCTCAAATTGCGGGCATCAAAAAAATTTCTAAGAAAAAATTTCGAGACTTATATGAACCCTACTTTAGATTTACATGGATATAAACATCATGAAGTACAAAATGCTGTGGCGAGATTCATCGAAGATTGGTTGGGCGAAGGTGTTTTCATTGATATTATTACGGGACATAGCGAACAAATGGTTAAGGAGACGGTCAAAGTGATTCAATATTATGGTTTAGAATATATGACAGGGTTGCCTGAGCACTCTGGGAAAATTAGAGTGGTGCTGTACAATGACTATCATTAATTTTTTGATTTATGGTGTTGCTTGGATTGTAGTGAGTTTTGGATTAACTCTTTTTATTGCTTCGGCCTTCTTCGGAATTCCTAAAGAAATTAGTGAAGAAGAATATAATGACTTGCAAAGCAAGAAGGGAAGGTAAGCCAAATGTTATATAACTCGTTGTTTTTATTGTTATTTTCTACTTTTTTCAATCAAACATACCAACTCCGGCAAATTGAGTGCCCTCGATGGATGCCCGGTAGTAATGAAGTTTTACCCCAAGGTGTGGTACTTTCTCCCGCCCTAGAACTTCAAAATAAAGTAAGATGCTACTGTGAGGTTGTTAAGCGCAAAGAAAGGCAGTGTATTGCTCGGCATGTGCCTGCCTCTATTTGTAAGGAGCGTACTTCGGTATGGGTTGCTGACAATTTGTCACTTAAAAATAGCTTCCGGTTAGTGAACGGTGTTGCGCCGGCCCCGAGACGAGATAGGATGATGAGTTTTGAACCGTAGAGGAATGACCCTTCTTATAGTTTTAGTTACATCTACACTTATTAGCTTGAGTGTAACGTTATTAATTTCTTCCGTCAACACTGAAGTGATGATCGCAGGGAACAATCTCCGCATTGCCCATGCAAAAATTTCGGCGGCGAGTGGCTTGAACCACTTTGCCGCCCTTAATTTAACTTACGACACACTTAGAGAGCGCGCTGGCGACGTGCAAACTCTTCAAATTATTCCCGAGACCCAACTTGGGCAGCGCACCTCTTATGAAGTAAATGTGCATTTTTCTCCCTCTCTAAGTGACGGGCGATATTTTGTTGAGAGCATCGGATATTACAAAAAATCTGGGCGAGTTATTTCCGTGCATCCAATAAAAGCGCTTTTTCAAGGCGAGCAATAAAAAAACAAAACTATTTATTAAGCCGTAAGCCTATACAAAAGGGACACTTTCACATGAAGCTTGATCTTAACTTCCTTAAAAATATGATATTGGAAGAACGACAAAGCCGCAAAAAGCAGTATCTACGAGAAGGGGTTTTTGGAGATTACTCTAAAGGGCGCTCCGATCGCGGCATGACTCCTGCTGATATTGATGCTCGAATTGCAGCAGTCCAATCCAAGCTAGGAATAGAAACCGGCAACGTAGGAAAACCACAAGATGTTAAAACTTTTGGGGGATCCGGCACCGCACCTATTCCAGGTGAAGCAACCACTACCATGGCTCCTGCTGCTGGTAACGCCGCACGGGACGCAACAAAAGACCTAATTAATAAATTTACTACCGCAGAGAAAAAAGAAGCCGCGGCGGATAGTATAATAATTCTTATTGCGACGCCTCCTTTTGGAAATGTCAAAGCCGGGGAAAAGATAGAAAATATAATTTTAAAAGATTTCGAAAACTTTGGATCAATTCTTACGGGGCCAGGAGGATTTGGTGCCGAGGGCGTCAAGGCACTTGGACACAACTACGCGCTAACAAACGTAATAAATACAATTTTCCCAGCAGGCTTTGGAACTACTCTCAACGATGAACAAGAGGAATCTTATACAATGCTCTTAGACATTGTCCGAGAACTGCTCGGACAGGACAAAGTGCAGGAGTTAGAAGATGAGATGGGGGTTAAGCCATTGGCTGCATTGCCTCCAGAATCTGCCGGCACTTCGCCCACGGACACAATGATAGGAGCATATGACTAATGATTACTAAAACTCCTATTTGGAATATCGTCCGGCAAGAACTAAGAGAAGCCGCTAGATCAACGAAAATTGTAAACCTTATAATAGAAAGAATCAAGGAGACACCGCAAGATGAAGCTGACAATGAGCCAACTAAAAAAGATCGTTAGCGAAGTCTTGGCAGAAGCTGCGCCTGACGGCTATATACAAAAGAAATATAGGAAATCTTTTAAACGGATGATAGCCAAAGCCGGCAGCGGCGGGAATAAAAATACACCGCCCTTTACTAAAAAAGCAAAGCTCGGCAAATCAGGAACTTCAGGGAACCCATAGTGAAAAAATTAATAACAGAGTGGAGAAGGTTTATAAAAGAAGGTGTCGTAATTAACATCCCTGATACCTTTGTTCCCCACTCCGAACTCAATCAGGATTTCTGGAATCAACCCGGAGAAAAGCTCGATCCGAAGATCCGATTACAACTCCTGAAAATTGCTCAGGACTTCATTGATAACAGTCAAGGATCTGACGCTCCTTTAAAGGACATCACGTTTACAGGATCACTTGCGAACTTTAATTACTCTCCCTTCTCTGATGTGGATCTTCATGTTCTTTTCGATTTTTCTGAGATAAATGACGATGAAGAATTAGTCCGTGAATATTTTCAGGCTGCCAAAGCTGTCTGGAATTTTACCCACGACATTCGCATGAAAGGCTATGAGGTTGAGATCTACGGGCAACACTCTAAAGATCCTCACGTAGCTTCTGGACTTTATTCAGTCCTCAACGATGAGTGGATTGTGAAACCTGACCAGAAAGATCCTCAAATCGACTTTAAAGATATTAAAGTAAAGGCTGATTCTTTGGAAGATCAGATTGATAGAGTTGTAGGACTTTATGACGAAGGCAAATATCAAGAAGCTATTGACCGTGCAGACAAACTGAAAGAGAAGATTAGAAAACTCCGCAAAACAGGACTCGATAGTGTGGGAGAGTACTCAGTTGAGAATCTCGCATTCAAAACGCTACGACGAAACGGATATCTCGGCAAATTGTCTGATGCTAAGACAGATGCTTATGATAAACTCATGTCCGTCGAGGACTAACTCAAATAAGGAACTATTTATAGCATGAAGCTTACACGCGACATTATCAGAAACCTCATCGAAGAAGAGGTTAAACTTCTTTCTGAAGCTGTCTTCGGTGCCCAGTCCAATATGACTGGACAAGAGAGAGAAAAAGAAAGCCTGATTGCTCAAGCTCAAGCATATCAACTTGCAATGACACCTGAAGCTTTGGAAAAACAATGGGCCGAGGCAGAAAAAGCTGGAGTGGCTCCTGAGAGTAAGAATGCGTGGATTAAGGAAAGAAAAAAACACCTTGACGACGCCTGGGCTTCGGTCAATGCAGATGCTACTCGGCTATCGGGAGGTCAGCCATAACATGAAAATTACAAAACCACAACTACAACAAGTTATTCAAGAAGAGATTAAGAATGTCATCTCCGAGATGGTTCGTCTTCGTCCAAAAGATATTGCCGGTAAAGATCTCACTTTCCAAATCCTTCAGCCCATTACTAACAAAAGAGGCAAGCCTGACTTTGAGCGGGTAACCTATAAGGGCAAGATCGTAAAGCTTCCGGGTATTACCCGAAGTGAACTGCGCGATCCTCTATCTCCTGAGCAGCCTGTTATTGTAGAATTAGAGTCTGGTGAACATCTTCATTTTGTTCCTGGCACAGATGTAAAGCTCACGCTAGCTGACGTCACATACAATTTATAATCATATATTATTGACTGAATAAAACTATTTATTTTAGGTCTATAATATTATGAGCACTTTTAAAGAACATAAAACAATTGCTGATAGAGCCGCGAGTGATCGTGCGCGTCATCGCCAAAAGATTGAAAAAGCTATAAAAGAGAGTATTAAGGACGTTGTAGCTGAAGAAAGTATCATTGGACAAAACGGAAAAAAGAAGATAAGAATACCTGTTAGGGGCATAAAAGAGCACCGGTTTGTTTATGGAGCTAATGAAAATAATAAGCAAGTCGGCTCAGCGGAAGGAAAAGAAGTCAAACAAGGACAGAGAATTGGACACCGCCGTCGCCGTTTAGCGAAGGAAGGACAAGGCGACCGTCCTGGAGATAAGCCCGGCGAGGAAATGTATGAGATAGAAATGTCCCTAGAGGAACTAGCTGGATATCTTTTTAGTGACCTTAATTTGCCCGAGCTAGAAAAGAAGAACTTCAAATTTACAACTCAAGAAAAGATGAAACGGAAAGGCAAGCGCCCATACGGAATTCGTCCACGCTTGTCAAAAAAAGAAACCATTAAACAAAAGATTAGAAGAAAGAAGGCCGCAATTAAGGCGGGATCCTATGATCCGGAAAGTGGTGAGCGATTTACGTTTCACGAGAGTGACCTACGGTATAAACACATAGCACCAGTAATCAAAGAAAACACTGCTGCTGTTGTATTTTTTGTGATGGATGTGTCCGGGTCTATGACTAAATCCAAGAAGTTTCTTGCTCGGAGTTTCTTTTTTCTTCTCTATCAATTTTTAAACCATAAATATTCATCTATTGACGTAGTGTTTATTTCTCATACTGCCGACGCCCACGAAGTCAATGAGGAGCAATTTTTTACACAGGTTCCCAATGGCGGAACACTTGTCTCGACTGGGTTGAAAAAAGCAGAAGAGATTATTGAAAAACGATATCACCCAAACAATTGGAATCTCTATACTTTTTACTGCGGGGACGGAGATAATTGGGGGATAGATAATAAAGAGGCGCTTGATGCGTTTAAGCGGTTAAAAGAGATAAATCAGGCAATGTGTTATACTGAAATCGGCTCTGAGCCGACTTACCGAGAACTTTCATTCTTTGGGGGTTCGGGCGAAAGACGGCTTTGGGATTGGGTTAAGCTCGCAGAGGATAAGAGCTTCAAGAGAGTTCGCCTCACCGAGAGTAAAGATATTTGGCCAGCGTTTAAAAGATTATTCGGAGGTAAAGAATAATGTCAGACTGGTCGATGGAAGAGCTTCAGGAATGGGATAAAAAGATTTGTAAGATTGGAGAGTCCCTGGGTTTAGACTGGTATCCAATTGAGTATGAGATATGTGATTATAAAGAGATGATCGGACACATGGCTTACACGGGGTTACCGACTCACTATAGGCATTGGTCTTTCGGAAAATCCTTTGATCGTATTCAGACAGAATATAATTTGGGGATGTCTGGTTTACCATATGAGATGATAATAAATTCCAATCCCAGTATATCGTACCTTATGACAGAGAACCCAATGCCGACCCACCTACTTACAATGGCACATTGTGTAGGCCACAGCGATTTCTTCAAGAATAACCGTATGTTCTCTGAGACCGGCGCTGATACAGTAATTGATCGGTTTAAAACCTCCGGTAAACGTGTCAAGAAATATATGGAAGATCCAAATATTGGAATTGATAAGGTTGAGAAGATATTAGATGCTTGTCACGCTATTCGTTTTCAAGTCCCGCGGACTCCCGGACTAAAACGTCGGAATCATAAAGAACTTAAAGAATATTATAAAAGATTAATATTGAATGATAAGTCTGGCTGGTGGGATCATTTTAATTTAGAAAAAATTCCACTAGAGCCAGACTGTAACCTTTTAGCCTTTATAGCAGATAATAATCGATTTCTAGAGGAGTGGGAAAGAGATCTAATTCGTATTGTTGAACAAGAGTCTAAATATTTTGTCCCGCAAGCTTGTACCAAAATAATGAATGAGGGGTGGGCTTGCATGATGCATGAAAAAATTCTTAATATGCTGGATATACCAGATGATTATTTCCTATCATTTGTCCGATTACATAATCAGGTAGTTAGGCCTCACTTGGGCAGGATTAATCCATATCACTTAGGGTTTAAAATATTCAAATATATTGAAGAAACCCAAGGATTTGATGAATGTCTGAGGATCAGAGAAATACACAACGACGAAACTTTCCTTAAAAACTATCTTAATGAGGAATTATGCAAAGAGTTGAATTTATTTACTTATTCGTTTAATAGGAGAGAGGGGTACAACCAAATCGCCGATGTTTCTGGGGAAGATAGCTGGCAAAGAGTCCGCGATAACCTAATTAAAGGTGTGGGATTAAATAGTGTTCCTGTAGTTCTAATAAAAGAATTACGTAAAGATGGAACACTTATTTTACAGCATGAGCACGATGGGAGAGATCTTGAATTATCCGAAGCAAATAAAGTGTTTGAGCACATTAACAGTTTGTGGGTTGGTGGTATAAGATTCACAACAGTAATAGAAGAAGATACTTGGGAGTTCTAGTAGATGTCAAAAAATAACAAATCTGATAAGTTTTTGAAACTGGTTGGCAAACACCAGGAGAAGAAAAAAGTAAAACAATTTCGTGGAAGTTTATCTGAATACATGGAATTGCTTGAAGATGATTCTGGTATAGCCAAGCTTGCACATAAAAGACTGTTTGACTCCATAGTCTCGAATGGCGTAACTAGAATGGAGAGATCTAATGATCGATGCAACAAATTATTCGGCGGGGAAAAGCTTAGAACATATGATTATTTCCAAGACAAGTTCTTCGGGATGGAGCGCTCTCTTGCAAAGATAATGAGATTCTTGAGATCAGCATCTTTAAAAGGAGAAGAGAGCCGTCAAGTTCTTTTACTGCTTGGCCCAGTGGGTGCCGGTAAATCTGCCTTAATGGAGCATATCAAAAGCGCCCTAGAAGAATGTGAGGGAATGTATCATATTGATGGGTGTCCGATCCATGAAGAGCCCCTTCATCTTATTCCCCGCTCCTTGAGGGAAGAGTTTCGTAAGCTATATGGAATTCGGATTGAAGGTGATTTGTGCCCAGTCTGCCGGTTCAGGCTTAAAGACGAATTTGATAATGATTATATGGCAATGCCTGTTGCTCAATCTTCTTTTTCTGTCCGCGGGAGGCGTGGTGTCGGCGTGGTGCCGCCAATGGATGCCAATAGCCAGGACGTAACAATTCTAGTTGGCAGCGAAGATATTTCAAAGCTGGATATGTATTCTGAAGATGATCCACGAGTTCTCTCACTAAATGGGGCTTTCAACGTTGGTAACCGAGGTATTGTGGAGTTTGTAGAAGTCTTTAAAAACGAAATTGAGTTCTTACATACAATGATCACAGCGACACAAGAGAAATCAGTGCCATCGCCAGGCAAAGGTCCCATGATTTATTTTGATGGCGTAATTCTAGCTCATTGTAATGAGGCAGAGTGGAACAAGTTCAAGTCAGAGAATACTAATGAAGCTATCCTTGATAGAATTGTGAGAGTTAATGTACCTTATTGCCTAGAAGTATCTGAGGAAATAAAGATTTATCAAAAGATGCTTAACCTATCTGATTTTGATGGACATGTTGCCCCACATACACTGGAGGTTGCTTCTATGTTCGCCGTTCTTAGCCGGTTGCACCCCTCCAACAAGGTTGACCCACTAACGAAAATGAAGCTCTATAACGGCAAGGATGTGATTGAAAAAGGTACAGTTAAGAAAATTGATATTAACGACCTCAGAGATGAATCCAGAAATGAGGGAATGACTGGTATTTCTACACGATTCATCATGAAGGCTATTGATTCGGCTCTATCGGATAGTGAAGAAGATATGGTAACGCCAATATCTATCCGCGATGCGCTAATCAAGCAGGTCAAAGATCAAATTGTAGTAGAGGACGACCGTAATAGATATCTTGACTTTTTGGGAAAAACATTACACGACGAATATCTTAATATCCTAGAAAAAGAAATTACAAAAGCATTTGTATCAGCATATGAAGAACAAGCAGAAGCTCTGTTTAATAACTATTTGGATCATGCGGAAGCCTACGTTAATATGGCGACAGTAAAGGATTCTATTACAAAGGAAGAAATAAACCCAGATGACGGCTTTATGGCTTCTATCGAGGAGCAAATTGGGATTACCGGGACATCCAAAGAGAACTTCCGTGTGGATATTACAGCCTTCATGTTCTCTAAGCTTCGACGCGGAGAGAAAGTGGACTGGAAATCTTATGCGCCGCTTAGGGAAGCTATTGAGACTAAGTTAACATCCTCAGTCAAGCAAATATCTCGCATTGTGACCAAATCTAAAAGCCGAGATAAAAAGCAACAAGGAAAATATAACGAAATGGTGGACACTCTAATAAAAGAATATGGATACAACGAGAGTTCAGCACAAGAAGTAATTAAATTCGCAGCTAATAATCTGTGGAGAGACAGCTAAAGGATTGCCTAAAGATGGGTAACACCCTAGAAAGACTAGAAAAACTACAGAACTTTATTGGAAACACTCCAACAATTCGGTTTCAGTGCGAAATTAATGGTAAGAACGTTACTGTTTTAGCAAAATATGAAGCTAATAATTTTACCGGCAGCATTAAAGACCGGATGGCCTACCAAATAATTAAAGCTGCACATGTGTTTGATAAAATCTCCCCCGGAGATATCATTGTTGAGGCAACAAGTGGGAATACTGGTATTTCTTTTGCTGCAATTGGGGCATATCTCGGACATCCAGTCCAAATTTATATGCCAAACTGGCTTTCTGAAGAAAGAAAACGTTTATTACGATTTTATGGTGCAGATTTATTTGAAATAAGCGCAAAAGATGGCGGATTTATGGAATGTATTGACCTTGCTGCTAAAAAAAGTAAGAAAAACGGGTATTTTTGCCCAAAACAGTTTGATAATACTTGGAATATAATGGCTCACCAGAAAACAACGGCTCCGGAGCTTGAAAATACATTAAAATCCAATAAATTAGGTAATTTAGATGTATTTATAGCAGGTGTAGGGACGGGTGGGACTATAATGGGGTTTTATCACTATTTTTCTGAACTCTTGCACAATAAGAACGATTTCAAGGCATTTCCAATACTGCCGGACAAAAATGAAGACGAAGGACATCGCATCGAAGGCATTGGTGATAGTTTTGTTCCGCGTATCCTAAATTTAAAGTCCCTGGGACCTGTTCTGAGGGTAAAAGACTCAGATGCAATAAATATAGCGAGACAGATAAACAAGCTAGGGCTCTCCGTAGGAATTTCCTCCGGCGCGAATCTTTTCGGGGCTATAATCAAAGCATCAGAGCTTCCAGCATCTGGAAATGTCGCGACAGTGCTACCTGACGGAAATAAGAAATATCTAACGACAGATTTATGCTCTCAGAGCAAAGAACCTCTCTCGGAAGAGATAAAAATCTTAGATTATGAATTAATTTCTTGACATAACTCGTTTTTGTGATATTTTAGTAGTATAGAAAGATTAAGGGATATAGCCATAGTGCAAATAATGAAAGAGGGAGTTGATATATCGATTCCTATGTCCGGCAACGATGACGAATATCCAGAGGAGGCTCTGCCTGTTGGAACATATGTTCGCCCAATACGCCATGACAAGCTTGGTGTTATAACTGATGCTTTTTATGGGGAGTTGGACGCAAACAATACTAAAATAATTGTTTATACAATTTTAATGTTCCCCAAAAACAGCCCCATGGGACACCTTTCAAAAGAGCCAGAGCAATACTATATATCTAACGAATACGAGTACGACATTATCGCCTATTTAATGGTCGCACCTGCCGACATGGATAAAATAACTAGAAACCTAAGTGGAGGATTGTTCATATGAGGATACAGCCATCAGCACTATTGTTTGATATGGATGGGACGATTACAGATGCAAGACAACCTATTACACAAGATGTGGCAGATTCTTTGCTGGGGATCCCCCCCGGCGTAAAGAAATATTTAGTCACAGGGTCGGACATGGCGAAGGTCGAAGAGCAAATCCCAACAGATATTCTACTTGAGGTTTTTGATCGAGTTTATGCGTGCAACGGGACTAGAGTCTATAATTGTAATTTAGATATGGATGATGAACACGGCGCTTTAGAGGCAGAGTTGATCCACAAGGTATCCCTAACTGATCATTATTCAGAGGCTGATATTAATCATATCCTAAACGTGTTGCTTAAAACGGCCTCAGATACGCACACTAAAATTAAAACCGGTACTTTTGTAGAATGGCGCGACAGTCAGGTCAATTTTTCTGTAGTGGGGAGAAACTGCACGCCAGAACAAAGAGATGACTATATTCAGTGGGATAAGAAATCCGGCGAACGCAGCAAAATTGTAGAAAAACTAAGGAAGGAGTTCAAAGGATGGGGGCTCTCTTTCCGACTAGGCGGACAGATCTCGATTGACATAACGAGAGAAGGCTGGGATAAAAGTTATGCCTTTAATAACATGTTAGAATCCCCAGACCAGTGTGTGTTTTTCGGAGACAAAATCTGTAAAGATGGAAATGACCTTGATATTGCAATGAAGTGCGCCTTTTATCACCACATTGAGAGTCCTGCCGACCTCATTCTTAACCTACAGGAGTATCAATGAGTAATGCCGTCGATTACGCTACTGGTTGTTATTCTATTAACCCTGTTTTTGCCTGGTGGAACTATAATCCTGTTCGTTTGGCATCGCTCAAAGAACATCTTGAAAAAGAACGAATCAGCAAGAAAGAAAAACAACAAGAAAAAAAGAATTCTGCAAAAATTGCAGAAGGAACAATCTCGATATATGCGTAGCAAAAGAAATAAGCGTTCACGAAAGGAAAAATAATGAACTGCTTTCAAATCGAAGTCCGTGGTGTAACCTTCACAATTTGGGCCCCTACTCTTCGTGAGGCTGTAGAGACCTTCCTGATTGATATGGATTTCTTCGAAGTTCCCAAGGATGCCATACCGTGCAGTGGAAGCCCTTGTGGAGAGGATATTTTCCCACCAGAGTGTGGTGGTTTTTAATTCCTTTTTTCCTTGACTCGTCCTATATTAATGGTATTATATTGTTAAGGAAGGAGAGGAATATGAATTTTCCATGGAAAAAGAGCAAGAAATCGCAACAACCAAAAGAAAGCGAGAAAAATATGTCTATTCAGCTTGGCGATCCAGTAATGATCATCCCCGCTAACCAAAATACCGGCAGATCAGCCGACCTCAAAGGTGTTGTTGTTTCTTTCGAAGATAAAGAGAAAACCAGTGCAGTTGTAGTATGGGGGCTCCCAGGGCTTGAGTTAGAGTCGATTCTTCCTGTTGAGCGGCTAGTCTCGATCGTACAATAGAGTTCAGTACTTAAGAATAAAATATAGAATGGAATACTTTGAATAATTGGTATAATTTGTTTTTTTACCCTGAAAACCATGAATATGGCGCAGGGCTGAGATCTTGGGCTGCCTGTGTTCTTATGGTTGGTATATTGTTAGCCACTGGCTACCTAGAGGGACTTGAGCAGACCAGTTTTTACGGCAAGTAAGAAAGAAAAGAGATTAAAATGATCCGAATTGCTATTATCGCAGGCATTGCCTATTGTTCTATTGGGTATACTCTTAAAAATCCTGACCAAGCGACTAAGCTGTATGATTCTACTTCTAGAGTTGTTTCAGTGGCGTATGAAAAGGTTAAATTACTTTTTTTAGATGAAGACTCTGCACAAGTGACAGTCATGCCGGAGCAAAAAGTAACAATTCATTTATAATTGGAATAGTCAAAAATAAAGCTTGACTTATCCCCTGGGCATGGTATAAAAGAGATGTAGAAAGGGAGAAACACTAATGAAGCTCCAATCCGCGCTTAAGAAAATTGACGCCCGAGCCAAGAAGGTCGGCGTTGAAGTATCCATCCGAGAAGATAAGCGGGCTCACGACTCGCTGTATTATATCCGCTTCGAAGGATCTAACCAGAGCATCAGCTTTTACTCCAAGTGTAACGGCGAAGATAATATCCACCTGATCAAGGTAACTCGTGATGGTGATGTGAGCGACCCTCAGACCGATTACTTCGCTGGTACATTTGCGGACAATCTCACCCAGGCTCTAAACTGGTGTGCCCCGCTTCCCCCGAAATATCCTGCCGGTTCGCTGGTTCGTTTCAAAGATAACAAGCGAAACGGTCGCTCCAGACTCACGGGTATTGTCGCTCTGGTAATAGAGGCAAAGACCGGCGGAAACTACAAGGTTCAGTATGCTGGTCAAAAAGACCGCTACCATCCTTACTTCTCCGAGCGTGACTTAGAAAGGATTTCATAATGGCCTCGCCAAACCCTGAAGTTGAGTTTCATCTTAGTGGCTTTCTTGAGCAATGTAGTGAAATCCTCAAAGAGCATTATGAAACGAAGCTCCCCACTTTGGATATCCCAGATATTAAGGTCTATCCTGGCGGAAAATATTATAAGGTTGCCAAGAAAGACAACAGCCATAACGAATCTGTTTGGTTCTTCGTGGATAAAGAAGACGGCAATATTTGGAAAGCCGCTTCTTGGAAGGCTCCAGCTAAGAACTTCCCTCGTGGAAACATTCTTGAGGACGTTGCCAAAGATGTAATTGGTGTTTACGGACTTTAGGAGAGGACATGGATCAGTGGAATGAGTTTGAAGACATGGAGCACTTGCATAATTGTATTGTGGCCAATCTTGAAGCAGGCATTCTAACACAGGAAGATTTGGAAAAGCCCAACTGGGGAGTTTCTCCGCTTTTTCTGATTGAAGCCGGACGAAACGAAATTACCGCTAAACGGGCAAGTTGGCTAATACCTACTTTGTTTCTTTCCGGGTTTTTGCTCGGTTACTTTTTATAGCATCTATTTATTGGCTACACAAAATACAGGAGAACAAAATGAAAATTGGTGATATTGTAAAGATTGTCCCAAGTACCAAAGAGGGTGACAGAGACCTATCCGGTATTATTGTCGATATTAAAACAGATAGGGCTAAAGTAGTTTGGGAACTCACAGAGAATATTCATACCCAAGGAATTGTCCACATTGACCGTTTAATCAAACACCCCCATTTTTAGGAGAAGAAAATGAAAATCACTGAACAAGAATTTGATGCTATTAGACAAGGGTTGTGGGCTGCCTTTAACGAAGGTTGCTTGGATGAAAAATGTTGCCTTTCAGCGATGGACAAGATGAAAGAGGTTTATAAACGATATCGGTGGTTCAAGGACCAACTTTCATATTTTGACCCCTCTGAACTTCAAAGAGAATATATTGAAGAGTTTGGAAGCTGGGGGAAAGGAGAAGAAAATGAAAAAGAAAAACACTAAACGAAGATAAGTGTCAAGGGTAAACCTGAACCGATCTGGCAGGAACCATAAAGAGCCAGCGTCCCTACCTTCAGTAACCATGTACCTTTGAAGAGTTGCGTGTGGAAAACGGTTTGTAGGGTTAGATACAAAACTAACAGGAATCCTCTTCAAAGGGGTGAAAACTCTTCAAATCTAGGGACGTAGCTCAGTGGTAGAGCACCGGACTTTTAATCCGATGGTCGTGGGTTCAATCCCCACCGTCCCTACAACAATTGGTTCCGTAGCTCAGTCGGATAGAGCAACGGCCTTCTAAGCCGTGGGTCGCAGGTTCGAATCCTGCCGGAATCGCCAAGGAGTTTCAATGTTGCGAATTTTGGGAAAGTTGCCGAGAGAGTTAGGAGTCGCCGTCAGCGGCGGACCAGACTCCATGGCTATTTTAGATTTTCTCAGCAACAATCACGATGTGACCGCAGTTTATTTCGACCACGGCACCGACTTCGGGAAGAAATGTAAAAGATTTGTAAAGAACTTTTGCGATAATAGAAATATTCCCTTTGTGATAGGAGTTAATTATAATGATTGTCCTCCGCACAAATCACTCGAAGAGCACTGGCGTGACGAGCGTTACAAGTTCCTACATAGCTTTGATATGCCCATCATCACGGGTCATAACTTAGACGACGTGATAGAGTGGTTTTTGTTCTCTTCGATTCATGGCGCAGGCAAGGTAATGCCCTACAACAACAAAAACGTCATTCGACCATTTATCTCTACCTCTAAACGCTCGCTGGAAGCTTGGTGTTATAGAAAAGAAGTTCCATATTTGGTTGACCCCGGAAACGCAGACAGAAAGTTCATGCGCAGCATTATCCGGCATGACATTATGCCTCACGCACGGCTCGTAAATCCGGGGATCGAAAAGACATTTAAAAAACTCGTGGAAAAGGAATATAATAACTAAGAAAGGATATAGGGGATTAGCTCAATTGGTCAGAGCACTCGACTCATAATCGATAGGTTCAGGGTTCAAGTCCCTGATCCCCTACCAAAAGCCGCTTTAGCTCAGGGGTAGAGCAGCAGTTTTGTAAACTGCCGGTCATCTGTTCGAATCAGATAAGCGGCTCCATGCGGGCATAACTCAGTTGGTAGAGTGTCAGTTTTCCAAACTGAATGTCGTCGGTTCGAACCCGACTGTCCGCTCCAGGGAAGAGTGTCCGAGTGGTCGATGGTGAGGCACTAGAAATGCCTTGTACAGCGATGTACCGTGGGTTCGAACCCCACCTCTTCCTCCAAGAATAAAGGGCTCCCTTCGGGGGGCTTTTTATTTATCTTTTTTTGCCCTAAAGATTACGTGGACTCAGAAATTTCCGGGAACAAAAAAAATATATATTAAAGACGTTCTTTTATGAATAAAGAGTCTAATTAAAACGTATAAGGGTCGCTCACTCTACTAACTCAGTGAGCCCTCATAACTACGGTTATGAAACAGTTTCCTACAAAGAGTTCCAATAGTCGCCGTTTTAGCGGCGATCGTTTATATAAAATGTTATAATACTTTTTATATTTCTCAAGGAGGAAATATTATGGCTAATGTATTATCCGGTTCAACAATCGGTAAATCTATGCAGGTTAATGTAGATATTCTAGGTGGTATTCAGTACAGCGCCAACACCGGCAGCTTTAAAGGGTTGCCCACGAAGGCGTCCTTGACGACCGCTGCGGAGCAAAAGCAATATCTTAGTTCTTCGTTCGGTTCAGATACCGGAACAATTATTCAGGCGCTTAATCACCTGAAAGCTCAATCGAGCGCGGTTGCGCCCGCGGGTTTGACGGGATCGATCCAGCTACGTAATTCAGACGGGACAGGGTTTGAGGCTGTTCCAGGCCTCCGCGCTATCCACACCGATTTGCACGTCCCCGCTAAACTGAATGTGACTGGTGCCGTAGATATGGCATCTACATTGCAAGTTGATGGTGTCGGTACCTTTACGGCTCAGTCGGTTCACAGCGCTGGTGCTACGTTCAACTCGGCTGGTTTGTCTGCTTGTGGTGCCATCGCTGGTGGTACCACCCTGGCTCTAAGTGACCTTGCTAGTGTCGCCTCCATTTCGATGGATGACGGCTCTACATTGGGACCTGACTCGGTTGCTGATTTGTGGACATTCAGTGCCGCTGGTGACACCACGCAGAAAGACGGTGCTTATGACTTTGATATTGCGTCTCACGACGGAACCAACGGTCTTAAGCTTGGTGGGGTTCTGGTTGATGCTTCGGCTGGCGATCTTAACTACACCAATGTAGCTGCTGCCGGCACGGCTGAAGCCTCTAAGGCTCTTGTCGTGGATGCTAACAAGGATATTGGCACCATTCGCAATCTTACGATTGATGGTACCTTTAGCGATGGCAACTACACCTTTGACACAAGCGGCAATGTAAGTGGTCTCGGTACAGTTGGTTGTGGTGCTATTACTTCAACTGGTGCTTCTACGCTTGGAAGCATCTCGTCGGTCGGTGCTGTTACTTCAACTGGTATGATTACAGCCGGCTCAAGCTTCGTCATTGGATCTGCCGATCTAAATGAAGCCGACATGGAAAAACTTGATGGTATTACTGATGGTACGGCTGCTGCAAACAAGGCTCTTGTCTTGGATGCTAACAAGGATATTGGCACCATTCGCAATCTTACGATTGATGGTGTCTTTACCGATGGCAACTACACCTTTGACACAAGCGGCAACGTAAGTGGTCTCGGCGAGGTTGGTTGTGGTGCTATTACTTCAACTGGTGCTTCTTCGTTCGGAAGCATCTCGTACGTCGGTGATGTTACTGTGCAGGACATAGCCGCCGCGGCCTGGGATGACATTCCATCCTTCCAGATTCAGGGAACTAATGCTGCTGGGCAAATTGCTAACTTCCGGCTCATGGTTTCTGGTGGTATTCTAAGAGCCGCACAGGGAACTGCATAATCTTAGATAACATAACTGGTTTTTTAAACAGGGGGCTTCGGCTCCCTGTTTTTTTATATCTATTTATAATATGTCCCGCATAAAACTCAAAAAGCTAACTCTTCAATATGCCTTTCTAAAATTAGAGAAAGAAGAAGTAGAAGAGGCTTGTTCCGGCCAAGAAAAAGAAATTCAAGAATATATGAGAAAGTATTACCCAGAATACTATGAAGTTTCTCCAGAGGCTGAGGAGAAGCCCAAACAAGAAGACGCTGAAAATAAAGCAGAGAAGACAGACAATAAAGAGGAAGATATACCCGAGGATTCTGAACCAGAAGATATAGAAGAGTTCGAAGAACGAGAGTCAATTCCAAAAAACAAGGATCTTAGGACTCTTTATCGTAAGATTGTATCAAAAACACATCCAGACAAAATAGGAGATGATAAATATGCTGAAGTATTTAATGCTGCGGCCAGAGCCTATGAAGAAGATAATCTTGCGAAGCTGTTAGAGATAGCCGGCACGCTCAATATAGAATTAGTGGAACTATCCCCAGAATCCGTCGCTCTCTTAGAAAATAACATAAAAATGTTAGTCAAAGAAGTACATAATATGAAGCAGTCTACAGCCTGGGCTTGGGCAAACGCCGAAACCGAGGAACAAAAACAAAAGATTATCAAGTTTTTAATGGATTCAAGGGGAATTAAAAAATGAACGAACAAAGTAAAAGACAAATAGCAGTTGTAGTTAATGACGATGATCTTCGCCCAATACTGAAGAATATCTTTATTCTTATTGTGAAAAGAAATAACACTCTCAGAGAAGAAGCCCTTAAAGCGCTCGATAAGGAAATCAACGAAGGCGAACCATCAGATATTATAAAGGCTATGACAGGACTTACAGCCGTGGCGGCACAAATGGCTGTAGAGCTTCAGGACGTTGCTGCCCTAGTACACCAAATGAATGATCAAGTGGAAGAGGAAGAACTACTCTCCCCCGATGCAGAGGTCATTGAAGATTTGCCTAATCTGCCGGAAAACAGTCTCAGAATTAGTGACCGGAGTGAATAGGCGATCGTGCTCGCCACGAACCAACTCTAAAAAAGTATGATGATGTTCAAGTAGGGCAAAGATGAATATTTCAAAGCCTCCATCGAGCGCCAATTGATTGACTTCTCTCACGTCTGTGCCAACAATTGTTTGAGATATCTCGTCTGTCATTAGTATTATTACTTTTTGGTTCCCGCTTTCCCAGCCAAAGGGATACAACCCGTTCATCGACCATTTTAGAGCGTCGATTGATGGTTCGACACCACCGTCAGGAAGCTGACGGATGGACTCAAGATATGGAAGAAAATCCACAGCGTCAACGAAGTTTGTGACCATCTCAGAATGACGGGTTAAAGCTGGCTCATATGCCCCAAGGGAATGTCTACCTATGACAGCCAGACCAAATCGAAAGTTGCTTGTCAAAGGGTCGTCTAAAAGAGGAGCAATGCCCTCTATCATTGATTCTATCTCGTCATCAAACGATCCGGAAATATCGATAATAAAGACAATATCCACTCCACGATTATCGAAGCCCTCATCAACTTCACCATCGCAGTCGTTGTCTAAATCATCACAACGCTCAGGTACAGGCAAAACCTGTCCATCACAAGGCCCGTCAAAACCACCCTCTTGGCAATATCTAACTCCTGCCCTGCATTCGCCAACAGCCATTGTGCCAGCCGGCCCATCATAACAAACAATGGCTGTTGTGTTGGCAACTCCTTCGTCAATTGTTCCGTTACAGTTATTGTCTAATCCGTCACACACTTCCTCTTGCGGGCCAACGTGCCCATCACAGAAAAGGTCTGACTCTTCACATTTCATTACGCCAGGAGTGCAGACGCCCACACCATAATCTGCTCCTTCAACAAACCCGCACAGCATGTGTTGTTCTGGATATGTTTCGTCTACGGCTCCGTCGCAGTCATTATCTATTCCATCACATTCTTCGCTTGTTGGTGCAACTGCACCATGACACTCTCCCCAACCATTAAAAGTACACCTCCTGGTGCCATATGAACATTGTCCCGGAATAGTAGGGAGTTTAGCTGGGTTCATGTTGGCATATATTTCACCAAGATGATTGCACACCTGTTCTTGTCCCGGCGTACACTCTAGCGCAATTAACTCATCATCATCTAAACATGCAGAGCAGCTTGCGAGCAAGATCGCGGGCACCAAAAATAATAATAAACGTCTCACTTCATCGTATCCTCAGCGCAACTTTCAAAAGTCGAATATAATACCATGGTCATGACGGTACTATTGAATACACGAAATCGAATCTTCTTCAAGGGAAGATCTTCCATATTATACATCGCCGTCAAAACAATTGGAGGCGTATTATCTGATTGGGAAGGGGTTTTAAAAGCTAGAAGGAGTGAGTTCCCAGGGCCGTTTTGTAAGATCCCAGAAATATAGCCATCTTTTATTACTTCGGGTATTCCGATTTGAGCGGAAGACGTATCACCTGGGAAGGTGGTTATCCTATCGCTAATATGGATGACCCACTTGCAGTTATTGTTCTGCCCCGGCATATAAAATGTGGATTTTGCCGCAAATACAGTTTGATGTATATTGTTGGCTTTTGTTTGGTAATAAAGAGCCGCGGCGCAAGAGATAGCAAGTATCCCCAGAAGTATAACTCTTTTTGTAAGGAATTTAGTCAAGATACTCTCCTTACGGGAGAGGGCTTATCTCAACTACCTTTCCCTTGGGAGATAAAGTAATAAAAGGCATCTTCTTTATCTCTTTAATAAGTATCTCGTTGTTTGGGCTTTTTGTTTTCTTTTCTATCCAGACAAGAATTTGTGTTTTTTCTTTAATCTGTCCAATGTATGACCACTCGCCTTCGACCTTTTGCCAAATTTGAGGAAAGTCAATACTTTGGCTTCCAAATATTAAAAGTCCGAACAACATAATGTTGTTTATCATATCTTGATCCAATCCTTTCGTGAAATTAATAACCAGATTTACTGTGGATAAATAGTATCCCTTCACTCTAGTTACTACGATATGAAGAAAAAAACACCTTTTTACGTCAAGTTTCTTACAATATGGTTACTTTGCCTGACAAGTTGTATGACCGGTTGTGCCACGATTAACTTTAGTCAAGAGAAAGAAGTAGGGTTGTTGCCGATGCACGCGTTTGTACAAATTCAACAATCTGTGGAGCTTGAAGGTTGTGGGCAAGATCCTGAAACTAAGGAAAGCAAATGCCAAAAAGCAATAATGCGTTATGTCTCTTCCGGTGCGTATGTTTTTCACAGTGAGGTATCTGAAGGTTTTTCTTACGCCTTAACGGCCGGTCACTCCTGCCAATCCAGTATTCCAAAGGTTCAAAACATCAACGGATATAAGGTGACGAATAATGGCTCAGTCTTTACGGCTGTAGGTTTAAATGGTTCACGACATGACGCAGAAGTAGTAAGTATTAATTCTCGCTTCGATCTTTGTTTGTTAAGAGTTTCAGATGTACTAGGGAACCCTCCTACTCTCAAAATAGCAAAAAAGGTACCTAGGCGAGGAGAGCTTGTTACAAATATGGCTGCACCTCATGGATTATTCTGGCCTGGGACAGTGCTACTGTTTAAAGGAATTTTCTCAGGGTATCACAGTAGGGGGTATTCTATTTATACAATCCCCACAAAACCCGGATCTAGCGGGTCTCCAATTTTAAATGATAAAAATGAACTTATAGGAGTTATTTTTGCTGGCTATTCTATCATCGAGAATGTTGGGCTATCTTCACCGCTTATAGCTATCAGAGTATTTCTTAAAAAGTCAATAGTTAAAGGGGAAATGGAACTTTTCGAAAAAAGTAGAAAGTCTTCTGGTACAGATAGACAAACTACAATAGAAAGAAGCTGGATGCAAAAGATGAAAACAAAACTTAGTGAAGTTTTCGGTCAGTAAAATACTTAAGTAACTATGGCTGAACAAAATTTTCAAAATATTCAAAGGGCACTCGACCAAGCTCCTTCTGTCGTGGGTGCAGGGTCTGCAAGATTTCCCTTATCCGTTAGTCTGAGCGGCTCACCAGTACCCGTTGGGACAAGCGAGACTTTAATTCACACCTTTCCGGTTAATACTAATGCCATGGAAGAATTATATGTGTATGCCTACAATTATTCCACTTCGGATTACAATTTGTCAATGTCATTTGCTACTGATTCCTCAGATGCTTTCGTAATAAACAATATTATAACGCCGGTATCGTCTATGACTGGGCTTACTTTATGTTATCCAGGGATCCCCCACAAAAGCACAGACATATCTAGCCCTTTAAAAGTATTTGTCAAAACCAAAGATAACGCTTCGGCTATAAGTGTCCTCGGTTATGTGATCCGATACTACCCTGTTGATAACGGCGGTAATACCCAGGCAACGACCTACGGATATAGTACAGAATGAGAGACCCTATCCCGCGGAGAATGCTGGGGCCGATCACAAAAGAGATGGGCGGGGATCAAGTACCATCCGGTTCTAGTGGTGGCGGCGGTGGCGGCGTAACAATCACAAACAATATCAACGGCTATATATTAAGGGCTACTGGTGATGCGAATAGGGTAGAGGGTATTCCACAACTTCAATATGATTCTAGCCGCGCTACCTTGACTGCCAGCGCTGGTATATACATTTCCGGTTCAAATGACCCAGGAGATAACTATTTATATCTACATGGAACTGATAGTACCGGCGCAAAAAAGCAGTTTAAGATTGAGATAAGCGGGTCTATGTTTAAAGTCATATCTCAAGCCTAGGAGAAAAAGATGTGGAATTCTATTACTAAAAGGTTCATTCTTAATGAGGATGTCAAAGTTGATCCACTTGCCTCTGTTCAGGCATTATACGATATAATTACGAATGTTAAAGTGTCAACTCAGAGGGACAACAAAAGAATACACGTAGCCAAAGAGCATGTAAGAAATATTAAAAGACAACTTCGAAGTCTTAACGAAAAAGTTTCGAAGCTTGAAGAAGAGCTTAGTCTACTAAACGAGGAAAAATAAATGGGCGGTGTTTATGGTAAGACCGGGCATATGTCTCATTTATATGACAATCCCGATTTAACATTCCAGGAAATGAAAGAAATTCTACAAGCCGCGGCCAACGCAGACTTAGATGTAGAAGAAAAGCTAGATGGGCAAAATCTATATTTATCTTACTCAATACCAGAGGGGAAAGCCAAAGCTTCTAGGAACCTTACGCATCTTCGTAACAAGGGTGTTGATGCAATGGGATTAGCTAATAAGTTTGCTGGGCGTGGTACACTGTATGATGCCTTTACAAATTCTTTTGATGCTTTCGAAAAAGCAGTAGAAACAATGAGCCCAGAAGCTAGAGAGAAGGTTTTTGGACCAGATACGAACTTTTGGTATAATGCAGAAGTGATGGATCCGGATAATCCAAATATTATCAACTATGATTCTAAAACACTCAAAATACACGATAAAGGTCATTATCGATTTGACAGGAAAGCAAAGGACGGAAAAGGGGACAAGATTTTTGAGGATTTCACAGAGAGGTTAGAAATCTTAGATTCGCATCTTGATAGAATACAAAAAGCCCTAGAGAATCATGACTTTTCACTTATAAGAGACGCGGCTCTTCAATTAAAAAAGATGTCTGATGATGTTCCCTTGCGTACAGCCATTACTAAAATTAACTCTATTATCGGTAGAGAGGGACTAAATGATAACGATACTGTAGGTGATTATTTATACAAACGAGTTCACAGTGGGTTAGATACCGATCTCAATGATTTAAAAAAGGAAGAAATAACAAACTACTTGTTGAAGCTCCCAAGTAATGTGGGACTTAGGGCAATCAAAAAAGGACTATCTCCAGAAGATACGCAAGACCTAAATGCTATTATAGCATCAAAATCCAATATACTTCAACAAGCGATTCAGCCAGTTGAAAATGTGATTCATGATTTTACTGTAGAGTTGCTAAAAGGAATGGAAAGCCGGTTTATTCTTGATAACGATAAGGAAACCGAAAGACTTCAAAATAACTTAGCAAACGCAGTAAACGCCCTTACGGCAACAGGTTCAGAAGATCCTGCCGCCATAGAGATAATGCAAAGGCACCTAAACAAGATTAAGGACTTTGTGAATATCTCTACCCCTATTGAGGGAGTTGTTTTTGATTATAACGGGCACACTTACAAATTCACCGGTAATTTCGCCCCTCTTAACCAGATTTTAGGAATGGTTGACCCTACAAAATATAGCCGCGGCCCACAAAACCCCGAAACAAATAATGAGTCCTTAATCTTTTCTAAAAATATTATAAAAGAAGAGGAAGAGAAAATATCTTCTGAACCTAGTAAAGCAGAACGCTTTGTGCTTTCATTGCCAAAATTTACTCCTACAGAAGCTTGGGGTGATCCCAATTCTATGGAAAGAGAACAGATTCAAAGAATATTTGATACCGTTGGTGGTGGTGCAACTATTCAAGAAAAATTACAGTTCTTAAATGATTCTATTAACAATCCCCGAGGAGGAATCAGATCTCCTCGTAGAATTATCAGTACTCTGATTCTTCTGGAATCTATTAGGGCTGTTATTGAATCATTTGGTGAATCGCCTGCCGGTTTTGTTTTTGAAGGTTTTATGGCCGGATTACTTCGCGGTAAGCAAGTTGCCGGCAGAACTGAAAAGGGTAATCTCCCTATTCAAGATTTAATTGCTTTCTCTGAACTTGGTGGTGGTAAAAGTGTACCAGTAAGTCTCAAATTGTTAAAGGGATTAGCTCCCGGAAAAAAAGGTAAGATAACAGATATTGAAGGAAGTTATACTAATCTCATAGATGCACTAGAAGAATTTGGACTCATGGTTTACATCGTTGGTAGAAAAGATGGTGAACAAATTGTCCTTGAGAAATTTACTTTTACTAGAGATAATTTTATGGAAGCTCTTATAAGAGGGGCTACAGGCGGATTAGTTAAAGAAGCTTATTTGTTTCAACTCCCCGGAAAAACAGTTGAACAATCTATTCGTAAACTTAAACGAACAAAAGATTGGGATACAAAATATGAACTCTTGCAAACAACTTATGGTTACGACCCTAAAGAACGGGCTCGAAAACTAAGCAACAAAGAAAAAGAAGAAGAAATAGCCATAACGGATGAGGTACCTGACGGAGAAGATATAGAAGTAGAAGTGGACTCAGAAGAGGTAAAGACTCCTGGAAATAGAAAAGATACTTCATATTCTGTAAAAGAATGTCGAAGACTTTGGAATGAAAGGCTGAACGAATCATTATTGGTCGAATCTTCCCAGCGACAATGGTCTATTAGTCCCGCCCAATTAAGAAGCATTGCTCCTATGGTTGATTATGAAAAATTAGGATCTTTACCTTATAATTCCAATAAGATTGTACAAGTCGCTGAACAATATATGAAATACTTGTCTGATAATCTTTTGAATGTCTTTGAGGCTACTAAAGATTTGTCTGAAAATATCACGCAGTATTTTACTTTCCGAAAAAGAAGCAAAGCTATTTCATCAGGGGAAAAAGCGATTGAAGATTCTAACACGATTAGTGATGAAATGGCTCAACAATTAAGTCAAGACAAAGGTGTAAAAGAATCATTAAATAATGAGAGATCATATACACAAGGCATTAAGAACTCGGGAGACACCAATGGAAAAAAGATTGCCCTTTTCCCAGGGAAATTTAAACCACCCCATAGAGGACATTATGAGTTCGCTAAAAAAATGGCTAAAAAACTTGGAAATGAAGGAGAGGTGGTTGTTTTAATTTCTCCATCTTCTAAGCCTGAAGTAAACCCTCAACAGTCGTTAGAAATTTGGAATCAATATCTGCAATCCGGTGATGCTCCGGATAATATCCAAGTGGAAATTGCGGATTATCGCAGCCCAATCACCTCAGTTTATGAGTTTGTAGCTGATCCTGTCAAAGCGAGAGCCGGTGATACTATTTATTTAATCAAGAGTTCAAAAGATGTCGGAGATACAAGGTATAACGGGGCTCAGTCTTATGCTGAAAGAAAAAATCCTGGTGTCAATGTAGAAATAATAGAGGAAGATCCTGTGACTCGTCCTGATGGAACCCCTTACAATGGTGAAGATGCTAGAGAAGCTATAGCCATGAATGACGCTGTCCTTTTCAATACTTTTGTACCAAAAGTTATCGATTCAGATGAAATATGGAATATTTTTCATCCAAACGAATCATATAACGAGCACGTAGACTTTATGATAGACGAGATCTCGGCGATGGGATCCGGAGCCGTTTCTGGCGGTGGTTCTGGCTTCGGGCCACCCAATACCTATAACCCCTATACTCCCGGTAGAGTAAAAAAACCTAAAGTTAAGCGGGCAAAACGACAAAGGCGGAAGTAATTATAATACTATGAAAAATATAGATAGACAACAAATGATAGCCGAACAAGTAATTCGCGAACACGTTCGTAAAAGAATTAAAAATAAGATCCTAGAACAAAGACAGAATGAAGGTAAGCTTCGAAAAGTAATTCGTCGGATGATACTTGAAACGGAAACAGGCACAGAAGAGCCAAATAGCTTTACTGGAATAAATGTGCTAGCTGATTTATTAAAAAGCATCGTACCTGTTCTGGGAGATGGTTACAAAATGCTTACTACTTCAGAAGCGCAGAGGCAGTCATTTAGGACTCATATAATCCACGCTGTTAAGAATACTTTACGTCCGATTGAAGTTAATAAAGACGCAGAAGACGTCCAAGAACGCTTTGAGTATGAAATTGATGCCGATATCCTTTTAGAAAAAGTAGCTATGGTTGTTGATGATGAGGCAGCCGAATCCGTCGAAGGTGAGTTCATCGATATCGAGGACTCCGCACCAGTAGAAGATGAGTTTGTAAGAGTTGACGATCAAAATGAAACAGGTCGCAACTTTGCTGCGGAAACATTTAAAAAAATAGAAAAACAAATAGTAGACGCCTATGACCTATTGGCGGACGATGAAGACCGTAATATGTTTTATGAGTACCTGCTTACGAATCTTCTCCTCTATTTTGATAAGTTTGAAGATGAGTTGGCCAATGAGCTTCCAGATGTTTCTACCAAGGAATATGAAGAAGAGAAGCATGACACTGCATCTGCCGGCAGCGAATTCGCACCCGACGCCCCAGCCGGCGAAGCAGATCTCGGCTTAGAACTTTAAAAATAAAACTTAACACTTTCTCAGGGCTCGTTATAATAGCTGCAAGCTGTTTAACAACTAATCTAAACTATTCTTTACTTCTTACTACTTTATTCTAACTATAACAGCTTAAAACTCTGCTAGCATATAAGTAAGAATAAATAAGTTGACAACTCTAGCGTATTGCTATATAGTACTATAGTAATGGGGGTAACCGGTATCGATTGACGGGGAAGTAGAAAAGGTGCAAGGGTGAGGGAAGCGTGGCTCACTAAAAACGCTTAAACTTTTAATCGCAAACGACGATTTTAACATGGAGATGGCAGCTTAAAAACCTGACCTCTCTTGAGGCGACGGCAGCCGATAAACAGAAAGCCGTATTTGAGAACCTTAAGGCTTTTGATTATCTCAGCCACAATAAGATGATCTAGTCAAGCGGGCTGTCCGACGAAAAAAACAGGCCTAACCTTGTGAATGACCTTTCTGTGAAACTGGACAAGACGGGAGTTCGATTCTCCCTACCTCCACCAGCCGCCCTCGGGCGGCTTTTTTTTTGTGGGGAATCTATTTATTATATGCCTTTAAGATTGGTGGTAAATTGACAAAAACTCTTATACTTGATACTAATGTTTATTTAACAGACGCACAGTCTCTTTTTTCTTTTGGCAGAAGTAACGTTGCAGTTCCAACTATTGTACTAGATGAGATTGACCGGCACAAACACCGACAAGATACAGCAGGCTTAAATGCCAGGACAATGAATCGAGTGTTAGATAAGCTTCGCTCAAAAGGAAGTTTATTACATGGCGTTCCACTTGGCAGCGGAAAAGGTAAAGTCTTTGCCGCACAATATGATCCAAGATATATGCCCGCCGGCATGGATCAAGAAGACTCCGATAACAAAATAATTGCTGTTGCTCTTCGACTGAGAATAGAGGGCCACGATATCGCCGTGATCTCTCGTGATCTTAATATGCGAGTTAAATGTGACTCGTTCGGGATAGAGTGCTATGATTATCAGCCTCAACAAGCAGTAAAATCTGTAGAAAACCTATATGACGGCTCTTCGGAGATTGTTGTACCTGATGAGTTGGTGGAGAATTTCTACAACGATATAGAAGTCTTTCTGCCAGACCAGAAATCAAAATTGTTCCCAAATCACTATTTGGTGCTTAAATCAGAGAAAGATCCAAAGAAGACAGCGCTTTGTCGATTCAAAAACTACGAAACACCTCTGCAAAAGATTTATACTTATCGAGACATCTGGGGACTTTCGGCGAAAAACAAAGAACAGAAATACGCCATGGATCTCCTTTTTGATAAAGACATTCAGATAATATCCTTGACAGGACAGGCAGGAACTGGTAAAACACTTATAGCAGCAGCTTGCGGACTAGAACAGGTCTTACATAATACAAAAGCTAACGGCGGGTACGATAAATTGATAATCACAAGGCCAGTACAGCCCATGGGTCGAGATATTGGGTTTTTGCCCGGCACTCTAGAGGAGAAGATGTTGCCCTGGATAGCTCCTATACGTGATAACTTAGAATATCTTTTTGGGGACAAGACGGCACTTCAGATGCACATGGAACAAGGAATTGTAGAGATTGAGGCCATGACATATATTCGAGGCAGGTCGATCTCAAACGCCTTTATGATAGTTGACGAGGCACAAAACTTAACAACTCACGAATTAAAGACTATAATAACTAGAGTGGGGCATGGTACTAAATTAGTCCTGACAGGCGATATTCAACAGATTGATAATTCATATGTTGATGCTGTCTCGAATGGGTTGACTCACGCTGTAGAGAAATTTAAGGAATATAGCATTTCTGGGCATGTGACGCTATATAAGGGAGAGAGATCAAAATTGGCAACTTTAGCGGCTGAAATCCTGTGATAACTTATATTACTGAAAAAGTAGAAAATACTACTCGATATTTTAAATTTGGAAGCATTGAGGTTGAAGAGTTGGAACCTCCACCAGAGAACGTTAGCCTAGATGCAGTATTTAAGGCTGTCGAGAATCATTTTCCATCACACTATTTCACAGGCTTGAAAAGTGTTAAAATTGGCAATTTTATTGACCTTCGGGACAAGAATTTCACTGCCCTTTACGACGATGGAATATTCTATATTAATCACGACCAAGCTGATTCTAAAAGCATTCTAGATGATGTAGTTCATGAGTTTGCTCATCATTTAGAAGCAGTATACACAGATTTGATCTATGGAGATAAGTCAATTGTTCGCGAATTCATTGGAAAAAGGACTAGCCTAAAATTTGAACTTCATAGCGAAGGGTACTGGTTGAAGGATTATAATTTCGATAATCTAAGGTATGACGAAAAATTTGATGAGTTCCTATACAAGCGTCTCGGGAAGTCAATGCTCCGGATGGTCACGACGGGATTATTCATAAGACCTTATGCGTCGGTCTCTTTAAGGGAGTATTTTGCTACTGGATTTGAAGCTTACTATTTAGGGAAGCGCGACACCCTAGAAAAAATTAGCCCAATGCTATATGATAAGATTAATGAACTTCATCATCAGAGAAATTTTTAAGAAAGCAGGTTACAATTGGCAGGTAAACACATCTCTTATTCTGAGTGGCGGAACTGGCATGTTTGCCCTCACTACCATAAACTCACTTACATTGATAAAGTAACTCAGTTCCAGGGCAATATTTTTACAGCCTTTGGCAAAGCTCTTCACACTGTTTGTGAGTTTACTTTGACTTCCCCCGAAAAGTACAGACAAACCGGCGCTATTGAGGCGCTAGTTAAAGAGCAGTTCTTGAAAGAATTGAAGGCTCTGCCCGAGAGTGAGCAGCAAAGAGCTAAACGTGATTTCAAACTCAAAGAGTGGCTTGTAAGTGGAATAGAAATCATTCCTGACCTTTACCGTTGCCTGACCGACAAGTTCGGCAAGCTGGGTGAGGACTGGGAAGTACTCAGGGCAGAAGAGCAACTCTATGTGCCCATCACCGAATTCACGGAAGCAGAAAAAAACTTCAAAGGCTTTATCGACCTTGTGGTTTATTCCAAAAAGGATGAAAAGGTTCACCTGATTGATTGGAAGACCTGCTCGTGGGGATGGAAGCGTGAAAAGAAGAGCGACAAAATCCTCGCTTACCAGCTTGTCTTCTATAAGCATTTTTATGTTCAGAAATATGAAGTAGACCCAAAAGATGTGGATTGTCACTTCGTTTTGCTGAAGCGGACAGCCAAGGCCGGAAAGAAGGCAGAGTTTGTGCGTGTAACGGCAGCTAAAAAAAGAACAACTGACGCCCTTAACGCCTTGACAAAAGCATTGCATAATATCAATAAACAGAACTATATTAAGAACCGGGCAGCTTGTACAAATTGTAAAGACCGCTTTGGAACTTGTGAGTTTTACCAAACGGAACATTGTCCATAGGAGGATATTCTTTTGACAGAGAAAAAGAAGATAAAAATATTAACACTGAGCGACCACCCCTTGTTGCCTTCTGGTGTCGGCACTCAGACAAAATATATAATACAAGCATTATTGGATAGTGGAAAATTCTCTGTCCTTTCTCTAGGTGCAGCCGTAAAACATAAAGATTATACTCCTGTACGTGTCCAGGGCTATGAGGAAGATTGGCAAATCATTCCAGTTGATGGTTATGGTACACAAGAGCAAATTAGAGTACTCTTGGCACAATATGAACCAGATATACTTTATTTCATGACCGACCCTAGATTCTATCATTGGCTATGGGGAATGGAACATGAAATCAGACATGCTGTTCCTATGATTTATTACCATGTATGGGATAATAGGCCTTATCCGGTTTACAACAAATCTTTCTATGATTCTAACGATATGATCGCCACTATTTCGAAGGTGACGAGTGATATTGTCCAGACAGTCTCCCCAGATGTTAAAGAGCAGTATATTCCTCATGCTGTTGACACAACTATTTTTCGCCCAGCCGAAACGCCGGAAGAAATTAAAAAGTGTGTAGAAATAAGAGATGCTGTCCCTCATATGAATGAGGATAAGTTTATAGTATTTTGGAATAACCGAAACGCCCGCCGCAAACAGAGTGGCACGTTACTGTTCTGGTGGAAAACCTTCTTGGATAAAGTAGGGCATGATAAGGCTACCTTAATTATGCATACTGATATCCGAGATGAACATGGGCAGCCTTTGGACTATATCCTAGAACATTTGGGACTAAACAAAGGACAGGTTGTATTTTCTGTTCAGAAGATGCCGGCTGAAGAATTGTGTAACTTCTACAGATGGGCAGATTGTACGGTAAACATTGCTGACGCAGAAGGGTTTGGATTGGCAACTCTAGAGTCTCTTGCTTGTGCAACTCCAATCATCGTGTCAATGACTGGTGGCTTACAGGAGCAAGTAACAGACGGAGAAGAGTGGTTTGGCGTCGGACTTGAGCCAACTTCTAAGTCACTAATAGGTTCTCTAAACGTGCCATTTATTTATGAGGATAGGGTCAGCGAAGAGTCTTTTGTCAATGCTTTGGAAAAGATATACAACATGACGCCCGAAGATCGAACAGCCCTAGGACAAAAAGGTCGGGAACATGTAATGAAGAATTATAATTTCGAAAACTTCAAAGAAACTTGGGTTAGAACAATGTTAGAACTCCATGAAAGTTGTGGATCTTGGGAGAATAGAAAAAATTATCAATCTTGGGAGTTAAACACAGTATGAGCAACAAGGTTAAAAAAGTATTATTAGTCGGCCCAATCCTGTCGAATAGTGGGTATGGTGAGCATGCCAGGTGTGTTTTGCGTTCTCTTATCAGGAACATAGAGAAGTTTGATATTTATATAGCACCAACATCCTGGGGCGCAACGTCTACAGACACCAGGGACACACCCGAAAACAAATTCATCATTAATTGCATCAAGAGGACACAACAGTATAAGGAAGGTAAATATGACATTTCCCTCCAGGTTGCTCTTCCTAATGAGTGGAAGAAAATAGCTCCAATAAATATAGGCATCACAGCGGCGGTTGAAACAGATAGGTGTAACCCAGAATGGATCCGCAATTGTAATGAGATGGATAAGGTTATTACGATATCTGAGCATGCTAGTACATCCCTCACTAAGCACGCTTACCCACTACAGGATAAACAAGGGAACCATGTTGGAACCCTTAGTTGTGAGAATAATCCCAAGGTGATAGGGTACCCGGTCAAGGAATATATTCCTGATGATTTCTCTAAAAATTTAAATATCTCAGAGAAATGTTTCTTATCTGTTGCTCAGTTCGCTCCACGAAAAAATGTTGAGGCTCTTATCCGATCTTTTGTGGAAGAATTTAAGGAAGAAGAAGTTGGACTAGTGTTAAAGGCAAATATGGTAACAGACTCAATTATTGACCGTCGAAACACCAGCCAACTAATTGGGCAAATGCTTAAAGCGATAGACCCAAAGGATAAACGCAAATGTAAGATTCATCTATTACACGGACGCCTAACCGAGGACGAGCTTCATTCATTGTATAGCGATCCTAGAATATTCGGATATGTAACGACTACTCATGGAGAGGGTTTTGGACTCCCGGTATTTGAAGCAGTATATTCAGGGCTTCCGGTAATAGCACCAACTTGGTCTGGGTATTTGGATTTTTTAAAGGCCCCGGTAGTAAACGAGACATCCGGAAAGGTAAGGTCAAAAAACCTATTCCTTAAAACTCGTTTTGAGCTAAAGCCGGTAGATCCCCGTGCAATTATGCAAGGAATTATCATAGAAGGGTCACAATGGGCATATATCGATGAAAAGCATTTTAAGAAAAATATGAGATCGTTATTAGAATCTCCTACATCTTATAGAAATGATGCAAAGATATTACAAGAACACATAAGAAATAAGTTTTCGGAAGAAAAAATATACTCTAAATTCTTAAATGAGATATTGGATTCCCTTGGCAGCCATCCCGATTTAGCTCCGAAACCGGGGTTAGACGAGGATGACTTTGCTTTATTTAAGACACAAAATCTCTGATGAAGAAAAAATTAATCCTTCAACCCGGCAAAATGGGGGATATAGTTATCACCACTCCGATCGCACAATATTATGCGGATCAAGGATACGAGGTAGTGTGGCCCGTATTTGATAACTATATAGATTATTTTAAACAGTTCCCAGACATCAAGACATTCTCCTTGGGGGTGTCGATGAATCCTTATGTTTATTACACAAATACACGCATCGATGCAAATAACCCAGATGTGTTTATAATGGCGGGGGTTGAATTCTTTCGAAAGTTGGCGGCGTGGTTGACCAAGCAACCCGACCAAGAAGAATACGAGGTTTTAGATTTTTGTTTTACATTTCCAGGACATCGTAATGACATAAATAATCAAATGACCCAGATTTTCTCAAAAAGAAATAGAAACTGGATTGACTTAAAATATTTTCTCGCCAATGTTCCTCTGCAAGAGAGGTGGAATTATAGCTGGACCCGCGACTTAGAAAAAGAACAGAAGCTCTATAATTTTATCACTTCTTACGCTAAAGAAAAGTATGGATCCGAAAAATATTCCATAGTACACCAGTATAAGAATGGAAAAAAACTCCCAGAAGTGGAAGTATCCAATCCAATCAATTTCTCTTATATTAAAGGTTACGAAATATATGACTGGACGATGGTGTTAGAAAATGCCCAAGCTATTATGTGTGTAGATTCGTGCTTGGCTAATTATGTGGAAGTTATACCATCTCTGAAAAAGGTAACTAAACATTACCTTGGAAGCGAAGAGCCTCACTTCCACCCCTACATGAGAAACATCTTAATTAACAACTGGATAAACCACTCGGAGTCTGATGTGGCGTATAACGAATTTTCTCTGGACTAAGAAGTGTTAACAGGATTCACTAACGGATGTTTTGACATTATACATGTTGGCCACCTAAGATTAATAAGTTCTCTTACTGAGAGAGTAGATCATCTAGTGGTTGGTATCGATAGTGATCGAATGGTGAGATCTTCCAAGGGTAATGACCGACCCTATAATAACCAAGAGGATAGAAAATTTTTCCTTGAGAATATTAAAGGCGTGGCGGAAGTTTTTATCTTTGATTCTCACGACGAATTAAGATCCCGGTTAGAGAACTTAAACCCGGATCATATGGTGGTAGGGTCAGATTACAGACACAAAGAGGTGATCGGATCAGAACACGCAAAAACTTTATCTTTTTTTGAGGTTATAGATGGATATTCAAGCACTGAAATCTTACAATATACTTCTTCTGGGTGATAGTTGCACAGACATGTATCATTATGGGGTGTGTGAGCGTCTGAGTCAAGAAGCGCCAGTTCCCGTCTTTAAGTTGATTTCGACGGAACACAAACCCGGCATGGCATCAAATGTAGAAAAAAATATTCTGGCATTCAACAATAAGGTAACTCTAGTATCTAATGACCCTTCTTTAATAACAAAAGAGAGGTTCATCGATAATAAATTCAACCAGCAACTTTTGAGAATAGATAAAGGCGAGGGAGCTTCACTCCAGCCATTATCCAAAATCCCTAACAACATAGAAGACTATGACTGTGTAATTATCTCTGATTATAATAAGGGGTTTCTTAGGCACGAAGAGTGCTTAAAGATATCTTCTCTGTGTGCGCGACATAAAATCCCTTTCTTTGTTGATAGTAAAAAGCAAGATTTATCATGTTTTGAGGGTGCTATTTTGAAGATAAATAAAAAAGAAGCTGAACAGGTGGTAAAATATCCTATAAACTATGATATAATTATTACATTGGGTGGCTCTGGTGCCCAATGGTTGGACAACTGTATACCTTCGATCGCGACTGAAGTGTTTGATGTTTGCGGCGCAGGAGATACTTTTTTTGCATCTTTGGTAGAGGAATTTTTGAATACAAAAGATATGATAAAATCTATACAATATGCCAACCGGTGCGCGTCCATAACTGTATCAAAAATTGGAGCCCACGCTCTGACTGCCGAAGAGGTCTGTGAAGTAAATGAAATTAAAGTCTAAAATCGCATCTGCAAGTTCAATCGAGGAAAAGATCCTCTGCCTACAGGACTCCTATAAGGGGAGAGATTGTTATATCTTGACTTGCGGTCAATCATTGAACGAGTATTCTAAAAAGGAACTTGATGATCTTTTGGCAGACGAATTAGTCCTCAGTGTGAAACAGGCATACAACCGGCACCCCGAGATTAGTGATTTTCACTTTTTTAATTGTTGTAATCTTCCTGTAGGAGAGGATAAATTCATACATTACGACTATAAAGATTCCGATACTATTTCTATAACTTCTAGTAATTATTCTCCCGCTCTTCGGTGGTCTCCGTATCAAGAACATGATATTTTCCTAAAAGTCCCGATCCGAACGGAGAAAAACAATGAGTTTATTTGCCGCACTAAGAACTTTGATAAGTTTCTCCTAAGCAACGGACACCAAAGACCATCAGGGCCAGGGATCATGCTAGAGACAGTCATATATACAGCAGTTCATCTTGGGGTAAAGAACATATATGCCCTTGGTTGGGACTTGAGCGCCAAGAACATCACCAAGGTTGACGAATATAACCACTTTTTTGGTTCAACATTGGATTTGTTGAACCGGGGAGACATGTTAGATTGGGAGATAGGGGAAACAAGATCCGCATCAAAAGAGTTGTATTATTGGCTACAGTCCAAGGGAATATCTTTACATCTTGTTTCATCTCAAAGTTCTCTATATGAAAACATACCCCGTGTTAGATTAGAGGATATCCAACAATGAAGAAGCCTGATACCTCATTAGTTAATTTTGTCCCAAAGGGGTGGGGATTCGAAAAATGGATCGCCAACTCAGAAGAATATTGTGGAAAGCTTCTATATTTCGTAAAAGGAAAACAATGCTCTTGGCACTATCACAAGCTTAAAGATGAGGTCTTTTATATACAATCTGGACGAGTTCTAGTAAAATATGGTGAGTCCGATGATATTAAAGAGTCCAACGAGCTTATTTTATCAAAGGGTGAGAGGTTCCACGTAACACGAGGACTTCGCCATCGCATTATTGCTCTTGAGGATACTGAGTTATATGAATTTTCAACACAGCATTTTGATAGTGATAGCTATCGCCTAGCGAAAGGAGATTGATTATTAACTATACAATTCTCTGTGGCATAGTGTATACTGTTCCTGAGAGAAAATTATTTACCTCAATGTAACAATGTAAGGATGTACAATGTCAGATACTAATGCTTTTATTATTGCAGAAGTGGGGATCAACCACAACGGAGATATAAAAATAGCAAAAAAGCTTATTGATATCGCCCATAGTTCCGGCTGTGACGCAGTAAAGTTTCAAAAAAGAACTATCAATACCGTTTATTCCGAGGATGTCCTTGACTGTCCCCGAGAGAGCCCCTGGGGAACCACCCAGAGACAACAAAAAGAGGGATTAGAATTCGGGAAGGAAGAATATGACATAATTGATGAGCACTGTAGAGAATTGGGGATCAAGTGGACATCCTCTGCTTGGGATATTGAAAGCCTATATTTTATTAATAATTACAATGTCCCGTTTCATAAAGTCGCTTCTGCTATGTTAACTCATACAGAGTTTCTTAATGAAGTAGCTAAGTGCAGGAAACATACTTATATTTCCACAGGACTATCAACAATGGAACATGTCGATGCTGCGGTAGAAATATTTAAAAATAATGACTGCCCCTTTACTCTTCTGCATTGTGTGTCAACTTACCCGACAAAAGAAGAAGATAGTAATCTTTTGACTATAAAATCTTTAGAGGAAAAGTATGGCTGTGGTGTCGGATATAGTGGACATGAATCTGGCGGACTACCTACCCTTGTGGCCGCGGCATTAGGAGCACCAGTTATTGAGAGGCACATAACCTTAGATAAGGAAATGTATGGATCGGATCAGTCAGCTTCTTTGAATCCAAAAGAATTAAAAGAGTTGGTTTCCACTATTAGACAAGTTCAGAAAATTCTCGGGAACGGAAAAAAATCTTTACTCGACGATGAGATTCCAATTGCCAATAAATTAAGGTACTGGGAATAGAAGAAAAGGTGAAAGTATTAATAACAGGTGCTACTGGGGGACTAGGGAGAGAGCTAGCATCTCAGTATGCTATGGCAGGACATGATTTATGTTTGGTAGCAAGGGACAAGTATAAACTAAACGATATTAATTCTAAACTATCAAGCCAATGTAAAATATCGATTATGACGATCGCTGCCAACCTACAAGACCCAGAGGAATTAAATAAAGTAGTGTCTCAGGCTTCTTCCTGGGACGATGGTATAGATATCCTGATTAACTGCGCAGCTTTATTTAATGTAGAATCGATTACAGAAGTAGGTATAGATGATTTTGACTCTTGTTTTAACTTAAATGTTCGAGCACCATATTTTTTGTCAATATCTCTACAAAAAAAAGGTAATCTAAAGCAAATAATAAATATAGGATCATCTTCTGCTTACGCAGGGTTCAAAGATACCACCCTCTATTGTGCATCTAAGCATGCCCTCCTTGGACTTTCCAGATCATTATTTGAGGAATATAGAGACACTGGTACAAGAGTTTTCTTCATTGCTCCAGGGTCGATTCAGACACCCATGGGGGAAAAAGTACCCAATCAGGACTATTCTACATTTATCGATCCAAAAGAATTGGCCGAATACATTTATTCTACTACGAATAGAGACAGTAATATGATTATTCAAGAAGTGCGAGTCAATCGATACAATGTCCAATGATTATATGCAACTAAGACTGTTAGATGGAAAAAGAGTTCTAGTTACTGGCGCAGCAGGCGGATTAGGTTCGGTGATCTGTGAGTATTTAGCTAAATTTGGAGCTATTGTATTTCTGACTGATAGCGATAGAAGCAAGTTGCAGAAAACATACGAGTCTTTAAAAAAGAAAGAACACGATTGTTATATGAAATGCGCCGACCTGACAAATGATGAGCAGATTGGTGAATTAATAGAATCGCTATATATACACACTTCCCAACTTGACGGAATTGTAAATTGTGCTGGGGTGACATTCCCCCAGAATACAGAGGTATATTCAGATAACATGTGGGAGAAGACGTTAAAAATAAATTTAACTGCTCCCTATAAGATATGCAAAAATATTGTGCCCCTAATGAAAGACCATGGTGGGTCAATTATTAATATTACAAGCTTAAATTCTGAACTAGCTTTCCCCAACAACCCTGCTTATGTTGCCAGCAAGGGAGGTTTGAAACAATTAACTAAATCTTTAGCCATTGATTTGGGGAAGTATAATATCCGGGCAAACAACATAGGGCCAGGTTACATGAAGACAGAGATGACAAAAAGAAGCTGGTCTAACGAGAAAATATATAATGAAAGAAAAAATAAGACGGCCTTGGGTCGGTGGGGAAAGCCCGAAGATATTGCTGGCACGGTAGTATTCCTTTGTTCTAACCTATCTGAATATATCACTGGACAAGATATTTATGTTGACGGCGGATGGCTGTCGAAAGGACTATAGAATGAAGAAAGACTTAAATGATATCTGCTTAGTTATACAAGCCAGGCTTTCATCTGAGCGACTTCCAAAAAAAATGCTCTTGCCATTTTCTGATACAAACATTATGGACATCGCCCTAGAAAAAATAACCCATATCAAAGCTATAGACTGGAAAAAGTCTTTTTATTTGTCGGCGTATGAGCCAGAATTGAAAAATGTTGCAGAAAAGTACGGACTACAGGTTTTTCACAGAAGCAGAGAATCTGCGTTCTCAGAGGGAAATCCTATGGGAGAAATGTATGAATGGCATGATAAACTAGGTTTTAAATATTGTATTCTTATTAATGCCTGCGCCCCATTTCTAAAGCCAGAGACAATTGATTCATTTATAAATTCATTTGCCAATAGCGAATCAGAGGGAATGTTTGGCGTAATGAAGAAGAAGAATTATTTTTGGAACAAGGGCGGAGAATTAGTAACTCCATGGCCTGCCGGGCAAGACTGTCTAAACACGAAAGAAGTAGAAGAGACCTTAGAAGCTGCCCATTGTTTATATGCCGGGAGACTAGATACTATTAAAGATGGGGTATGGATGGGAGACTTTAATAGTCCAGGTGACATTGAACTTTTCCCAATGGAAGAATTTGAGTGCCTTGATATAGATTATCCTTGGGAATTTAAAATGTGTGAATCCATATATCTTTCAAATCAGAGGGAGAAACCAAAGTGAAAAAAACGTATATTATAGCAGAAATTGGGATTAATCATAACGGTGATTTAGACATAGCAAAAAAATTAATAGATATTGCTTCCGTATCCGGCTGCGATGCAGTTAAGTTCCAGAAGAGAAACCCAGATGCCTGCGTCCCAGAGCACCAAAAAGGAGTAATGAAGTCTACTCCATGGGGCGAGATGACATATTTGGAATATAAATATAAAGTAGAATTTGAAAAAGAAGAGTATGACGAAATTGATCGGTATTGCAAGGAAAGAAATATTGAATGGTCAGCTTCTCCGTGGGATTTAGATAGTTTAAACTTTCTTATGCAATATGATATACCGTTTATAAAGATCCCCTCGGCAATGATTACTAACGAATCCCTAATGAAGGCTTCTGCAAAAACAGGGAAGAAGATAATTATTTCAACAGGGATGAGTACGGAAGAGGAGATCGACCAGGCCGTAGCCTGGACAAAGAACAACGATTTGGGTATTTTGCATTGCAATTCAACATATCCAGCCCCGTTAGAAGATCTTAATTTATCCTATATCAAGGAGCTTAAGAGAAAATATCCAGATCATGAAGTGGGATATAGCGGACATGAATTTCGATTAGGAACGACTGTTGCTTCAGTATACCTAGGGGCATCTATCGTGGAGAGGCATATTACCCTTGACCGCCAAATGTGGGGATCTGATCACCTAGGATCGGTAGAGCCCCAAGGATTAATAAAGCTTGTTAACGGAATCCGAGAGCTTGAGTTGTCTTATGGTGATGGCATTAAAGAGATAACCCCAGGTGAGAAGGTAATTCGAAAAAAATTAAGAAATAACCAATGAATATTGATCTAAACACTGTCTGGAATAACTGTACATTAGTGTATAATCCCGCGAGCCCTGATAAAAGTTCGCCCGAAGAGTTATTGCTAAGGGGATCATACGCATGGGCTTCGTTTCTACAAAAAATTAGAATGAATAACGGCGTAATCTCTAATAATGTTTGGTATGATGCGGTTAAAGATGTATGTTTTGGCGCAGATCTTACTTGGTTAAACGAGAACCCACATAAGTCTTCTTTTATATGCAGTAGAGAATCTTTTTTAGATTCGGACAGATATGGAAAAAACTGTTTCACAAGACCATCGGGAAGAGAGCCGGCTAATTTACCACCATCTCATTGGCTCTACCGTGATATCATTACAGATATAAAGCGCCCTTCGGAAAACTCTGTATCCAGAGTGCTGGTTATTGGCGCTGGACCATCTACTAAGGAAAATATTGATAAAATCAATTTTGAAGAATACGACAAGATTATATCTTGTAACCATTTTTTTATCTCTGATATATTAGGGGAAAATAAAAACAAGGTTGATTATGCTATCTTGGGAAGAGAGGTGGATTTATCTAGAAACAATAAGGACTTGCATAATTTTTTAAAGAATAGTGATACAAAGATTGTGTTTGAGACAGTAAACGATGGCTCGATGGAAAGAGACATTGCGACCCAGAGTGAATTTGTTAAAGAATATGCATCGCGAGTTAACTATGTTAATTTTAGGTATAGGAGTAAGCTCGGATCTGCCCCGCGCTTGGTTATTTTGGCTTCGTACCTGCAACCGAGTTCAATTGATATTGTCGGGATGGATGGAAAATCAGAGAATACAAAATTAGGAGACCTTCATAATCACGCATTCCAGAAAAATAAAAGATATAATCAGGCTACTGCCGGGTATCATTTGTGCAAAAGACAGTATGTTGAATTTTGGGATTATGTCGCTAATGTTCTTTCTGCCGGCGGAAAGATAAAATTCAACAACCTAGGGGAGGGACACGAAATGAACCAATCATCTGAAATAACTAAAACAGGGATATTTAAATGAGTGTTTTTACTCCCCTCGAACTCATCATGTTCCAGACTCATAATGGAGTTTTTAGCAGGCTAGACTTAGTTGTCCGTTATCTTTATTTAGAAGGGCTATACGGAGAAAAGGATTTCAAGGAGTGTCTTGATTTATATGAAAAAATGCAGCTTCAGCGCGCAGGAACAACATACCATATCAGTGGACGTCCGTGTAAGGAAGAATTCGAGATATTATCTGAAAGCTTTAAAGCCAGTGGGTATTTAGATGAATTCCCTCTGTTGGTTAATGAGGCTGGACATCTCATAAACTCTTCACACCGAGCCGCATGTTCTTTATATTTTGAAATAGAAAAGTTGCCATATGAAATAGTGAAAGACTGGCGATCGGCCATTGTAAATAAGAAAGCACAAAAAAAGACATATCTAGAGTACGGGAATGCTTGGTTTGAAGAGAATGATTTTTCAAAAGAAGAGATGAATATTATTCATACTAAGAGGAAAGAACTATTTCTATCGGTTGGGCACTGTTTTATTTTTGTTCTGTGGGATCCCGCAAAAGATGTTTATAAAGAGATTACAAAGGACATAGAAAAAGACTTTGAAATTTTAAAAGTTAGCGACTTCGAAATCAAAGATAAACAAAAATATGTAGAACTCGGGCTAGAACTTTATAAACCAGATGATATTCGAGAGTGGAAACTAAAAGAGAAGTTTGAGAACATGGGCTCTTATAAGAATATTCGCATTATATATGCCCATAGATGGACACCAACATTCCGAAATAAAACACAGGAACCAAATAAGATACTTTGTAAAGAGGTCGAAAAGGTTAAAAAACACATTAGAGAAACATACAAAGAGAACATCCCAGATTACTACTTTGATAACATAGTACATGCTGGTGACAACTTCGACCATACATCACAGATGATCGAAACAATTAAAAATTTTGAAAAACAAAATGAAAGTTAACCACCTAACACAGTTTAAAGAATTTATAACAGAGACACAACTTTCCCCAGATGATTTTTGTATAGTAGGGTCTGCTGTTTTGGCAACCCTGGGGATACGAGAGAATAATGATGTTGATTTTATCTGTCTTCGTCAAAATCGAGAAGAGATTAAAGAACTTTTAAATAAAAGAAAAGATAAATACAACAAAGTTGATCTCGTTAAAGAAGACTGGATTTTTTTCGATGAGAATTATACAGACGATATATTAATCAATAGTCAAGATAATCATTATAATGAATATGGGCTTAAATTTGTAAATATTGAACTGCTTTTCCGACGCAAGAGTGTCACTATGCGCAAAAAAGATAAGATGGATTTAGATAAGATAAGGGAATATATTGATAGAAGCGAGAATTGAGGAAGTTATATTCGGGCCAGAGGAGAATATTTCTGATTTTGTCATTGGTGAAATAAACAAAGCAAAAAACACAGTAGACATTATGGCTTTTTGGTTCACTTGGTTGCCAATTGCAGAGAGTGTTGTGATGGCAAGCAAAAGAGGGGTAAAAGTAAAGATTATAGTTGATGAGCGCAGCGTCGAGAAAAAACAGAAAGATGTCCATAAAAATGAAATTGAAGTTGTACCATATTTTTTAGATAATAATTTAAGAAATATGGTTAAAATATATAGCGGAGAGCTTTTACATTATAAGACTGTGCTAATAGATGATAACATTGTTTTAAATGGGACATGTAATTTTTTTAACGGGTCTCTCAATCGCCACGAGGAACATTACATGAAAATTATAAGCAAAGAATTGAAATTAGTGTTTGATAAGCAATTCAATAAATTGTGGAATGAAAAATCTTATTTGGCAGAGGGAAAGAAATGAAGTCAGTCTACGGGGACGATTGCCTAACTTTTTTAACAGCCTCATCAGGAGATTTAAAGTCAATATAGACGAGTATGAGAAGTTAGCCGGAAATATAAAACCATTAATGGATTTTTTAGTGAAAGTAGAATTATGATTATTTACGTTGACATAGATGAAACTATATGTTATCATGAGGATGAAGAGACCTCAAAAGCACGAGATTATACAAAAGCTATGCCCTATAAAGAACGTATACAAAAAATAAATAACCTATACGACAATGGAAATACAATTGTATATTGGACAGCTAGAGGATCTGTTACTGGGCTAGACTGGACAGATTTGACGGCTGCGCAGCTAAAGAAGTGGGGAGCAAAACACCACGACCTTAAGCTTGGTAAACCTCAATATGATTTATTCATTGATGATAAGAACATCAATTCTGAAGAGTTTTTTAAAGGAGAAAAAAATGAAACTATCTAATCAAGCGATTGGCGCTCTTATGGTAACACTCCAGAAGTGCTTGGCCGAACAGGCAGATATGACTGAACTGTTGTCTGATTGGGATCTAGAGGTAAAGGACGATGAAGTTATTGTTCTTAATCCACCGTCATACAAAGTTGATACCCTAGGCTTGGATATCGACCCGCAGAATGCCTAAGTATGACTACCAGTGTTTAGATTGTCAAGAACAATTTGAACTTAGACACTCTTATAAGTTTACAGAAGCGCAGTGCTCTTCCTGTAAATCCTGCAAGGTGACAAAGGTATTGTCAAGTGTTAGCAATATCTTAAAGAAAGGAAACTCTCGCAAAGGAACCCAAAAGGCGGGAGAAGAAGTTGAAAAAGCAATAGAAGATGGCAAAAAAGAACTTCTTGCCTCAAAGAAAGATATACAAGGGAAGGTATATAAAAAATGATAACATACTCTCTCGCACTTATTTGTATTATTATTTCTGTTGCTTTGGGTATCATGGTCTGGTATGTCCGTAGGCTACTGTCTTCTATAAGGGAAACTTATTCTTTTGTCCGTGCAGTTTTGTCGAATGTTGAAGAATACTTTGAGCACTTAGAGAAAGTATATAATATGGAAACATTTTATGGAGATAGCGTGTTGAGCGGGTTACTAGAGCACACAAAGAATCTCAAAGAAGAGTTGAACAACGCAGTCAGATCAGGGAATGATTTTTTTGGGGATGAAAATACCCAAAGCTCCACAGCACCCGAGGAAGAACTGGCCAATGACTAAAGTAAAAACCAAGGCAAAGACTAGAGCACCAGCTAAGCCGGGAGCAAAAAAGAAAAAGAAGAATTATTACTTCACGCAAGAAACAGAAAATGCTATCTTAGAATATTGTGCAACACAGAGCACCTCTGAGCGAAGCCAGCTTTATATTAAACACATCCAGCCAGCCTTCGATGAGTTGGTAAACAAGATCGTGTATACTTATAAGTTTAACTCACTAGAGAATATCGAATATCACAAGGATGACTGTAAAATATGGCTAACCACAATTCTAGGAAAATTTGACCCAACCCAGGGAACCAAGGCCTTCTCTTATTTTTCTGTAGTAACTAAAAATTGGTTTACTCATAAAGCTAAAACGCAGACAAAAAAGAATAAAAGAGAAATTAATTACGACTCAATGATCCGAGAAGTAGAAATAGCCACCAAAACAACAGATGTATACGACGACGCTGAAGAGGCCCAGTTTTGGATATTTTTAATGAAAGAAATTGAATCATGGGATAATATTAAATTAAAACCAAACGAAAAGAAGGTCTTAGACGCAATTACCACCTTGATGTCTAATATAGAACAAATTGAGATTTTCAACAAGAAGGCGATCTACCTGTATATGAGAGAGATCACAGGGCTAAATACCAAGCAGATAGTTAGCTGTCTCAATAAGATGAGAGCCAAATATCGCCTGTTTAAAAAGAAATGGGACGAAGGAGAAATCAACTGAGATCCTATTTACTGTATGAAAAAAGATTTAAACTCACTAATTGAGCAAGCCCTGGATAATATCAACAAAGATCGCCAGGAAACAGAAACCCTTCTGCAAAACCTCAAAGAATATATGCATGTCTCATCTGACCGGTATTCCGATTCGGGCCCCGTTGCTGCTAAATTTGTAGAAACTTTGCAAAGAAGTAATGAACAATTAGTTAAGCTAGCGACATTAGTTTATAAGAAAGATTCGACTCAAAACCAACAAGGATTATCAGAAGACGACAAGAAAGAACTCTTTGATCTGATAAAGGAGGAATAAATGGCTACTCCTCCTTATCTTGGAAATAATCGGGTTCTTGGAAATAAACAGATAATTGAAGATCATACCCTGCCAATTACCAATACCGTCTATAATGAGGATGGGCCAATAGAGGCAGTCAAGGCAGCCACTGCGGCATACTCCATGACTAAAGCAAAAACCTCCTGGAAATGGGTTCAAATAAAAGAACTCTTAGGAGATACTGATGGCTCTGAAACCAGAGACCACCAACAAAGGGCGGCCGACTCAGAGCAGGGCGCACAAGTCCTAGGAAGACCATTTTCGGATTCTACATACGCATGTATTCCAACGCTACCTGTCGCTGACGGCGAATCAAATATATGGATACCCAGATGGGACTGTCCAAAACAGTGGATACAAATGGCTAAGCCTGGCAGTTGGGCTAGAGTAAGCTTATATACTCCGTCCTCCCATGCTCCTAAGTTTTCTTGTCTGGGTGGCAGCACTGACCCTGAAGGAATTGTAATAGAAATTGTAGAAGCCGGCGCAATAGATGCCCCACTCCCACCAGCGAAACGCTCATCATCTGAGCAGGCCAAGTTCAGGAAGGCTTGTGAGGTTCCGCGCACCGGCGCAGAATTGAAACGACCAAATGGAGGGAGAAAGTCAGCCGTAAAACCAAAGTGTGCGCTAGCTTGGAATAGAAGAACTGAGGATCTGCCTAATCTTAATGATCCTGGCGGAGAATATCCAATGCACCCAGCGACGAAAAAATTTGCCACATCTACAAAACCCTTCGAAGACAGCCTGATCAGACCCTTAACAGAGCAGGCAGATTATGGACCAAGAATACATCCCGTAACAAAAAAACCATCATACCATCCGGGAGTAGATTTTAATGTGGGAAACTCAGGCCCGATCATCGGCAAAGCGTGTTATGCCGCTCTTGACGGGCAGGTCGCTGCATCTGGAGTAAGCCCCACATGGGGAGTTTATATTATTCTAAGGCATGGTCCATTTTATGACTTAGTTTCGACAGAGACCTATTCCGCATCGAGTAAAAAGTATAAAAGAACCTTAAAGGGTACTCAACTTTTTACCATTTATTGCCATCTCGATCAATCTGGGACAAAAGTTCGTCCCCCTCAGCGCGTCGCCCGCGGCGAACAGATTGCCGTCTTTGACAACACTGGACGTTCAACCGAGCCACACTTGCACTTTGAGGTGCTATGGGGTGGAATTACTGGTAAGTTTACTGGCTATAATAAAATGCCCCGAACCGACCCTATGATATTCTTTAATAGTAGCTTCACTCGTAACGGGACATTCACAAAGAGCAAATCCTCATGACAGATTTCCCAGATATATCTAAAAAAGCAAAAGCCTCGCTGGGCACCGCCGCAGCGCAAGCCGCCTTATCCGAAAATGATGCCCTAGACAAAACAATGAAGGGACTTGTCTCTGGAATGAAATTAGCAGTTGACAGGGCTATGAGCTTTCGTCAACGAGCTACAAAAGAAGGTGGGTTATATAATAGTAATATTTTAGAGGCGGTACCCCACTTTAGGTTTACCGAAGCCGAGGGAGCCGCGTTAGCCGATGGTGGACTCAAGGGGAAACACAATACTTTTATAATCTTTGGGCGTGATCGTCCAGGTAGCGCCGACTCTGGCGGTGGAGCATCCCCAACAACCCACAACGGGTGTATCGATATCATAGCAGGACTTTCAGGAGTTCAAGCAAGAGAGATTGACAGACCTGGCGGGGAAAAAGTACTAACAAACAAAAGCACAGAATTAGATGCAGCAAGAATTTATATCACTCAGAAAGCCGCCGGCCCTGCTGGTATTGACGGAAGAGAGTATTTCAATATTGCACCAGGAAAGAATATTGGACATATTCCGAATAGGTCAGCCATTGTGGTTAAGGCAGATTCTGTCCGCATCGTTGGACGGGAAGGGATTAAATTTGTAACTGGCGATGTTTATAACGGATCTTTAGGGTTGAATATAAAAAATAAGATCAAGGGAATTGAATTGATTGCTGGCAATAACAGCGCCGATCAACAGCCCCTGGTCAAGGGAGACGACTTAAAATTTGTTCTAGACTCTTCACTACATGATATGAAACAACTGCACTCCTCGGTTTCAACTCTTTATAACTTAGTTGTGTATTTTATACTTTCATTTGTAGACCCTACTGGTTTTGCCGCTTCCCGTTTGAACGGCGCTCTGAGAGAACTTCCACAAGAGTTCGTAAATCTCTGGATTCAGGAAATAAACTATATAATTCACGAGCTTAATTATAACACCGAGAAAAACCCTTGGGCAGCTTATAATTTTAAGAGTCGTTTTAATACGACCAATTAGGAAGAAGATGGCACTCACGCAAGCACAAAAAAACATTGTTAATCCATCCGCCCGAACATATTCGGATCCTGAGAATGATCCTACACGGAATGGAGTAGGGTATGCATATGATCAGTGGAGAAATAAGTTTGTCTTAAATGCTATTCATGAATCTTATATATCTTATTACGAGTTTCCCGCTGCTGGGATGCGCCTGTTCCCAAATCATATAGGGGAAAGGATCGAGCCCGAAAATCCTCTACCAAGAGAGCAACAAGAGCAAGAGCAGGAAGAAGACCAGAACAGGCTTTTCAGGCTCCCATTCCAGCCTCCAAACATCGACCTCGGGGTACAAATAATAACAGACGATGATCTTTACGCATATTGCGCCTTACACCCACAGAATGGAAAAGTTGTTTCAAGCGACGATGGCACTTTATCTATTACTGTATTATCAGAAGAAGAAGCAAATGAGCAGCTTAATAAAATATATAGAATTAGTGACGCACGCATAAACTATGTCACTAACTCGGCACCCCTCTCTTTTGACCCCGATAAACCCGAGGGACGATATAAGCTCATACACATAGACCCTCACCACTCAGCAGAATATATTGCGCAGCTAAGAAAGGCTATCGGAAAAGAAGACACGCCGCCGCTAGCAACATACTCTTCTATATCTATGGCTAGTACAATCTTGGCCCCTGAGATTACAGGGTATATCTCGACAGACGCAAATGTAGATTTAGACGACTGGACAAACAATTGTAATCCAGGCACAGAAACATCTAAGACATATTATAGCGCTAGGGATCAAAAGTTCTACTACACCAAAAGAACAAGACAGACCTCACCAGATTATTATGATCTTTCTTTTTATGAGGAAGATAGTGAAGATGATATGGAGAGGGTTGGCTTTCGAACAGTCAAGGGGAATATCGAGCGCGCTCTTTTCACTGGTGTCAAAGAGATTCTATTATCAGTTGGAAAATTCAGTCATGAGAACAGAAAGTCCATATTGAACTCCCGCCCGAAGAAAGCATATTTCCTTTCTAACTTAGATATTCGCCCAACTTCCCGCTGGACATTCTCAGTTCAAATTGACAGAGAGGTTATTGACAATCTTGGTGGCGTAGATAATATGTCATATGAAGAAGAGGAGTTGACAGTCCTTCAAAAGGCCGAGGTATTGATGAACCCCGAGAAAACTGTCATTGCCCATCATGAAACATATGTTTTCGATGATCTACTACAATACCTTAGGTCTACTAGGATCCTATTGGAGGGTTATGTTACCAGCATGTCCGAAGAGGGAGTTTATT
>Ga0209128_1000051_pt1 | contig 70123 bp, 58 predicted proteins | sample ETNvirnome_6_100_FD_184072 | JGI IMG/M metagenome (GOLD analysis project Ga0209128, IMG submission 184072) | Marine viral communities from the Pacific Ocean - ETNP_6_100 (SPAdes) (version 2) | ecosystem: Environmental > Aquatic > Marine > Oceanic | place: Pacific Ocean | collected 2013-06-19
CAGCAATTATACTACCATTAAATGTATGAGTATCACTTGTAGCATCACCAAATATATTTGAGCCTTCTGTATAAAGTATTGATGAAGTTACAATTGATGATGTTATTGATGTAGCAGTAAGTGAACCCACAGTTATATCAGGAGTTCCAGCCAGACCAGTAGCTGTTCCAGTTAAAGTTCCAACAATTGAATTACCAGTTATTGTTCCACTCGCACTTATGTTTCCACTTGCTGTTATGTGACCTGGGGGTCCATCTATAACAACTGTACCAGTTCCAATGGTCTGATGATCACAATACATAGTACCAGATACATGTAAATGATATGATGGATCATTTGTTCCTATACCAAAATATGAATTTGAAGCTGTATCTTCAGAATACATAATATATGAATCTGCAGATCCACCCAGTGGATCTTTAAAATCACAATGTTTAATAGAGCGGCCATGACTATGAGAAGAATATAATTCAAACGATGCTCCCCCACCGGTTGTTTGTTGTATTTGAAATGAATTTTGATCAAGAGCTGATTTACCGAGAATGAACTCACCCGCTGATAGATTTGATTGTCCTAAAAATAGTAATGGAACTGTATCAGCTGTAGAACCTGTAATCATTAATCCAAATGATGTCGCACTTGGTGGTGTTATTTCTACTGCAGCTCGGATAACACCTCCAAGGAAGCCAGGATAAGGTCCTGGTCCAACTGCTAATGCACTTGCGGTTATTTGATTGAGATTTGCATTACTACCACTAGTAATGACTTTTTTCCAATTTGGCATATGTCCCTCTAACTACGGTTGGTTACTACAGAGTGTGTAGCCCACTTCCCATCATCTACCATAGAGATGGGCCAATAATTACTTATGTTTTTGTTTTTTCTAATTCATGTACTCTATTATATTCTTCTTGTAAAGAATATGCTATAGTAAACACCGCTTGAACATCTGATCCTGTAAAATCAGTTGATCCAAGTAGTTCCAATAAAAATTGTATTTGTTCAGTAGTTAGTGGATGATGATGTTCAATACCACCCACTTTAAATCCACCATTAAAATTTACTCCCAATTAAAACCTCTCGTATTAATCTGCTACTCTTATATAAATTACTCCGTTTGTACCACCATCAGATGTATCATGATCAATCCACATTTCACCAATACCATACTCACCATCAGATGTTGTTGGTGCAGATGTAGATGATTTTACTGTTGTTACAAATTGTAAAGGAGTAATAGCGTTATCTGCAATTGCTACTGCCTTTGCAACTGACCATCTTTCAGAATCTATATCGTGATATAATGCTGAACCTACATCATTAATTGAACTACTTTGGACAAGAATACCAGCATCTAAATTATTTGCTGCCGAACCAGTTGCTAAAAACATTAATGATTCTGAAACTGTGAGTTGAACCGTAGCAATAGTTGTAGTTGTACCATTTACAGTTAGGTCACCAGTAACAGTTAGGTTATCATTAACAGTAGTTTGTGAAGTTGAATGACCAATAGAAACTGCTACACCATTATCATCACCGCCGATTGTGATAGATGAACCATCAATAGTAACTGCTCCACCTGCATCTATATCTACCGTACTTGAAGGTGTTAAACTAATTGTTGTCATTCCTGTTTCGGAAACTGCTCCACTACCATCAAAATCTAAAGTTGCTGTATCATCACCAACATTTAATCCAGTAGAACCAGAAACTTTCATAGTTTGGGTGGCATATAAAACAGCAGTTGTGCCCGCATCAATTGCAATTGCACCTGCGGCATCTACATCAATACCACCAGCAGAATCAATATTTAAAGCATCTCCATCTGTACCATCAGCATCGATGATAAGTGAATCATTACCAGCTGCTAATGTAAGACCACCTGATTCTGCATCTATTTTAATTGCATCATCAGCTGTTCCAGAAGTATTTATTAATGATATTTTTTCACTTGCCGCTGTACCGTGTGGTGTGAATACCATTTGAGTAGCTGAAGAAGGCCCTATTTTTAATGTTTTTGTATTTATTAAATTTGGCGCAATCAACATATCACCTGCAGTTGCATCAATACTAACTGCATCAGTTCCCGTACCGGCAGCTGTAATAATAACAGATGCATCATGTGCACCCGTATTTTGAATAGTTAAATCATCAGCATCACCATCCGCGGCTACTGTAAGGTTCAATCCAGCGTTAGCCGAATCAATTGATATTCCCCCAGCAGAGGTATCAAGTGTAATTGCAGCACCAGCATTTACATCTAGTCCCCCAGCATAAACTATCCCACTTGCACTTATTGTTCCGCTTCCGGTTATATTTCCTTCTACTGTTAAAGTTGTGTCACCACTTCCACTTAATATTAGGGAACCAGTTATTTGTGCATCACCATCAAGAGTTCCATCCCATTCGGTTTCCATAGAAGCTGTTTGACTTGAAAGAACATATGGAATATTATTGTCATCGAATATACCACCACTTGAAGTTATTTGGTTTAATGCAGCATTACTACCACTCGTTATTATCTTTTTCCAATTTGCCATTTTAATGTCTCCCTACTATGTGTCTATAACCATATATATATACATATATGGAAATTTAATTTTTAGTTACTTTTTTCCAAGATAAAATTCATCATCATCATCATTATAATAAAATCCACCTGAAACTGCTGTTGGAGTGAATTTAAACCCACCCAACCTTAATACACCTTCACCATTTACCTTTAATGCATTCAAACTACCAGATTTCAATAAAAAGAAATCATCTGTTGCATTTACAGTGCTTACTTCTAAACTACCTGAAAATTTTATATTACCACTACCACTAATTGTATTTGTATTTAAATCTAAATTTCCACCCAATTGTGGAGTTGTATCTTCAACAATATTTGATAAATCACCTCCACCACCTCCACCTGAACCACCAGCAGCTAATGAAGCTGATGTAAATATTCCACCACCAATGGAAGCAGTTAACATTGTTATTGTTCCACTTGCACTTATGTTTCCACTTGCGGTTATATCTCCTTGAATATGTAAATCACCACTTGCACTTATGTCGCCTGCTACGGTTAGAGTTTTTGTCGGAGTTAATGTATTTATTCCAAATTTTAATCTTGAATCACCTTCACTCCCACTCATTATAGAAAATGTTCCAGTTTGAGAAAGATTATTTGAACCACTTACATTTATGAGAACTGAACCATCAGTAGATACTTGTGATGGATAAGCGATATCAGCAATATTATCTAATTGAATGTGTAATGAATGATTTGATGCACTAGCGTATCCACCAATTGCTATGGCATTTTTACCTATTGCTTGAGCATAATAACCAAGAGCTATACTTCTTAAAACTGCAGTATCAGAATAAGATCCAATTGCTATTTGTCCATAACCACCACCTACAGTTGAAGTTGCAACGTAAGATGCGTCTCCTATCGCAACAGAATAACCACTATAAACCCAAGAGCTCCTTCCAATAGCTACTGAACCATTTCCTTCAATAGTAGTACTCTGACCACCGATGGCTACACCTTGTATACCAGTAACAGTTGTACCAGAACCAATAACAACATTTTTGTATGAACTAGCTGATGCTTCATATCCTATAACTACTGAACTATTATTATCATTTCCACCAAGATAATTTACAGCATCATAACCAATGGTTACTCTTGACATTGATATTGAATTGATAGATAAATTACCACTTGCACTTATGTTTCCACTTGCGGTTATGTGACCAGTTACACTTAACCCACTACCATCAAAAGTTAAATTTGCTTCACTATTAACAGTAGAAGAATCTACTGAAGTTAGTACTCTATTATTACTAGCATTTGTATATGAAGAAATTGCAGCAGAAGATAATCCTGTTAATCCACTACCATCACCAGTAAATGAAGAAGCCGATATGTAACCACTTGAACTTATATTTCCACTTGCGGTTATGTTTCCTATGAATGTATGAGAATCATCTATTGTATTACCAAATGCAGTTGAACCAGATGATGTATTTACTATACTTTCAGACGTTATATATGAATGAGCAGTTAAAGTTCCACCTATAGTTAGATTATCGACTTTATTTCCAATTAAATCGTATAGATGACCTTCACTACCAGTCTTCTGTAACAGATTTTGAAATGTATCTGATATATTTTTATTAGTTAAGTCGAATGACATATATTATAACCCTATTTTTTAGACAATTTCTGTATAACTTCTTTTATAAAATTCTTTGCTCCCTGTTTATAACCCGTCTTAGTTGCATAGTTTTTAAGTATAGGTAACATTTTCTTTTTTTCTTCATAAATTGTAGATACACTAACACCTTGTTTATGTAAAGTATCTACCATTTTTTTAACTGGATCAAATGGATGTTTTACTTCTTTTACAACCATTTTGGGTTTAGAACTTTTTACTAAAGGTTTACTTTGTTGTTTAACCTCTACTTTAATTTTCTTTGCAGTATCTACTTCAAAGTCAGATTCCCAAGGTAGAAAATAAGTATCTTCTGCTATAACCTCTAACTTCATTGTTCCTTTGGTATCTTCACCCAATAAACCACGAAGTTTTTTAATTGGAACTTTACAGTTTCCATCTTTATCAATTGTTCCTTCGAACATTAATTTTAAATCTTGTGTTTCAACAATTATTCTTGAATTTGCTTTTGTTAACGAAGCACCTTCTAAATGAATTTGACATTCAAAAATTTCCTGTTTATCTGTATATAGTTTATAAGACATTTGTATTCTCCACTCTCATTTTTCCCAACACCTCTTTAATTACTAATTCGGCATCTTCAAGTTTAATTTGTATATCCCCTACTTCCTTTTCTTCATCATAAACCTTTTCACCCTTTACTCTACAAATAAGACGAATAAGTTTCTTTTTCTTTTCATCATCAAGTTGATGAAGTCTTGCTTCTCTTGCTCTTCTATTACCAGTTCCAAGACCATCAGCAATTTCAATAACAAAATTTACATCACCCCAAGTATATGGATTACTCCCCCAAACAATATTAGTATTATCTGGTGTACTCTGAGCACTACCATCGGATGGTTTAATAATATCACCATCCCATTGTATTGGTAAATTCTCTAAATTTTTATGCTTTTTAGCCATATATAGTATTATTCATCTATAAATATATTGTTTTATTGTTTTTCTAACTTTTCTATTATTTTATGTAAAAATATACATTTCGTATTTTTCTACATACCAATTACTTCGGAAATATCAGCTGTTGCAAAACCACTTACTGTTGAAATATCACCACTATCTATACCAACAACATCATTTCCGTAACCACTAACCACGGCTGTATAATCCACCACCAATGACATATAGTATATAAATGAATCATTCGGATCATAAGATAGATATGCATTTATGGTGGCACTATTAATTGTAGCATCATCTGGAAAAGTTGGATCGTCTATATTAAATAGTTGAGTCGCAATGCCTGGACCAACACCGGATTTCATTCCTATTTCTAGACTGGTTATTAAATCTTTTGTTAAAGTTGGACATCCACTAAAATTATCACTATTAATTTCTCTAGTAAAATCTTCTGGTGAATCAGTAACTCCTTCGTTTCCTGGTTCTATATCCTCATCATAAATAGTTGTTCCATCAATTCTAATTGCCCACCATTGAGCGAATTCTACCCAATTATATCCATTGTATACATAAGTACCATCATTACCATCATTTACAAGTGCAAACCTACTTGAACCCCCACTAAGTTGATATTGATTGGTAGTTCCATCAGCGTTTGGATTTAAGGTTTCTGTTGCCATTTAATCTATATCCATCATTTTATGTCCGAAGCTCAACACCAAATTGTGTTCCTGAACCAATATCAGATACACCACCTGTAAATGTATAAGCAAGTATTTCCATACTACGACTACCAGTTGCATGCCAATGTCTATAGTTTGTAGTAACTACTAATTTACCACTTTCAATAGTACCGCCAGTAACTGTCTGACCCCAACCAGTTATTGTCCATTGGAGATTAGCATCCATGTCATCTCCAGGAACATCACTATAAGACCATGCAGGTAGACCACCAGATGCACTAATTGTTAATACATAATATTCTGGATCCATCCAGTTATGAACAACACCCTTACCATAATGATTAAATTCATCTACTTCATCATTATCAATACCATTCTGATATTCTAAATTAAATTGAAATGTATTATCAATTGCATATCCCCTTATATCCTGATAAGAAGATTTCAAATTACCAAGACCAAAACCTGTACTGGCAACGTAGTGTTCATTATCTCTAATCGTTGACATTATGCTACCTTCACCCAAGTATTATCTGGATTGAAATAAATAGTATCACTACCATAATTCCACCCAACTACTCTTCCTATATGACCGGATGTTGCAGATTTTGCATTTGACGCAGAACCAGGTGTTTCTAAATATAATGCACAACCATTGTCTCCACCAGGGTCATATCCTATATTTGCCATTCCTCTTAATAACATTCCATCTGATGTTGAATTTGTTCCTGCTGCTAAACCTAATGAAGATGAAGCATTTCCAAGTGAACCAGAATGAGCTAATACCCAACCAGAACCAGTATGAGCATATATAGCACCAGCCACAGTTGTAGTATTTCCAAATTTAACAATATCACCTTGTACATTTCCAGTAGATGATATTGATGATGTTTCATATAATAATTGTGGTGTTGCGTATATGTTACCACTTGCACTTATGTCGCCTTGTACGGTTAGTTTTTTTGTTGGGGTTGCTGTTCCAATTCCAATACGACTATTACCAGCATCACCATATAAAAGTTCATTTTCACTACTATCATATAAATTAAAATTTGCATCTACCTCACCAGGATTAATATCAAATGAATCACCAGCTTCCATACTAAATTGGTGGCCACCACTACTGAGCTGATAAATAACATTACTTGCATTATCAGCTGATAGTGAATCGAGTGATATATCAACAATATTTGTAATATTAGTTCCATCATCACCAACGATATTTCCGTTAGCATTAATATCACCAGTTACTGTTAAATCATCGTCTATTTGTACATCATCCGAAGAATGAAAATGTTCTGCAGTTATTGTTCCACTTGCACTTATGTTTCCACTTGCGGTTATGTTTGTTAGATTTAAATCACTACTTGCACTTATGTCTCCTTTTACGATTAGTTTTCTCGATGGAGATGTTACAAGCTTCATATATTCTGTTGTAGTATCATCTGCTTCATGAAATAATAATTCACCATTAGTATATTGACCTACACCTATTCCATTGGAATCATCGTTGCCAAATTGAATCATTTTACTTTGACTTATCCATAAGGTGCTAGTTGGATACATCCCCCCAACATACAAATCACCACTTGCACTTATGTCGCCTGCTACGGTTAGGGTTTTTGTTGGAGCTTGTGTATGAATACCCACATAATTAGTATCACTGCCTGAAATAATTAGATTATCACTATTTGCTGGCATTCCCATACGCCACATATTAGATCCACTTTCTCTAAATAACCACTCCGCTGCACCCGTGCCACTATATCTATCTAAATATACTTGTGCATCTTTTTTGGTACTATTGGATGCTCTTAAAGATAAACGAGCCTGTCTTGAAGTATCACCTTGAATTTCAACTATTGAAATACCATCTCTAGCCCAACCTGGTTGTGGATTTATTACAGCATAACCATCTAAATACAAATCACCACTTGCACTTATGTCGCCTTTTACAGTTAAGGTTTTTGTTGGGGTGGTTGTATTAATACCTATTAATGGTTCTACTAAATAAGAACCAGTTATAGTCAGAGCTATACCACCCCAGGCCTGAGATAAAATTATTTTTTTTGCTGTTACTGAGTTTCCAATTATCAAGCGATCACTACTGTCATATTGCAATTGGGCTGAAGCGTCTACGTGTGAACCTCCGGTCCATGAAAGTGTTGAATCGTTTTTTAAATACAAATTACCACTTGCACTTATGTCACCTTGTACGGTTAGTTCTACTGCAGAAGATGGGTGTACGGTTCCAACTGGAGCTTGAGTTGTTCCCGGAGGACCAATAACTGAAGCAGAAGAATATGTTATACCACTCGCACTTATGTCACCTTCTACGGTTAGTTCATGTGGTGGTTTTTGTGTGTCTCCACCAACAGCCATTTTTCCGGAATATACATTAAATATAAATCTGGTTTTGGAACCAGAATTAAAGAAAATATAATCCAGTGCTTCACTACCCCCAGCGGATGCTGCAATCCGAGTTAGATTTACATCTCCCCCAAGACCAGTCCACCCAACACTATTCGTAGTTCCAAGTCTAATCCCACCTGATTTGACTATTTTACTACTGGATATGTCTCCTTCTATATCTAAATCACCACTTGCACTTATGTCGCCTGCTACGGTTAGTTCCATACCCGGAGCTGGTGTTACAGAACCATCTCCACCATGAATAACTGATTGTGAAGAATAATTTACACCACTTGCACTTATGTCACCTTGTACGGTTAGGGTTTTTCCACTTGAATATGAACTACCAACGCCTTTTGGTATACCAAATGAAGCTGTTAGAAAACTTCCACTCGGAGCTATAATTTCATTCTCTGCTATAATGTCACCACTTGCACTTATGTCGCCTTTTACAGTTAAGGTTTTTGTTGGATCTGATGTTAATATTCCTATTTTTTCATTTGAACCAGATACAAAAAATAAATGATCATTTGTATCACCATCAACTCTAAAATCAAACGGTCTATTTTGAGTATTAATTTGTACCATAAAAGGAGTAATTCCCAACTTTGGGAAGTCTCTAGATAATGGATTAGAATCACCCTCTGTTGAAACATAAAATCCTAAATTATTATTAGTGACATCATATGAATTATTATTAAATTCTATAGATAAATTAGTTGATGAATCTGCGTCTCTAATTTCATCTGTTGATATATATCCAGCCATCAATGATTCAGTAATGTAATTATAAGACAATCTGTTGACATCCAAATTATTAACACCACTTATATTAAAAGTAATAGATTTTGAAGCACTAATCTGATATTCATCCAACTCATCATTATACCCAATTAATAAATCATTTCTCGGAGCTATTGATGCTGAAGTTAATTGAAACTTAATATATCTATCACTTTCTCTGTCTATTTTAAATGGTAAATCAGATGTAACTGTACCTATATTAGATAATGCCATATTATTTACAACATTTAATGATTCTGCTACAACATCTCCCCTAAAATAATGTCTTTCAGAACCACTAACCAATCTAAACTCATCTGTAAAATACCACAAATCCTCCGCTAATCCAAGTGATGTACAAACCTTTTCACCAAAAAACTTAAATCTTCTTAATTTATCAGAACCGGTTATTCCATTTGTAATAAATTGTATAGAACCAGTATCCGTTCCATCATTGAGACTGGAAGAAAGATACATATCATTTTTAAATGTTTTATTTACATTAAATTGGTCAGCTGAAGAAGAAAATATAAATGCATTTTGAAAGGAACAAGAAATTGAACCAGTTATTCTATTCCAAACTTGTGATGACGACATTGCATAATTAGAAAAATTATCACTATTAAATAATGATTGACTAATTGAGGCAGTATTTTGGTTTTCACACGCAATGTATGAAAATTGTTTACCACCAACTGTTTCTTCTAAAATTCTTAAACCATATTTTGCCATAAAAAATTCCTAATTTGGGGCTCGGTCTCCTGATGTATTAGATATAATAAAAATGGGATCACCATTACTATCAAATTTTTGACCAATTTTTGATGAAAATGGAGCTTGACCGAAACTGAATTGACCGGCTGTTGTTGTTACCAGTACTCTATTTGAAGCTCCAAATACAGTACTACCAGGAGATACCATACCAGTACCATTCATCTCCAACCAATATCCAGTACCTGGATATTCTAACGTAAATTCATGTCCAGTTGATGAAGATCCTGAAAATGGATATGTATTCAAAGCTGATTGATTATATGAATTTGTAAATCTTAATCTAAATTTCATTTTAGTTGTCTGACCGGAAGGAGCTATAAAGAATTCAACCGGTACACTAAAGACAGCTGAAACAGGGTTTATTCCTTCAGCATAATCCGGATGAATTCCTTCTTCAAAAATTGTACTGTAAGGTGTACCATCCGTATTAATTAATGGCCTGTTTCCCATTGGTTTCCAGTCCGGGTCAGTCGAATTAGGAATAGATCCACTTTTCCAATAATCTACATTAATTTGATGAACTTTTCCACTATATGTTTGTAAATTACTAGCACTTATGGTAATTAAACTCTGTTGAGGTATTGGTTGGTCACTGTCATCCTCTCCTTCAACGATAATAGATTCACTCATAAAAAGTGCACCACTTCCGCTAGTCATTTCATTTGGATTTTTAAATATTATTGGTGATATATTATTATTATAATAAAGTTGGGTAGTACCAATATCAGTTGTTGATTGAATTGTCATATCTAAATCTAAAAGAATAGTACTTCTTACATTATAAAGATTTCTCCAATGTGGATTTTGAGTGTCTGATATACCAACAACGGTCATAGTAGCATAACCTTCTACGACTTGTTCATATGTTCTCAAAGGATCTTGTTTTATCCATAAATATCCCATAAATTTTAAACTATCCCCACTATGTAATGGAGTTACATCAGAAAATATAACTAATCCATTACTATCCTTAACTTCAAAAAGAATATTAGAACCTTGTTTTAAATTTGGATATCCACTTACTATTGGATTAATTGATATTCTAAAACCATGTTTTCCATAAGATAAAGAAGGTGTGGTGTTATTTGGAAGATCACCAAAAGATACATTAAAATATGTACCCATATTAACATCTCCTACTGGAGATCCAGACATATCAATTTCATCTAAATTAAGTACAGCTGGGTATAGTATATCCTGGCTAAATTTCGGTGGAAATGTTTTTGGCACTACAATTCTCCTATTTATATAACTTGTCTTATATAAATATATAAAAGTTTAGTATTTAGGAATAAATAACTTTACTAAGTCCGTTGTTTATGTTAATAGGAATTAACATATCCATGTAATCTTTGATTGTATCGAGGTGTGTGATAATCATCACAAAGTCAAATTGTGTTTTTAGATACTGAAAAGCCCCTTCCATATTGGCTATATTATCACTATCTAATGTACCAAATCCCTCATCAACGATTATAAAGTTAGGTCGTGGAAGTGTGGAAACATTGATTAATCCTATACGAATTGCAAGAGATGATACAAATCTTTCCATACCACTTGATAATTCAAGATTCCATTTATCGTCAGCATAACAGATAAATGCATCTATATTCTTATCTTTCATTTCAAGTTCTATATGGAAACCAGCCATCATATTCTCTAATACGTGATTTACTTCTCTTTCGATTGCTGGAATAGCTTTTGCTATCAATTCATATGGAATACCATCTTTTGAAAGTGTCATAAGATATAAATCATAATCAAGAATCTTCTGTTCTGTATCTATAAGTTCTTGTATATCTCTTTCAATGTTTTGTTTTTGATTTTTTGCTACTGATAAAGTAGATAAAACTTCTTTATATTTGTTATCTACTTCTATATTATCCATTTGTAATTTAGATAATTTTTCTGTTATATCTGAAATTTGTTCATTTAATTTATGATTACTTTCAATCTTTTCTTCTGATTTATAATATGATGAAATTCTTTCTTCATTATTTGCAATCTCTGTTTCTAAGTGTTCTAATCTTGCTTCCATTTGAGCAATTTTTCCACCGATCTTTACAGCATCATGTGATACTTGACTTAATTCATCTTGAAATCTAGCGAACTCTTCTTTGTTTTCTTCTGCATCTTCTACTTTACCAAAATTATGTTTGTATATTGTATGCATTCCCATAGCAGCTGTGTGTTCATTTTCAAGTTGTTGTAATTTATTTTGATGATGTTCTTGTTCTTGTATTTGTTCTTCACCATTTTTTAAACAATACTCACAATTTTCATCATATTGAAATTTTTCTAAATCTTTTAGATGAGATTTTAAAGATTTTATCTTAGATTCAGTTATTTTTATATTGGATTCTGTATCTCTTAAAGATGATTTTAAACCCTTATATTCTTCATAATCATCTTGTATTTTTTCTTCATCTATCTCTGCAAGTTTTTCGTGATATTCCATATATAAAGGTCTTAATGTTTCTTTATATTCACTATCCTCTTCAAATTGTTTTTCTAATTGTTTTTGTTCTGTTAAAAATTCATCTGCTTGTTTGTGTAACTCATCAATATCATAAGATTCATCTATTTTATATAAACCTCTAACTAACTCTAATTTCTTACCTTCCAAGTCTACAATCTGTTTCATTAAATCTTGATCTTGTTTATTTAAACCATCTTGTTTTTCTTCTAAATCTACTATTTGATTTTCTGTTTTAGCTAATTCTCTATAACTATCTTTCTTTTGAAACCTTTTAAGTGATACTCTTTCATCATTTGAATCTGATTTAGCTACAGCTTCTAATTGTTCAAAGATATCAATATCCATAAAAGTAGATAAAACTTTCTTTCTTTCGGCTTGTTTTTTGTCTATAAAGTTCATTCCATTGGTTTGTAAAGAAAGACTTGTTAGAATAAAATCATCAAATGTCCCCAACACTCTTCGTATCTCTTCATTTGTTCCACCACCATATTGTGAATTAAAACGAGCTGCCCCACTTAAATCTACTTCCTCACCACTATCATCAATCATATAGAATCGCACTTTGACAGGACACATATGAGATTTAGTTCCATCTCTATGTTGTCTAACCTTATATTCAGCATCTCTCTCAATCCAATAGTCTAATCCGTTGATTTCAAGATTAAGTCTAGCTCTAAATGTCTGTTTCTTCTTATTCATCACATCAAGAGCCCTATTTGTTCTACTACACATATCATATATAGAATATGAGATAGCATCCATAAGAGCAGACTTACCAGAATGGTTAGGAGCTACAACTCCGACAGTTCCATTGAGTTTTGTAAAGTCAATTTTATTACCTTTACCATAACAGAACATATTATCGAATTCAAATGACTTAATTTTCCAATCTACATTTCTTGTTATATCACCATCGTATATTTCAGGTGAATTATTTGTTAATTCATTTATTTTCTTAACTCTTTTTATTGATTCATCGTCTATACCTATAGCATTTCGTTTCAGAAAATCTTCTATAAGTTCGTTCTGATAATTTAAATCTCTAACATCACCAATATCTAATTTATTTTCTCTATCATCTCCAATAGAAAGATTATCTTGTCTTTCAGTTACAACATCTTTAAGTTTTGGATATTTTCGCCGTAAATCCATCTGTATGTCTTTGATTTGTTCAAGAGTTGTATCCCAATATTTAATTTTAACTCTACCTTTTATTGGCACAAAATTCATTTTATTTTGTATTACACCACTCTCTACATTTATAATCTTAAATCCATAATCATTTTTTACAGGGTGGTATTCAGCTTTCTTTGTTTCTAAATCCCAAAGTAAAAATCCATGTGATGGTCTTTCTCCAAAATTCTGTTGAATAAGAGAACCAGGATAACCAATAGTTTTATCATCATTTAAGAATTGTCTCTTATGAATATCACCCAACAAAACTACATCATATCCATCAAATGTATCAAGTTTTACATGCTCATCTCTAACTACAAAATTGTTATCATATTCGTGTTTATCTACACCACCATGAAATAATGCTACTGTTTTATGAGCTCTCAAAGTTTTTGGGTCTGGTAAATTATTGGTAAGTTGGTTTCCACCTTTATCTCTATCGTATATTGACATCACACCGAAATCTACATCATCAAGTGTGTAAGTTCCCGATTTTTTCCAATAATGAAGATGTGGGTCAATTTTTTTAACCAAATCTATAATAGGTGAAAGCGTATCCTCTCTTGATTTGTTGTTGAGATTACAATCATGGTTTCCAGGTATAACAATAGTTGTGGCTATTTTACACAAAGATAAAAAGAAATTTGCTACCATTCTAACCTCTTCGGGTGAAGTATCTAACTTCCCATGAACTACATCACCACCTATGTATATAAGATCTGGTTTTACAACTCTTAATTGTTTATATAACTTTTTAAATACTTGTCTGTATTCTACAAATCTATGTAACTTACGGATATGAATATCCGCAAGATGAGCTATTGTTTTTATCACTCAAATTCTCCTATTTTCATTTTAATAAATGAAACCATTTCTTCTGCTATATTTTTCTTTGTAAATGTTTCTGTACCTTCAAAACCTGGATTTGAATTTACCTCACATATTTTATACCCCTCACCATCAAATAATAAATCTACACCAGCTATATCTAAATTAAGAACTTTAGATGATTCTGTAGATAACCATTCAATTTGTTCATTTACCTCATACGGAAATCCTTCACCACCACGATTAAGATTTGCTCTAAAATCTTCATCCGTTGCTCTTCTCATCATACAACCAACAACTTTATTATTTACTACTAGTACTCTTAAATCTTTTCCCCAACTATCTTTTATAAGTTCTTGTATAATAATATCATATCGTGGATTTGTAAGTTCAGCCATTGTAATCAACTGTCGTAATTGTTTCTTATTATCTGCAATAAACACACCCTTACCATAACTACCACTTATTGTTTTTATAATAACAGGAAATCCAAGATGTTTTTGAACAAAATCTACATCAATTGGATGTTTTAATAACAATGTTTTTGGAATATCAAGATTTGATTGTGCAAGTATCTGATGTGAATATAACTTATCTTTTACATTATCTATAGCATCACTGCCATTTATAACCACCACCCCCATTCTCTCAAAATGTCGTATAACTGCTTTTATATAATAAGTTGTTCCACTACCTGTTCTTGGAAATACAAATTTAGGTAATGATAATGATTCTCCATTAACTAATATAGAACTTTTATTATCTTTATTAACAAAAATATCTATTTCAGTTGGATTAATAATTCTAACACTAACATCATGATTCTTAAATTCTTCAACCAATCTATTTGTTTCATAAGAATCGTGAAATTGTGGTTTAACCAATAACCAACCACTAACCATATAATTTTCCCTTAATAATATCTGAAAATGTAGATTGTTCCGTTTGTTTTATTCTATTCCAAAACTCTTCAAAACCTAATTCTGATGGATCTTTTTCTTTCATACTTAATAAGTATGCCTCAATTCCACTATCCATCAAAAACTTAACCAACTTAGCAGCATCCTTTTTTGCATCTGTATCTAATGCTACATATACCTTCTTAACTTTTTTTGTAACCAATTTCTTTACTAATGACTTTGATGGAAATTTACCGAGAAGAGGTATTACATTTTTTCTAACAGCAATTGCATCAAATGAACCTTCTACTAATACAATAGGTTCATTCCAATTTATGAATAATTCAAATACTACTGTATCCTTTGACATTGGTGGATTTTTATATTTAAATCTACTATTTGGAAAGATATCACGAGCTATAAAATAATTAAGTTTTCCATCTTCATCGTATGATGGTATAATAACTCTATTACTATAAATTCCATTAATACAATATCCGATACTATACCTTAATATCTCCTTTGGACCTATTCTTCTTTTCTTTAAATAATGAATAGCATTCTTATATATAGGATCTTCTGATTTTAAATACAATGGTTTATATTCCTTCGGTAAACTAACATCATGTATAGTTTCTTTTTGGTCTGTTTCATAACTTATGTAATCATTTAGAAGTTGTAATACTTCTTTTATTAAATGACTTGGCGCATTTATCTTTCGTAAAAGAATACCTATTTTATAACCACCTTTATTACAAACCCAACAATGCCACTTTTGAGTTTTAAAATTCACTTGTAACTTCTTCTTATGGTGATGACAAAATGGACAAAAAAAGGCATTTTCACCATTTTTTAACTGGTAACTCTTACCCATCACTTTTTCCAATATGGTAAGTAATTGTAAATTATACATTAGTATAATATACTACTATTTTACTATATAAATCAAGCTTTTTCTTTAAAAAGTGACATAACCAATCCGTCATATGCATCAATATTCCGTTTATCCCAATTTCCCCTTGTTGTGTGTTTACACCATTTCTTTGTATCATATAACTCTTCTATTTGTCTTTTAACGAAATCTTTCGCTTTAATACCCTTAACTCTCGCTTTACCGAAAACTTGTTTACGAGCCGTCATAGGATTCACATTTTTTACTTCAATATCAAATGTATCCTCTATCACATAACAAAGAACAGCGTTAAACTTTGCAAGTTTAACAATGACCTGTTGAGATGTCCTTCCACCAGCAAATCCTGATAGATTATCCTCAACATATACTTTTTTAACATCATCAATATACGAACTTTCATTGATACGAGTCAAGACATAAAATGCTTTTTCTTTGTGAGTTGTGAATTTTTTGATATCGATGAAACCCATATCAAGTATTTTTTTGTTTTCTGTAAATGCATATCCTACACAAGATGTGGATATGTCTAACCCCAATATAACCATATTTTTCCTAAAATTCTAATTTAACTTTAATAACTGCTTCTCTTGAAAAGTTTTTCTGTAAGGATTTACTTAATGCAGCTATAGCTACACAAGTTCCATAATTATCATATAAATGAACTTGTGTTATAAATGACTGAGGATCACCATCCATTGTTGATGAACCTGATATATAATCAACACCGTCATATCCAGTATAAGAACCACTAGTAATAATAAATCCACCCTTTCTACCAACATCATTATTAAACATATTTCTACCTGATCCACTTAAAATAGTAAAATTATTTGTATGATTAAAATGAGTATTAGGTATTCTACATAAATAAATTACATTTGTTACTTCTTTTTCACCAAACAAAGTTAAAGAATTTCCACTAACATTTCTCATAGTATTTACAAAACGTAATGCATTTTTATCATCTTGATTAGAAGATGTTAATGGATAAAGTTGATCATGTCCACTATTTTTATATAAGAATGAGCCACTAAAAGTTCCTCCACCCCAATTTGAATTTAGACTCATACTTGTTTGATTTTTAATTGAAGAAATAATAAATTTCTGAGAATACTTCTCGTTCCCACTTCCACTATCAATTCTAATTGCATCCCCAACTACAAGAGATCCTGTGAAATTAGTCCCGCTTCCAGAAATTTGTTTTGATCCATTAGATGCGGTTATAGTACCAGTAAGTATAGAATATCCACTTTTATTAAATTCAGCAATTTTTGGATTTTTTACTGATCTAAATTCATTAGAAAGTTTTTCACCAAATACCATCAAACCAACATCAGGATAAATATAACCATATCTCCCACCCACAACATTTCCAACCATAGAACCGGCAGATCCAGAAACTATACTATATACATGACCAGCATCTGTTACATTAGGTGGTGTTGTAACTACCTTGCTGTCATCAGTTAAATGAAGAGTTTTACCACTACCATTTGAATCTGATCCACTTAATGTCAAAGTCCAATTTCCAGATTGTAATTGATCTTTAAATCTTGATTTTTTAAAGTTTAAAATATATATCCAATTATCGACATTACCATCATTACCATCAGATCTAACATCTGAACCGGATGATATTAAAAATCCTTTATCTATTCTATCAGGATCTAATAAAGCTGATGCATATTGTCTATATACAGCTTCAGAAGCTCCTTTTATATCATTATTATTTGTAATAGAACCAGACCCAAATCTATGACCCCATGTGATATAAAACTGTGTATTAGATTTTGGTGAATTTGGATCACCGTCTGTAACTCCAAAATAATATTTCTTATTCGTATCTGCCATAGATGCTGTATATATAGAACTACCACTTATACCACTATTTTTATCAACACTGTCACCCGTAAAATAATTAATTGTTTTCATACCACTTTTTATAATTTTATCATGTCCTAATTTTGCAGTTCTTATTGTTAATGGTATGCAATTACCACCAGTACCACATGAAGTACATTCAAAACCCAATGTCGCCAAATAATCATTATCTACCAACCCACATGGGTAAGGATCTGTGTAACATATAGAAGCATCTCCACCATCACTACATTTAAATTGACCAGAAGGAATTTCTGTAGTAATAAAATCTTGACCATATGACATTGATACTGCCGTTTCATCAGCCCAAAACTCTGTCCACACAGGTGCACCAGATGGTATATTCATGTCTCCATCAATCATACTTTCTATATATTGAGCAATATCATATCTACCCAGGTCTTCCCATAAACCCTGATCAGTTGAATCTAACTGACCATCACCATTTAGGTCATAATCTTCAAAGTATTCAATACCAAACATGGAATAGTCAAATCCTCCTTGTGGAAAATATCCATACCAAGTATATTCCGCGGTAAGATCATTACCACCTTCCACACTCTTCAACCATTGTACTCTTTGTATAAATTCAAGTGGTCTGGAATCTCCTTGACATGCAGTAGTGGTCTGACCGGATTGACCATATGAAGATATACAATTTGATTGTATCAATGGACTGTCTGCCAGTCCACTTTTCCACCGTATCCACAACCCATCATATTCAGATATTATATTATCACCCATCGCCGACTCTTGACTTTCAGTTGGAAATTCAGCTGAACAATTATTTATTATATCAGCAGCACAATATTGCCAACAAGCGTCTGTGTTTGGGAAAGTATCATCACACTCTCCTGTAAGACTTGTATCTTCTGGATGCATCCATTGAATATCATTACTATCTGCTGAATGCACATGTGTAACATCTAACTCTCCTCCATGTTGATAAGATAAACCATATATATTAGCATGTAATGCCTGTACCATCTGAACGGTTGTCATATCACCACCATAACTACCTTCTGGTGGACCATATGTATTTCCCCATTTAAAATGAAGGTAATCATCATAACTACAACAACCTGGAAAACTACCACCACATTGTGTTGTAGCTTCTGGCCAATAATTTCTAGCTTGAGGATCAGTACACCCAATGATAGAACAATCAGTTAAATCTTGAATTCCTCCGGTGTCACCATCATCCCAACCGAACTCCGTTCCAAAAGATGCATCAGGATTATTTGGGTCTGATACTGTAATACTTAAATTAGCGGTCAGCCAACCGACAGGTGCGGCCATTAAACATGCTGGATATGAAGCTTCACCTGATACTGAATCTGAAACTGTTGGACAAATTTTATTCCAGTATAATTGAAAATTACCATCAAACTGTAAATTACCATTATAAAGTAAAGCACAAATTCCATCTCCACCAGCACCGAGTTCTCCATTTGTCTCTATAGTCGATAATTCATTATTATTTAAATATAAAGTTGTTAAACTTGTTAAATCTTGTATTTGTACTGGTATTATACCAGAAGCATCACCAGCGCCAAGTGAATTATCAGATAAATCTAATGTAGTTAAGGAAGTTGCGTTTCCTATCGATATTGGTATTTCTGTTAAACCAATATTACCTGCAATAAAAGATGTTAAATTTCCATTTATGTCCCATACACTTTCACCACTATTTAAATTAATTTGCATTGATTTTGCATCTGGTGTACTGGAAACTGCAGTTAAATCTCCAATAACACTCACATCTGTTTTAAAGAAACAATGACCAGTCTCAGTATAACCATCTACATCTATATCTTCACCGAAAAGAAATATTGAATCTTCAATAACTACATCAGGGTCATATGAAGCAGTTGCACCATCTGTATGTTTATTCCAATAAAAATCATGAGTTGTCATATCACTACAATATTCACAAGTTGTTACTGGATATTGATCATATATATTGATCTCAGCTGGATCTAAATATAAAGTACCAGCGCCACTACCTACTTCAAAGTTAAGTGCTACTGGATCTGGACAACCAGTTAATGTCCACCCACCACAATCAGGATGTGTATCTAAACCATTTGATGCTACATCCCAACCAACCGGAATATCCTCATATTCACCAACAGTACCATCTGGAATATGATTTGTTTCATTAATGTCATCACAATAATATTCACTGGATATTATATCACCTGGATAGTCGTCATCAGGACCTTGAACATCACAACATTGTGAATTTCCAAGTCCATAGCCATTGGGGTCATAATAATTACTACCATCAGCCTGACAATATTCTACTGGATATACACAACATTCTGTTGTAGCTGATCCTGGATTAGCTGTATCAATAAATGGATTGGTAGGATCATAACCCGCATCATATCCATTTTGACAGGTTTCTTTCAGAATTTCATAGTTGCAAGCAGTTATATCTGGACATCCCACGTCATATATTGGATTTTCTTCACATGGTGCTCCATTACAATCATAACTAGCACAAGATACAGGTTGACCTACATTATTAGCACCACAAACAAAATGTTGGGTTGTATCATAAGGAGGTCCATCACTTCCTTGTGGATTATCATCATCAAGGTTGGCCGCATAACAATATGTATAATAAATATCTGGATAATGCAGAACCATGCCACAAGTTTCACCGGTGGGAGAACAATCACCAGTGGAATAACATAAATTACCGGTATTTTCTTGTGTTGCATCAACCACACAAGTCTCTCTACCTGATTTCCATGCTCCACCAGAGCCAGTATCACATACACCACAATCATCCATGTTGAAATCCGCGGTTGGTACAAAACTATATATATCTAATCCTTCACCAATAATAATGTCAGCGCTTCCACCAACATCGCAATCACCACAAGTATCTAGTGAATATTCACAACGACCTTGACGATAGTCACAATGAGTAGAATCACAAGTACAATTTACACCGGCATCTGTTGTAGTACCACCTCCATCACAACAAGACGTATATTCACAAGAACCATCATCATAATAACCCTGTGCCGCTGTCCCATCTTGAGTACATGCTTTTGGATCAGTACAACCACCTACCTCAGTACCACTTGAAGCTGATACTAAAATATAATTAGCTGGACAAGTAGGACCACAATAAATTTCATCAGAACTACCCTCATTACAGTATCCAGTAACTCCCTCTAGACAACATGTTACTCTTTCATCTGAATTATCAGTACCACCTTCTAATCCAGTACAACATGTTGTACCACCATCATCTGTATAATTACCAAAATTACAAACACTGTTAGGATCTTCATTCGCATTAGAATTATAATTACAAGCAGTTGCATCCATACAACCTGTATCTGTACTGGTATCATATCCACTCGGACAAGTAGGATTACAACTGGTTACCTGAGTTACACCAGATCCGACAATCTGATAACAGTCTATAGTTATTTCAGATTGACAACTAGTACCACTACAATCACCTGGACTTCCACAAGGTGTAGCTGAAAAATCATATCCATCATAACTACTATTAGCCGAACAGGATAAATCAGTATAATAGAAACAACTGTCGTCATCCGTATCTGCGTTAACATTATAATTACAAGCAGAAAAATATGTACAACCTTCATCTGAACTGTCATCCCATCCATCATGAAGGTCACAACTTTCATCACAACCAGTCCAAGAATAGACTTGATCATCTAGTTCATTATAACAAGTAACTGTGTTTTGAGCATAACAACCATCTTGATCAGTTCCACCATCCGATGAGGGGCAATTAGTTGGACTGCCACAAGGTGTAACTCCACCACAAGAACCCTGACCAAAACATCCACCTTGACCATCAGCTCCATCACAAGTTGAACTTTGTCCTCCACAATTTGTACACGTAGCATATATACAAGCAGCATTATCACAATTATTTTCATTACAGGCACTTGAGTCACCACAGGAATATGAGAAACAAGGATTATTACATCCACCACCACATTCTGCACAACCACTATAATAAGTACCTACACAATCATCACTGTCATCAGTACTGTCTATAACCCAACCGGTATTACAAGTATTACCTTCAGTACATTGTGTTTCTGAGTTACCTGGGTCTCCGAAACCATCAACATCTGCATCTCTATAACAAAGAGTATTAGTTTTAGTTCCCCATTCAGTCCCTGCACAATCTGAACAAATCCGATTAGTAGTTCCAGAACAAGCGGTAGTTTCGGTTTGATTGGAAGCACACGTTGCGCAACTACTACAAACTCGATTAGTAGTTCCAGAACAAGCTGTAGTTTCGTATGTGCTACCATCGGTACACGTTGCGCAACTACTACAAACTCGATTAGTAGTTCCAGAACAAGCGGTAGTTTCGTATGTGCTACCATCGGTACACGTTGTGCAACTACTACATCCTCGGTCCGAAGTTGTTGTGGGTGCCGTGGATTCATATTGGGTGTTTGTGCATACTGTTAAATCTGTACATCCTCGGTCCGAAGTTGTTGTGGGTGCCGTGGATTCATATTGGGTGTTTGTGCATACTGTATGTGAATAACACACTCCCTCAGAAGAATACTGACCATCAGATGGACCACTACCATCACATACACCACAATCATCTAATACATTACCATCACAGTCACATGCCCAACTTGGTATACCCATACCACCACAGACACCACATTCATCATTTACTAAAACACCACCACATTCACCAGCACAATCATCCGAAGGACACCCAGGGCCACAATCGTTACACCCACAGGGTGCAGGTTCACCACAACCACAACCTACATCTGCAGATGCACCTTGGCCATCATTACAACCACATCCTTCTTCGGGATACCAACAATTGGGTTGAACCCCACATTCCGGGCAGAAGCCGCCACCATCTTCACCATCACCACCACCACCACCAAAACTGCAATTTCCGGTGCAATATTCGGTGTACTGAGATGAAAAATTGGCACATGGTACGTAACCACCAGTTGCACCACAGGAACCGTTTCCTTGATTATATTGACCACAATAGCTGTAAAATATATTACACATAGTTCCGTTACCATTGAATGCAGTGCAGGGAACTCCCATTACTCCAGAACAACCACCACCACCAGTATTATGAGTTAAAATACCATCGGCAAAGAATGTATGATTATCTTTTACATGAATATCATATGTTCTAATACCAGATTCTAATATAGGTTCTATATCTGTTACTATAACTTCATTTAGTTCACCACTATCATCATATTCATATACAACATCACCAACTTCTAATTGTTCAACTTTTTTTCCGTAATTAGATGCCCAAACCCATTGATGTAATGTATTGCATCTTTCAGCATCTACAGCTACAAATCCTTTATCTCTTGACCAAAATGGATTAGCTATTGTATTATGTGTTACAGTACCATTATCATATGTAATTTTAACTGTAATATCACCACCTTCTATATCAGTATGTGTCTGAGTAAGTAACCATTCTACTTCTTTTGGTTCAAATTGTCCTGTGTGTACATTATAGGAAAGAACTTCATCACCTTCAACAATATCTTCAATGTTTTTATCTGGACCATCTTTCATTATAACTTTTGTTCCGGCTATAAAACATTCTGCCATAAGTTCAGCTACAGATTCATCAGAATACTCAAAATCTTCAGAAACAGTATCAAACTGATGTGTTATATCATTCCACTCCAATATAACTTCGTTATATATTTTTCTCATTTTTCCCATATTTTAATGATCCACCTTAAATGTTATAATTAAATCTATATCATCTCTCATTTGTATTGACCTAGGTAAATTAGCTGTAATTAATGGTTCTTCTTGTTGATTTCTATGTAAATGTATTTGATTAAAATAAGGAGACCACCCACTTCCTGTTAATTCGTTTCTCATATTAATATAATCAGCAAAATTTGAACCTGATGGTAAAGACCCAGACAATGGTAATCTGGTACTCGCATTCATTGCTCTATTAAAATCACCAGCATTTATTTTAATTGAATATTGTGATGTAAATATAGGTGTTGTTGAATTAAAATTTAATTTCCAAAATTTATAATTTTTTTCTAATGTTGTTGCAGAAGATTCTTTTCCACCAATATCAGTATAATCAACAGACCCAGACCAAGAGCCTGTTTCTGTTAATACAGCTACACCCAAATCATAAAATACATTACCGACATAATTATATTTTGTTGATAATGCTCCAGCACTTTGAGAATGTGATGCGTTGGTAGAATATAAATTACCATTATTATCATCTTTAATTATAATTTCTTTTGTTGTATTTGTTGAACTTCCAGTTCTTGCAGTTAATTGAAAAGAGCCTGGTTTTATTCTTTCCCCAAACAATTGTTGTGGAATATAAAATATAGAAGCTGTAGAATAAAACTTGTTGGTATAAAAAGGTTTTAAATCATTATGTTGATTAAAATTGTGATATATATTATTAAATTTTACAGCATCTGCTGGTTGATCTTCTAAAACCTTTGAAGAACCACTTAAATAAAACATTCCATGAATAAGAGCCCAATGACTACCGGAAGTAGATAATGTCACATTTTTATCTGGATCAGTGTAATCATCTTTTTTTGATAATACGTGATGAACTCCATCAGACGCGCTATTTACTGTTTGATTTTTATGAAAAGATTGCTCTACAAAATTTGTTTCTGATGAATCGACTCTTCCGAATTTAATTGACATGACAACATAACACAGTTAATAAGTTAATTTAACTTTGATTGTAGCTTCAGATACAAAGTTTTTCTTTAACGGTTTACTCATTTCAGCAACTGCTAAAAGCTGCCCTGCAGAATTATATAAACCAATACCAGTTATAAATGTACTTGGATTACCCATCATGGTAGTATGACTAAGTTTATTTAAAGCTCCACTTACAAAAGTTGGATTGGATGAAAAATTATAATCACCAGATTTAATTCTACAAAAATAACTTTCTTGTGTCGCGTCTTCTTCACTTCTCATTTGTAATACATTATTACTACCACCGAGTCTTAAACAATTTACAAATCTAAGTGCATTTTTTGGATTTCCTTGAGCATTTAAATTTGGTGCAAAACCACTACTACTTCCTATAGTAGATGTATTAGTTGAAAAACTAGCAGTTATATCAGTTGTATCTATCAGTGAAAGTAATGACCCCTCTTCATACAGTGCATTACCAGCCCACTGAAAACTACCGGTAAACGCACTGGTTGAAAGTCCATCACCGGTGATTGTCATTCTTATAACTGTATTTCCAGTAGTACTCGCACTTGTGAATTGTACTATATCACCAACACTTAAACCTGAAAATGCAGCTGCTGATGATGAATAATAATATGAACCATTGGACGCCGTTACATTATTAATTAAGTTACTACCAAAATTAGGACCACCTGGAATGGATGCAGATAATTCTACACCACTAAATACCATAACACCACGCTCTGGATAAAACCAACCATAAGTTTTATGAAGATAAGCATTAGCTCTATTAGAACCAGTTGGAGAACCTAATGATCCACTTACAATATTATATCTTTGACCTCCAGGGGTTGCTATAGATGGTACATAAGCGCTATCATCAGTTAAAGAAAGAGAAACACCATCACCCTGAGTATTAGATCCAGATAATACCATAGTCCAAGATTTTTTGTTTAATCTATCTTTAAATCTATCTCTTTTACCAATCCACGTGTAAATATATTCATCTCTTACTTTGGAAGAACCATAAACACCACCAGTACCAGCTGCTGATATCTTAAATCCACCCGAAACTTCAGTCGGTACCATAAGTAAATTTGCAAATTGTTTATAAATTGCTTGAGTTTCGCCTTTAAGATTAGTAGGATCGTTCTCAGTATCACCATATTGGTTAGATCCAGAACCTAATACATGACCAAAAGCAACTGAAAATTGTACTTCCGAATTAGAAGCCGATGAATGTAATTGAGTTACATTAAAATAATACTTTTCATTTGAATTTGATAAAGATCCTGTATGTATATTAGTACCAGAAAGTGTTCCATCGCCGTCTGTAAAATAACCAGCTGTAGTTTTAATTGTATCTGATACTGTATCTTGATCTAATATGGTCGTTGAATGTGGTGGTGCTCCTTGTGCCAATGATATATGACCATTATAATCAAAGCTATCTTCATATATGGTTTCCCACTGCCCATTGGTGTCATTAAATCTAGTTATGACTTTATTATATATTTTCATTTAAACTTTCCTTATAGCTTTATATAAAATAACTGATAATATAATATATTATTAATAAGTTAATTTAACTTTGATTGTAGCCTCAGATGCAAAATTCTTTTTTAATGGTGAACTTAAACGAGCTGTAGCTAAAAGCTGTCCTGTAGAATTATATAAACCAATACCAGTTATAAATGTACTTGGATTACCCATCATATTAGTATGTCTAAGTTTATTTAAAGCTCCACTTACAAAAGTTGGATTTGCACTAAAATTATAATCTTGAGCTTTAACTCTACAGAAATAATTTTCTTGAGTTTGATCTTCTTCACTTCGTAATCTTAAAGTATTAGAACTACCCATATTTCTCATACAATTTGCCAATCTAAGTGCATTTTTTGGATTGCCTTGAGCATTTAGATTTGGTGCAAAACCGCTACTACTATATCTTTTATTCGCGATAGTTGCACTAAAACTAGCAGTAATTGCGTCTGTTTGAAGTGCTCCACCATCGACTCTAGGTCCAGGTATACTTGATGAAAGTTCAGCACCACTAAATATCATAACACCCATTTCAGGATAGAACCAACCAAAAGTTTTTGTTGTAAATGCATTTGTTGGAACTCCAAGTGATCCTTCAACTATATTATATCTTGGACCTCCGGGAGTTGCAATGGCTGCTACATTAGAGCTATCATCTGTTAAATCTAATGTTACATTTCCATCATTAACAGTATTTCTACCAGATAATGACATTGTCCAAACTTTCTTATTTGGTCTATCTTTAAATCTTGATCTTTTACCAACCCATATGTAAATAAATTCATCTCTTACACCTACACCAAGCGCACCACTACCACCAGCATGAGCAGATATCTTAAATCCACCAGATGCTTCTGTTTCTTCCATAAGAAGAGAAGTAAATTGTTTATAAATTGCTTGAGTTTCGCCTTTAAGTGTTTCTGAATTTGTAGTTGAATCACCATAAGTATTAGATCCAGAACCTCTAATATCACCATATGCTACTGAAAATTGAGTTTCCACACTCGATGACAGTGGATGTTTTTGTGTAATATTAAAATAATACTTTTCATTTGAATTTGATAAAGATCCTGTGTGAATATCAGTACCAGAAAGCGTGCCATCACCGCCTGTAAAATAACCAGCTGTGATTTTTAACGTATCTGATACTGTATCTTGAGCTGATATTGCGGTACCGCCAACGGGTACACCCTGTGCAAAAGCTACCGGCCCATTATAATCATAACTGTCTTCATATATAGTTTCCCAACGACCTGTAATATCATTAAATGTTGTTATGACTTCATTATATATTTTCATTTAGTACTCTCCGATTATTGATTTAATGGATATCTTGGCATTGTTAGATTATAATGTTTATAAGCACCGGTTGATTTACTAATAAATGTTAAAATCAAGGTTCTTGTAGTAGTTGTATTTGTTCTTTGAATACTAACAGTTCTAGGTTCAAGTGCAGTACCAGGACCGGCCTCATAAACTACAGCATTTGAAATTTCCTGTTCATTTAAATATTGTTGTACATTACCACCAATAGCAGATGGTGTCCACCCCCCACCTACAGTTATTAATGAAGAATCTGGAACAACCATTTGCCAACCAACTGTTTCTGCTGATACATTTTCAAGTATTATACTTATTCCAAGTGTTGGTGCCGTTCCAGTTGGCCAAGTAAATGATGCTGCCTGTCCAAGACCATAAGTTCCCAGTGTTACATAAGGCATTGATGTGACATCACGACTAAGAGAAAGTAAATTATTTCTCATAAAATATGCTGAATTTGGAAGAGCTTCCAAGTTAGGTAAATTTTCAATAGCTTCACCGTAATAAGCAGAACCACTTGGATGATCTGGATTCCAAAGTGAATAATCTACTCCTGTATCAGAAAGAGTAAAATAACTTATATTAAGTCCCTGACCAAGTGCTAGTAATTTTCTTCCCTGTTTTGTAAGAACCGCATCTACTACGATTGTTGAATTGTCTAAATATCCCATTTTGGTTTCTCCTAAGATTCATTTTTTTTCAATGATGCATTATAACATATATTCAATTTCATATATAAATATACAAATAATGAAAAAAAATAATTAATTTATTTGTCTTAATTTAAGTACCATATTGTATTGTATATCCAGAACCACCAGTTGTACTGATATAATAAAAAGCATCGGTTGATAAATCAATAAATCCACTATCTGTCTGAATAGTTTCTCCACCTTGATTTTGAGTTCCAGTATAAATTAAACTATCAATACTATCCTTGGATGTTCCAACTATAAATTGATGATTTGCTGGATAAACAAAAGTTTCATCTAAAAATTTACCACCCCTAAATGAAATAGACCCTGTTGGTCTAAATTCAATAGTTGTTCCAAGTGGTCTATTTCCCAATCCTATTTCACTAGTAACAAATGTCTTATTACTGAAATCTTTACTGGCAGTATAAATACCAGATGTTACCGTACCTGTGAAATCTGTTTCAAATGCAGATTTTGAACTTGAATAAGATCCTGAAACGGATTCTACATCACCGATCATATTAAATATATATCTACTTTCATAATGATATGTATTATAATCATTATTTTTACCCAAAGATCCAGTATCAGTATGAATAAAATGAACATCATTTTCTGTTGTACCCCACCGATCAGATAAATTATCATAAGATTTATTAAGGTTATTACTTAAAGTTTCATCACCTCTAAAATTAAGAGTACCATCTCTAGTATCAAAAAATTGAATAGAAAGATTTGGATTACTAGATGTAGCTGATGATATTTCTATAAATATTTTATTTGAAATTCTGTGTTCAATATCAAATAAAATAGAACCAGTATCTATTTGATTTCCAACACTAATATCAAGATTACTATTATATGGATATGATATTCTTTCAGTTAAAGTTGGAATGCTTCCAGTATGTGATGCTATTGATATGTGAGTATCTCTATTTGGAACGGATTTCACTGTTAAAGTTGGTATACTGCCTGTGTGAGATGCAATTGATATATGAGCGTTTCTATTTGGAATAAATTCCTCAATCAAAGTTGGAGTACTTCCGGTGTGTGATGATACTGCAATATGTATATCTTTAGATGTATACAATGGTTCAAGATTACTAAAATCCCAACTAATACTACCAGTAGAAGATGCTATTGAAAAATTTATATCTCTATTTGGAACAGATTTCACTGTTAAAGTTGGTATACTGCCTGTGTGAGATGCAATTGATATATGAGCATCTTTTGTTTTATGTAATTCATATTGATCAGTGAAATCATAATATTGACTTCCGGTATGAGAATATATTTCTATATTAGCATTTTTTGTTTTATATATACTTGGTTCTATTTTTTTACCAAGAAAAGTATTATTTTCCCAATCACTAATAGGTGTGTTATCATTTGGATCTGTAGTATGATATTTTATATCACCCGGACCAACTCCTATAAGTGTATGTTCAATCTTATTATTTTTAGTAAGTTTAGGTCTCTCTAAATATGTTGGTTTTATTTCAATACCAATTTTTGAAAAAGCAGCTCTAGCTGGTACCAATCTTTTTAATGATTTAATTAAATCTTTATTAAAAATGACAGATTGAGCCCTAATATATTTATTTATATCCAATGATATATCATAATAATCAAAGAAATCTTTTGCAAAAGTTTCTAAATCTTCATGTACAGCTTTATATAAATCTCGTGGGTCTGCAAACTTATCATTAAAATCAAAATTTCCCAGCTGATTTAAGATAAAATCATTTATAACTTCTTGTGGTGAACGGACTAATTCAACAATACTTGATGCTTTTCTTTTATTAATTAGTGGATCATAAACACTTATAAAACTTGGTCGTGTTGGATTTAAATTATCAATAAAACGTCTTTCATTATCAATTATAATATTATTATCGCTTAACTCTAATGATCCTCCTGTTCTAACATTAAATTGAATTCTATCAAAGTCATTTATTATATCATATAATGGTGTATGACCAAGTGCACTAGATAATATATTTATAGAATAATCTTTTAAATTACTTGTATTAGAATCTTTAATTTTTGGACTAGATGAACCGGAAGGCCAATTTTCATTTAATCTAAAATGATAAATAAGATTTGTTTGTGAGTCTGTTACACTATTACCAACTACACTTTTCTTATCATAAATGTGTTGTTTGAACTTTGATGCACTTAATGCAGTTTTCCAAGTTCTAAATTCTGCAATAGAACCTGTATATGTTTCACCAATAATTAAATTACCACTATCATCAGGTCTACTGCCAGTTCCTATCCAGTTAATAGCTGACTGTGAATAAACACTTCCACCAAAAGACATTGAAACTATTTGTAAAGTTTTTATCTTATCCCCAACCTGTTCTCCAACTGCAAGTTGATAAGAATGACTTATTAATAATTCTGGTTGGCTATCACTATTATTAGAGCCAGATGGACCATCAGTTCTTTGTAATAATACATTCCAAAAATTTTGATTTTTAAAATTATGATAATCAGTAGACATTGAAACTCTATTACCATCAACTCCAATTGATTCTGACCCCTGTAGTGTATTATTTAGTCTAAATTGTAATCTTGATTTTATATTATGGGGTGTACTTCCGGATGGTTGTAATATAACATCCCACAGTGACCCAGATGAAAGACTACCACTACTATGTAATATAGTTTGTGTGTTAGTTCCTTTTACTGGTTTAAATATAAATTCAACTGCATCTGCATCTACGCCATCTCTTCTCCATTCCGCTCCGATTTTTCTACTACCGGTATCAATAATATAAGAAACCATTTTATCTGTTTTGGTTGTAAATGATTGATTCCCAGTTGTACCACCAAGTCCATCTAAATTATTTGAAACATCATCTGATAATGTAGAGGTGTCGGCTGATTCCATAGAAGCACCATGTTCTCTTAACTTTAATATATCAGCTGGAAATCCATATGAATTTAATAACGCTCTAATACTATTCTTAGTTCCTTTTGTTTTATGCATATAATTGATATTATTAATAATATTTCTCCAAATATTATTTTTAATAACATTAGCGCTATTTACATCAGATATAGAAGATCCATAATATTTACTAAGATTTCCATCTTCCTTTTTACCAAATGGAATCATAAATTGCCAATTATATTGATTAGCTAATACTGGAAGTAAATTATCTGGAACTGAATTTATTTTATCATATTCTTTTTTAAAAAATAAATTATAATTGTCAGTATAATTCTTAATTATATCAAAATGTTCTCCCATCAAATTAACAAATTTTCTAAAAGTAACATTATCCATTTTAGTATCATTTTGTAAAAATTCAGGTAAGCTATTTATCAAACTATGTGGATTATCTCTATCATAAGATGATGCAGAAGCATATTGATCGCCATACCAACTTTTAAAATCTGATGAACCTGTCGCTTTTATTTCTGCAAATGGATTAAAATTAGACGGATTATATTTCGTTATTTTTATATCTGTTAAATAAGATGAAGTAACATTAGTACTATAATCAGTATTTATATAAATTCTAAATAATTCACCAGATGGTATAACAGAACCTGTAATTGGTACTCCACTTGATGTAACTGTTGTTGCTAAATTAGAATATCTGCTACCAAATGTAACAGCATGAGAACCGGTTTTATCGGACATATTAAATATATCTATTTCACTTGAACCTTTAGTAAAATCAGTTATACTTCCAGGTGCACCAATAATTGGATTAGTAGAATGTGGTGTCCAATAAGATGAAGATGCATGATAAATATATCTTTGCCATGAACCAGATTTAATATTTGGTGTTAAAACAGAACTTGAATATAAAGTATCAAATGGTAATTTTGGTATATTTTCTTCTTGATAATTTTCCCAAACTATATTACCGTTGGCACTCTCATCACCTTTCATTAAAAATGATAGATAAAATGAACCACTCCAATTATAAAATGGTTTATCTTCTACTTTATATTTATCTTTAAATAATTCAATTTGACCATTGCCTGTAATTGAACCAGAAGCCAAATGAACTAAACTAAAACCACTATTATTTAAAAGTTTTTTTTCTGTTTTTAATGGAGTATTATCAATATAATTTTTTCCAATATTTATATTATATTTAAATCCTAAAGTATCACCCTGATAATAAAGACTATTTTCATAAGAAGTAAAAGAATTTTTTTCATTTTGTATTTTTGTAAATAAAGTTTCTCTCAAATTATTAGCGTTAGTACTACTCGTTAATTGTAATGATTGAGAAACTTGAACTAAATAACTTTCAATTGTAGATACTTTTTTCTTAAAATTTTCAATTTTAGAAACAGCAGAACCAAAATGAATATGATTTTCAAAATTACTATAATCTACTTTTAAATTAATATCACTTCCAGATCTAGAAAATAATTCTCCTATAATTGTTTTATCGGCATGAGCAAATGAAGAAGTTATATCATTATAACTTTGATATTCCAATTTTTGAATATCAGAATTGCCAACTTCATCTTTCATCCCCTCATCATAATCTAAACCACGTAATGTTGGTTTAGGTATAGATTTTGGAATATAATAAACTTCTTGTTCTTGTGTAGTTAGTACTTGTCTTTCAATTGAAATAGAATCTAATTTTACAACTGATGATGGTAATGGATCAATAAGTTTAATTACTAATGAAGGAATAATATCAGAAGTTAAATTTATAAGATCAATATCATCTACTGTTATATTAACAATAGAAATATACTGATTATCTTTTGTTGTTAAAACGGTATTTTCAAATCCAGAGGGTGTGCCTATAATATCTTTTAAATATGCAACTACTAATCTAATTATAGCCGGATTAGGACCTATCGAACTAAAACTAGATAAACTTGATGGAATATACTTATTATCTATAGTTCCTTCATCAAATATACTATTAATAGTTCCTAATATATAATGAGCATTGTTATCAATATCTACAGAATTTAATGTTACTCTAAGTTCTTTTCTTGATGGTGATATTTCTTTTATTAAAAATTTCATCTAATTTTCCAATTTCAATTTATTAATATAATTATCTAAAGATATATTAAAATTTTCTACCTTTTCAAATCTTAAATCTGTAAAATATCTTCTTCCAAATGGACTTGAAGATTGATATTCTATATCTGTTCCTAAATTAATATTAATACTACCCAAAGTAGCATTTTCATTTGTATAAACTTTTGCAAATAATTTATACCAAGTTATTCCACCTGCAACTTTTATTAATACTACTCTACTCTTCTCTGCTATATCAGAATCTTCATTATCAACCCAACTACCAGCTAAATCTGTAGTTTGTTGTATTGGAAGAGCGTCTGTACCAGCATTACTAAAAGAAACTATATTTTTTACACCATTAAAATTATTAGACCACCCAACCCAACAACTAAATACATAATAACTACTATGCTCTACACCAGTAACTCTCATTTTATATATATTATTTCCCACTCCATCTTGTTCTAAAACAAATTTTCCATATCCAGGATTATCTAACATAATAAAATTATTTCTACCAACAGACCTATCTAAATCTCCAGTTTGTGTTGCTTCCAATCCAGCAAAAAAGTTTCCATTTTCTATTAAATTATTTAAATTTAAATTAAGAAAACTTCCTAAGCTTGATTTTATATTTCTTAAAAAATAAATTCTTAATTTATATTTTGATTTTCCCAATTTTAATAATTTAAAAATTTCATTTGGTTTAATATAAATTTTTCCTCTATCATCTTTAAAAATATCAAACTGATTTTTATATTGAATTTCTAGATTATCTGGATTAAATGGTATACTATTATCGCCAACTGGAACCGGTCTTAAATTAGTAACTGAATTATTAGTATGTTCTTTTTCCGTACAAAATCCCATACTTGGACTTTCAGGATGGTAATGATAAGGTCCAATATAATAATCATCAACTTCTGGATACATTAATAACAATCTATTTGAAAAAAAAGTATTTAAAGCTGTATCGGAATTTTCATTAAAAACTTCTACTTTAATATAATCACCACTAGATTCATTAAAAGTACTATCTGTTTGTCCAGTACTAACCAAGTCTAAAATCTCTTCACTATATAACTCTATATATGACATATTATCTTCTTCTCCTTGTTGCTTTTCTACCTTTTGGTGCTTGTATTATTCTTCTACCTTTGCTATATCCACCACCTGACATTTTTTGTGTTTTTCTTCCATGTCTCATTCTTCTTGGTATTGGTCTTGTTCTTCCACCTTTTGAAAATCTATCAAATTCCCCCTCGTCCCTAAAAACAGGTGGTAATTCAGATGATTCTTCCTCTGCCAGAGGACCCGTTGATTCTCCCCGTGGATATCGTATTTCATCCTTAAATGGTACATTATCGTCTCCCATAGAATCTCGATATCTAGGTGGTTTATCGGCACCATTATCAACAACAGTATCTCTAATAATATCTTTAGCAGGTGGAACAATAGTCTCTGTAATATATTCAGTAATAACTTCTTCTGGTTCTTCTGGTGTTACCTGAATTTGTGGTATTATATCTACATCTCCAGTAATAACTTCTGGACCATCTTCTGTTTCCACCCCAGCAGTTATAAGTTTTTTAAATTCTTCGATTTCTATTTTTAGAAGCTCTATCTCATTATCTTTAGTAATAATATCAGCATCTAGATTATCAATTTCATCCATAAAGCTTATTACTTGATTAACAGACCATTCAGGAATTTCACCATCATCCATAGCTACACGAGCTTCTTTAAGTAAATAAGTCATTGTTCTATATCCAAACAATCCACTCTCTGTTCTAGCATCGGCTGAACTAACATTAGCTAGTGAACCGGCTGGTATCTGATCCTTTATTCTATCAAATTCTTCAAAAAACTTTTCAATTCTATATTCCATGGGTATTACCGAACCACCATATTCATTAAAAAAATCATCAGTTCTGTGTCTATAAAGGGGAATGCGTTTTTTAGCTTTATTATATTCTTCAAGAAATTGTGTAAAAGTAATTGGATTTAATTCTGAAATTTCCCCGTCAACATATTCTAATAATTTCGACCTACTTATATTAGGAGGTGATTTTGAAAATCCCATAAACTGAGAAACATTATCTTTAAGGTTTACATCATCAATATTAAAGGTACCTAATATTTTATTAATATTAAGATCTCTATCTGGTAAATGTAATATAAAATCAGGAGGAGGTAATGCACCTACTTGATCTTCACCACCATCACTTACTGATAATGTAGTTTCAATAGTTAAAGTTAGTTGTTCAGGTGGAGCAAAATCTAACCAATTAAGAATGGTATCATCCATCGCTCTATCATCTGCATTAGCTTCTACATCACTTTCATATACAACCATTACATCCGAGCTAGATTTACCAGTTACTAGTAAACCATCTTTGTAGGTTTTTTGTAATGACTGAATACCACCCCCACCATCAATTTGTGAAAGTTTTTCAATCAATAAAGCTGATATTTTATCATAAACTGCTTCTTTATATTCCTGAATATTTTCAGGTTTCCATCTTTCAAAATTTTCTGGATTTTGATTTGGATGTTCATAAGCATTATTGCTATTTATATCAGACATCTTATATTACCTTAAACTCTTCATCATTATCATAAATTATCTCTTGTCCATCATTATATTTTAATTTGAATAACACTTTATAATATCTCCCAGGTTCAAATGTATTTAACCACTGATCAAAATACATTGAAGTTGAATCACAACTCATTGATGTATGTGCACTAAATGGAACTTTTGGTGTATCTGTTACAATATCTATAATTGAATAAGAACCACTTCCTTCTGGTATATAAAAAGAAGATGTAAGCATTGATTCTGTAAATGTTTTTTGTACATATTTTTTTCTACAACCTATTCTAAATCTAACCTTTTCTGTTTCTCTATATTTTGGTTGTAATCCTTTTATAAATATATGATTTTCTAATTCTCCACTCATTGTTAAAGCAGTTAAACTACCAGTATTTGAACCCGTTACAGGTTTGTGGTCATCCCACCTAACTTCTAATTTTGGTGCATATATTGTATGTGTGTTTCTTGAAAAGAATTTTAAATTATATGGGTTACTATCTGTTTCAGCACTACCACTGAACTTTAACAAAAATCCATAATTAGATATTACACCACTTCCACCCAAATGATTATTCACAATATCGGTCACATCCATTTCAACATCAGGTGATTGATTTATAAATGATTGAGATGCTTGATATCCACTACCAGTCATCCATACACCACCACCAGTGCCTAAACTACCAGAATCTGAATTTGAGTCAGCTAATGACCAAGCAGATCCAGAATCATAATCTATCCAAGTAACTCCTTTTTTTGTTTTTGGATTATGATTTAATTTTCCAACTCCTTCTTCCCAAGATTGAGATATAGGATATGCAGATATTGAGTAAGATTTATCTAATTCTTTTTGTCCTTTTACTTCATATAATCTTAAATAAAATTTTGGACTTGTTATATCTCCGTTTACAATAGAACTTGATATATCTGAATAATTAAATTGCATAAGTATTCTTGACGCGGCTTCTGCAGAAGTTGAAAAACTTCCACTAAATATTTTACGAAGTTCAAGTATTTCATCCGAACCAAAGTTTTTCTTTTGAAATTCAGTTGTTATATAGGCATCTTTGCTTGGAAATATAAAATAATGCATCTAACTTACCACCTTAAAATTAAAATTGTCATCAAAAATTCTGTATCTTCCATCATCTAATTGTAACCTTAATATAATTCTATATAATCTATTTGTTATAAACCCATTTAAATTTAATTTAAAATAATCCGATGTAGTATCTTGACTTAATTTAGAATTATCACCAAATGGAATAAGTATTGCTCCTGTTTCTACATCTATTATTGAATACCAACCTTTATTAAATCTTATATTTGCATCATATATTGTTGATGATTTCTTTGTTGTAAAAACTCGCTTGGTTTGATATCTTTCTCTGACTTCTACTCTGAACTTCGGTGTTTCTGTCTCTCTATAGGTTTCTCTTAAATTTCTCATAAAAGCATAAAAATCTTTTGTACCTGTGCCGACACTAATACCAAAAGAACCCGAATCGGGAGAATCAGTTGAACCTGATATCCAAGTTGGACTATTTTTTATTGAACCAGTATTATTGTTGGTACTTGAATCTGCTAAATCAGTTCCACTTCCTTCATTAAACTTCCAATAACCTACAAGATTACTTTCATTAGATAAATCATGTGGAACTCCACCATTATATAAAGTGTTAACTTCAGTTGATGATAATTGTTTATCGAAAATTGATACACCATTAAGTCTTATACCGGCTGGGGTGCTAGAAGCACCATTTTGCGTATATGCACCAAATAATATTTTAGCCGTTCCGTCATCTAAACTATCTCCACTTGGGAGTGCTGTAGTCGCTGTAGCACCAAGTTCCCCATTTATATATAATTTTGTTTTTTCACCAAATTTAAATGTTCCAACTAAATGATACCATAAACCAGCATTTGAACCCGTACTAACGGAGAGTGGTGTACCACTGTTTGCATGATAATTAGTATTCCAATGTGTACTTCCACTTGCTATTGTAAAAGCTGGTGTATCATTATTTAGAGCAGTCAAGTACCATTCATATTGTTTATCAGATGCGTAGTTATCCCATTTAGATACAAAATATCTATATCCAGTCGATGATGTTATTTGACTCCAACAAGCTACAGTTCCTTCTGTTGATATAAGTTGTTTATCAACGACTTCAACATATTTATCAGGATCTACATTATGAGTTCCAAAATCAATTGAATATTTATTTGGACTATCAATATCTACGTCATCCCACCTAACTTCAATCTTTGGTGAATATATAGAATTTGCATTTGATGAGAAAAAGTTTATATCACCTGTATAATCAGATGAATCTTCTTGACTTTGACTTGTAGAATTCATACTAGAATCATTACTGTCCCATTTAATAATAAATCCTTCATTTTGTCTTGTGCCATCTAACCATTTATTTACAATATCCGTTACATTCATATTAACATCTGGAGATTCATATGAAAATGATTGTGACACTACAGCTGCTATATCATTTCCGCCAGGCATGTTAATACCACCCTCATCATACCAAACACCACCACCTGCTTTTCTACTACCAGTATCTAAATGTAGATGTAATGAATCAAGTGGTTTTGATGCAGAGGCCATAGAAAATTCAGTTGAACCTATACCACCAACAGTCCATAAAGTATTATCAAAACTCTCATCACCTCTTTTCCAACTCACACCATCTCTATTATTAGGATCTTGTGTTATGTATCCAGTTCCGTCATCCCAACTCGATGACATCGCGTACGCATTTAATTGATATGATGGAGAAAGTTCAGATGTTTTTTGTTCATACAATCTTAAATAATAACTTGGATTTGTTATGTCCCCCGATGATAGTGATTTGGATATATCAGTTAAATCAAACTTTAAAAGAATACGAGATACACCATTTAACGTGTTACCATCAATATCTTTTTTAAGGACAAGAGTATCATCACCACCGAAATTCTTTTCATCATTGGTATTGAGTTCGTATATATATGCATCCTTTGAAGGATATATAAAATGATACACTTGTTATCCCCTATCTTTTTTCAATTCATCTATTTGTTTTTGTAAATCAATTATATATAATGTAAGTTCCTCAACTTTTTCAAGAAGTTTCATATCTCTATCAGCCATAGTTAATTGTGACCAATCATCGTTATCTGCGGATGGTACTCCGGGTAAATGTTTATATTCAGTAATATGTTGTTCAACTTCCGGTAAGGTTTTCAATATATATTGTGGTTCAAATACATAATCTGGAATTGTTGCACCATCATCATAAAATTGAGCCGAATATATATTTCCACTTGCACTTATGTCTCCACTTGCGGTTATGTGAGTATCTACAAATAAGCCAGGAGAAGTGTTATAAATCTTTACTTTTCTATCGTCAGCAATTTCAAATATAGTACTACCATCTTCATTTAAGTTTACACCAGTTTTACCTTCTAATGTTAATGCACCAGCTGAAGTTTTCCAAAGAGAAGTGTTATTTGCAGTTATAGCCAATCCACTATTTACAGTTGTAATTGAAGAAACATCTCCACTATCTCTAGCATCAATTACAATAGATGAACCTTTTAAAGCACCACTTGCACTTATGTTTCCACTTGCGGTTATGTGGCCAGTTACATCAATACCAGCATTTTCTACTACTAATTGTGGTGCACTATGTTCATTACCTCCATCTCCTTGACCAGTTCTTAAATCATAACCGACACCTATTTTAATTTTAGTAAGAGTATTTACAGCGTTTATAGAAAATGCTTCATAATTACTTGTACTATATCTAATACCACCACCAAAAGTAGCATCTGATGGACTTCCAAACCACAGTGGCCTGTCATTAGCGACAGTCATAGCACCATGTGTTTTATAAAGACCATTAGCCGCATTATTACCAAATCTAGCTGTAGCAAACGAAGCAGTTGTTGATGATGAACCACTTATGTTTCCACTTGCGGTTATGTGGCCTTGACCTGATAGTGTAACTGATTTATTAGCACTTCCACTTATTGTTACAGAACCAGAGATGAAATTAGTACCTCTGTTATTTAAATTAACCCAAGTTTTAGAATCTAATCCTGTTATTACAAACTCTCTGTGATAACCAGAAGAATGAGCCCAAAGATAAAAAGTAGATTGTCCTGTATTTGTTGAAGAAAAGACAGTTACATCACCACCTGTTGTAGATGGTCTAATATGTAAACTACCACCAGTAGCACCAGTACCAATATTTACGCTATCACTTGTAGTTCCACTTAATTTAAGTTGTGGGGCATCGACAGTACCTATGAGATCAAGTTTACTACTAATTATTGTTCCACTCGCACTTATGTTTCCACTTGCGGTTATGTGGCTATTAAATGCAGAACCACTAGAATATATTTTAAGTACTTCAGTATTACCACCAACTTTAAAGTCAAGATAATCACCATTATTTGTATATAATATATACCCAACATCATTATCATCAGAGTCACCAAATAGTATTCCTTCTGGACTAGAATTGGGTGATAATAATTGGATAAAATTATTATTATTATTTTCTAAACAAAATCCTGAATATGAATTAGCTTGAACATCACCAGCATTACCTTTTCTTATATGAAGTAAAATATTAGTATCCGGTGCAGTATCACTACCTAATACCATATTTTTACCAAAATATGTTTGTGAACCACTTATATTTCCACTCGCGGTTATATGACCACTAAATGTATTTGATACTATAGAAGTATTACCAATAGTAACTGTGTTAGAACCCTTACCTTTTGAACCACTACCAATTACAATTTCGTTATCAACAGAACCACGACTTGAAGATGCATAAGTTCCTATATATATACTTCCTGTTATGTTATGGGTTAAATCAACTACTAAGTTACCAGCATACTTTCCAACAAAAATACTATCATTTGCAAATGCATTTGTTTGAGAACCACCATTTATTCCTGCTTCCGCTCCTAAATATACATTATCGTCACCCTGTACACCAGCCCCGGCGTTACGTCCAACACCAATATTATAACTTCCCATTGAAGGTCCACCATAAAGAGCCCTATAACCCAAAGCGGCATTATAAGTACCTGTACTTACATCACCTTGTCCCATCGCTTGATGTCCGACAGCGGCATTACCAGCACCAGTATTTTTATACACAGCCGCACTTCCAATAGCCGTAACATCTGCCCCCACCTCACCTACCTCATTCCCAAATACGGTAGAAGTATTAGAACCCACACCTTGATTATACTTATCAAGTTGAAGTATGTTAAACGAACCAGTATTAGCTTGTGCAATTCCACTTGAACTTATATTTCCACTTGCGGTTATACTCCCCACAAATTTATGTGTATCATTGTCTGAATCACCAAATACAGTTGAACCACTTGCCTGTGCAATAGACATTGATGTAACAGAAGATGAAACTATATATTGTTGTGCATGAACTGAACCATCGGTATATATATCCCCACTCGAACTTATAATACCAATTATATTTATATTACCATCACCGGGTAAATATACCCCCGTACCAGAACCACTTAAATCTGCTATTTCACCAGATGCTGATACTTGTAGTATTTGTTTATATACCGTCTTTAATGGTTTATTTCCTATATCTGCCGATGGGTTGAGTTTCCATGATTTTATTCTTGCCATTTATAATTCTCCGTTATCTAACTATCCCTCTTATATTTTTATTTGGATTTTTTAATTCAAACACTGACGGTTCATATGCTGGTAATATAACACCATTACCAGCCACATTATCTGTACCATAAAATTCACTAAAATCATAATAATATCCATAACCAACATTAGTACCTGAAGTTGATGTGGTATTATCAGAACTTATCAATGTAGTATATAATCCAGGTGTAAAAACTGCTGCTTCAGCACCACTTGCTCCTGCCTGTGCATTATAATCTTTATCTTGTGTTATTGTTACATAATTTACAGCCCTAACACCATCTACATCCATCAATATCTGACTTACATCATTTGTATATAATATTTGTTTGAATTGCATTTTATCTACTGTAAAATAATTTTTTACTGCTTGAATACACCTGGCCTTTACATCTTCTTTATTTTCATATTGTTGTGCTACAACATCAAATACTACACCAAAATTAATTACATAACCGTCATAAAATGATACTTGATCTGTTATCATTCTATATTGATTTAAATATTGTTTAAGATTTTGTTTAACTATATTTGGTGTATTGATTAAATTTTTATTATTATCATAAGATAATAAATATAAATCTACTGTATATAATCTATCATCCTGTGATACATTGGAATGTGCCATTTCTAATGTTTCATATAACATTTCAAAATCTTCTTTATTTAAACCACCACTCTTATCAGCATCCAACTTTAATTTTATATCATTAATTATTCCAACTTTACCACCAGCTGATAAACCTGGATCGAACATCTGATAATTCAAATCTATAACTTCTTTTAATCTGTCAACCAAATCAGCTATCTTCTGTCTCTGAGCTGTTCTAACTGCTCCCGATCTTACTGAATAAACTTTTGCCATATTTCCAAACTTAGCTGGCATAGTTAATGTTCTAGCTTCAAAATCTGATTTTGTTACACATCTATTTTGAGTAGAAAAATGTCCCATTGTTCTATGTCTAATTTCTTCTAAAGTTTCTCCGGATGAACCACCAGCAGCTGGTCCTTCGTTTGTTACAGTTATATTACCAATAGTCCCAGACCCAATTATATCAGAATCACTAATATTAATCAAAATACCAGATGGTATATTAGCACCAATACCACCTCCTATTCTATATGTAACAGTTAAAGTTGTATGTGCTGGTGCTTGTCCGAGAGTTCCATATGCATCCCCCAAAAGTGGGTCAATTTCAGATTCTAAGCTTTCTTCCCCACCTGGCAAGTTTATTCCTTGTTGTTCTACTGCTAAAAATGTAGAATCAAATGTGTTACCATTTTTTAATACACCATTACCAAACATTAAAGATGTTTTATTATTCTCATCAACTTCAACTGTAAATCTTCTACCGGTTTTTATATATTCTAAAGAATAAGGCACTGGTATAGAAATAGTAGAATCACCACTTAAATTACTATACGATGTACTTCTATTACTATCAGAACTATAATGTTTTTCAATTGGAATCTTATCTTGAGCTAAAGTTGCAACTTCATACCAAATATTATTATTAATATCAGTAACTTTTAATACTTCAATAATATTTGTTTCTGGTAAAGTTAATTTTAAAAACTTATTTGGTTCTCCTACATTAAAAGTAGTTGTTGTTGTTTCACCACTTATAGCTTTTACTTTTCGTGTAAATATATGTTCATTAGGCACTCCTGTAGAACTATCTATGCTTGAAACCTCTGGTGCTGTATCTGCTGATGAACTTACTTTAAAATCTACTATATCTAATGTTTCAAATATTATATCTGAATCTATAGAAGATGCTATTTTCATCCCTTTATCAATTGTTACGGCGCTGCTATAATCTGGAGAACCATCAGCATTAGATGTAGTAACCGTATCTTTTACAGTTAAATTAACGTAAGCTGGTGTTATAGCTTTGGTTTTATATCCATATGATTTTGCTAAAGTAATTAAATTTTTTCTATCTTCACTTAGAGGTAATAACATTTCTCTATATTGTTGGTCAACATAAAAATTTAATACATCACCAACATACGCAGACAGTTCAATTAACATCATACCAGGAGATGTTTCATTAAAATCTTTATATGTATTAGGAAAATACGATTTAGTATAATTTATTAAAGATCTTTTTAAATCATTGAAATCTTTCCCCACATAATTAATATTGCTATTTTTTAATTCATTTTTACCGTAAGGCATTTTTATTCTCCTCCAACAGTCATTGTGACCGATTCAGTAGATGTTGGATCTTGTTTTAAACTAAAATCTACTGATATTTCCATTGTACTTCTACCAACATCACTATTATTATCTGACATTTTAACTCTTATATCATTAAGTTGAACAAATGGCAACCAAAAATTCATACTTTCAACTATAGTATCTTGAACTTGAACAACTAAATCTTCTGAAAATGGTTCAAATAAATATTTTTTAATACTAACTCCTAAATTTGGCTGCATTACTCTCTCACCAATTTCTGTGCTACAAAGATTTAATACATTTTGTTTTACAGCTTCAAGAGTTGTTTTGGTTGATGCATCATACCCATTATCAAATGTCATAGGTAATTTAAGTCCAAGAGCCACCGATTCATCTTGATCAAACACATTGGGAGTTTTTAGTCTACTTTTATCTACTATCGCCATTTTTTATCCACCCATTTTCTGTTGTTTCTTTTTATCTACCGCTTTCATTAATTTTCTGTAATCTTTTTTTAAAAAATCCGGTGACTGTCCTTCAACAGATACACCACCATTTTGTGGTTGATTATCACCCATTAAATCTTTATAAGCACCACCCATTATTTCACCCATTCTATCAGATGTATATTCTGTTCCACCCATTGTTTCCCAATCCTCGGTTTGAGTTTCATTTAATACCTCATTCAAAATTGGGTTCTTTGAATAAGATTGTTTCTGTTTTGGTTTAGGTTTTTGTACAGTTTGTTTTTTAACCCCACCAAGAACTTCTTTTAAACCCATACGGATTTCTTCTCTTACTACTTCTCTTATTACCATTTTAAGTTGACTCATTTTCATAACTATGTTCTCCTATTGTTAAATATCTGATCCATAAAATCCTTTTCTTTTACCTTTTCTTGCAACCGCCTTTTCAATAGTAATATCTCTATTTGGGTGTTTTAAACTAGTAATAATTAATTCACTACCATCACTCCAATAACAATTTGGGGGTAAACATTCTTCATAACTAAGATTTTCACATTCCGGGCCAGATAAACAAACCCCATCTACTGGCCCACCCAAACTATTTAACTCATATTCAACATCCATACATTCATATGAATTAGATATACCTTCAAATTCACATTCATTCAGTTGTGCCATTAAATTCAATCTTTTTTCTCTATCACCATCTTTTGTTTCCTTCAATTTATCGGTATAATCTTCTGATGTTGTTGCACCCGCCCAATCACCTGCTGTTTTTAAAGAATCTAATATCGCTTCGTTTTTTAAATTAGATTGTTGTGCTCGAAAAGATTCTATAAGTCCCACAACCAAATCTATAAATTTCAATAAAGATAATAACAAAAGTATAATAGACAATATAGCAAATGGTATTTTACCTATCTTATCCTGCAACATCTCACATGCCTGTTTTATAGCATTTGCTGTAGTTATATGCATTGTAAACGCCACTCCAGCACCAAGCCCAACAGTGACAGCTGGTATCAAAGCAATTATAGAAGCGGCTAAAAATGCAACTTTAATAAGTTTAATAACTATAGATATATCTGATATAAAGCTTTTTAAGTCGTCTATAGTAGCTTTAATTTTCTCACCAAACTTATTTAATCTATCAATCATAGATATAATCTCTGGAGGAATTGTCTGTTTAGCGGCAACTCCAGACATAACAGCAATTAACAAAACACCAACTAGTATTTTAATCTGTTTAGCATGTTTATCGGCTTCCTTTTTTATTATATCGTTAGCTTGCTTAGCAGGATCACCAACTCCAGGTATTGAAGGTCCTAGTGGTTTTGCACTGCCTGCAGATTTTATTTCTAAAGCACTAATTTCAGCATCTGATATTATTTCAGCCATATATTGTCCTTTATTATATAAATTATACCTCTCCTATTTTTTTATAAATACTTTATCACTTAATATTAAATTTGATATTCCTTGTGGATAATCACCCCTAAGAGGAACTGGAAGAGGTTCCATGCCAAGTTCATTATCTATTGAATCTATTACTTCTCTCATTGTAGTTAATGACCCACCAGGTAAAGATCTATTTTCTATAGCCTTCGATGTTATATAACACATTTCTTTCATTAATTGAAACATCTTACTCAACTGGGTAACTAATGCGTCTCCAAGAACAGCTTTATGCATGGTATCATCCAATATAGGATTTCCCAATAATATTTTTTGTCTACCATCTATATATAATTTTTCACACTCAATAGCAAATAGACCATCGGTTCGTGTTCTTACTTCCCCAACAGCTTCTGTTAAAATATTTTTACTTGTAGAAAATGTCATAGTACTACCACACCCCATGTGAATATGATTATAAGCTGATAAAAACATATTTTCTTTTCTAGCATTAAATGTTATTCTATCGGATGATAAAAAGAATTGATTACTATTATAATTATATATATCATCAGATGCATTTGTTACGCTAGAAACATTTGGTGGTAGACCTCTACCCAATGGTTTTGCAAAAGTTGATGTTATACTCCGTTTAGCTTTAGATTTCCCTTTACTATTAGCAAATTCTTCATCCGCTAATGTAAAATTATAAGCAAATGAAGTTTGATCATCACCATGAATATTAAAATGATCTCTTATACTTCCGTTTTCTAATATAGCTAAAATTGTTCCATCTAAACTTGTTTCTACAGGATTACCAGGTGCTCTTCCATTGGATATAATAATATATGGATGTATATTTCTACTTCCTATTCTAATACTATTACCGTGTCTACCTTCTAATACTAAATCTCCATGAATTGCGTTTGATATAAATGGCATATCAGACTTTTTATCCTGTGATATTTTCCATTCTACTGGACTATCTAGTTTAGGATTTAATAATTTTTGTAATCTTGAAAACTCTTCTTTTACAAATAATTTACTTTCAATAGAACCCTCACTATATACTACATCTTTAATAGAATTTTTAACTTGATTATTTTTAAAATTATCTGCATTAAAGTTAGGTAATCCGTTTGTATTTAATGGTCCTAAATAATATTGTACTCCACCTATTGTACATAAAACTACAGGATCACCGGGAGCCGGTGCTTCTTGAACACCCCTCAACAATGGATAATATCTAAATTCTTCACCAGCCAATGATGGTTTTCTAATACCCTTATCACCAAAATGTGGCATAGCTATAATACTTCCAAGTCGGCTTAAATCTCCTTCACAACTAATAGAATCTTCACCAGTAGTAACTTTAACAACAATTCCAGGTACAAATTGTATATAAACAGGTAACTTTTTCTTTGTACCTAAAACAGAAGTTTGATCATATATACCGGGCATTGTTGTAAATGTAGAACCCATATCTTAATTATCCCCTATATTTTTTGATTGTTCTTTAAGTGCATCTAATCTATCACTTTCTCTCTGAATATCATTTACATCTTCTTGAAGAGCTGATATTAAATCTTCTTTTTCAGCATCCGATAATAAGAATGATTCTTCATCTCCACCAGATGATCTGGCTATAATTCTCTGTATTACTCCGGCTAGTTTAACAAGATGTTCATCATTCTTTACAGCTACATCCATATACTCTTTTATAATTGGTGCAACCAATACAACATCATCTATTGTTGTAATAAATCCATGTATTTCAGATATTAATAAATCAATCTGTTTTTTTCTATCTGTTGTATTCTTATAAATATCTTTGGTTAAATCTTGAAACGATTTACCCTCAAATATATCATCATTTGATTTCACTTTATTCTCCTAATATGGTTATAGATATAACTAATCATATATAAATATAAAATTTGTCAAAATGTAGATGAAATAAAAAAACCCCTTATTTAAAAGGGGTTAATATTATTATCTATAGAAATAAAATTACAAATTAGCTAAAAAATTTATTTTTTTTATCATTAATAATACCTTTACGTTCAAACTGATTCACTAGATATTGATATTCTTTTTTTAGAACATTAACAACTTTTGTAATATAAGATGTTTCTATATTAGTCATTTCCCTAATAAGAATATATAATGCCTTCTTATTAAAATTCTCAATCTCATCTCTACGTTTCAATAATTCAATTATTGCATAAGCTACATCAATATCTCTTTTATTTCTAAATAAATTATTAATATTTTTATCAAAATACTTTATTATTTCATTTGTAAAGTCCGATAGATATTTTTCTTTATTATCACCAACCGGTTTAGAATTTAAAATATCCACCCCAGTTGTAACACAATATCTTTTATAGTTAGCATTATTATGTAATATCAAATAATTTTTTGCTACTACTGAAAAATAACTGAATGCTTTTGAACCTTTTGTATGATCATATTTATGTATATTTAATACAAGAAAAGAAACTGTTTCCATCTTAACATCTTCATATACATCATCAAAATATGTAAACTTAAATGTATTAATTATATTTTCACAAAGTTTATCGAAAGCATAATGTATTTCTTCTTGATATATTTTATTTCGTTCCGCTTGATTTTCATCTGGATCTAAAGCATTGTATCTTACAATAGCATCTTGAACATCCTGATCAAAATACATTTTTTTACCCTTCTTTTTCTTCGGTGCTTTTGGTAATGAAGGGTGTGTGTCTGATGGTTTTACTTTAAATTTTCTATCCTTCTTATTCGGCACTACTACTATTCTCCTCGATTTGTTCGTTTTCAAAGATTCCATTTAATAACTCCTGTAATTCTTTTAATTGTTGAAAGAAAAATCCAGTTTCATCATCAGCTTCATAATGTCCTTTAGCATCAACATGTTTCATTTTAGTTGTTGCAAATTCAATTGTTTTTTGAAACTCTATAATTAAACCTTCATATTGATTTATCCTTCTTAATGAAAAATATAATAATGTAGATGCACCCACACTAAATAAAAAGAATAATATCGTTAATATCCACCACCACATAACTTATCTCCTATGCTGGAAACAATTCATCAAATTTTGATTTGAGATTGTCTACTTTTTTATCATCTTGTTTGTCAAACTCTCTTGTAACTTTTTCTATCTTTTTCTGTTTCTCCATATTACCTTGAATATAATGTTGTTTTTCTGCTACTGTTGACATCCAATCACCGAAATGTACAATATAATGTAAAATATTTCTGCTATCACTAGACCTTCTATAATAATCTTCATTACCCTTATCGAACATTCCATCTGACATTTTTATAGCTTTCCAAACCTCAGTAGATACTTTGATATTAAAATGTTGTAATAACCAAAGAGCTCTGTCAGTTACACTCATGGTTTCCATATCAGAATTATGAGTATACCACTCTTGTAACTTATTGCGTCTCCACTCATCTGTTTGGTATTTATAATATGGATCATTTAAATCACCTAGTTTACCTAAATCATGAAACATAGCAGCTAGTACTACATCTTTTTCTGTAGCAGTTACCTCAACGCCTAACCCGATAAAATGTTCCCGGGTTTGTAAAGAAGTTTCAATAACTCTTAAAGTATGATCTAACCAACCACCCACAAAACAATTATGATAAGTTGGTCTACCTGAAGCCGGAGCTTCAATTATTCTATCTTCAAAGTGGTTGAATAAATTTATTATATTTTTAAGATCATCACCTTTGAAATTATCTTCTATTATTTTCTGTAATTTATCCCAATTAGATTTTATCTGTTCTGGTTTATTATTCATTGTTAAAAAACTCTCCTATTAATTTATTTTCTTGTTCTAATTCTTCTTGTTCTTCTGGTACTAATTCTTCCTGTATTTTATAATTCATTATTAATAATTCCCTACCTTTAGCTCTTGAACCTTCTTTTGGAGTTCCAGCTTGTTTTGTAAATTCTTTTTCTTCCCATTCAAACTCATTTTTAGACAACCACTCCTGTAATAAATCAAAGTCATAATAAGATAGTCCAAATTTACCTTTTATATTTTTTAATTGCAAACATAACTTCTCATGGTCATCTCTATCAAAATCGTGTTTAGAATAATAATTTTCAGTTTTCCAATATGGTGGATCAACATAAAAGTAAGATGTGGGTGAATCATATTTTTTTATTACATCAGAATAATCCATGTTTTCTACAAAATTTATTTTTTCAAGCTTTTTTTGAAACTTATCATATTTTTCAGTTGTAAGTTTTTCTCTGAATGTTATAAATTTTGGTTTATACTTTCCTTTAAAATCCATATACTTTGATTTTTCCGGCTGAGACCCTGAAAATATTTGAGTTAATACAAAAGCATATTTCATAGCTACTTCTTTACTATTTTTATCTGTAATTAAAAAACCATCAGCGAATATTTCTTTCTGATATGAATTGAATGTATCAATAAAATTTTGTACTTCTTCTGGAGTATTAGCGGTTTTATATGGTTGACAATCTTGATCTTTTAATAATTCCCCAAATTCTTCATAGTTACTACCCCTAACATTATTAAATAAATTTGTATTTAACTGATTGAAATCATTATACACAACCTTTTTGAGATTTGGATATTTATCTTCCATACAAAAATATACCCAAAACATACCACCAAACGGCTCTACATATGTTTCAATATCATCTGGAATATAATCTCTTATCCATTTTCCTATTATAGATTTACCACCTATATAACTTATCACTCTTTTATTTCCTTATTTTTTAATTTGTTACAATTTTTTTTTATTGTTTATATATATTGCTTACTAGTTATAACTGTAAGCAATAAAGCAACTGATCATTATATTAACTGTAATAGCATTATAATAACTGCTAATCCCAGTGATAATCCCGATTTTAATGTAATACCTTCCCCTAATACTAACCAAGTAATAATTGGAAAAGTTATCATCCCAGTTGCAAACCCCAATAATCTAATCGGCCATAATTCACCAAATCCTAAATATCCATATGTAGTAGCTTTATAAAACGCGTAACTAATTGGTATTCCCATTAAACATACCATCCAAACATTTTCTTTCCACCAATCCCATTTTAACTGACCATTTAATTGAAACCACACAAATAAATTAGCTACAAACAATATACACATTGTTATTAAAATTTCTTTATTAAATATCACCTATAATGTTTTCCTATAATGTCTCTTCTGTGCTTTAGAAGGTTTGTTAGTTTTTACCTTCTTTTCTACTGTTTCTTTTGGTTTATCTAAATCACGAACCTCTTTCTTCCATTCTTCTTTTGGTGCGTAATTAGCATCCCCATTATGATACAACTCTGATGCTTTCTCATCGGTAGTACGAAAGATTCGTTTACCGTCTGTACTTCTCATCGTTTTCATTCCCGCTCTCCTATTTTTTTTAATTTTCATGTTGATGTAATGTAACTTGGTCGTATTTGAAATATCTGTATAGTGTAATATTTTCAAATTTAAACCACTTGTTTCCTGATGTCCGTAGAATATCAACTCTGTTAATAAACTTTGGACTCATTGTATCTTTAACTTGATATACCCCATCATATCCATCAGTTCCTTTTAACATTATATAATCACCATAATTAAAAGGGCCGCCCCATCTAGCTATTAAATCTCTTGATAGAGCTACATATCTATATTCAGAAGCTCTATTAGGATTTATTACTGTTCCATCTGCTGTTTCATTGGGAGTTGAGTCTGTTTGGCTCTTGGCAGGATTATACATCGTTACAGTAACATCAAATTCTAATGTACCCCAAGTAGATTGTGAATTATAACTCATTTGTTCTTGAAGATCAAATAATTCGTCACGAGTGTCATCAAGCATATTATCAAAATAACTAGTTATTATTAATAATGCTAAAATGTTAACTGCTATTGCATGATGTATTTTTATCATTTTTTATCTCCATTGTATTATAGTAACACTATAATATACAACTTCTTTGATATGCAATCAAAGTGTTTTTTTATTTTTATTGTTTTAGTTTATAATAATGTTCACCATGACTCTTTTGAACATCATAAGATCCATCCACATTAGCTTCTATTTCTTCATCATGTATCCACATAGATATTGTTTTTTCAGCTGAAACATCATCCATAATATTAAACCCATCATGGTATCTTTTAAGAAGTCTTTTTACCATAGGATGTCTTACAATATCTTTTTCTTTAAATTGAGCCAACCCAACACCGGTTACACCAGCAAATCTTTTAATAGCATCTTCTAAACCACTTTTTCTATTTCTTAAATCAGATTGTTCTAAGTCACCAGTGACTATATATTTACTATCTTGACCTATACGAGTAACAAACATTTTAATTTGTTCTGGTGTTGCGTTTTGTGCTTCATCGAGAATTACAAATTTATTAGAAAGTGTGATACCTCTCATAAATGCTAACGGCATTACTTCAACAATACCACCTTCTTTTAACATTCGTAATCTTTGTTTACCGATAATCTGTTCCATGTTATAATAAAATGACATCATCCAAGGTGCTGTTTTTTCTTCTATATCACCTGGTAAGTGTCCTATCTTTTCACCATCCGCTTCTACCAATGGTTTAACAATAATGATTCCATCTATTTTAGAATCCTTATTACCTAACTCTCTTAAAGCTCTATGAACCGATAAGTATGTCTTACCACACCCAGCGGGACCTATACAGAATGTTACATCTTTTTTAGTAATGGTATTGTAAAATCTCTTTTGTGCTGGAGTCTTAAATTCCATTTCATCAAAATTTAACTGTTTTAAGTCCTTTAATGCTTGTCGTTTATTATGTATTGCGTGATTATTTAGTTGTGAGATTGTAACCTTTTTGTTTTGAGAACTTCTAGTCTTACTCATTTAGTATATCCTCCTGTTAACCTATGTGTTTATTATAAATATCATATATATTAACATTTCGTAACCAAATAATTAAAAAATAGGTCTGATACCGAAATACCAGACCCATTTTTATGTTATGTGTGATTTACATCACTTATGACTTGTTGTATAAACCAACAAGAATAAGCATTGCAATCAATCCTGCAAATCCGTTACTACCGAATTGTCCAACCAGTGAAACAAGGTTGCCGACAACTGATACGCCGAATAGAGGAGTGCCGAGTATGATTTCACCCAATACGCTAAGGCCTACGAAGCCTGCTAACATATTTGTCAAACCACTAACCCAATCACCTACTATAGCAAAAGCTGCTTTTGTATTCATTTTAAATCTCCTAGATTTAGTGTTTTATGTTTATTAGAAAGAATAACTTGCTCTGATTACTGTATCACCATCACCCGAAAGTTCAGACGATACCTTAAAGTTATCAGACGCGTTATACCCAACTCCATATGACACTTCACCATCGGAATTATATCCAACAAGTGCAGAAGCGCCTTTTGCAAAATCTGGTGACCAATCACTGCGAAGCCAATAAGCTCCATCATTTGCTAAGTCGTATTCAAAAGATGAATTAAAAGGAATACCTAATACGGTACCACTTTTAGAAACATCAACTAGTTGAGCATCGTCACTATTTACAGATAATCCTATTGTAGAATTTATCCCAAACGCTGATATACCATAGGAAGCTCTTGCCGCCCAATAGTTATCATCACCATAAAATGCATTCGCTCCTACCCCATAAGCAGATGTTGAAACACCAACACCATTACTTACATTATGGTCTCTTGGAGCAGATGCCCATGTAGTGCCTGAAGGCCTGTGTGACCCCCACGCAATACCATATGGTTCTGCTTGACTACCAAATGTTGCTGTAATTGCATCTGAAATTGCCCAGTTATACTTGGCTTCTTCAACATTCACATTACCATCTGATAGATTTGTACTCAATTCCCAGCCATCACCGGAAATATTTAGTCCTGTGTATGGACTTGAAAATGCAGTCGCATCTCCAAATGTAACATCTGAACTAAACTCACCACTTACAGATTGTGCATTGGTAATCCCAAGGATACCACTCACGAGAGCTGCTGTGATGATTAGGTTTCTTATACTATTCTTCATTCGTTTTCCTCCGTTATTTTAACGATTTTACTATTTACTATATACAATATTTTTAGGCAAAATATCCACCTACTAATAACATTATGTATTAACCTGAGTCTTACCGAGACTGAATGCCTCTTTTGATATATGTCTTTAAGTATCGCATATAATAATTTATTTATAACCTATTTTCTGTATATAAATATGACTTAAATCACAAAAACATACAATTTTTTTACTTTTTTGAAGCGGGTATGGGAGTCGAACCCAATATCTTCAGCTTATGAGGCTGACGTTTAAACCGTTTCACTCACCCGCAATTTTTCCGTACTATATGGAAATTTCCGTATTTTCCGTACTATGTGGAGATGGGGGGAGTCGAACCCCCGTCTTGACAGCAATGCCATAAAGTCATTCACAAGTTTAGTTGGTTTCTATTCCTACCAACAAAGTCAACTTTTCTTAATTCATTCTTTTAGCATCGCGATTAAGTGTTGTTATCCCTACGATCGGTCTTCCGATTTCGTCACCACTTTATCCCCTATCAGAAGTCAGGGAGTGATGGTAGCCACGTCTATGCGTATGCTACGTTGTAGTTTGTATAATTGCCGATTAAACAATTGTACTAGTTTACTTGCACTCTATGTCAAAAATCTACCAATCGAAACCATGGCATCCCCATATTTCAATAAGAATATAACTTACAACTATTTTAGTATATAAGTCAAGCTTTTTTTTATCTTAATCCGTTTCCACCTCTGCGACGACCTTTGTTTCCTTTACCCCTTCGTTTTCTGTAAAGTTTATCACTATCATCATCGTTTATTGTGATGGTTGGTGTCGGTTTAGTTTCTGAATGACTATCTCTAGCCAAGAGAAATGTTCCAAATACGAACATTATTAGAATATATTTAACCATTTAAGCTTCCCCCACTTGTCCTGGTGTTATTTTATTTTTATGTTTTTTAAGTTCATCTTCAAACTCTTTTAAATCTGAATGTCTTTCAAGGATATCATCTATTAATTCTTTCATAGCGGTGGTTCTATCTATTCTTTTTTCATTATCTGGTAGAGGTGGTAAACCTATACCTATTTCCAAATCTTCAGGATTTAATTCTTCTATCTGAAAATCTTTTAAGAACTCTACTACTGTATTACCCTGCTTTACTAATTTGACTATTAACTCTCTATTATCCATATACATATCTTCAATATGTGTTAATCTTGCATCTATATCTTGAATAATTTCAACAATTGATATTTTATCTTTTTTATCATTTTTAGTTTCAATAGTTTTTTTAGTAGCCATATTAAATATCCTCTTTATCTTCTCTATTATAAATATAAAGAAATTCATAAAAGATGGGGTTTAGCTTCAATTACTCCGGCATTGGTGACTTTAATCAATTCACATTTGGAATGGAACTCTTCAAGGTTATTTGCTCCAACATAACTCATTGAAGATTTAAGTCCGTCTATAACATCCGAAATTATCCGTTTAACCTTACCTTTATATGGAACGGTAGTTGAGTATCCCTCAACATTGTTTCTTTCCCCTCTATCTAATTTTGATTCAACTGAAGCACTACCTCTATACTTCTTCTGTAATACTTCATTGGGCCATTGACCTTGTTTGGTAATTGAACCTGGTGATTCTTTAGTTCCACTTAATAGTGAACCTAACATTACCGTGTCCGCACCGGCACCAAGTCCTTTACATACATCACCAGTGTTCCTAATACCACCATCAGCCATACAAGGAACATTGTAATCATCTGCAACAGAAACGCAATCACGAATGGAACTAACCATAGGTACTCCCACACCAGTTTGGATACGAGTACTACAAAGGCTCCCACCACCAATACCAATCCTAAGACCATCAGCCCCCCACTCACAAAGGTCTCTTGCACTTTCTCTAGTGGAAATGTTTCCCACCAAGAGGTCAACTTTTCCGTTAACTTCATTTTTTATTCTCCTAATTGCTTCTTTAACTAATTTATGATGGCCATGCGCTACATCCATACATAATATTTTACAACCACTCTGAACTAATTCTTGAGCTCGTTCTATAAAATCTCCAGTAATACCTATTGCGGCAGATGAAGGTCCAAGTGTAACTCTACCTACATTGTCTGCCTGTTCGTGTATTCCCATAAATCTATGTATGATACCTAACCCACCCAACTCATTCATTTCTTGAGCCATAGAAAATTCTGTAACAGTATCCATTGGAGATGATACAATAGGTATTCTCAATTCCCAATTCTTTGTTACATAGGTGGATATACTACAATCTGCTCGGTGTGTTACTTCGGAATACTTTGGTAATATCTGAACATCATCGTATGTTAGATATTCTTTCATTAGGCAGGAGCCATCTCCCAATCACCACTTTCTACAAGAGGTTGAGCCTTCTTCCATTTAAGTTCTTTGGTTTCTTTACCATCTGTGATTGTAACTCTTTCATTACGACCAATCTTTTCGGGTACACGAACTGGTTGTGCTATTACAGCTCTATCAAACATTGTAATACCATCTAAGTGATCTATCTCGTGTTGAACACAAGCACATTCAAAAGCATCATTAATATCTTTACTATCTGCTGAAAATACCATTTTACCTTCATGATTATCTGTTTCAACTGTAACTGATATGTGTCTTCCAGTTCTAACATATTTTTTAGGGAAAGATAAACATCCTTCAGAAAACATAAATTGTTCTTCGGATCGTTCTACTATTCTTGGATTAATTAAAACTAGAGGTTCTTTAACATTAATAACACAAACTCGTTTGTTGATACCAATCTGATTTGCTGCTAATCCAATACCATTTTCAGATTCGGTTAGTTCTTTGAGTAGTTGTGCTCCAATCTCTTCACCTTCTTTTATTGTTTTAACTTCTTCACATAATATTTTTAGTTTTGTTTCTTCAGTTATTATCATTTATCAATTACCTTTTTTATTTTATCCATTAATGTATTAAATGTGCTTACTGCATCATCAAGCTTTTTATCTTTTTTAACTTCTTTACCTAAAAGTTTTTCATCTATTAATTCTTTTAACATACCCATAGGTGGTGCTCCTGGACTTATTATCGGTTTACCTTCTTTTGGAATAAACAATAAAGTTGGTAAACTCATAACTCCAAATGCAGCGGCTAATTCCATTTCATCCTCAGTATTAACTTTATAGATATCAACTTCACCATCATATTCTGTATACAGTTCTTCTAATATAGGTTCTAATACTCTACAAGGCCCACACCAAGTAGCATAGAAATCTATCAATACAGGTTTCTTTCCAAGAAATTTTAATTCACCTTCATTTTCATCTACTTTTTTAAGATCATATACATTCTCATTAAAGTATTTTGTTGTAACATTTTTTACCATTTTATAATCCTCTCTTAACTGGAATATCTTCTTGAGTTGGTTTACATCCACAATTCTTTATGAACTCTTTCATATTAGGATCATTTACAGCTGCTTCATAATCGGTAAAAGTAACTATATGATGATCACACATATGTTGAACAAGTGCTTCTGCTATCACCTTACGAGCTGCTACACTGTGTAAGTTAGCATCTGTATAATTTTCTAGTACATGCATAAAATCGTCTATCATTTTTTTGCCCCCCGTTTGGCCTTTTTTCGTTTCTTCCATTTGTTTAATTCTTTATATAATTTTTCATCCGCTGTTAACTTCTTCCTTTTCTTTAGTGGTTTCACTTTAGTAGGTTTAAGAGTACCCTTTAATTCAGGTTGTTCTTTACCTTTGTGAAATACATTACCATCTTTATCAACAAACTCTGCCATCCAATGCCACCCAGCAGGACGACCTGTTTTCTTTTGTTTCTTCCAAGATGGATAGAAATCTTCTAACGTCATTTGAGATGTAGTAATTCTTGTAACACATCTAGAACAAGTAACGGCAACAGCATCTTCGCTGGTCTGAATATATTCAGATTGACAATGTTTACACTGCATATATCGCTTTCCGTCTTCGTAGAAACTTATATATTCTTTGTTCTTTTTTACCATATATGTATCTCACTTTATAATATACTACATTATATACATATATACCAAGCTTTATTTTTTATTAATTTATTTTTTGGGGAGAATAAAACCGTTTTCCTATTTTAGATTTATCTACAAACATACCACCAAGTGTACTGTCATAATAAACATAATGATAATGATCTACTTTACAATATTTTGGGCATTGATATTTCTTATAAACAGTTACAATTCTGTTTTCATAGTAGTATTCTTTTGGTTTTGTCTTTTCATTAACAAGTCCAATTAAAATTGCTACTCCTAATACTATTAATGTTTCTGTTATACCCAACCTTCATTCTCTACCCCCGCTGTTTTTCTTGGTGCCTTTACATGTATTGTATTTTCTTTTAATCTCTTTTTAACTAAATGAAAATTTCTTAACAACTGGCAACCTAATCTTATCTTAGATGTACTTTGTAAATCAAAAAAACCGCTCTGTGGTAGAACGGCATCCATATATCTACATAATTGTTGGCGACTCATTCTATGTAAATCACCATCTATACCTACACCTAATATTTCACTGTCATCTGGATACTCCACATACTTTTCAATCGAAATATAAATATACCCGAACATATCCAGGATGAATCTTAATAAACGCTGTCTCATTTCCATGACCCTTCTTCTCCCATAACTTGTCAATCAGATAAGCTGAACCTACACCGATTGCATTATACACAATATCATTCTTGGAAAACCCATCACCACCCCAAGAACCATATTGTTCCCAAGGTACAAATGCATCTATCCCTTCTTTTAATAACCCCAACCCTACTGTAGTTTTTATTGCATGTGTTGGTGTCATTCCTTTACTTGTAAATAAATAGTATAAACCAAAACTTCCTACACCATGAACTTGTTTATCTTCGGTTGGTTGAAGAGTATCTTCTGCCCATCTCCATTTACCAATTTCGGGTTCCTGTCCAAAAGAAAACGCAATTACTGTTCCTGCAATAATACATCCCATTATAACTACGAGTAACCATTCTCCTATCTTTTTGAGTTTCATTGTTCATTCCTTGCCCCCGCTAGTTATCATTCTTTTTTTTAATTATATTCGCTTCAACTACTGGAAGATGTGTACGAAGTATCTCTTCCAACACTCGTACTTGTTTCTTTAACTCCTGATTTTCTCTCAGAGTTTTAGTGTATAAGTATAGCCAATCTACTTCGCTCTTCATCACTATTCATCATCTTCATCTTTATCTTTATCTTCGGGCTTCTGTTTTGCTTTACGAGCCTTTTTACATTCATCTATTGAAATTGAATCATCATAAATAAACTGATAATCATTATCTTCAAGCAATTGATAAACTCTATCAATAGGAATAAAATATCCCATGTGAGTTATAGCATCTGCTGAGAATCCCATAGGTTGAATTGATATTCTTGATGGTATTCCAATGTATTCATATTTCTTACGATTGGATGACCAACGATATACCGCGCCACCAGAGTTACCAAAGATAGTAGGAGCTGATGACATCCAATATTTGTAATGGTCAATCTCATCATCCATATATGTAATCATCCCATTGGATGCTACAGGCGGGTGACCTAATGATGCACCTACTGCAAAACAATCATCAAAGATATGTACATTCTCTATATCATTAAGTGGAAACATATTAGCTACCCAATCTGCTTTGTTCTCTGTATCTCTCATTCGTAGTAATGCCCAATCTTGACCACCATCCACTTCTGAGTAAGCAACTATATCTGCTTCTACTGCGAATGAACCTACTGTGTGAGAATAGTTGTTATACTTAAAGTACTCAACATATACAGTATCTAATATTTCCTTATCGACTTTGCGTTTAAGAACTGGATCCCATCTCTTCTCAATGTGAACACTGTCATCAATGACGTGTTGATTTGTAATGATGTAAGTATAAACCTCATCCTTATATTCTTCTGAATATACTACAGTACCGCTACCACCAGCTTTTTTAGTTCTGACTCTAACGGTTGGATAAAACATTTGTTCGTGCTGTTGTATTATTTGCTTACTTGCTTTTGCCATTGTACTAACCTCCCGTTGTTATTTTTTTTTAATTTCCGTACTACCTTGACTTCTGAGATAGTCTTCTAAGTTTTTAAACTCTTCATCCAATGCATCCAAGAATGGATCTTTTGGTGTATGAGCTACCCAATCACCACCATTTGGAAATGCTATATAAATTACTTCACCAGTTTCCAAATCTTTTACTACTATGTAGATATACATACCATCTGAAAATGCCTGTCCTTTTGTCATATCTAATTTTACAATTTTACCACTATCCGGTTCAAACGATGAAACCTTATACCATATATTAGTAGTCTCTTCACATACACACTCTGGTGTTGTCACTTGTGAGAAGACCAAACCAATATAAAATAAAAGTAAACCTATTGTAGACTTTTTTAAAACTGAATACAGATTTATCTTCACTTGTCTTCTCCTATATATAAATATATAATTTATGTAAAAAATAACTCCCGAAAATCTACTGTTAAGTTGAAGCCGCGGGAATAACTTCTATTTAACGATTCTCGGGAGTATTATATTTTCCTACCCAAATCTTATGTTGTAAGAATTCCCTTATTCCGGCTTCTCTATAAATAAATATACATCATATTTAGAAAACGATAATAATATATTATAGATGTGAGTAGAAACACAAAAAGGTTATATGTATATCAATATATATAACCTTTGTGATGTGGGTAATATTTTTACCCAATGTAACCTATTTTATTTTGATGAGCAGTGTTACATCAAAATTTATGATAGTGATTGAGATTGAATCTCAATTACATTTAGACTTCCTCGAACTCTGCTTCTTCAACATCACCCGTATCGGATTGTGGTTCTTGTGGTTCGTTAGTCTGGTACATCTTCTGACTTATTTCCATCATGACATTATTTAATTCGTCTAATCTATCCTTGATAGTTTGAATATCTGTACCTTTGTTATCTTCTTCAAGATTAGAAACTACATCCTCAATGGATTGTTTTTCTTCACTTGAAATCTTACCACCGAACTCACCTTCGAGTTGTTCTCGTGTTTGGTGAATGATTTGGTCTGCCTGATTATGAGTATTAACTTGTTCAAGTTTTTCTTCATCTTCCTTAGCATGAGCCTCAGCATCAGTTCTCATTTTATCAATATCATCTTGACTTAAACCACTTGAAGCTTCAATCCTAATTGATTGTTCTTTACCAGTAGTCTTATCTTTAGCTGATACATTTAATATACCATTAGCATCAATATCAAATGTTACTTCGATTTGTGGTTGACCTTTTGGTGCGGGTGAGATTCCATCCAAGTGAAACTTACCAAGAGATTTATTTCCATCCACAATTTTACGTTCACCCTGTAGTACGTGTATCTCTACCGAGGGTTGGTTGTTAGCTGCTGTTGAAAAGATTTGAGATTTCTTTGCAGGTATTGTAGTGTTAGCTGTAATTATTGGTGTAGCAACTCTTCCCATTGTTTCAATTCCTAATGTGAGAGGTGTCACATCAAGCAGTAACACATCATCTACATCACCACTCAATACACCACCCTGAATAGCAGCGCCCATAGATACTACCTCATCTGGATTTACATTCTTGTTAGGGTCTTTTCCAAATACATATCTTACCATCTCTGATACTTTTGGGATACGAGTTGAACCACCAACAAGAATTATCTCATCAATCTCAGTTGGTTTCTTATTAGCATCATTCAAAGCTTTTTTACAAGGTTCAATAGTTCTCTTCAAAAGTTTATCTATAAGAGTTTCAAACTTAGCCCTTGTTAACGATAAGTTAAGATGTTGAGGACCATTACTATCCGCAGTAATAAAAGGTAAGTTAATGTTAGTACTCTTAGCTGAAGATAATTCACATTTAGCTTTCTCACCTTCTTCTCTTAACCTCTGTAATGCCATTGGGTCTTTACTTAAATCAATTCCATTTGATTTCTTAAACTCTGATACCATCCAATCAATAAGTGCTTGGTCAACATCATCACCACCCAGATGTGTATCACCATTAGTCGATAGAACCTCAAAGACACCATCACCCAATTCTAAAATGGAAACATCAAATGTTCCACCACCGAAATCATATACTGCTATAACTTTACTCTCGTCTTTTTTATCAAGACCATACGCAAGTGCCGCGGCCGTTGGTTCGTTGATTATTCGTTTTACATTTAATCCAGCTATTGCTCCAGCATCTTTAGTAGCTTGTCTCTGTGAGTCATTGAAGTAAGCAGGTACTGTAATCACAGCATCTGTTACCTCACTACCAAGATATGCTTCAGCATCTTTTTTAATTTTCTGTAATACGAATGCTCCAAATTCAGGTGGGGTATAATCCTTACCACCCAAAGAAATCTTTACTTCACCCTTACTACCTTGTATTATTTTGTAAGGTACTTCTTTTATTTCATTTGATACCTCACTAAACTTTCTACCCATAAATCTCTTTGATGAGAATACTGTATTTTCCGGATTGGTTACTGCTTGTCTTTTTGCAGGCTCACCAACTAATTTCTCATCACCCTTTGCAAATGCGATAACTGAAGGGGTGGTTCTACTACCCTCACTATTCGTGATGACAGTAGCTTCACCACCTTCGATTACGGAGACACATGAGTTTGTTGTTCCTAAATCTATTCCAATTGTTTTTGCCATTTCTAACTCCTGTTAATTTTGATTAATTATTTACACTATATATATTACAATAACCATACCAAACCTATTTTCCGAAGCAAACATACATTAAGTCTGACAATCTGTCAATAGTAATATATTTTTTCTGACTTTTTGTATTCCAAGTCTGACGATAACAGATAGGAACACCATTGTTAATAGATTGTTTTTTAAATCTACTGAGCTTCCTTGGGGAATCATCTACCAACACATCTACATCAACTGACCATTTCTTATGAGTGTAATGTATTTCATCAAAAACAAATCCCCATCTCTGTAACCATTGGGTTGTGAGGTCTCTACAATTTTCTCTTTGAGCGGAAACTAAAATAAGTTCGTGTCCGTGATTCTTTGCCCACTCTTTTAGAACTGGCCAATCTGTTAATGAGGTTTCAATAACATTAGCTTCAGGACCAAATAGTTCCTCAAAGTATTCATCAAAAACATATTTTTCAGTTTCCCCATCAGTCCAAAATGGAAGCCACTCTTCCCAGTCCCAACTAGTAGGGATACCAATCTTATCAGCGTGTTCTGGGTAAACTTCTTTTATTTTATTTATAAGGTCAGGAATAAAATCTCTTAATACTCCATCGCAATCTATTCCTATTCTCATTTGTAACCTTTATTTAATTGTGAGGAGAGTGCCCGGAGGGACTGGTGGTTGAGCAGTTAATCTAGTCCGAAGACTCCAGACAACCCCAAGTATGCGGGCGACTCTCTATTTTATTTTTCCAAGAATTTTTTGTTCATTGTTTTTGCAACTTCCATCATATTGGTAGCGTTGATGAAAGAAGCATCATTACCATACATATTTTTGAAAGCTCTATTTTCATCATCATAATCATGTTTACCACTAATAAAGTAACTCAATACATTAATACCTTTAGCTCTCATATTGTTAACCATCTTCGCCGTATGTCTTTCAGCACTTTCACCAGAATAATTAATTTCAGAGTTACCATAGTAAGGTTGACCATCGGAGTAATTTACAAAGTAACTATCCTGATTATTATTACCAGGAATTAATTCTTTTTCAATAGCTTCGAAACACAAACCTTCTGGTGTAGTTCCATCAACATCAAGTGCGGTAAAAAGAGTTTTAACTTTAGTTAACTTATCAGTTCTTGAATCATACACAACCATAATCATTGGAACATCATTATAATGACGACCGTGTGTAGCTCTGATTGAAACAACCACATCAATGTTACCAGCCATATCACAAGCTTTAATCATTGCAACTGCTGATGTCATAGCTTTGTTCCATTTGTCACCAGACATTGAACCAGAAGCATCAACTGAAATATGAAGATAAGCTTTGTTAAATCTTTCAACAAAGGTTTGACTAAACACATTAGAATTTCCAAAACCTAATTCAGACAACAATCTCTTATCAATCTTACCAGAATCTTTCCGAGAATATTTAAGAGAAGATTCTTCACCTCTAACTTGAAGTTTTCTTCCTAACATAGTTCCTAATCTTAAACCTTCTTCAACAAAGTTGTAAGAACTTCCGTAACGATTTGTATCATTATAATTTTTTTGTCTCCAAGAAGTAGCACAACCAAAGATATTAGAATCAATTAAACCTTGAGTAAGTTTCCGAACAACCAAACACTTTGTTCCTTTACCAAAAGAATTATAATCCCAACGATTAGTTTGGATACCATCACCAACATTCTCATAAGAAGCACCACTCTCTTCAATCGCTTTAACAGAGTTATTATCTTTTTTAGAAAGTTTGGTTTTATTAATATTACCATCAACAAAATCTTTTTGTTTTTCAAAAGCTTTTCTTAATTGTTCTTTTTGTCTATCTGAAAGTTCAACAGGAGTAGAACCATCATCATTAGAAGAACCATTACCACCCATCCCAACAGGAGCCTCAACAGATTTTCCACCACCTGAACCAGAACCATCACTACTATCTTCACCATTTTCAACTGAATCAAGAAGTGAATCAAATTCTTCATCACTCAAAGTGTTATCATCAGAACCACCATTACCACCACCATCAGAATTACCATCATCACCTTCACCATCAAGACCACTCATACCATCAGTATTAGTATCTGAATTTCCTTCAACTTTAACTTTATCAATTGAATTAAGAACAACTCTACTAACTTCAAGTGCCACATTAAGAGCCATTCTCGTATCTTCTAACCGAGATATATTCCACAATTCAACTAAATTATAAATTTCTTTAAGACCTTTAAGAGAACCTAACTGTCTATTTTTATTATGAAGGTTAATTATTCTAAACATATAAGAATCAATATCTTCAATTCTCATTTCAGAACTCAATAAACCTTTATCTACATTCTTTGAATAAAAATACTTATTATACATTGAATGATAATAACCTTTATAACCAGGAGAAGATTTAAATGTATCAGTATCAATTCTCCTATCTTCAACATAATTCAGAACTGATTTAACCATCTGAATAACATTATTTCTAGAAACATTTTTGTTATCACCTATAACATAAAGTTCTTCAGGTATTTCCATTTCTAATTGTTTAAGAAGATTAAAATCAGAAAGTGATATATGAGAACCTTCGTGAAGAGCCAAACCAACAGCTACATCAAAATTCTTCTCATTAAGGTTAGAACCTATAACAACTTTCTTACCATCAGTAAAAGATTCATCATTATTATTAAATGTAACTGGTATATTCTTACCAGTAACAATATTAACAAAGTTACCTATGGCTCTTTTATAACCTGATAAAGCAACTATATCTTTACCCTTTGGTTTATCTTCATCAATACCTAAAAATGAATCAACATCATTATCAGAAGAAGTATCCCAAAAGGAAGAAAATGATTTAGTCTTATTTTTAGAAGGGCCAGAACGGAAAGTAAAACCCTTATAATCATTTGAATTAAAACTCATAAATTTTCCTTTTCTATTATTTATCTCTTTTATCATCTATGTAAATATACGGCGAATATCTAATTAAAGTCAAGCACTTTCGTAAATTAAATTGTAACAGTATGTAACAATTAAAGTATTACTTTAAGTATTTTTAAGATATTATTTCCAAATCATAATAAGGATCAATTATTAATGCACCTGTTTTATCATCTCTCCAAGTTACATAATCATTATTAATGGATGTGACCACACCCGTACATTGATACTTCGGTCAGGTACTATTTATATCTCTAACTGTATCTCCAATTTGAATTTGTCCTCCTTTTTACATTTTTGGGATTATTCCACCTTCTTGCATGGTCGAGTTACAACTTTGTGTCATTATACCCCATAAACAATAAGCTGAAAGAAGATGTTCATCCCATTGAATGATTGTTGTGATACCTTCAATGGTTTCAGTTTGATCTACCTGAAAACAAGTTTGTATACCATCACAATCAGTTTCCGTGTCACAAGGGCCCGCTTCACATGCCTCAGCATAGTGGTTTGCACAACATGCATCACACTCATTTTCTTCACCACCACATGTTCCACATATATCATATTTTCCTTCTTGTGGTACATCCTGGATGGTAGGTACCATATAACATTCCTCATCACAACCTACAAATCCATATTCGAAACATTCTGCGGGCTCAGTTGGACAATTTGATACATCACAAACCACGGAGTCATCCCAACATATATATTCAGCACCTGGTCCACCACATACACCACAGTCATCTAATACTGCACAACCAAAACAATCATCATTACAATCTCTGAGAGTTGAGGATGTGTCAAACTCCCATAGGCCACATAGACGACAATCGTCTATATTATTATTTCCTCCACATTCTCCTAAACAATCTTCAACCCAACAGTCACCATCGGCATAAGTTTCCCCTGAAGTTACAAGGTAGTTACAAGCTATTGATTCTGTACAACAAGTTGAATTATCACCATCACATACTCCACATTCATCTTTTATCACACAAAGTAATGCATTACATAAATTTTGATTTTGTGGTGAACAATCACCATCACCAGATCCAGAAATGTCCGGACAGACTATATAAGGTTCACAATTATTAGTACCACACGCACTAAGACCACATTCCGTACAAGTATGATAAGTACCATCACCAGCACATGTAGCTAATTCATTATAATTGTCACTACCGATGTCACACGCATCATTACCAGCTGGAAGACATTCATCATCACAATCACATATTCCATCATTATCAGTATCAATACATTTTCCTTCGGGTTGACATTGGGGGATATTACAAGCATCCATCTGGTAAGTGCATTGAAATTCTAGATCACCTTCAATATTGGCACAATACTCTTCACCTAAAATTGTACAATAATCACCAGTTTCTGTACCAATTGCACAAGTTACTGGTCCTTCTTCATCACAACCACAACCTTGATCAGTTGCTGTAGAACCGCAAACATTATCACAACCAGATGGTCCAGCCTCACCACAACCACATCCAAGTTCTTCATCCTCGTCACAACAACCATTAACTAACCCAGTATCAATACAAGCGCAATCACACCATTCTACTCCAGCTTCATCTGTACTACAAGTCTCTGCGTCAATATTACCAAAACAATCACCACAATCATCCATATCTGAATTAGGTATATGTTCAGTATTACCTTCAGAACAAACATCACAGTCATCTAATACAGCTTCACCATTACAAACACCATTACAATCTACTTCAAGTGATTGACTTCTACATTCATAACTTGCATTGTCCATTGTACAACAATCACCATTACAATCTACTATATTGGTATCCTCTAAATATCCATCTACATATTCACAATCTGCACATTCACCGTAATTACACGCAGCTATAACATCACATATTGTAGCTGATCCACCACATTCCCCTAAACAATCTAATACACCACATCCAAGTCCATCACAACCGGTTGGAGTTCCACAATCAAAGTCATCTAGTTCTCCACAAGTAGCTGGTGGATATTCACAATCATATCCACAACCACCATTATCGCAATTAGTATCTGGGGAAGTTCCTCCACCACCGCAATTATTTTTATAATTTATAGTCTCACCACCACAGACACCATCACAATCCCAAGAATGTGCAGCACATTCACAAAATCCAGAAACATTACAATCAGGTAAATGGTCGTCTGTACCATCTGATGCTGGATATAACTCACTACAATTACCAGTACCACAATAATCTATAGTCTCATCACACTGATCAGTTGCTCCACCACATTCTGGATCACCAACAGCTGCACAATCCCAAAGGGCTACAGCTTCATTGTCACCACAAACTCCACATTCATCTTCTACTGATAAACCACCACATATTCCTGCACAGTCTACACCATCATCACTACTACAATAACAAGAATTATCGATTGGATTACAATTAGGAGTTGGTTCAGAACAATTAGGATTATTATCACCACTACAATTTACATCTTCCATACATTCACCACCGGCGTCAACGCCTGAAGCAGTACATCCTTCTCCTAGGCAACCACCTGCATCGCTATTATCGAGGAAATGACAAGTAAATACTGGTTCCTCACCACCCACACATGTATAATATCCGTCAAAGTAATAAACATCATCTTCACAATAAGAATCACAATCTGGTTGATTACAACCACAATTTTGATTATTTGGATCTGCAACACAATCACCACAGTCATCAACACTTCCATAACCATCGAGACATGAATAGAAGGTATTATAGGTTTCACCTGATGGTAAAGTACTACAACATGATGCTTCACCAGGACCGCCACAATGTCCAGCTTCTGACCAAGTGAAGTTTGATATGTCATTACCACCACATACACCACATTGATCTATCACATCATCACCACCACAAATACCAGCACAGTCAGGTTCCTCATATGAGCAGCATTCAGCGTTCAACGAACAATATGTACAATCACTTATATAACTTTCACCACAACCACAACCATCTGGATCTGTATCATTACAACACCCACTAAAATCCCCACCTGAATCTGGTAATGGGCAATCACCAGTTGAGCAATATCCTCCATTACAAGTACATTCAGCAGATGAGCTTGCATATCCATAAGTTCCACAACAATCAGAATTACTACCTTCACATGAACCACAAAAATTGGTGGATGTACATCCAGAGACACTTGATGTATCACAAGTATCAGCAGTTCCACACATTCCATGATTAGAACAAGGATTATAATTTTCTATTGAATCACAACCAGCTTCACCAAAACAACCATAAGCAGTTCCACACATTCCATGATTAGAACAAGAATTATAATTTTCTATTGAATCACAACCACCATCACCATCAGCACCACTAAAACAGTCAGTACTCGTTCCACCACAATTTTCACAAGAAACTGATGGAGCTGAACAATCACTAGAACCACAAACTGTACCACCACAATAATTAGTTTCTTCGTCTGAACAAGCATAATCTGGAGCTGAACAATCACTAGAACCACAAACTGTACCACCACAATAATTAGTTTCTTCTTCGTCTGAACAAACATAATCTGGAGCTGAACAACCACCACCCTCACAATCAGTTGGTTCACCACATTCACCACAATCAGCTGGTGTATCACATTCAGTATCGAAAGCTACACAACCACCACCACAACCAGCATCACAAGTGAGGATAAAAGCATTACCACCACATTCTCCGGCACAATCTGTATTATTAGTTTCACAGTCACATTCACCGAAGAAATCCCCATCGACATCATAATCGTTATCAACCCAATTATCTTCAACAATGTCTGGACAAAATACCTGAGAATCCGTTGGACATCCGAACCCATCGCCATCGTTATCAGAGTAATAGGTAGTCAAATAAAGACAACATTCATTTCCACCAGGACCATCACCATCTTCATTACAGTCTGTATTACAACCATCTGTACAAGTATTACACGCACTATCATCAGTACAACCATATACTGGGATGACATAATTAAAACTTACTTGTATAACTTCTGATAAGCCCCATGGCAAAGCCGCGAATTGTGGAGATACCCAATCACCAGTACTCGTTACTACACCAGTTATTGTTTCACCTGGAAATTCAGCTGGTGTTAATTCGATTAAAAAATCATATCCAACTGGATCAGAATCTACCTCTAATAGTATATTAATTAATGTAGCAGTCCCGTCGCCATTATCCGTATAACTTATACCACCATTTTCAGGATAATTAATTGTTGCTCCTTGATAAGTAAGGGAAATTGAATCTTCAGGAGTAACCGAATGGTTAAATGAATATGTTAAACTTAAATTTAAAAGTGCCATTATGTTCCCCCATTCCAAGTTAATGTCTTATCACTACCCATACTAGAAATACCTACTATCATACCTTTAACTATAGATGTTATATCACCCGATGCATTAAACCAGCTTCCACCCACCCTCATAGCATAACCAACCATTTGTGAGGACAGCATTGTAATAATATGAGACCCATCATCAATTTCCCCACCAATTGATTGATCTAATATATCAGTAAAGCTTGTACCATCATGAAATTCATCAGCATATGGATAAGAAACAAATCCCCAAGCAGCTGCTTGTGTCTGTACAGTACCATCCCAACCACCAACAACAGTAAACGAAGGATAAGTTACAGAAGGACATGTACTTGGATCCATACATACATCACTACCAGAACAAATTCCATCACATTCAGTACAATTATTATCACAACAACTTCCCTCACTATCACAACAAACACCAC
>Ga0209128_1000059_pt1 | contig 66987 bp, 46 predicted proteins | sample ETNvirnome_6_100_FD_184072 | JGI IMG/M metagenome (GOLD analysis project Ga0209128, IMG submission 184072) | Marine viral communities from the Pacific Ocean - ETNP_6_100 (SPAdes) (version 2) | ecosystem: Environmental > Aquatic > Marine > Oceanic | place: Pacific Ocean | collected 2013-06-19
TCGTCGACTTTGCCATGGCCAAACACGCCAGGATGGCTCACTAAGCGCATATCCAGGGCATCAAAGGTTTGCCAGGCACTATCGGGCGCTTCCCTTTTCACCGTTCGGGTGGCAAACAGCGAGCAGCGGCGGGCGTTATCGAGCTTGTCACAGCTCATGCCCAGCTCGTCCAGTATCTTGGGAACACGTTTGATGCCCCCTTGGTGCTCACCGACGATATCGAGCGGCGTATTGTCAGGCAGCACGTGACAAAGCCACTCAAGCCACCACTTGCCTAGCTGGTGAGCTTTGGGCCAGAACAGCACCACCTGCCCGTCGGGTAGGTAGTCGAACGGCTCGAAAGGGCTAACGGCTAGGCGTCCGCTGGCCTGCCACTGCTGCCGCAGAGCGACGTTGTCGCTCACCATCGCGGTGGAGTGGGTCAGTAGCCATGTATCTTCCGGGGGCGCGACAGGCCATAACCGGGCGGCCTGCCCATAGTAACGTTCAAGCAGTTGGCAGGCGGGCAGTTGTGCACTCATACATCAGCCTCAGGTTTGGTAACGGTATAAAGTAAATAGCGGCCTAAGCGCCAATGAGGGTCTTGCTGGCAGTACTGCTTTTCAAGCGCTAGCAGTGCTGCTTGATCGCTTGCCTTCTCTGGGGCCTGGCGCACGTAATCCTGAAAAATACGGATGCCCGCAACACTCTCGATATGTAAGCCATTCTGGCCCACCCACTGGCAAATTTCATCATGGGTAACTGGGGAGATCGGCGTTAAGCGCTGGCGCTTGCCCTTGCCTTCTAACTGGTCACTCAAGGCTTTTTGATAGTTGCCCTTCACCACGTTAGAAAAGCGCAGCGCATCGCGGTTAAACACCATCAGGCTGAGTTGACCACCAGGCGCCAGCAGCGTTGCCAGGGTTTGCAGCGCTCGCTCAGGATGGCCCAACCACTCCAATACCGCGTGGCAGGTGATCAGCGGCCAGGGGCCGGGGGCTTGGCTCGGCAATGCCTGTAGAGGAGCTTCCACATAGCGAAGCTGCCCCGGTGACCATACCGCAGCGGCTTCCTGCTCTGCGTGCCACGCCTTGGCGTGGGCCAGCATATCGTGGGAAGGCTCTGCCATGCTGACAGTGTGACCGCGTGCCGCGAACCAACCGGAGAGCTGCCCCAACCCACCGCCGACATCCAGCACGGGCTGGGCCTTTAAGTGCAGCATTTGCGGCAGAAGATAATCCAGCATCGCGAGGCGCAGCTCGCCCCGGGGTGCTTGGTAGAGCGAGCGAGAGAACTTATCTGCCAAGCCATCAAAGTAGCGGTCGCCAGCGTCGGTTAATTCGTAGGTCGGGTGCATGCCTCTAGCCACCACAGTTTAAAGGGGCGCTAGTTTACCCGTTATCGTCAGGAAAATCGCACCCCAGGCAGCATGGTTGAGCAGTCCAAGGCGCGATGGTCACAGCAGGACTAGAACTGCTCCCACTCACCCGCAGACGACTGTTTGGAGGGCAGCACTTTGGCGGCTTGCACCACCGCTGGCAGCTGCCAACGGCTTTTTTCTCTTTACGCTCACCATTACGTATATGCTGAGCATCATAGCCGCTAGCTACTGCTCGCTGGACGACACGGCTCCTTCCCATACTTCACAACGGTCGCGGCCGTTATTCTTAGCTTTGTACAACGCCGTGTCGGCTAAGCGCAGTAGCCTTTTAGGGTCCATGGTGTGAGCTGGATACGTGGCGATTCCGCAAGAGAGCGTAATGCGTCCAAGCGGCTGATGAAGGTGACTCAACGCTTGGTTACGCTGTGCCTTCAGCAGTTTCTCGGCACGCGTTTGGGCCTCGGCCGCTCCGGTGCCCGGTAGGAGTGCGACGAACTCCTCGCCCCCCAACCGGCACACCACGTCCGTACCGCGAAAATGCTTCTTTAACAGCGCCGCGACCTCGATCAGAACGGCATCGCCAGCGTCGTGGCCAAAGTTATCGTTCACTTTCTTGAAATGATCGATATCGATCATCAGCAGCGAAAGCAGGCTTCCCTTACGCTGCGCGAGCGCCATTTCCTGATGTAGCAAGGTGTCGAAATGGCGACGGTTATTGAGACCGGTCAGGGCATCCTGAAGCGAGAGCCCCTTGAACTGCTCGACCAAGGTATCTAGCTCTGCCGTCCGCGCCATCACCTGTGCTTCTAGCGTCTGGTTGGCCGAAGCAAGCTGACGCTGCGTATGACGGTAGTGCCACAGCGAAATCCCCACGATAGCCAAAGAGAAGCCCAACGCCCCATAGCTCAGTGGCACGTCACGCCGAGGTATCAGCTCGTGCGCCACCAACATGTCCAGCAACAGAAGTGGCGCAAACAGCAGGAAACTAGTGACGAACAGCCGCTGCTCTAAATTCAAACGACGCACCCGCAGCAGCGCCAGCAGAAGCATGAGGGGGAGCGTGAGCAACAGCAGCACATCGAATATGGGGAACGTCAGTGCCAAGTTCACCACGCCAAGTGCGACCAGACCAATCGAAACCACGAGGTACGCCAAATGGAGCTGCCATAAACGCCTCATCCAGCGCTTTGGTACACCCTCCAACCAGTGGCTCAGCAACAAGCCTATGGCAATGGGCAGTGTAAAGTAGCTGGCGGCTCTTAAAATGTCCCAGGTAAGCGGCGCGTCTGCCAACAGCTGCCGAACGGGGGTCTCTGCCAACAGCATCAACCCTGACGAAAACGCAAACAGCGCGATGGCGAAAAAGCCCCGACGCTCAGGCCCAATCATGGCAAAAATCGCTGCCAACGTCGCCAGTAGCAGGCTGAAGGCACTCACCGCAAGGTCCTGTACCGAAGCGTGGAGCATCCCCTTCAGCGCATCGATACGATCGGTGATCTCTACATCGCCCCACAGCCCGATGCTGGTGTAATCGGAGTGGATACGCAGCGCCAGCGTCTTGCCCGCCGAATTCTCCGGCAGCGGAACCAAATGCCACGGCCAACCGATGAAACGAGGCTCCTCCATATCGCCATGCTGATAAATCAGCGTGCCATCGAGGTAGATCTGCCCCACCAAGTTAATGCTGGTAATGTGCAACACCGGGTCACGCCACTCTCCCTCTGGCAAGACCGTTTTAAACCAAACGGACTTCTGGCCGTTGCGCTCCGGTGGGTTAGAAGGAAAATCGATGGGGCTCCAAGGCGCGTCATCTTCTAAAGGAGCATCTCCCCAGCGATACTCCCAATCGGTCAGCGGTGCAGGCACGCTAGCGTAGGCCAAAGAACCGGACAGCAACAGCAAGCAAGCCATTATTCCTACGCATAAAAAGCGCAACAAGACGTTGTACGTACCCATCCGATCCCCTAGCTGGCGTGACCCACCAGCTCACCCTATTTTTTTTATTAACGCTAACCTTATACACTCAAAATTGCGTTGATAGCACGTTTGATGTGTTTCAAACGCCTATTCGTTGGTGGTGTTAATCATTATCCAATCGCTCTGTTCGATATAAATGCCACTCGTTTTCGATCCGGCAGTCGACAGTAACGCCCCGTTCCCAAAGCACTTTCGCGGGTGAGGCGCTCGCCGCCCAGGCTGACGCAATACGCCGCAGCTGCCGCCCAGCGCAACGTGCAGCGGCTTGCCACGCTCATCAACGATCTGCTGGATATGGAGAAATTGGTGGCAGGCAAAAAGTAGAAATGGGTGAGTACTGGAAAGCCAGCGTGCGCTCCCACCGAACGGCAGCAAACGATGTTGGACCGCGTCAACCAAGCTCGAGGCCAAGCCCGCCAATGCGGTGAACGTTCTTTCGGTGCCGCTAGCTCCCTTACTTGGAGCTGCTCGCTCACCACTGCCACAACCTCATGAACGATGCCTTTACCGATATGGGTATGGCGCATGCAGAAGATAGTGACTCGCGATTTACGCACTACTGGGTGCAAACACTAGGCGCGCCGCGCTAGTGGTTAGAAATGAAGAAGATATGGGGGCGTTTGGCGTCCCTGGCAGGAGTCGAACCTGCGACCTGCCGCTTAGGAGGCGGCTGCTCTATCCTACTGAGCTACAGGGACTTACGGGGCGCATAGTATAGCGGTTTGATCCGCCCCGGCCAACCGCGGTTTTGCATCGGCAGAGGTCATATCCAACCGAGCAGGCGAAGAGCGAAGATACCCAGTGTCACGGTCACGCTGGCCATGAGCGTGGTCATGGCGATGATATTAGCGGCCAAGGCCACGTTCCCATTGATCGCTTTGACCATCACGAAGCTGGCGGCAGCAGTGGGGCTGGCAAAGAAAAGAAACAGTAGGCCGAGCTGATTCCCTGAAAACCCCATCAGCCACGCAGCCAATGTGGAAAGCACGGGTAAAATCACCATTTTCATACTGCTGGCGCTGAGCGCCACTTGGCTTCCCTCTCGCATGCTGGATACCGATAGCGTTGCGCCGATGCATATCAACGCGAGCGGTAGCGTGAGCGAGGCAAAGTAATTACCCGAGGTCATCACCCAGCTGGGCAGTGACACCGAGAAAGCGGTAAAAGGGAGCGCAGCGAACACCGAAAGAATCAGCGGATTTTTAATAATATGACCCAGCAAACTCCGCCAATCGGTCGCTTGGCCGGGCTGATAGGCCGCCAAGGCAACGACGGAGAGCGCGTTATACATCACGATCACCACCCCCAGCAGCAAACTACCGGCGGATAACCCATAATTGCCGTACATGCCCGCCGCCAAGGCCAAGCCTACGACCCCACAATTTCCGCGAAACGCTCCTTGAACATAAATGCCACGGTCGGCTCTTGGTACGCGCAGGTGCGCCCAACCCCAACTCAGCAAAAACTGGCCCAACGTGGCGAGGGCAAAAAAGAGCAGCAACGGCACATCTAGAGCAACGCTCAAGTCAGCTTTGACTAGGCTGAGAAAGATCAGCGTGGGCAGTGTGGCTTTGAACACGAGAGACGAGGCGGTCGAAATGAAGGCACTATCGATCCAGCCCAGGCGCTTCAAGGCAATCCCGATGAACACCATGGCAAAAACAGGCAGGGTAACGTCTAGGGTGCGTGTAAAGAGTTCAAGTAAGTCCACGAAGGCGCTCTCAGTCGAATCAGCATCCTCTTATACTCTACCGTTGACTGAGATTTGTCGACTCGCTAGACAGTCTGTCAACGGCTGGGGATCGACGTGGCGCTGGACGATTTCGGCACCGGATACTCGTCGCTGGCGTACTTTCGCCGCCTGCCGGTGCAGTTGATCAAAGTCGATAGAGACTTCGTTCGCGATATGCTGGCGAGCGAAGATGATCGTGCGATCGTAGAGAAGCAGCGCAGAGGGCGTGCTGGTCTTCTGGAAGTCGGCGAATGCCTCTTGCTGGCGACGCTCAGTGATGTCCTTCACGACCCCGACCAAGCCCAGCGAGTGCCCCCCTTGAGACACCAAGCCAGCAGGGAGTCGTTCTTCTGCAGCTCGTAATTCAACCAGGTGGGATCGTCTGACAGTCCAATGGTCCCGTTCAACCGCTGTAGTGCGTTGATGCGCTGGTTGATATGTTGGGTAATCTCATCGGCCAGCAAATCGGCTTCATAGCGCAGGTGGGCGATATTGGTCTCGTGCACCATGATTTTGCCGACCTGCCACGCCATGCCCAGCACGGCCCCCGCCAAGATGGCCAGCGCACAGGAAAGCCCCAGCAGCAGCCGGCTTTTTAGCGAACGAAACGTAATCAGTCGATGGATCGGGGGGGCTAGGCGCACCAGAAATCCCTATTTCGTTAATTTCCTTGAGTGAGGCTCGCGAGTTCAGACGCTATCATGGCTCGAAAGAAATAACTTATCAAAAACAACTGAAATGTGCGCGTTGAGACAAATCAAATTAGCTATTTTCTAAGACAAGCGTATGCGAATTGATAACCACGCTTATTTCACGTATGTTCGCCGCCTATCTCGCAAACCACCCGACAAAACATTTCGGCACACTCCATGGCAAAACGTACGGCGGGTTACACCTCTAAAGGCATTGGCAGCATCACACCACTCGCCGCATTTTTAAGAGAATTCGACGACATCCTCCCGCTTCGTCCCCTCAGTGCCCAACCAGACGCCGTCATTGGATGGGGGTTGAAACCTACCAGCCGCCGAGCGAGGCGCTACGCCGACAAGCGTCGTCTTCCCTACGTCGCTCTGGAAGATGGTTTTTTACGCTCTTTAGGGCTTAGTAGTGCCGGTTACCAACCGCATAGTCTCGTAGTGGATTACAGCGGCATTTATTACGACGCCTCACGACCCAGCGACCTAGAGCAGTGGCTAGCGACCGCCGACTTTTCGTCGGAAGAAGTATCCAGGGCCGAACACTGCATCGCCTTACTAAGGCGTTATCGCTTATCGAAATATAACCATGCGCCGGACAAGCGTTTAAACGCTAGTGGCGCCACCGTATTAGTGGTCGACCAGACGGCGGGGGATGCATCCATCGATTATGGTGGCGCAAGCGCCGCCAGTTTTTCAGCCATGCTGGAGCATGCACTGGCCTATCACCCCCAGGCCAAAGTGCTGGTCAAAATTCATCCCGATGTGATTGCGGGTAAAAAGCAAGGGCACCTTACCAGCGCTCTTCAGCACCCGCGCTGCCAGGTCATCAGCGAAGATATCAACCCCTGGGCCCTGTTCGACCAAGTCGACGACGTCTATGTGGTGACTAGCCAGCTTGGCTTCGAAGCGCTCATGGCGGGCAAACGTGTCCACTGCTTTGGCACCCCTTTCTATGCTGGCTGGGGCCTGACCCAAGACCAACTCCCCTGCCCGCGGCGCACGCGTTCTCGTACATTGCCAGAAGTATTCGCGGCGGCCTATCTTCGCTATTGCCGTTACGCCAACCCCTACACGGGCCAGCCATCAACGCTGGAAGAGACGATATCTCTCATCGCTGACCAAAAGCGTCAACAAGAGCGGTTGAGAGGCGCATGGCTCGCTTGCGGCTTCTCCTTTTGGAAGCGACGTTTCATCAGCGATTTTCTGGGCCCTGCTGCCCGCGTTCGTTATCAACAGAGACTCCCCCATCAAGCCGTCGAGCCCCAACGGCTGCTGGTATGGTCGAGCCGTATCGACGGCACCTTCAAAACGCAGCACAGCGAACTGTTGCCTCATCTTTGGCGCATGGAAGACGGTTTTATCCGCTCGGTGGGCCTGGGCGTCGACCTCACTCAACCCTTGTCACTGGTGATAGATCGCCACGGTATTTATTACGACCCCAGTCAGCCAAGCGACCTGGAAACGCTGCTCAACGAGCATGAATTTAGCGATGACTTACTGGCCAGGGCCGGCGAATTGCGCCAGCGCCTCGTCACCCTGAAGCTATCGAAATATAACGTGCCAGGGGCGGCTGACGTTGCCTTACCCGATCATCGAACGGTCATTTTAGTGCCGGGACAAGTCGAGAGTGATGCGTCCATCGCCACCGGCTCACCGAAGATCCGCACCAATAGCGCGCTGCTAAAAGCCGTGCGCCAATCTCAGCCGAACGCTTTCATCATCTACAAAGCACACCCTGATGTGATCAGCGGGGCTCGAGTGGGCAAACTCGATACTGATGCCAAACGTCTGTATGATTTGGACGCCAGCCACGTCGACATCACCGCTTTGCTAGAGCGCGTGGATGCCGTGCATACAATGAGCTCGCTGACCGGTTTTGAAGCCCTGTTGCGTCATCGTCAAGTGACGACCTATGGCCTGCCTTTTTACGCAGGCTGGGGATTAACGCACGATGCCATGCACTGCCCAAGGCGTAACCGTACACTCACCTTGGATGCCTTGGTTGCTGGCACGCTATTGCTGTACCCCAATTACATCGACCCCACCTCTGGTCAGCTTTGCAATGCCGAGACCGTCGTCAGCCTATTGGAGCGGGCAAAGTTACAACAATCTACTGCACAAACACCGCTACTTACATGGAAGCAGCGCCTTTATCGCTGCTATCGTAACTTGTTGATTGGAAGCCATTGAGTTGAAGCAGAAGCGCGCATTCTTATTCTTACAAGGCGTTTGCTCGCCCTTTTACCAACGCTTAGCCCGCCGCCTCACCGACGACGGCCACCGCGTGGTGAAAGTACACTTCAACGCGGGCGACCTCCTCTATTGGCAGCGCACGCACAGCCATAGCCACTTGTTTCGTGGCCCTCTGAGCGAGCTGCCCGCCTACGTCACCTCTCTATGGCAACGCTACGGCATTACCGACCAAGTCCTGTTCGGCGACCGGCGTCCCGTGCACCGCCCAGCGGTCGACCAAGCCCCGGCCGCAGGCATTCGCACCCACGTGTTTGAAGAGGGCTACTTCCGCCCCTTTTGGATCACGCTGGAACGTGAGGGAGTCAACGGCCACTCGCTGCTGCCTCGCGATCCCACCTGGTTTTATGAAACAGGCAAAGCGTTACCTGAGCCTCCTTCTCCGGTACGCTTTCGCTCATCGTTTAAAATCCGCGCCATGCACGATGTGGTGTACCATGTCGCCGGGCTGGCGAACCCCCTGGTCGCACCGCGCTATCGCAACCACGCGCCCATTACCGCACCGGTGGAGTATGCGGGCTACCTAAAGCGTTTCACGCTGCTCAAACAGTGGAAAAAACGCGACGCAGCACGGATTAAACGATTGATCGGAAGCGGCAAGCCCTACTTCATGCTGCCGTTGCAGCTAAATACTGATGCGCAAATTCGTGACCACTCTCCCTACGCCAACATGGAAGAGGTCATGGACCACGTGATGGGCTCGTTTGCCGAGCACGCACCAAGCGATGCCTTGCTGTGCATCAAGAACCACCCGCTCGATATGGGACTCGTGGATTACCCCTCCATCATTCAACGTCTCTCAGACTTTTACGGCTTGGATGGGCGCATCGTGTACCTCGAGTCCGGCAATCTGAATGCGCTGATCAAGCATGCAGTGGGCACCGTCACGGTGAACAGTACCGTGGGCATCGTCTCACTGGAATCACACTGCCCTACCTTTGCGCTCAGCGACCCCATTTATAATCTGGCAGGGCTTACCTACGAAGGCGCGCTGGAGGAGTTTTGGCACCAGCCACCACCGCCCAGTGCCGAATTGTTCGGCTATTTTCGCAATACCGTGATGCATACCGCCCAGGTAAACGGCGGTTTTTACTGCCAGCCCAGTATCGATCTTGCGGTCAATAATGCTGCGCACATATTAGAGGCCTGCCCATCCCCTCTGGAGAAGCTGCTGTGAGTGTTGATGCAACGTACTTGACAAAGACACCACACACACGCCGCGTGCTGATTACCGGCGCCACGGGGGCCATCGGCGGAGCGCTCGCCAAGGCGTATGCGACGCCCCAGACGCATCTGATTCTGCATGGACGCAACGTCAGCGCCTTAGAGGACGTGGCTAACGCCTGTCGCGAAAAAGGGGCTGACGTGTCGCTCTCCTCCATCAACCTCACTGATGAGGAGGCACTAGCGCAGTGGCTCACCACGCTCCGTGCCGAGCAGTTGCCGGATATCGTGATCGCCAACGCAGGCAAGAACACACATCCTGAGCAGTTGGGCGAGCTCGAGCCCTGGGCCGATGTTCAAGCCTTGCTGAACATCAACCTCACCACCCCCATTGCCATGGCGCAGCACTTGGTACCCGCCATGCGCGCACGGGGTAGCGGCCAACTGGTATTCATTAGCTCACTGGCAGGTTGGCATGGACTACCCAGCACGCCCACGTACAGTGCCAGCAAAGCGGGCATCAAAGCGTATGGCGAAGCCTTGCGCGGCTTGCTCGCCCCCTGCGGCATCGGGGTAACGGTCGTCATGCCCGGCTACGTCACCTCCCCCATGTGCAATGCCATGCCTGGCCCCAAGCCCTTTGAGTGGCCACCCGAACGAGCCGCCAAAGTGATCATTCGTGGCATTCGCGCCAACCGTGCGCGAGTCAGCTTCCCGTTTCCGCTCAACTTCGGCACTTGGTGGCTGGCCGTCTTGCCAGCAGGCGTGTCGCAGTGGCTCATCAAACGACTGGGTTTCGATCATGTAGGAGGCCGGTAAGATGCTTGGCCACCTGCTCCTATCGCTTAGCCTGCCGCTCTTCATCGGGCTAGTGTTCAGCCTAGCGTTCGAAGCGCTGCTGTCTCCACGGCCTGCTCCTCTCTGGCAGCGGCCGATGGCAGCCAATGTGATCCATCTCGGCAGTTGGCTACTGCTATTTGGGCTTTTCACGCTGCTGCTCCAGCGTCCCTGGTTTGCCGTGGTCTTCGTGCTGTCACTCCAGCTCGTGGTGGTCCAGTCAAGCAATACCAAGTCCAAAACGCTCAACGAACCGTTCATCTGCCACGACTTCGAGTACTTCTGGGACGCCATCCTGCACCCACGGCTTTATGTCCCGTTTTTTGGCATTGGCCTCGCCATCGCGGCCAGCAGCGCGGGGGCCATCGCCATTGGCAGCTTTCTCTATGTGGAGCCGTCGCTGGTTAGCCAGTGGAGCACCGTGCTCTTTTTACAAAGCAACGGACTGCTCGCCGGGCTCGGGGCGGTGCTGGTAGCCGTTGGTTTACGCTCACTCGGCGCCATGTCCCTGCAACCGGTCGAGGATCTACATCGCGTGGGGCTATATGCCAGCCTTTGGGCCTATGGGGTAGCATTGATGCGCTCGTCACCGCCTGACCCTTTGGCATCCCCCTACGCGGCTGCCAGCCAGCCCAGTGCCGTCGCTTCACCAGATAGCGCCGAGCGACCCAATGTCGTCCTGGTCCAGAGCGAATCATTTTTCGATCCGCGCCCATGGTGTCCGGAGGTTGCGCCGACGCTACTGCAACATTTCGATGCCACCTTTACCGAGGCCGTCGAAAAGGGCGAGTTGAGCGTGCCGGCCTGGGGGGCCAATACCGTACGCACCGAATGCGCCGTGCTCACGGGGTTGGCACCCAGCGCCTGGGGTGCCCGCCAGTTCAACCCCTACCGCACGCTAAGCCGCCACCCGCTACCCAGCGTGGCGAGCGCTTTTCGCGCGCAGGGCTACCGCACTATTTGCGTGCACCCTTACCCCGCTACCTTTTACATGCGCGACAAGGTCATTCCGCAGCTAGGCTTTGATACCTTTATCGATATCAGCGCGTTTAGCAGCAGCGATAAGCACGGGCAGTACATAGGCGACCGAGCCGTGGCACGAAAGGTTGGACGCCTGCTGAAAGATGACGATAATAGGCCGCTATTTATTTTTGTGATCACCATGGAAAACCACGGCCCGCTGCATCTGGAAGCGCCCCAACAGGCACGTTTGGCCGATACGCTGCCGAACGCCGCGTGGCCGCTTCCAGGCCATCTGCGGGAGCTCGCCGTTTACTTGCACCATTTAGGTGAAGCTGATCAAATGCTGGCAAGCGTTAAAACAGCGCTAAACGAGAGCACGAGGCCTGGAATACTGAGCTGGTATGGCGACCACGTCCCTATACTGCCCGATGCGTATGGGTACTTCATGCCCCCTACGGGCAGCACCCCATACATGATATGGTCAACGCAACCAACACCGCCTGACCAAATGCCTGCCGAGCAACCGCTGCAGGGAATAGCAGCCAACGAACTTGGCGTCCGGCTATTTAAACAAGTGTTTGGACGCGATATAAGTAACGATGTGATCAAGGCAGAACCAGAACCTCAGGAGCAAGAATGACTAAACGTGTGGCCATCATCGGTGCCGCCCATCGTTTCCCCGGCACCACCCCTGAAACGTTCTGGCAAGACCTGCAAGCCGAAAAAGACCTCGTCACCCAAGTGGCCCCAGATCGCTGGAGCCATGAAGCCTTTTGGCACCCAGATAAACGCCACCCTGGCACCAGCGTCACCTTTGCTGCGGGTAGCCTGGGCGATATCAGCGGGTTCGACGCAGCGTTTTTCGGTATTTCCCCACGCGAAGCGGCCAATATGGACCCGCAGCAGCGCATGCTGCTAGAGCTCGCCTGGGAAACCATGGAAAGCGCCGGCATTGTGCCCAGCACTCTGCGTGGCAGCCAGTGCGGCGTTTTCCTGGGCGTCGCCAGTCTTGACTACTCTTACCGTTTAGCCGATGACATGTCGGCTATTGATGCTTCGACCGCCACGGGCAACACCTCGAGCATCGCCTCCAACCGACTCTCTTATGTGTTTGACTTGCATGGCCCCAGTATGTCGCTGGACACCGCGTGCTCGTCCTCCATGGTGGCGTTTCACCAGGCTTGCCAATCCATTCGCAGCGGTGAAACGACCATGGCACTGGCGGGCGGTATCAGCCTGCACTTGCACCCCTACGGCTTTATCATTTTCTCTAAAGCCAGCATGCTCTCGCCCACCGGCCGCTGCCAAGTGTTCGATGAAGCGGGCAACGGCTACGTGCGCTCAGAAGGCGCTGGGATATTCCTGCTCAAGGACTACGACCTAGCCGTTGCCGATGGCGATAACATTCTGGCCGTGGTCGCCGGGTCAGCCGTGAATACCGACGGTCATAAATCCGGCCTGACGGTACCCAACACCAGCGCTCAAACCGACTTGATGCGTCGCGCCTACGAGCAAGCGGGCATCTCCCCCGATGAGATCGACTATTTAGAAGCCCACGGTACCGGCACCGCCGTTGGCGACCCCATCGAAACCCGCGCCATCGGCGAGGCCATTGGCAAACATCGGCAAACGCCGCTGCCGATTGGTTCGGTAAAAAGTAATGTCGGCCACTTGGAAACCGCCTCGGGCGTGGCGGGGCTTGCCAAAGCGCTTTATAGCCTGCAGCACCGCGAGGTGCCCGCGACCATTGGTATTCGCAAGCTGAATCCGCGCATCAAGTTCGACGAATGGAACTTGAGCGTGGTCACCAAAGCCCAGCCGCTGAAACCCACAGGCCGTTTGGTGATTGGCATCAACTCGTTTGGCTTTGGTGGCGCCAACGCCCACGTCATTTTGGAGAGCGCACCGGAAAAAGCGGCAGCGCCTCGCCAAACACCCACTACCCCGCTGCCCATTCGCCTTAGCGCCCGCAGTGAAGCAGCCTTGACCGACAATGCGCTGGCGCTGGCCAAGCACCTGCAGGTATCCGGGCAGGATTTTTACGATATAGCCCATACGCTTTATCACCACCGTGAGCAGCACAGCCACGGCGCACTCTGCTTTGCCAGCAGTGCAGAAGAAGCAGCCACGGCACTGCGTCAGTTTGCCGAAGGCGAAGCCAGCCAGGTCATGACGCTGGAGCGCCTCGCCAACGCCAGGGGCCCGGTGTTCGTTTATGACGGTAACGGCTGCCAGTGGGAAACCATGGGCCACGACCTGTTGGATACCGACGCCGACTTCACTGCTGCCATTGACCGCGTCGACGCCCTGTTCCAGCGCTACGGCAGCTTTTCACTGCGTGACGAATTAGCAGGCCGTAACCAGCTAGAAGGCGAAGAGAGCCGCTTTGTACGCACCGAAATCGCTCAGCCTGCGCTGTTTGCCCTGCAAGTGGCGCTCACCGAGTGGCTAAAAGCCCAAGGCATTACCCCTGCTGCCGTGTTTGGTCACAGCGTGGGCGAAGTTGCCGCCGCTTGGGCCTCCGGCGCGCTCAGCCTGGAAGATGCGGTCAAAGTCATCTATTACCGCAGCGATTTCCAAGGCAAAACCCGTGGCTTGGGTGAGATGACCGCAGTGGCGATGAGCGCTGAAGAGATCGCCCCTTGGCTTGCCAAACCAGCATTTGACCGCGTAAGCCTAGCAGGCATTAATAGCCCTAAAGGCATTACCCTGGTGGGCGATCGCGACCAGCTCGGCGAGCTGGAAGCTGCGCTGAGTGCCGAAGGCACCTTTGCCAAGCGCCTGCCGCTGGATTACGCCTTCCACAGCCCCGCCATGGACAACATCCAGGAAGGCGTGGTGGAAGCGCTGGCCGATATTCAGCCGCAGCCCTCTCGAATTCCGTATTTCTCCACCGTCACCGGAGCCTTGGCCGAAGGCACGACGCTGGATGCCCACTACTGGTGGCTCAACATCCGCGAGCCGGTGCTCTTCGATAGCGCAGCGACCGCCCTCATCGAGCAGGGTTACAACGTCTTCGTCGAAGTCGGGGCGCACCCGATCTTACGCCGCTATCTCAACGAATCGCTGCGCCAGCAAGAGCGCAGCGGCTTAGTCTTCGGCACCATCGAGCGCCACAAGCCAGGGTTAGAGGGCTTGAACCGCACGCTCAGCCAGCTGCTACTCAGCGGATTAAGCGTCAACAGCCAGCGCTTCTTCCCCGTGGAGGGCCAGCGCGTCCTGCTGCCCCGCTACCCATGGCAGCGCACCCACCTCTGGGTGCAAGGCACCAACGACGGCCAAGGCCTGCTATCACGCTATTACCAGCACCCGTTGCTGGGTTACCCATTAGCGCAGCAAGAGCACACCTGGGAAAGCCAGCTAGACACCAAGCGGCAGCCTTGGCTGGCCGACCATGTGGTGGGTGAAGGGGCCGTCTTCCCCGGCGCGGGCTTCGTCGAGCTGGCGCTGGCCGCCGCGCTACAGCAGAAAGAGACGCCGGTTCTCGATATCGAGGAGCTGGAAATTCGCGCCCCGCTGCTGCTGGACGGCCCCAATGGCCGTACCATGCGTCTCACCCTCGACCCCGATGATGGACGTCTGGCCATCCACTCCCGTGAGCCCGCCACGGGAAGCGAGTGGCAGCTCAATGCCGTGGCACGCCGGATGCGCGAAAGCCGCGGTTTCCTGCTCAACCGCAGGGCGCCAGCGCTACCCAAACGTGATGCTGACTATACCCTAGACGAGCATCTGCACATGGCCGAACGCATTGGCCTGCACTATGGCCCTGCGTTTCAGGCGATTCAACGCGGCTGGATCGAGGGCGATAGCGTCATTGGGGAAATCGCTCTCTCAGAGGCGGTAGCGGCTCAGTTAAACACGCTACACGTGCATCCGGGCATTCTGGATAGCGCTTTCCAAATGTTCATTCCGCTGCTGGCGCTGGCACAGCACAGTGAATTCGCCGCCCAACTCGCCTTCGTACCGGTGCGCGTCGGTCGTATCCAAGTCAATGCCGAGGCAGGCACGCCGGTGTTGGCGCGTGCGGTCATGGGCAAGCGCGCTCCGCACTCTTTCACGGCGGACTTCGAGCTTTACGATGCCCAAGGCCGCGCCGTGGCGGTGCTGAGCCAAACACGCTTCAAGGCCATTCGCCTCAACCGCGCGCACCACCAACACTTTAGCTATTTAGACGTGGAGCTCACGCCCGCACCGCTGAAAGCCGCCGCGCTACCGCTTCCCGCAGACGCACTGACGCGCCTGATGGGCTTGAGCGATGCTTACACCGCCAGCACTGGCCAGCGCTATGCGCAAGAAGTTGCCCCCCTGCTCGATAGCCTTAGCGAGGCCTTCTTCCAGCAGGCTAATGGCGGCGGCGACGACGAACCCCCAGCGCCAGAGACCATTTGGCAGCTCTTGGTGCAGGAGTATCCCGACTACTTCGCGCCCATTCACCTCGTCGGCCGCTTGGGCCTGCACCGTGAACCGCTACTCAATGGCCGTGATACGCTGGAAAGCCTGGGCATTAGTGCCGAGCACTTGGCTGGCATCAACCGGGTACTGATCGGTGAAAATGGCTGGCAAGTACTGGCGCGCGAGCTAGGCGCGCTGATGGACGCCTCTCTGGCTACTTTGCCGGATGGACAGCACCTCAATCTACTGGAAGCAGGCCCCTGCGCGCCCGCGTTGGGCCAGCGCTTGCTGGAACAGCTTGCCCACGGCGCCCCGGCTACGAACGACCGTTATCGCTACCGCGCGCTCACCACGAGCGACACGGCGCGCCACCAGGCGGAACAGCTGCAAGAGCGCTACCCGCTGATGGACATTCAGTCATTAGACGAGGCGCTACCGGCGCTGACAGCCGCGCAAAAGGCACAGCTTGCGTTCGTCAGCGCAGATGTCACCCAACCCGAACGCACACGCCAACTGATCGAGGCCCTACCCGCGCAATTGGCGCCCGGCGCGCAGATCATGGTGATTGGCCTTCATCCCAGCCGTTGGCTGGATGACCTGCTGGCAACACCGGGCATCGACCAAGCGGCGCTCGAACAGAGCACGCTCATCGAGTGGTTGAGTAGCCAGGGGCTGAGCGTCTCCGCGCCTCTCGAGTTAGAAGAGAGCGGCGCTTACCTGCTGCACGCGCAACAAACAGAGCACAACGACGCCAACGTTCAGGCATCCACCACTCAAACGCTGCTGGTGGCCGATGTTCAGCAAGAAGCGCTCGCGGCAGCGTTGGCCGAACAGTTGAATAGTCATGCAGGCCACAGCGTATGGCTTCGCATCAGCGATGCAGCGCCGCAAACGCTGCTCAACGAAGCGCTTGCCGACCTGCCCGAAACACCTGCGGCACTGAACGTGCTTGACCTGCGTGAACTGGGTAGCACGGCCACGTCAGCCCAAACCCAACGCTGCTTTGGCGCACAGCAGTGGTCATTGGCGCTAGAAGCCAGCGGACTGGAAGCGCAAGGCAGTGCCGTGACGCTATGGCTAGCCACTCAAGGCTATCAACGCGCCGATGACGCCGCGCTATGGGGCTTTGGCCGCTCGCTGGCCAACGAAGCCGTTGGCCACAGCGTCACCCTCATCGACCTGCCTGATACCCCCAGCGCGGCCGCGTTAGCCATCGCGGCAGCCTCTATCGCTGAACCGGATAGCGAAAACGAGCTGGTGATTACCCAGGAAGGCACCCGCTTCGCCACGCGCCTACGCACGCTGCCTGCGCCGCATCCGCAAACCGCCGACAGCGAAGCGCCACGCCAAGCCATGACACTGGGCTTTACCCTGCCCGGCCAACTGCGCCAGCTACAGTGGCGGCCGCGCCAACTGCCAGAGCTAGGCGTGGATGACGTCGAAGTGCGCGTCAAAGCAACCGGCCTCAACTTCCGCGATGTGATGTACACCCTGGGCCTGCTCTCAGATGAAGCCATCGAAAACGGCTTTGCTGGCCCTACTCTAGGTCTTGAGTTCTCTGGCGAAGTCGTCGCCGTGGGCAGTAACGTGCACCACCTGACACCCGGCCAAGGCGTCGTGGGCTTTGGCCCCGCCAGCTTCAGCGACCGCTTGGTGGCTAGCCAGCACGCCGTGGCTCCGCTGCCCGACGGCGTCAGCTACGCCGCTGCGGCCACCATTCCGACCACGTTCTTTACCGTGTACTACGCGCTGAAGCATCTGGCGCGCCTAGAACCCGGCGAAAAAGTGCTGATTCACGGCGCAGCAGGCGGTGTAGGTATTGCCGCGCTACAAATCGCCCAGTGGATGGGGGCTGAGATTTACGCCACGGTGGGGTCGGAAGAGAAGCGTGATTTCCTCCGCCTAATGGGCGAAGAGCGCCTGTACGACTCCCGCTCGCTCACCTTCGCAGAAGAGATCCTCGAAGATACCCAGGGTGAGGGCGTCGATGTCGTCCTCAACTCCCTGGTCGGTGAAGCCATCAACCAGAACCTGCGCGCCCTGCGCCCGTTTGGTCGTTTCCTGGAGCTAGGCAAGCGCGACTTCTATGAAAACACCCATATCGGCCTGCGCCCGTTCCGCAACAACCTGAGCTACTTCGGGATCGACTCCGACCAGCTGATGAAAGTGCAACCGGCCCTCACCCAGCGCCTGTTCGGCGAAATGATGGCACTGTTCAACGACGGCACGCTGAGCCCGCTACCGTTTACCGCCTTTAGCCATAGCCAAGTCATCGATGCCTTCCGATACATGCAGCAGGCGCGCCAGATCGGCAAGGTGGTGGTGACTTACGAACAGCCCATTGCCCCGCCACGCCAGGAGCAGCTAGGCACCGCCCGCATGGCATTGCCCAGCGATGCCAGTTACTTGGTGACCGGCGGCTTGGGCGGGTTTGGTCTGAAAACTGCACAATGGCTGGTCGATAAAGGCGCGCGGGAGCTGATTCTACTCAGCCGCAGCGGCCCGGCCAGTGAAGAAGCGCAAGCAGCCGTGGCTGACTTCGAAGCGCAAGGTGTGAACGTACTGGCGGCGGCATGCGACATTACCGACCGCGATGCCCTGGCACAGGTACTCGAGCGCGCCAAACGCGAGCTCAGTCCGCTGCGCGGTATCGTGCATGCCGCCACGGTCATCGATGACGGCCTGATTCGCAACCTGGATGCCGAGCGGATTCAAAATGTGCTCTCACCGAAGATCGACGGTGCCAAACACTTAGAGGCGCTGACGGCCAACGACACCCTCGACTTCTTCGTGCTCTACTCATCGGCCACCACCCTGTTCGGCAACCCTGGCCAAGCCAACTATGTGGCCGCTAACCACTGGCTCGAAGCGTTTGCAGCCCGCCGCCGTTCGCAAGGCCTACCAGCCACCTGCGTACGCTGGGGCGCGATTGACGACGTTGGTTTCTTGGCGCGTAACACCCGCACCCGTGACGCGCTGCAAGAGCGCCTGGGCGGCTCGGCGCTGCGCTCAGACGACGCCCTCAAGGTGCTTGAACAAATGCTGCTGACCCCCGGGCCAAGCCTGGGCGTACTGGAACTGGAGTGGGGAGCCCTTGCGCGTTTCCTGCCCACCTCCGACACCCCGCGTTTCGACGAAATTGCCCGCGCCAGCGATGACGACGGCAGCCTGGATAGCGTCGACGACATCAGCGCCCTGCTGGCCGATCTCTCGCCCGAAGAGCTGCACAGCACGATCACCGAACTGCTGCGCGCCGAACTGGCCAGCATTCTGCTCATCGATGAAGAAAAAATCGATGTGAACCGCTCGGTCTACGACATGGGCTTCGACTCGCTCATGGGGGTCGAGTTAATGACGGCCATCGAGAACCGTTTAGGCGTCCAAGTACCGGTGATGGTGCTCAGCGAAGCCTCGACGCTGGATAAGCTTGCAGGCGTGCTGATTCAGAAACTGCACCAGCGCGATGAGGATGTTGAAGAGTCGCCACAAGATGCGTTAGCCTCTCTGGCCGCCCGCCACGGTGCGGATGGCATCAACAGCGAGCCCGCATCCTCCCCTGCGACCGAGACACCATGACCGCCAAGCGTTCTGAGTTAAAACGCCAGCTTCTGGAAAAAGCGCGCCAGCGCCCTACCGCCAGAGCCGCCGCTCCCTCTGCCCCCAGCGCCCAAGGCGCGGGGGCAACCCGTTCCGTACCCGAGCGCTTTACGCGCTTCGATGCGCACCCAGGCTATCAACAGCTCATGATGATGCGCCAAGGCGCTGAACAGCTCGGCCTGGAGGTGCCCTTCTTCAAGGTACATGAGGGCCTGGCGGGGGCCACGAGCGTGATGGATGGCCGCACCTGCATCAACTTTGCCAGCTATAACTACTTGGGTTACTCCGGCGACCCGCGGGTCATCCAGGCCGCCTGCGAGGCCGCGCAGCACTACGGCACTTCGGTATCTGCCAGCCGTGTGGTCTCGGGCGAACGGCCCATTCATGGCGAGCTGGAACAGGCCATCGCCAAGGCGTATGCCGTGGAAGATGCCGTGGCCTTCGTCAGCGGTCACGCCACCAACGTCTCCACGCTAGGCTACCTGCTGGGCCCCAAGGATCTGATCCTCCACGACGAGTACATCCACAACAGCTCGTTGGTCGGTGCCCAGCTCTCCGGGGCCAAACGCATGTCGTTCAGCCACAACGACCCCGACGCCTTGGAGGCATTGCTTGTCCAGCACCGCCATCAATTCGAGCGCGTCCTGGTCGTGATCGAAGGGCTCTACAGCATGGACGGCGACATACCCGACCTACCGCGCTTCATTGCCCTCAAACAGCGCCATCAAGCCTGGCTCATGGTGGATGAAGCCCACTCCTTCGGCGTGATGGGCAAAACCGGCTTGGGCCTGCGGGAACACTTTGCCATCGACCCCACCGATGTCGATATCTGGATGGGCACCATGAGCAAAACGCTCTCCGGCTGCGGCGGCTACATTGCGGGTAGCACTGCTCTAGTCGAGACGCTGCGCTACTTCGCACCGGGCTTTTTGTACAGCGTTGGTATGCCCGCCCAAGTGGCCGCCCCTTCGCTCAAAGTGTTGGAGCTGATGCCCCAAGAACACGAGCGCGTCACCAAGCTGCAGGCCATCTCCCGTTACTTCCTCGAACAGGCGCAAGCACGCGGCATGGACACCGGCCACAGCATCGGCTCCGCCGTCATCCCCGTCATCGTCGGCAGCTCACCCCTGGCCGCCAAGCTCTCCAACGCACTGCTCGCGCGAGACATCAACGTACAGCCCATCCTGTACCCCGCCGTGCCGGAAAAAAGCGCCCGCCTGCGCTTCTTCCTCTCCTGCGAACACACCCAAGCCCATATCGATGAAACATTAGACGTGCTTGAAAAGCTGTTGGCAAAAGGGATGTGATTCGTGGTGAATGGTGAATGGTGAATGGTGAATGGTGAATGGTGAATGGTGAATGGTGAATGGTGAATGGTGAATGGTGAATGGTGAATGGTGAATGGTGAATGGTGAATGGTGAATGCCAACACCGTAGCGCGGCGTAACGAAAGAGCGAGAGCAACGAGCGAAAGAGGCACCCGCGAGGGCGGCGATAGCCGCCTAGAAGGTGGCACGTTAAACTAGGGAGCCACTGGGCAATAGGAAAAAGTCAATGGTAGTAGAAACAATCGAGACCAGCACTGCCCACTGGTACGTCATTCAGTGCAAAGGCAGCGAATCTTTTCGCGCGGCGGAACACCTATCTAATCAAGGATACGAGGTGTTTCACCCGGTGCTGGATGTAAAACGCAAACGCCAAGGCAAGCTCACCACCGTCACCGAGCCGCTGTTCCCCTATTACCTGTTTATTCGATTAGACCAGGTCGTCAGCAACTGGCGGCCCATCCGCTCTACGCGTGGCGTCCTGCGCCTGCTCACCTTTGGCAACACGCCCATCGCCGTACCCGACGCCCTCGTCGACACCCTGCGTGCCCAACCCCATCGCCAAGAAGGCAGCCACAGTTACTTCACCGCTGGCGAAAAAGTCACCATCACCGACGGCCCCTTCAAAGATCTAGAAGCCATCTTCACCCGCTGCAAAGGCGAAGAACGCGCCATCGTGTTGCTTAACGTCCTACAACGGCCTCAGCAGGTAGAGCTACCGGTTGAAAGCTTGGAAAAGCGGTGAAGCGAATGGCGAATGGCGAATGGCGAATGGCGAATGGCGAATGGCGAATGGCGAATGATGGTAAACGGTGAATGATCAACCGTAGCGCGGCGTAACGAATCTTGTGAGGCACGAGCAAATGAGGCACCCGCGAAGGCGGCGGATAGTCGCCTGATCCAGCCACCGTGAATCATCAAACCTCGGTGCCACCCTCGGCACTCCTAACGGAGTGCTTCGCGGGTGCGCTCCGCTTACGCCGCGCTACGGGTGCCCATCTCAAGTGCCGTAAAACCTATCAACACAGAGCAACTGCACATACCCGTAGCGCGGCGTAACGAATCTTGCGAGGCACGAGCAAATGAGGCACCCGCGAAGGGCGGCGCCAGCCGCCCTGATCACGCCACCACAAGCAACCGCGCCACCGCTCACACATATGGCTTCATCGGCATCCCTAACGGGATGCTTCGCGGGTGCGCTCCGCTTACACCGCGCTACGGGGTCATCGCCAACATCGGGCACAGGTAACCCCCCCCGCACGAAAGATGCACTCCCTTCCCAATCAAGGTACGCTTACCCTAAATTCACTGCAGGGAAGCAGCCCTTGGCCACCTACCGACGCGCGCACATCCCCGGCGGCACCTACTTCTTCACAGTGGTAACCTACGGCCGCCAACCGCTCCTGGCGGACCACCTCAACATCAACGCCCTGGGTCGGGCCTTCCGTCGCGTGAAAGAAGAACGCCCCTTCACCATGGACGCCTTCGTCCTGATGCCCGACCACCTGCACTGTATCTGGACACTCCCCGAAGGAGATGCGGATTACTCCTCCCGATGGAGAGACGTCAAAAAGTATGCCTCTCAAGAATTTTTGTTTCCCCCCGGCAGCCCACATGCTTGGCAGCGTGGATTTTGGGAGCACGTCATCCGCGATGAGAACGATTGGCAGCGCCACATGGATTACATCCATTACAACCCAGTGAAGCACGGCTGGGCGCAGTCCCCCCGCGAATGGCAATGGTCCAGCTTTCACCAATGCGTCAAGAAGGGATGGTACGAGCCAGACTGGGGAGCGCAAGACATACCGGACGTCGCCGATATGGACTGGGAGTAGAATGCCTGCCCCCCTACCGGAGTGCTTCGCGGGTGCGCTATCGCTTACCACGCGCTACGAATGTATGCCCCGCCCCGTAGCGCGGCGTAACGAAAGAGCGAGAGTAACGAGCGAAGGAGGCACCCGCGAAGGCGGCGATAGCCGCCTGGATGAAGGCACCGTGAATGATCACACCTCGGTGCCACCATCGGCACTCCTAACGGAGTGCTTCGCGGGTGCGCTCCACTTACACCGCGCTACGGGTTCTCACCTCAATTGCCGACACTGGGCGCTTGCACATACCCGTAGCGCGGCGTAACGAATCTTGCGAGGCACGAGCAAATGAGGCACCCGCGAAGGCGGCGGATAGCCGCCTGATCCAGCCACCGTGAATCATCAAACCTCGGTGCCACCCTCGGCACTCCTAACGGAGTGCTTCGCGGGTGCGCTCCGCTTACGCCGCGCTACGGGTGCCCATCTCAAGTGCCGTGATACCTATCAACACAGAGCAACTGCACATACCCGTAGCGCGGCGTAACGAATCTTGCGAGGCACGAGCAAATGAGGCACCCGCGAGGGCGGCGATAGCCGCCTGATCCAGCCATCGCAAATCATCACACCTCGGTGCCACCATCGGCACTCCTAACGGAGTGCTTCGCGGGTGCACTCCGCTTACGCCGCGCTACAGGGTCATCGCCAACGTCGGGCATGGGGAATAATCACGGGCACGGACACTACCGTAGCGCGGCGTAACGACTGAGCGAGAGTAACGAGCGAAGGAGGCACCCGCGAAGGCGGCGGATAGCCGCCTGGATGAAGCCTCCGTGAGTGATCATACCTGGGTACCAAAATCGGCACTCCTAGCGGAGTGCTTCGCGGGTGCGCTAACGCTTACCACGCGCTACGAGTATCTGCACCGCCCCGTAGCGCGGCGTAACGAAAGAGCGAGAGCAACGAGCGAAAGAGGCACCCGCGAAGGCGGCGCTAGCCGCCTGATCAAGCCACCGAAAATTATCACACCACAGTGCCACCTTCGGCACTCCTAACGGAGTGCTTCGCGGGTGCGCTCCGCTTACACCGCGCTACGGGTGCCTACCTCAAGTGCGGTGGCACCTATCAACATGGGTAATTTAGTGGCCCCACACCACAAAGTAAGGGTTTAGCTTTTCAGCAGGGTTGGCATAGCTGAGCGGTTCGCCTTCCAAGGTCTCGACGCGTCCGCCTGCATAGCGCACGACCGCATGAGCGGCGCCAGTGTCCCAAAGGCAGGTGGGGCCTAAGCGCGGATAAGCATCGGCTTTGCCTTCGGCAATCAAGCAAAGCTTGAGTGAGCTACCCATGGGGAGCATTTCGTGTTCGCCTAATGTATCCAGCCAAGCTGCTAAATCTGGGCTGGGGTGGGAGCGACTGCCCACGACGCGCCAAGTTGAGCCTTCAGCAGGCTGTCCAGCCACTTGGATGGCATGACGTTGGCCGTCTTTCTCAACCTTAAACGCACCTACGCCTTCGGCCGCCACATAAGCCGTCCCTAACGCCGGGGCAGTCACCACGCCGAGCACAGGCACACCGTTTTCGATCAGCGCAATATTGACGGTGAACTCACCGTTACGCTTGATGAACTCTTTGGTGCCATCTAAGGGGTCGACTAGCCAATAGCGTCCGTCGGCATCCACGCCCGCAAACCCTTCCATGTCCTCTTCAGAGAGAACCGGTAGTCGAACCGGCAGCGACTGAAGGCCCCGCACGATGACGTGATGAGCCGCTTGATCCGCCTCGGTCAGCGGGCTTTTATCCTCTTTCTCTTCGACACTGAAGTCACGGCCATAGACCTTCATGATGGCATCGCCCGCCTCGCGTGCAATGCGCTCTACCGCCTCCAGCAGTGTTTGATCGATCATCGTATCCATCCTTTACATTCGACATTAAAAAACCGCCAACAACCCAAAGATGCTAAGTCGTTGGCGGTATGACGACAGAGGCTGACTCCCCCTATCGCGACGTCAACTGCGTGTCGTTAGCTGATCAAGCCGCGCTCACGTAGCGCCTCGATTACCGCATCGGCGGCTTCTTCGGCACTCATTTCAGACGTCTTCAAATGAACGTCGGGCGACTCGGGCGCTTCATAGGCGGAATCGATCCCCGTAAAGTTCTTCAATTCGCCACGGCGCGCCTTTTTGTAGAGGCCTTTTGGATCACGCGCTTCCACCACGTCCAGCGGCGCATCGACATAAACCTCGATGAACTCACCCTCTTCCAACAAGTCGCGGGCCAACTGCCGCTCGCTGCGGAACGGTGAAATGAACGCCGACATGACGATCAGGCCCGCATCGACCATCAGCTTGGCGGTTTCTGCCACCCGGCGCACGTTCTCGACCCGGTCGGCATCGGTGAACCCCAGGTCACGGTTCAAACCATGGCGAACGTTATCGCCATCCAGCAAATAAGTATGCTGGCCGTTACCAAACAGCTTCTTCTCTACCAGGTTAGCGATGGTCGATTTACCCGCGCCAGACAGGCCCGTGAACCATAGCACCGCAGGCTTTTGCCCTTTGGCCAGGGCACGCGCCTGCTTGTCGATATCCACATGCTGCATATGGATGTTCTGGCTGCGGCGCAGCGCGAAGTGCAGCATGCCAGCACCTACCGTATTGTTGGTCATACGGTCGATGAGGATGAAACCACCGGTATCCTGGTTCTCTTTATACGCATCGAACGCGACGGCGCGGTTCAAGCTAATCGTACACACGCCGATCCCATTCAAGTCCAGCTGCTTACCCGCCGTGTGCTCAAGCGTATTGACGTTTACCTGATATTTGATATCGGTGACCGTGGCAGATACGAGCTGAGTCCCTAGTTTCATTAGGTAGGGACGTCCCGGCAGCAGCGGCGCCTCATGCATCCATACCAGCGTGGTTTCGAACTGGTCGGCCGTGTGTGCTGGCTGGTCGACGCCAGAAATGATGTCCCCACGGGAAATATCGATCTCGTCATCGAGCAGCAGCGTGATGGATTGCCCGGCGACCGCTTCCTCCAAATCGCCATCGAACGTATAGATGCGCGAGACGGTGCTGGTTTTACCCGAGGGCTGTACACGAATAGGATCACCAGGACGAACGACGCCGCTGGCGATCATACCGGTAAAACCCCGGAAATCGAGATTCGGACGGTTGACCCACTGCACGGGCATACGGAATGGAGAGCGCTGCAGGCGCTCGTCATCTACCTCGACGGTCTCCAGGTAGCCCATCAGCGTGGTGCCGTGATACCACGGCATCTTCGCGCTGTGCTCGATGACGTTATCGCCCTTCAAGGCCGACATCGGAATGAAGGTGATGTTTTCAAGCCCCAACTGCTTGGCGAACGCGCGGTACTCCTCGACGATTTGGTCGTAACGCGCTTTCGAGTAATCCACCAAGTCCATTTTATTGATGGCGACGATAATGTGTCGCATACCCATCAACGACATCAAAAAGCTGTGGCGGCGGGTTTGGGTCAGAATGCCGTGGCGAGCATCCACCATCAGAATCGCCGCATCGGCCGTAGACGCCCCGGTCACCATGTTGCGGGTGTACTGCTCGTGCCCTGGCGTGTCCGCCACGATGAATTTGCGTTTCTCGGTGGAGAAGAAGCGGTACGCCACATCGATGGTAATACCCTGTTCGCGCTCAGCGGCTAGGCCATCGACCAGCAGCGCAAAGTCCATCTCACCGCCTTGCGTTCCGTACTTTTTGGAATCGGCTTCGATGGCAGCCAGCTGGTCTTCGAACAGCAGCTTGGATTCGAACAGCAAACGGCCAATCAGGGTACTTTTGCCATCGTCCACGCTTCCACAAGTGATGAAGCGCAACAAACCTTTATGCTCGTGGGACTTCAGGTAGCCCTCGATATCTTCAGCAATCAGATCGGATGAGTGCGACATTAGAAGTACCCCTCTTGCTTCTTCTTCTCCATGGACGCCGCGCTGTCATGGTCGATCACACGGCCCTGGCGCTCGGATGTTTTGGTCAACAGCATCTCTTGAATGATCGCGGGTAGCGTGTCGGCTTCCGACTCCACGGCACCGGTCAGCGGGTAGCAGCCTAAGGTACGGAAACGTACCTTGCGCATCATGGGCACTTCACCCGGTTCCAACGGCATGCGGTCATCATCGACCATGATCAGCGCGCCATCACGCTCCACCACCGGACGCTCGGCAGCGTAATAAAGCGGAACGATGGGAATATTCTGCAGATGGATGTACTGCCAAATATCCAGCTCGGTCCAGTTCGAGAGCGGGAAGACACGAATGGACTCTTTAGGGTGCTTGCGCGTGTTGTAGAGCTTCCACAGTTCCGGCCGCTGATTTTTCGGATCCCAGCGGTGCTGTGCGGTGCGAAAAGAGAACACGCGTTCTTTGGCACGGGACTTCTCTTCATCGCGCCGTGCCCCGCCAAATGCCGCATCGAAGCCATACTTGTCCAGTGCTTGCTTCAAGCCTTCGGTCTTCATTACATCGGTATGAATGGCCGAACCGTGAGTGAAGGGGTTGATGTCTTTCTCCACCCCTTCCGGATTGATATGCACGATCAATTCCATGCCGATCTCTTCGGCCATCTTGTCGCGGAATTCGTACATCGCTTGGAATTTCCAGCGGGTATCGACGTGCAGCAGCGGGAAAGGAGGCGGCGAGGGGGCAAAGGCCTTACGCGCCAGATGCAGCATCACCGCTGAATCCTTACCGACGGAGTAGAGCATCACCGGGTTTTCGGTCTCGGCGACCACTTCGCGCATGATCTGGATGCTTTCCGCTTCCAGCCGCTGTAAATGGGTGAGTGATGTCATCATCTTTCCCAACGTTGTGTGAAAAAACCGTTTTCAAGTGGCCGCTCGCGGCACTGCCTTAAAAACCTATGGATAAAAAGCCTTAGCGGTGTTCCAAACCGATATCTGCCGGTACCGCCACGACCGTTAACGTCGTTTGGCGGTCGAGCCACTCGGTGAGCGTTTGGCTAGCCGAGAACAGCGCGCCGTGAAACACCACGGCGGCAGGCCGAGGCAGCGATGCCCACACCGCCTGATAATCGAACGCGGCAGGCGGACGCTCGTAACAGCGCATGTAGAGCTTTCCGCGTGCCCCGTGCAGGTACACTTGATAGAGCGCCCGCTGCGGATGCGCCACACGTCGTACGCCGCCCTGCCAGCGCTGCTCGGCGCTCGGGTAGAGAGAGAACGTCGAGGCGACCGTTTTCTCGAACCACCGCCCTGCACGAGTGTGCTTTTTGGCTAGCGCATTCAGCTCCCAGGGGGCATGCAGCAACCCTTCGGTTTCCCACCAGTGCTCAATGGCACGTTGGGTGAGCTTTAGCCCCAAGCGCACATTCACCAAGTCGGCCAGCGCAGCGCTACTCCAGCCCGGCATGCCTTGAGGAGGCGCACCATAAAGCGCCTCCCAAAGTACGGTCTGCGCGGCAGCGCCCAACGTATTGCCCTGCCCCTTCGTCCGGCCACGCGGCTTAACGGGTACGGCAGCCCATCCCCCTTCGCGAAAGGCCTTCCACGCCGCCGAAACCGTAGGCGCAGACAACCCCGTACGTTGGCTGGCCACCGCTACCGTATGGCCATCCAAACGCAGCCTGACAGCTTTTTTACGCTGCTCATTCAGGGCTTCAGGCGACAAATGTTTAGCGCTCAATTTTAAACATAACCCCTTGCTTTAAAAACAAAAACAAAGCGAAAAACAACACTGCTAATGGTAATTATTAGACACCATCATAAAAGCCTGCGTAAAATCCAGCAAGTAGACATGTATTTTCTGTTGACATAAGGACCCCACATGACCCCCTGGGCCGTCTTGTTATCCATTACCTTGTTGTTAGTTTTATTGATTAGCGGAAAGATAAAACCTGCCATTGCGTTTGTGTCATTGGCTGCCGGTTACCTGCTGGTGGGGTTCATCGATACGAGTACGTTACTCGTACAGTACACCAACCCAGCACTGGCTACGCTGCTGTTACTCTTGCTGGTATCGCTGGCGCTGGAGCGCTCGCCGCTGCTCGACTGGCTGTCTAAGCATTTACTCAAGGGCCACCCGAAATTGGCGACGGCACGGCTGATGGGCAGCACTGCCGTACTATCGGCATTTTTGAACAACACCGCCGTTGTGGCCGCGTTTTTAGGTGCTATTACGCGCCAGCAGGGCATTGCTCCTTCACGGCTATTGATCCCGCTCTCTTACGCGTCGATTCTTGGCGGCATTACTACGCTGGTGGGCACCTCGACGAACCTCGTGGTGAACTCTTTTCATCTGAACGCCAGCGGCAGCGAGCTGGGAATGTTTCAGTTTAGCCTGGTGGGCATCCCGGTTGCCTTGATCACCCTGGCCGTTCTGCTATGGCGTGCCAACGCGCTCCCCCACCACCGCCCGGAAGACACGGAAGAGAAACTCTCATATTTCTTGGCCGCCGATGTGGAAGCCGAATCTCCCATGATTGGCCAAAGCATCGAGCAGAACGGGCTACGCAGCCTGGATGGTCTCTACCTACTGGAAATTGAGCGTCAAGGCAGGCTGATCAGCCCCGTGGCTCCCGATGAACAGCTACAGGCTGACGACACGCTGGTATTTACCGGTGAAGTCAGCAAAGTGCAGGCACTGCAGCGCTTTCCTGGCCTCAACCTGTTTGGGCACCAAGCCGATAACCTGCTCGCTACCAACCTGGTCGAGGTAGTGATCTCGCATGAGTCGGAATTAGCGGGTAAGACACTGCAAGACGTCGATTTTCGCAGTATGTTTAGTGCAGGTGTGGTGGGTATTCGTCGCGGAGACAAACGTTTAGAGGGACAATTAGGTAAAATCCCTCTCCGGGTAGGCGACTGTTTATTATTGGCCGTCAGCGCGGATTTTCGTCAGCACCGCAACCTAGACCGCAACTTTCATTTACTGAGCGGCAGCTTTACACGCCCACAACTCAACCGTAAGGAAAGCCTGATCACCCTAGGTGGTTTTGCGGCCGTCATTTCTTTGGCGGCGGCTAACTGGCTGCCGCTGTTTCACGGTTTACTCATTCTGCTAGGCGCGCTGCTACTGCTGAAGGTGATCAGCATGGCCGAACTGCGCAGACGTTTTCCTTTCGAGCTATGGCTCATCATTGGCTCTGCCTTGGCCATCGCCCAGGCGCTGGAAAACTCTGGTGCAGCAGCATTATTGGCTGGCGGCATGCAGACCATATTCAGCGGTTATGGAATTTATGCCGCCTTTATCGGCTGCTATTTATTGACGTTACTGCTCACGGAAACGGTCACCAACAACGCCGCCGCCGCGCTGGCCTTTCCCATTGCATGGAGCACGGCACAAGCGTTTGGGGCCGACCCGCTGCCGTTTGTCATGGCCGTTGCCTACGGTGCTAGCGCTTGCTTTCTGATTCCGTTTGGCTACCAAACACATTTGATGGTGTATTCACCGGGGCGCTACAAAATCACCGATTTTTTCAAGATCGGCTTTCCTGTTAGCCTCACCTATTCAGCGGCAGTGCTGCTAATTACGCCGCTAGTATTCCCCTTTTAGTGATGGATAGATTTTTACAAAAAAGCCGCTGCAGCGAGAGCTGAGCGGCTTTTGTAATGCTTGGAGATGCGTTATACGTCGTAACCCGCCTCGCGGGCAAGCGTAGTATTGGCTTGCAGCCAACCTTCGATGTGCCCGCAATCGAAGGTGCGGCCATGCATGCGAAACGCCTGCACGGTTTGCCCTTCCTGCATCAAGCGGCCGATGGCATCGGTTAGCTGAATTTCGTTACCTGCACCCGGCGGCTGGTCGCGTAGCAGCTCCATGATGCGGTACGGCAGCACATAGCGGCCAATCACCGAAAGCCGTGACGGCGCGTCTTCCGGTTGGGGCTTTTCCACCACGCCACGCATAGTGGCGCTCTCCCCCGCCGCTGGCTCGTCGCAATCCACAATGCCGTAACGGTAAACGTCTTCTTGCGGTACTGCTTCTACCATGATTTGCGACGCATCGGAGGCTTCCCAGCGCTCGACCATACTGCCTAAATCACACGCGCTGCTGCCTACCTGCGGCTTGACCAGCACGTCCGGCAGGATCACCGCGAACGGCTCGTCTTTATCTAACAGGTGGGAAGCGCAGTAAATGGCATGGCCTAGCCCTTTCGCATTGGGCTGACGAACGCTGGTCACTTTCAACTTTTTAGGAGAAATGGCCGAAAGCGTTTCCAACAGCGCATTTTTACCCTTGCTGGCCAGCGAATGCTCAAGCTCGAAGTGGGCATCGAAATGGTCTTCAATCGCCGACTTGCCCGCACGCGTGACCAAAATAATTTCGTTGATACCCGCCGCCAGCGCTTCTTCCACTACGTGCTGGATAAGGGGGCGATCCACCACCGGCACCATCTCTTTAGGAATCGCCTTACTGATCGGCAGCAGGCGCGTACCAAAACCCGCCACCGGAATAATCGCTTTGCGTACTTGGGTCATCATTAACGTCCTTTTATTGAGCGTGCCTTCCACGAGAAGTCATAAACATCGAACCACGCCAAACGATATGCAATAGACATGCCGAACAATATAGCAGGAACGCAGCTACCGGCGCGAGCCTGGGCGCCACCATCGGCACTCCTGCGGAGTGCTTCGCGGGTGCGCTTCGCTTACGCCGCGCTACGGGGGCCTACCTAGAGTGCTGCGAACCATTAGAGCGGAGTGCCTGCCCCGTAGCGCGGCGTAACGACTGAGCGAGAGCAACGAGCGAATGAGGCACCCGCGAAGGCGGCGAGTAGCCGCCTGGATAAAGCCATCGTGAATGATCACAACTTAGTGCCAAGATCGGCACTCCTGGCGGAGTGCTTCGCGGGTGCGCTCCGCTTACGCCGCGCTACAGGTTCCTACCTAGAGTGCCGCAGACCATTAGAGCGGAGTGCTTGCCCCGTAGCGCGGCGTAACGACTGAGCGAGAGCAACGAGCGAAGGAGGCACCCGCGAAGGCGGCGGGTAGCCGCCTGGATGAAGCCACCGTGAATGATCACACCTAGGTACCACCATCGGCACTCCTGGAGGAGTGCTTCGCGGGTGCGCTCCGCTTACGCCGCGCTACGGGTGCCCACCTCAAGTGCCGTAAAACCTACCAACACTGGGCAACTGCACATACCCGTAGCGCGGCGTAACGACTGAGCGAGAGCAACGAGCGAAGGAGGCACCCGCGAAGGCGGCGGGTAGCCGCCTGGATGAAGGCACCGTGAGTGATCATACCTGGGTGCCACCATCGGCACTCCTGGCGGAGTGCTTCGCGGGTGCGCTCCGCTTACGCCGCGCTACGGGTGCCCACCTCAAGTGCCGTAAAACCTACCCACACTGGGCAACTGCACATACCCGTAGCGCGGCGTAACGAATCTTGCGAGGGACGAGCAAATGAGGCACCCGCGAAGGCGGCGAGTAGCCGCCTGGATCAAGCCACCGTGAATGATCATACCTAGGTACCACCATCGGCACTCCTGGCGGAGTGCTTCGCGGGTGCGCTATCGCTTACCACGCGCTACGAGTGTCTGCACCGCCCCGTAGCGCGGCGTAACGACTGAGCGAGAGAAACGAGCAAATGAGGCACCCGCGAAGGCGGCGATAGCCGCCTGGATCAAGCCACCGCGAATGATCACATCTAGGTACCACCATCGGCACTCCTGGCGGAGTGCTTCGCGGGTGCGCTCCGCTTACGCCGCGCTACGTGAACTACTTACCCTTTCAATACGCCTGATAAAAGCGCGGTGGCGCTTTCGATCAACTCATCCAAATGCTGTGGGCCTTTGAAGCTTTCGGCGTACACTTTGTAGAGCGATTCCGTGCCACTAGGGCGTGCCGCGAACCAGCCGTTTTCGGTGGTGACTTTCAAACCACCAATGGCGGCTTGGTTACCCGGTGCTTTGACCAATACGGCGGTGATGGGGTCGCCTGCCAAGGTGGTGTCGGTGATGCTATCGGCAGTGAGGTTTTTAAACGCAGCTTTCTGTTCAGCGGTGCAAGCGGTATCTACCCGCTTGTAGAACGGCTCGCCAAAGCGCTCGGTGAGGGTTTGGTAATACTCACTGGGCGTTTTGCCGGTAACGGCCATAATCTCAGCGGCCAGCAAGCACAGCGCGATACCGTCTTTATCGGTAGACCACGCTTTCCCTTCTTGGGTAAGTAGGCTCGCGCCAGCGCTCTCTTCACCACCAAAGGCTAACCAGCCTTCATGCAGGCCATCCACGAACCACTTGAAGCCAACCGGCACTTCAAACAGCTCACGGTTGTGCGAAGCCACAACGCGGTCGATCATCGAAGAAGAGACCAGCGTTTTACCGATTTTCAGCGAATCGCTCCACTGCGGGCGATGGCTAATCAGGTAATCCACACACACCGCTAAAAAGTGGTTCGGATTCATCAACCCGTTGGCATCCACAATGCCGTGGCGGTCGGCGTCCGGGTCGTTGCCAAAGGCGATATCGAAGCGGTCTTTAATCTTCAGCAGATTCAACATGGCATCCGCGCTGGAGCAGTCCATGCGGATCTTGCCATCGTGATCGGGCGGCATAAAGCTGAAGCTGGCATCAATAGTGGTGTTCACGACTTCCAGGTGCAGGCCGAAATGCTCACCAATCGCCTGCCACACCGGCAACGCCGTGCCACCCATGGGGTCCACGCCCAGAGTTAAGTTAGCTTTTTGAATCGCCGCCATATCCACCACGCTGCCCAACTGCGCTACATAATGCGCGGTGAAGTCATACTCCTGCACCTGGGCCAGCGCCTCTTCCAACGACACCAGAGCAATATCGCTCAGTTGGCACAGCAGGTAGGCATTGGCACGCAGTTCGATCCAGCGGGTCGCTTCGGTATCGGCGGGGCCACCGTGGTACAGGTTGTACTTGATGCCGCCATCTTCCGGCGGATTGTGCGAAGGCGTGATGATCAACCCATCGGCCTTGGCAGCAGGGTCACCCAGCGGGTGCTGAGTGTTGTAATGGATGATGGCCTGGCTGACCAGCGGGGTTGCCGTATAACCATGCCCCTTCTCAACCAACACCGGCACCTGGTTGGCCACCAGCACACGCAGCGCACACTCCCAAGCGGGGCGTGAAAGTGCGTGGGTATCTACGCCCAGAAACAGCGGCCCCTGATAGTTCTCTTCCTTGCGGTAGTCCACCACCGCCTGGGTAATCGCGATGATATGTGCCGCGTTGAACGTACGCTCGGTGGCGCGGCCACGGTGGCCAGACGTACCAAAGGCGATGCGTTCCTTCACGACACTGGCATTCGGCGTTTGCTCATGAAATGCCTGGATAATGGCGTCCATCTGCTTCTCCCTTGCGTGAATCGCCACTCCTGTTGTGCGTTATCCAACGCGCACCTTTCAACATGACGACATGACTCATGAATAAAAACAATTCAAGACTAACCCACACTTTGTTCTGGTCAAGTCAGAGCGGACACATTTTCAGTAAGCGCTCCACCAACCTTGCAGTTACCCATAAGTGTTTGATGCTGAATATTTGACAACCCAGCCTTCTTCAACGAGCTCGCCTCCCACTGACCCGTGCTGCGGGCAAAGGAGACTGCCCGCGCTCCTCCCCCTTACCCTCACAAGCGAAGCTCTCACCCCTTACAGCTTAAGGCTTCCTGTGGGATAAAAAAAGAATATCATCCTATGATGGTGCCTAACCCCTTGATTTATGGTCAGGAGCAGTCATGCCGGCAAGGTAAAGTATCATCCTTTCTTGCCTTGTCTACTCGCGGAAGAGATCAGCGTGACTACCAGTACGAGCCAAGTGCAGTTCCTCATCCACTACGCGATACAGCAGCAACCAATCGGGTTCGATGTGGGCATCTCGGTATCCCTTCCAGTTCCCCCGTAATGGGTGATCCTGGTAAGCATCCGGCAAGGGAGCTTGCTCGAGCAGCAGGCCCAGCAAGCACCGGAGCTTATCCATGTCCTTGCCGCGTTTCTGGACCCGCTTCACATCTCGCTTGAACTGGCTGGAACGTACTGGGGTTAGCATCAGATGCCCAGGTCCTCGAACAGCGCATCCGCGCTATCAAAGCGCTTGCCCTTGCCGGCTTCCAGCTCTTCCAGAACCTTGGCCGTAGTGGCGTTCGGCACCTGCACGGCAAACGGCAGGCGCTTTTCGTCGGCGATCCGCAGCATCAACAGGCGTATGGCGTCGGACACGGACAGACCCATAGCCTCCAGGGCAACGGTGGCGCGCTCTTTGGTTTCGCTGTCGATGCGGGCTCGGACCACGGTATCAGCACTCATGACTCTCTCCTTCTCTTTCGTAGCTACTTTGTAGCCACATTATAGCCGGGCTACGCCGCCTTGTCATCAGGCACCGAGGGTAAACGCTTGTAGACGGCCTGAACTCACCTATTGGCCAGCTGATCTCGTATAACCTTTTGATAATAGGCGCTTAGCTGTTTCTTTTTCTGCCTTAACGCATCGATTTCGGATCTCGTCAGCGGTTCTAAAGCCGACGAGATAACTTGCCTCGTTGGCGGTGAGGGCTGGGATGTGTATTCCGAAGATATTTTTGATTTCATCACCTATTCACCATTCACAAATCACCACTCACCACTCACAAATCACCATTAACCACTCGACTTCCGTAAGGCCTGACGGGCCCACACGAACGAAGCGTGCTTTCTCAGTTCTCAACCACGCTACCGCGCCTGCCAAAAAGTAATTGTGTGCGCTGGGTCACCGATGCGCTGTGCATCCATGGCCGCCTGTTTTGCCATTTTAACGGTCGCCTCAGGGTGGTTGAGCAATTGCTGCATCGCGGTGTGCCATTCGTCAGGGGAATCCCCTGCTAGCAAGCCGTTTTCGCCATGGCGCACCACCTCCGTATAGGGGTAGCGGTTGGAGTAGATGCCTACCCCGCCCATAGCGGCAATATCCAAAAACTTAATAAAGGATTTTCCCTGATTGAACGGCGTTGCTAATAGAGGTGCCAAGCCAATGTGTATTCGCCGCTGGCGTTGGTACTGTTGAAAAGCCTGCCAGGGTAACGGCGCTGGGGCTTTCACCCGTGGCAGCGCCGCCAACCGCTTGGGAATATGTTGGCCTAGCATGATTTCAAGCTCGGTATCATCACGCTGCTGTTGCAGTGCTTCCAAGGCAGGTGCGATATGCAGTAAATCCTGAAGGTGCGCCCGCGTACCGTGAAAGCCTATCTGCCACGGCGTTTCTGAAGAAGCGGTAACCGATAAGTGCTCCTGGCTCGGCAATGGCGCCAGCAACGGCGGTGTAAGCACTGAAACCTTGGCGTGGCGCGGGGTAAAGTAGCTTGCCAGTTGATCGCTGCATGCCACCACTTCATCGGCCAGGGCCAGTAAGCGCGGCTGAAGGCTGGCGATCCTCGCCATACGTTTGCGATAAGCGCTGGGTAGCGTGGTATCAACGGCGGCAGCGGCAATATCGTCATCAATCAAATAGACGATATAGCCAAAGGCATTACGGTTGCGCTCTAGCCAGCGCACCCAGCCAAGCGGCAGTGAACGGCACAACAGCAAGCTTGCCCCTTGATAGCGGCTTAAAAAAGAGCGGCCATGCATGAACGCCGCGCCTAATGAGCGTGAAGCAACCACCCGGTTAACGGTTGCCCCCTGCTGGCGCAAAACAGGCGCGGCCGATTCCAGAAAATAGATATCTTCCGTTGGCCGCCCGCCATCGCTAAGCACTACCCACTGTGCTTCACTTCTCACTTCTTACTCCTCACCTTAGCGAAAAATCCTCATGCACCAGCGTTAGGTTAGGATTATAGGCAGGGTCGTTATCCAGCTTTTCACCCCAGGTAGCACGCATGTACGTGACTTCCCCGGATGCACGAGAACGCTTTTTGGCGTTATCGTCAGCACCACGAGAAATGGATTCATGGTGGTAAAGTTCCGCATAGGGTGTCCACACGTTACGGTAACCCGCCTCGCGTACCTTCAAGCAGAAATCCACATCGTTAAACGCGACCGTCAGTTCGTTCTCGTTCAGCCCATTTACCTGCTCATATACCGATTTACGTACCAGCAAGCAGGCCGCCGTAACGGCAGAAAGATTCTGAATCAAATGTAAGCGGGAGAAATAGCCAAGCGCATTGCGTGTGAAATATTTGTGCGCATGGCCTGCGACCCCACCAATCCCTAAAATGACGCCTGCATGCTGAATAGTATCGTTAGGGTAATAAAGCTTTGCCCCCACACAGCCTACTTGCGGCCTACACACCTGGCTTACCATTTCGGTTAACCAGTCATCGTTGATCGGCTCGATATCGTTATTGACCAGCCCGATGATCTCGCCTTTGGCCTGCCTGGCACCGAAGTTATTAATGGCCGAGTAATTAAAGGGATGCTCCCAGGAAAGAACACTCACTCGCGGATCGCGCTTAGCCACTTCCTGCATATACGCCAGGGTTTTTTCGCACGTACTACCGTTATCCAGAATCAGCAGCTCAAAGTTTCGGTAGTCGGTGCGTTCTAAAATAGCATCAACACACGGCTTTAGAATCTCGACACGGTCACGCGTGGGGATTAATAAGCTAACCAGCGGCGCAGGCGTGGGCAGCGGCCAGCGTACACGGTAGGTATTGGCCAAGTGCCCGTGTTCCACCTTTGCCGCTGGCGTGTGGCAAGCCACCGCGCTTTGCACAGCTTTCAATCCCGATTCGGCGGTATAGTCTTTTTGGGCGCTATTCATGGCCGTTGACCCTTCCGCCGCGCGCCAGTGATACAACACCTTGGGAATATGTACGATCTGCTCGGCGGGTAGTGCGGCAGTGACGCGCAGCACCAGATCATGGTCCTGGCTGCCTTCATACCCCTCACGAAAGCCCCCTACTTTCCGCACTAACTCGGTACGGTACACCCCCAAATGAGAAACATAGTTTTGGGAGAGCAGCAGGTCGGGGTTCCAACCCGGCTTGAAGTGAGGATCAAAGCGCGTGCCCTGCTCATCCAGCTTGTCTTCATCACTATAGAGCAGCCCTGCCTCGGGGTTAGTTTGCAACGCCTTCGCTATTTCCAGAAGGGCTTCTGGAACCAACAGATCATCATGGTCCAGTAACGCTACAAATTCCCCCTCCGCCAGTGCCAGCGCCGAGTTACTCGCCGCGCAAATATGGCCATTGGCTTCACGGGTGACAACGTGAATACGGGGGTCTTGCTCAACATAATCCGCCAACAGGGCGGATACACCGGGGTCGGTTGAGGCATCATCAGCAATGCACAGCTGCCAATGCGGGTACGCTTGGGCAATCACGGAATCAAGGCAGCGTTTAAAGTGCTCAAGATTCGGGTTGTACACCGGCATAACAACAGAGATCAGCGGTGTGGATGACAACGCAGTTGCCTCTGCCACCCTATCTGCCGTGCTCAAAACGGGCTGGTCGGCTAACCAATCCGAGTAGCTTCGCGTTACGCAAACACGCTCAAACGTGGCGCTATACTCCGCTAGCGCCAGCTCGCGCCAGTGGCGTTTTTGCTTTTTCGCTCTGCTTTTAAGCAGGGGTATCACAGATGCTTTGCTAGCCCCCCGCCACTCGTGATGCATGGAAACAAGCCGATGAGCCAGCCGGTCGTGTGCAAACCAGGGCATTAGCCATACACAGCGCAAATGACGGATGGTGAACTGCCCCTCAGACTCAAGCGGATCAAAGCGGATCGCTTTAACGCCCGTAGGCATCCAGAAAAGCCGCTTGGTCACACGGCTTAGCTTTAAGGGCAGGTAAATGCTGGAGTCTTCATCAAACCCGTTGCCGAAATTGAAATAGAGCTTAATGGCTGCAACGGCTTGGCTATAGTCGATAGCAACTTCAAGCATTTGCCAGCCAGGTAGAGGCAAATGCTGCGTTATTATAAATTGAGGGTCATCGTTGGTGGATAACCACTCAAACTGACCGCTTTTGCCTTTTAACCGTTGAAGGCCAATGACCGGCTCATATTTGGGTTTTTGTACAAACAAATTCACAAGAGCCTATGCCTCATATATTGATAAAATTAACCATTAAGAAGGAAACCTTCATAGAGCAGTTTTTCGTGCGTTTTTCTTGCCGAGATCAGCGACGTGTGCGGCGGATGACCGTTGATGCGCAACACGCGCTTGACCGAATGCTCTTAGCGTCTCTTCAGCCTCAGCGTAGCCATCCCGAGTAGAGTGCCGCTCGTAGTGGCTTCGTACTACTCAAGCGATGCCTGCCTTCCCCATTGGCTTTATATCCGAGTAATGACAACCCTTCGGCCTTTTCCTTATCGCGGTGCTGATAGCGCATGGCTACCAGCGCTGAGCCAACCAGTCGTTAGCAAATAAAGGTTTAAACCAGGCCATGCGAAGGTGAGTTACCGTAAAGCCTCGGGCGCATACAACAACCGTTTGATCGCTTGTCCGTTCTTCAGCGGTAAATAGATGCTTTGTTCCTCGTTGAACCCCCGGCCAGCATCAAGAGAGAGCTTCACCCTCACGCCGGGTTGGCCAAGCTTCATGGCCATTTCCAGCACTCCCTGCCCGGCAGTGGCAGGCCCGCGTTTCAACAGAAATTGAGGGGGCATCGCCGGTGGCTTACCACTGCCAAGGCTGGCTATCGCCAAGTGACAAAAGTTGCTTATGGGCGATTAACCATGCCTCGGGTAGAACCACCAATGGCGAATAACGCAGGCACGATTCAAGCATGTGTTAGCCTTTCCCCAAGCGTCGCTATCGAGAAATCCACACTAGCTATCCGCCGCCGTTGCGCGATTAGATTCGGAAGCAGCGACTGCCTGATGCATTTCCAACTTTTCCTTGATACGCGCCTTGATACGCTGAATACCCGAACCATTTGGTCGCTTGCCTAAGGCACACTCTATGGCGAAAAGTGCATCCTCCAACAGGTCTTGGCGTTCCAGTAGCACCGCCAGCTCGCGCAAGTAGTCAGCTTCACGGCTGGTCTCTTTTTCCAGCGCCCTCCTCTGTTGCGGCAAAAGACCTGGCAGTTTCTCCTGAGAGTTAGGCTCGTTGAACTCGACGCCAAGAACATCTAACAGTTTGCAGAAGGCATAGTCCTGGCGCCCCTGGTCACGCAGCGTGACCGCACGTTGTTTGAGCTCCTCTACAACCTGAGGAGCATCCGCCTCCAGCGCCATAAGCGGCGCTGCCAAGTCCAACCAGTTGGTGGCCGAAGCCTGCTCTCGCCGATTCGATACCATGGCAGCCGATGCCAGCTCAGGAAAACGCTCTACGACGGGCGCCATCTGCTTGAGCAGATGCTGCTCGAGGCCCTCGCGCACCTCAGCGGAAAGATCTGTCATGGTGTAGCCCTGCTCATGAAGAGCCTGATCCGAGTAACCCTGTAGACTCCAGTCCACCTGATGGGCACTGTTCAACGGTAAACCATCCAACACGGTATTGAGCAATCGCTTGAGTTCAAGGGCTGATTTAACATAGCTGCGATTGGTGATAGCTTCGAGGTCGCTCAAGAGCGTTTCCACTCTTTGGCTTGGAATACCCAAGGCTTCAAAAAACAGCCGCTCTACAGGAGGGCCACCAGCGCTGGGGGATCGATAGGGTATGAAACAGCAGTTACCATCACCGAAGGCATCCGCCCATTTAAGCAAGGGCAGTCCCACTAGATGCCCGGCAGGCCGCCCCAACAACTCCGGCAGTAACTGACCGAGGCGACGCGTTTCCATATGTCGCTTGATGCCTTGGTTGTGGTTAGCCAACAAGTAGTCAATTGGATGACGGAGAAAAGCTACTACCTTAACGTTCAGCCCTTGGCAAAACTTCGACATGACCTCATGCTGACCGTAAAGTGCTTCAGCTGAGACGAGCAGGCATGCTTTATGTGCTTTTGCTTCCGCCAGCCAGCGCTGAAAGGTCGTATTTGCCTGTTCGTGCTTGCCATTAATAAGCGGCCCCGCGACCTGAGTATGGCCACCCGAAACACCATTTCTATCCAAGGTATGCTCCGGGTAGTAGTACCCCATCGAGAGCAGATCATCACGGTGAGATACACAGAAGCGCTGAATTGCTGAAGTACCGCATTTAGGCGCACCGATATGCAGTATCACATCTGGAAGCTCTGGGTGCTTCCCCCCCTGACGATAGGTTCTGATAATACGTTTAATCATAAAGAGAAAAATCCTGATTGGCGCTTGGTTGCACACTAGCCGCGATGATATTTTATCTCAGCTTATAATTGAGTATTTAACCTTTTCCCACACCCAAGCATGACGAATGATAGTACCTAAACCTGTATATTACGGTTGCCAGCCGAGTTCCTATTTAACCAAGGTGGCATCGGCTACTAGCAGGTCGCCAGAATGACAAGTGCCTTCTTCTACCGTGAACGTATCTGCTGCACGGCATCGATTATCTGTTGCACCGAATAGCCCCGACAATTAACAAACAAATAAGAGGTTTCTATTGAAGACTGAGCATAATCATAAGAACTTTTTGAAATCCAAAATATTCCTCACAAGCTTTACGGAAGGCTGTGCCTGCTGTTTTTGGGACATAAACAAAAACACAGGTGACATAGATAACCTTATTAAATCATCTGCAATAAACTTGAAAACATTAAGCACTCACACAAACCTCACCAAGCTTAAACATCAGCAGGCACTTCACCTCTACTAACCAAAACATGGAGAAATTTATAACTAGCGCCCATATAAACCTTAATCATTAAATTCAACAACAACCAATTCAATAGTGTGAAAAACCACCCTATCATTTAAATTGCGGATGTATTAATTAAATTACACGTCGACAATTAACTTTCACTAATATGCTTTTCCCATGCCCATGCATGTTGAACTATCGTTACTAAATTATTGTAGCGGGGTTGCCAGCTTAATTCATTATGAGCGAGTGTTGCGTCAGCCACGAGTATAGCGGGGTCTCCAGCTCTACGGCTGCCCTCATTGATAGTCAATGCACAACCATCCTTATCAATGACCGATTTAACAGTGTCAATAACCTGCTGGACTGAGTACCCCGCCCCATTACCCAAGTTATAGGCCAAAGCCCCCTGCTTCTTTTTAGTCGCCAAGGCATCAAGGGCCAAAGCGTGGGCACTGCATAAATCTTCTACATGGATATAATCGCGTATACAGGTGCCATCGTCGGTAGCATAATCGCGACCAAAGACAGTGATTGACTCTCGACGCCCAGAGGCTGCCTGTAAAATCAACGGAATAAGGTGCGTTTCAGGGTCGTGACACTCGCCTAGTTCACCCTCAGGATCCGCGCCACAAGCATTAAAGTAGCGCAAACAGATCGAATTCAAGCCATAGGCGTTATGGTAGTCTTGTAAGATACGCTCCACCATCAGCTTACTGGCCCCGTAAGGGTTAATAGGCTGTTGCGGGTGCGCCTCATCAATAGGCACGTATTCAGGCTCGCCGAAGGTCGCGGCAGTGGATGAAAAAATAAAGTTTTTCACACCGTGGCGAACCATCACGTCTAGCAAGTTAAGCGTATTCACCACATTATTACGGTAATACTTGCTAGGATCTTGCATCGATTCGCCTACTAAGCTAGCCGCTGCAAAATGCATTACCCCATCAAATGCGTATTTATTGAACAACTGTTCTAACAACGCCGTATCTGCCAAATCTCCTTCCACTAACTCGCCATAGCGCGCCTGGTCGCGAAACCCCGTAGAGAGATTATCGAGCACCACCACGTTGTGACCAGCGCAAACCAGCTGTTTGGCCATATGCGAGCCGATATAGCCCGCGCCGCCTATTAATAGAGTTTGCATATTGCCACCTTACATTGAGTATTATCGATTATTTACCGGCCAACTCTTTTAGATAAGTAGCAACACTCACATCATTACTCTCAAGAAAATTCACATACTCACCGGCTAGCTCCTTCCTGCGGCTATCGAACTCTGTACCATCGAAATTAATAAAATCTACTATTTGCTCAACAGAATCAAATTTATTTAGCTGACCTGCATCGAGGGAAGGTATAGACATAAAGTCACACATTTCTTTCGTTCTTGAGTCATGTGTAATACAAATTGCCGGAGTCCCTGCCTGTAGACCGACCATAGTACCATGAATTCGAGTACCTATAACTAAATCGTAGCTTTCTAAATAGTGCATCCAATCCGCCGCATCAAAAAAAGCAACTAAATACTTACGAACCCAACTTATAAACTCATCGTTTGATAAGCTAGGTTTTAAAAACTCTCGGTAAGCGTTAAGCTGTTTAGGGCTTAACTTAGAGGCTTCACCACAAGCAAGCTGCACGAAAGGTTTCGGATGCTGGACAATATAGCCACCTTCAGTCTCTTCCATTTTATCGAGCAAAAACCTTTCTACATTATAAAGATTTTTTTTATTAGGATTACCTCCTGATATTGCAATTTTATCTATCTTTGAAAAACGCTCTTCGAGATTTCTCCCCAGACTCTTACTCTCGTTGATAAAAAGGGAAGGACAACCCAGAACAGTTGCAAGCCCCGTATATCCATAGTGTTCAATTACTTTTTTTGTATATGGCCCTCTTACACCAACGTTTGAAACGTTATGGTATTTGGCACTATCTTTTAACGCCTGTAAAAAGCTTTTATGCCCATCATTAAGATCAGGATAAGAGTCAAAGTCAGCGCTCTGAGCTCCTAACCCAAGCGCGACAATGCTATTTTTCGTTTTTGAAAGCAGATCTGCTCGATTCTTTAGATCTTGCTGGGGGCCAAGAAAGTTTGCACAAGGTATAACAATTGGTTTAGTTGCATTACTGTTTTTATTTCGCCATGGTAAAAAAGGCGACTCCCAGCCAATCGCCTTGTGAACCGCATATCGAAAAATACTGTTACCTGTATTGCCAGTAATTGAGAAAAAATCACTAGGTGTTTCACTTCCATGGGGAAAAATACGCGTAGGAGCACCCAGTATAAAAGAATTAGACATCCATATCACCTTTTGTATAGTTCAATGAAACAAGCTCTTCACCGAGTTCTGATACGAAAACATCTTTTAATTCTTCGCTCATTTCATTTTTCCAGCGCTGAACCGAGTCAGATACCTTTTGAGAAGTCATATGATGCTGAAATTTATCAGAGTTGCTCTCAACACTCTCAGCATCAAGCTGGACGCCCAGCCACTCTGAAAGACGACTACATGTCTTACTGGCATCTAAAATTGCATCTTCATAACGAATAACTATGCGCCTTTCTTCACCTTCACCTATTTTTGCAATTGTCTGCATGAATTTTTTCCTTGAACGGCAAAGCCTGATAGCAAACGTTTCATCTGTATCACCCTCTTGCCAACCAAAGCCATTAAAGCCCCTTTTTTTATTAAAACTCTTTATTGAAAGAAACTCGTCGCGCGGGTCTCTTATCAAAAAAAGGTTTTTCGCATAGACAGATTGATTAACCGTGGTGCAAATATCATGTGCTACTTTTTCTGCATAAAAATAAGAACCGTCGTTTTCAATACCCGCTAAAGACTTTGAAAAGCCATTCCAAAGTGACTTAAAAACTGTCTTTGGCATTGCTTTCTTATCAAAGATAGACACATCCTGATATGGCAGAGGACCTACACGCTTTATATTTTGATGCATCAGGCGATCATGGTTCCATTCACCGTCATTATCAGGCGACATGCCTGTAAGCATTGCTATCCTTGCCAAATAGGTCAGGTATCTATTTTCAAAAGGATATGTACGCTCAAACAAGACATTTTCATGACTGCCCAGTAACTGCATCATGTAGGTTGACCCGGAACGACCAAAAGAGCGTAAAAGAACAGGAGTTATCATTTAAGCACCATATTGTCAATTTTTAGATTCAATTTCAGAAAGACGTTTTTCAAGTAAAGAGATTTTTTTCTCTTGGCCTATAAGCATATGAATAGCTATTGATAAAAGCTTTTCCTGATCAAGTGAATAATCAAAAGAAGCACCACTATTCGTCAAAGCAGGCTGACCTTTTTTAGCAAGCAACACATTCACTTTTTCTTTATCTTTTGCATGACGAAGCATTTCTTCTTCAACTGATTTTTTGTTAGGAAGAATATCGCCAGAAAACTCAGATGGCTTTAAAACATGACGATGAAGTGGAAAGCTGGTTACTTCCTTATCAAAATGTCCTGGCAGAACCTCACCACTATGACTAAAATTATAAATAGTTCTAAAAAACAACTCTTCAGCAACAGGAGACTTATAAGAATGCATCGACACCTCTCTAATATTCTCAATGTTAAGAATATCAAAAAAGTCATCAACTGGATCCTCTATTGAATCAAAATTTCTCAAAATAAATTTTTCTCTAAAATCCCTTTCCCACTTATTTAAAACCACAGAAAAAAGCCTGGCTGGTTTTGTCTGCATCCATTCTTGAAAAGAAGGAACCTTATAGCCCTGTGTAGACTTGTGCTTTAGACCCCATTGAAAGTAGGCAGAGACACTCCAGTCTTCATGTCGGCGAATATAAGCCACAGGGTAAACATCAAGAGGCATTTCTTCTTGTAAAGACTTAAGCAATGGCGCCATGGAAACATGGCGGTTAATAAATGACTCATGACTCCAGACAATACTAGATATATTTTTAACTTCATCAAGGCTAGCGCGTAAGACAGCTGAAACCTGCTCAACTCTTTCACTATCAGTCAAGCTCCAGAAAATATCTTTTTTCCTGAAATCCTGCCACTCATATAACTTTACAGGTGCAAGCTCCATAAACCTGCCAATATATAAGATGCCATTTTCCAGCAAATTTTCCCGTTCTTTTTCCAGAACTTTTTGAATGGATGTTGAGCCTGTTTTCCCATTACCAATATGAGCATAAAGCTTTACTTTATCCATAACACATCCAATCTATAAAATTGCAAAATACTAAAAAATAACTTTATATTCTTCAGCACTCTCTTTATACGTTAAAGGAGCCTGAATATTTTCATGGAACGTAAGCCACTCGTCATCCGCCATGCTAGCTGCTTTTTTAAGCACCTGCGCCAAGCTCAGTGGGTTGCGCGCCTCAAAATGCAACCCGTCTACCCCATTGGATATTTTTTCCTTCATGCCACCAATATCTGAAGCGATAACTGGGCGCCCGCAAACAAAGGCTTCTTGAATCACCATGGGTGAATTTTCCCACCAGATAGAAGGAATGATTACCCAATCTACGTTACGCATGCGTTCACGCACTTGGAACGGCTCATAAGACCCTACCCAGCGAAGCGACCCTTCGGCGATCAAAACATTGGCCATCTGCATGATCGAGTCTTTGAACTCGCCCGCCTGGTGCTCAAAGTTCGCGCCATGAATTTCCACCACCAAGGCATCTCGCTCTTTACGGGTCATGGAAAGCATCGCATGCATCAATATATCAATGCCTTTAAAGGGGTTGATCTGCCCGAAAAAGGCGAGCCGGTTGCGGGTTGGCTGCTTAGATTTTTCAACAATATAAACTGTTTTGCCATTTTTCGTCACTTTACGCGTTAACGGTCGCTGGCCGCCTACCGTCATGGCCGCTATGGCTTTCTCCAGAGCCTCTTCAGTGTCGTCATCACCATCAATCTCTTCTTCTTCAATTTCCGATTCCGGTAACTGACGAGGCGTAAGCTTAGGCTCTGGCGATTGGCCGTTCTCGATAACACTAATCTTGTCTTCGGGAATCCCCCACTCCACATAACGCTGCTTGAGGAAGTGGGACGGCGACACGAAGTGATCAACATAGTCGAAGTGCTGACCGATAAAGCTGCGGCGCAGCCAGAACTGCTCCTTGGAAAACTCCGGGAAGCAGCGGTGGCAGTCCTCCAGCGACGAACGGAAGCACAGCTTATTGGAGCCACGTTTGACCATCTGCCCCTGCTGATGACAGATCGCCATATACTCGTGCAGGGTCAGCACCACGCGAATGCTGGGGTCCTCTTCCTTGATGATGCGCAGCAGCTCGATGCCCAAATGGAAGTAGTGATGCAGGTTCACCACAGTAGGCTTCAGCACGCGTATCAGCTGACGAAAATCATTCCATACCGCATAGCTGTTGGCCGCCTTGAGCAAGAAGGAGTCGCCCAGCGACTGCTGCCACAGGTATTCATTTTCCCGGCGCAGGGTAAATGCGCCGGTGGGGCCGTTGCCGCTGTCATGTCGCGCGATAAACCATGCCTGCTCAATGCTATCATCATCGCGCAGGGCCTTGAATACGTTATAGGCGGCAAGCTCGCCGCCGCCGAGGGAAAAATCGGGATGCCCGTGGGCCATCACCAACACACGCTGCGGAGCCGCTTGGTTTACCAATGAATCCATGTAAAAAGTGCTCCTTAGCTAAATGACTGCATAACAGATTGAATTTGCTTACCCCAGCGCTTGGTATGTCGCCAAGCGTTAAACCGCACCACCAGCGTACGGAAAGAGGTATCTCCCAATGATGAGAACGACTGGCGTTCCAGATGAACCAGCGACACCCCGGGTACGTAGCCCAACTGATACCCTTCGCTCAGCACTTTAAGGCAGAGATCCGAATCCTCAAAATCACCAATCAGATAACCTTCATCTAAACCGCCCAGCTGATCATAAAGTGAACGTTGCATCATCACGCAAGCGCCAGTCACGGCAGGTTTATCGACTATTTGAGCACCTTCTGGAACGTCATCTAGCTCAGGTGCTAACCCCGCCAAGGGGTGCTTATTCAACCACACCTGCCACGACTGCGAATAGAAAAACACCATGCCCGCATGTTGCAAGCCACCTTCCGGGTTCAACAAGCGAGCGCCCAGCAAGCCATACTGCGGGTTTTCGTCAAGCAAGGTGCTTAATTGGTTTGCCCAGCCCGGTGACGTAGGAAACGCATCGCTGTTGAGTAACAGTACTTGGCGACCACGGCTAACGCTCACCCCTAGATTATTAGCGCCTGAAAAACCACGATTACGATGCCCCCACACGACTTTGAAAGGCACGTTGTAAAGCCGATGGAGATTTTCAACTTCGTTGGAAATGGCCGTTAAAATACGCGGGTCATCCACTACGTAGATAATTTCCGTGGTTTCAAGCAGCGTTGCGTCTTTAGAGAACGCTAACAGCTGGTGCTCGACAAAATCCCAGCGACTGTATAACGGAATAATCAAGCTGATATCAGGCGATTCTGGCACCTTCCCTAAGGTCATCACCTCGGGGGCTTTCTCATCGTGTGAAAATGCACGGCTACGCTCTGCCAGCAATGTTTCGATTAACTCACCTTCCCAACCGTTTAAGCGCTCATTAAACTTTTCGGCAGGTGTTGCCACAGTAAATGCCCAGCGAGCATAGCCTTCAGGTTCATTGGGCACTTCAACTGCTTGATTGCGCGCGACTTCAAAAGCCCGCTTGCTTTCGGGGTGGTACGCCACTATTCCGACAGTATCCGTTATCGAAATAGGATAGGGCCACTGTGTGACAAACCCAGCATCGACGGTGCGTTGGCCAAAGGTATCGCGGAACATGCTTACAATATCTTCGCGCTGGTAGCGCAACGCGCTCGCTAGGTTGAGCGCATTACCTTGGCTATCTACCCCCCACATTTCCCAACCAGGCTGCGCGACCATCCATCCAGCCATCAAACCGCAGCGCGAAGGAATAAGGCCAAAGCTGTCGATATGCGCTGCCGCTTTGAGCGGGTCGGGCGTTTGCCATACGGCATTATTAAGAAAATCAGTCATAGCTCCAGAATTCTTAGCCTGTTTGATAATACTTTCAACTTCCTTGTAAGGCACTGCCTGCGGTGCTTCGTTAAAGTACTCTTTTCCAGGCAAGGTGAAAAAAAGTGGTGACGTTTCCTCTTCAAGCTGACACACCAGTAGGTAAGCGTCACCCTCTTCCGGCTTTTCAGACCATTCAATGCAAAAACCCTGACTTTCGAGGTCAGGGTTTGTATCTTTCATACTGCTTGAAACGTCTTGCCTCTCGTGGAATGTACAAGAAATAGCAATGGGCGCATTGTTAACCCATATTTCAATAGTTGGCGAGCGCTCATAGGAAGAGAGCCAACCTTCCACGCGATAAATGCCATTAGACTTTTGCAGCTGATCAACTTTGACCGCTGCTTGAGGTTTTCCCTCTTGGGAAACCACATAGGGTGCACGAATAATGTCGTGTACCTGCGTTTTTAGCACCTGTTTTTTTAGGTCTCTTGAGTGCTTCTTCGACATTATGCGCTTTAACATATTCCCCCTTACCCCATAACTAATAGTACTAACGTTGGCACTTACGGTAGTCCTGGAATGCCTTCACTATCTAAAAGCATTAAACAGCTACTGCTTGGCAACAGGATAGGCAGTGCGGCCTTCCTTGATACCATTCACAAGAAAGTGCAGCAGCGGATTAAGCTGATTCTGATATACATCAGGGTATTCAAGATAGTAGGCAATAGAGTTAAACGATGGCCCAGGGTGACGACCTTCAAAGCCACCAAACAGCAGGTAGTGCATCGCTGGATCTTCAGCATAGTCGCTGTCTTTGAGATCTGGATACTTTTCTAGATACCACCCGGCATCAAATAATTCAGAATCACGAACCGTTTGCACAAATGGCGCTAAACGCTCACGCTCTTCAGCGAGAACCTTTAGCGGCATAAAGCCCGCTAAACGCTGTTCAGGGTAAGGTTCTTCGCTAATCAAAGGTGCTGATGCTTGCTCAGCTGGACTAGCAGCATCTTCACTCGCAAATTCAGCCACTTTAGCTTCTAACCCAGCTAGTATTTGGCGCAGAGTTTCCACTGATTCAACAACGGCTTGCTGACGTGTTTGTATTTCAGCCAATGCCTGCTCATGGCTTTTTAAGTGAGCGTTACAGTCATTGATTTGCTGTGTTAGTGATGTGATGTTTTCAGACATTTAACTACCTTTCTCAAGCATGTCGACAATTGAAGATGTAAACCACTTATAAGCGATGAAGTGGGCTTATGAACTGACACTATGTAGGCTAAGGTTCTAAGATTACCTTCAGAACTATTCCAAGCATTTTCCCCAAAACTCTCGCAACTCACCCAAATCCGTCACTTGACGAATATTAACATGAAGCTCCAGATCAGTTTCTGGGGTTTGAACTATTGGTAATATCAAAACTGGATCTAAAGCATAGACATGGAGTAGAAACTTTTTTGGATGCACCAAAACTTGGCAATTACCTTGGACTTTTAATTTTTTAAGCTGCTCTTTGTTAGTTAGCTCTAAAAAAAATTCACCTGTCCTTTTATCTAGTAAATGGACTGACTTGATTTCAAACAGGCCAGGCTTAGTTGACGGGTCAAAGCGCAAAGGGTGCTGCGGCAAAGCCTGATGGAAAGAGAATACGGCTTCTTGCCAACCAACTGCAGGCAGGCTTAGTTTCAAGCTTGACGCCTCTGAATATACTGGGGCTTGCTGCTGAGGTAAAAAAAGCTGTAATAGATAGGTTTGAGTGGATGCGAGCACATGCTCCTGATGCAACTGCTCCAGTGTTTTCGGGTGGGTGGGCAGATCCTGCTGAAGTTTTGCCTCTTCAATGAACGGGGTTAACTGTGCCAACTGTGTACGCACTTGCTCAGTATCCGCCTGTTGTCCTCGGGCACGTTTTAAAACGTTGAGTAACAAGCTGACCACGGGATGATCCGATGAAATACAGTCACAGCGCTGTAAGATGCGGTCCGGCACAAGCAAATCAGCCTGATATTCCTGGAGAATTTCATGATAATGCTCTTGCAGCTGAGTATTCTTCGCATCTAAACCCGCAATCAATAATAGGCCGGTTGTAGAGCAGGGCAAAGTCATCAGGGTTAAATCAGGCCGATACTTTTGCAAAACAGACAGCAGTTTCCAAACATCACCTGTCCAAGCACTGCTACGCCTCCGTCTTTCAGCTTGAATTGGATGGCATGGAAAAATATCATCAATACATACTAGCGCGTAAGGGGCAGCATAATGCTCAATGTTAATAAAATCTCTTAAAGCAAACTCAAAAAGATGCATACCATCAATAAACGCCAAGTCTGGTGGCGTTGTGAAAAAATTAGCCGCTTGCTCACGAAAAAAAGCGTCGCTGCTAGTACTTATAATCTTGGCTTGATCTGGCAAATCTACTTGAAGATTTAATTCAGACCTTGCGTCAACACCTAATGCTTTGCCTTTTGCTCTTGCTAAGCTAAAGCCTTCATCAACCCCGATTTCAAAATAGAAATCTGGTTGCAAGTGAAGGTGAAAAAACTCTAGCAAATCATGCTTATGACAATCCCCGGTAATGTAATTTTCTTCATGATTGCCACCAAACCCCTTTTGATTGACAGAGTAACAATGGCTCATACGGTGATAAACTATTTCAGGTGTAAAGTCTTGTAGCAGAGAGGCTAAGTCCTGCCATGTTTGAATAGCAGCCTGAGCATTACCTTGATGTAACTGAGACTCTGCCTCTTGAAAAAGGAAGTCATAAAAAAGGGGCTGAATCAGTTCACCACCAGTGACTGAAGCACTTTGAAAATAACATAGCCCTTTCTGAGGCTGGTTAGCTAAAACTGCAGCACGACCTAATTGAGCTTGGCAAACAGATAAGACAAAGCGTTGGATTTTTTCCTTTTTAGATAGCTTTGAAGCCCTCCTTAACAATTGCTCAGATTTTTTTTTGCTATCCAAGAAAAATGCGGCTCCAGCAATCATCAAAGCAATGTCTGAATTACCTTTTAAGGCTGCTGGCTCTGAATTAGCTAAATCAATAAATTTTGACCAATCAAAATTTTCCCAGGCTTTCTTATAAAGAGCAATAGAGTTAGCTTCAAACATAAAAAAATACCATTATGAATTCCAGCGAAATATCAATAATTATTCAACAATAAATTCGGCTCTTTTTCTAAAATAATCTTCACCAAAACCAATCTCTATGTTATGTAAATTCATAAAACCTATCATTTCAGCTAAATCCAAAGTGTATTTATCAGTCTTATGAACCAGATGATAGCTTGCTATTTTTCCCAAAACAGATTCTAAATCACGCACGATATCAATAACTTTATATCGGTAAGGATTAGCAAGATCAACGCAAACTGGCTGAGAAAAATTAAGATAAGCTAGAACCAGTATTTTGACATCTTCTAAGTGTATTAAATATCTATATGCATCGTCGTAAACTTTAAAATTTTTCTCATTTATTATTGACTCACAGAAGTAATTAATTATAGTTTTATGGGAAACGAAGGCTCCAAATAGCTGTGGAATTCTAAATATATAGGCATTATTTGTAAAATCACTTATAATTTTTTCCATTTTATATTTATGATCATAATAAGGGGTTCTAACATACCCCTCCTTAGCTGACAACGCACAACTACTAAAGTAAACAAACTTACTTTCTCTACTTTTTTTTAAGGATTCTTTTAGAAGCTTTTCTTCCCTTTGAAAAGAAGCAATGTTGGTACATGTAGAGTCTGATACTCCACTTGCAAATATAGTAACATTTCTCATAAGTTCTTGTTTAAAAGCTTTAGCTATCTGACCATTACCGATTACATTCAAAATAAGCACTCCCCATAATTACAACTTTAACCAAGTCCACTATAGCCAGATAGGTAAAAACTAATAATTTCATAAAAAATCATTCATGATCAATCGCTACCAAATAAATCTCTAGTGTAAACCTTCCTCACAACATCTTGGAGTTCGTTAACCATCCGATTTGCTAGAATCACATCGCATTGCGCTGTAAATTCATGTAGGTCACGCATCACCCTAGAACCAAAAAATTCATCTTCTTCCAGCACCGGTTCATACACCACCACCTCGATACCTTTGGCCTTGATACGCTTCATTACACCCTGCATGGCACTGGCACGGAAGTTATCAGAACCGGTTTTCATAATCAGGCGATACACCCCAACTACCTTGGGTTTACGGCGCAGTACCGATTCCGCCACGAAGTCTTTGCGGGTGCGGTTAGCATCAACAATCGCTTGCACCATATTGCTTGGCACATCTTTATAATTGGCTAACAGCTGTTTGGTATCTTTTGGTAAGCAGTAGCCACCGTAACCAAAACTAGGGTTGTTGTAGTGTTTACCAATGCGCGGGTCTAGCCCTACCCCTTCAATAATCTGCTTAGCATCTAGCCCGTGGGTTTCAGCATAGGTGTCCAGCTCATTGAAGTAGGCAACGCGCATTGCCAAGTAAGTATTTGCAAACAGCTTGATGGCTTCTGCTTCAGTGCTGTTAGTGAGCAGTACTTCAACATCCTGCTTAATCGCCCCTTGGTTTAGTAGCTCAGCAAAGGTAGCCGCACGTTCAGAACGCTCACCCACAATAATACGTGATGGGTACAAGTTATCGTGTAGTGCCTTACCTTCGCGAAGAAACTCAGGTGAAAAAATCACGTTCTGGGTGCCCAAACGCTCGCTCACTTCAACGGTATAACCCACTGGCACGGTGGATTTAATGACCATTACCGCATTGGGGTTAACCTGAATTACCTGCTTAATAACAGCTTCTACACTTGAGGTATTGAAGTAATTGGTTTCCGGGTCGTAATCCGTGGGTGTGGCAATAATCACATAATCAGCATCACGATAAGCGGATTCTGCATCTAACGTGGCGCTAAAGCGTAAGTCATCACGCCCCAGAAATGCGGAAATCTCAGCGTCCTCAATGGTTGAGCGGCGCTCATTCAACATCGCAACCTTTTCAGGCACGATATCGACCGCCACAACATCATGATGCTGAGCTAATAGCATGGCATTGGATAGGCCTACATAACCAGTGCCAGCAACAACAAATTTCATAAAGTAATTCCTTCTAAGTTTATACAAAATTTATTTTTAAACTAGCAGACTACCACCATGCTTATAACTATTTTTTCAAAATATTTCATTATATTTTACATCTCTTAAAACCGTTAATCATCTTGACTGCAGAAATTGAGTGCAACTCCTGTGTATACATACCACTAAGATGTTTTCTTATATCATACGTCAAACTCAGCATTGAAAAGCTTGCCAACATCCTGTTTGGTTAAGCATAAGTGATGAGACTACGGTAAATTATCAGACTGTTCATGTGAGCGTTGACGAATATCGGTGGTTATTCAGACCTTCCTTAGATTATTAAGCTATTTTACTGACGGAAAATTTACAATCATTAAAAAAAGCTAGCTGCTTCAACAACTCTTTTATCATTTATTCCTTTTAGCACTTTTTTTATAAGCTCATGCTCTTTTTTAGGAAATAAATCAGGCCCCTTCTCTAACATGGTAACAAACTTATCGTACCTACCTAAAACAGTTTTTTTCGCAAAATCTAAATCATTATTAATACAACTTATGTTTAAAAAACTATTATATGAAATCAAATAGTCACTATACTCTTGACTGTTAATCATAAATTGTTTTTTAGGATTATTAACTAAGTTATAACCATGTCTGTTCAATTTTATTGAAGTATTTTCTTCAGGATTTCCACGTAATAGTGAGGCTATATATTCTTTAGGTGACCGATATAATCTGTGTAAAATAAAAAAATCATGCTCCTCAAGCTCTGCCAATCTAGAAGTACCATTAAGTTTAATGTCATCTCCAGATGGGGTAATTGAATTATATATACTAGAATCAGCTAGAACAGGATGATGAATATTCATCTTATTTATAGTTGCATCTAATTTTATAATACTTTTCACAGGATGCCTAAGACCATAATTTATATTTTTTTGCAAAGGAGAAAATAGTTCAAAGTCGTCCGCGACATTCATCCAATTAAATGAAACAACACCTGCAGTTGGAAAATTTTTTATAAAATCTTTAATATTTGTTTTAAAATCCTTAGAAGTCCAAAACTCATCAATATCTAAAAACATAACATGAGTAAAATCAGTATTGTCATGTTTTAAACGCCAAAAAGCTTGTGCATATGTTATTAGCTGAAAACTAGTTCCCACATCCACTAAAGAAACCCAATCAGCATCTATAAAGTTTACACAAGGGAAATTCTCATTTATTTTAGATATAATCTCTTTAGAGTTATCACTTGTTCGATTTAAGTATATATCAATCTCATCAAAACCAAAATAAAGATGATGGAAAACCCAATAAGGTAAGTACGCTGCTTCGTCTTTTGCCACTGCCACTAATTTTACTTTAACCAATTTCAGTGCTCCATTGAAGATATAAGCTCATAGCTTAAACTGTGTACGTCTAAATCAATAAATTTTTATCTTTACAAGAACATTACGTTTTAACAACTAAAAGCTTATTTCATAGCTAAACTAAAATTAAAAAACTCGCCAAACATGCTGCTAAATCCATCACTTGGTTTTAAATGTGTATCTTTTATTAAAGGGTATGCAAAAAAGTGCGGACGATTCGCGTCTAAGTCACAATTTGATAAATATCTTTCAGCCATGCCTGTAAAAACAATATCAGGGTTAACAAATTTAAATATTTCTTTATGGAAATAACGGCTTCTACAAAAAACAATTTTTTTATAGAAATAACTCAGCATCGGTAACATCAATTTAAAAAAACTATCTCCAAATATTATTAAAGTTTTATTACTGCAAGCAGAATCATTTAGAAATAGCTCAAGAATTCCATCGTTACCCGAAATCATTCCATTACTTGCTTTTTTAAACGAATGAAATGGGTTATAAAACCTAGCTTCTTCTGTTTTAAGAGGTATAAATTTACGTCCTAAATCACCAGAAAATTCTTTTTTAAGCAAACTATTCTTTTTTACATTCTGTTCAAAAATCTCAAAATCTGATAAAAAATCCTCAGGTATCATTTTTTCCAGTATGGCTAGATTGCCAAACATCGAAAGATGCGTATCAGTTTTAAGGAAGGCATTGTTAATTGATAACAAGTTATCTTCTAGATAAACATAACTATCTTTAAAACCTTCTTCTCGCAATCTAGGCATATACCATTTCTTATACAAAGAATTTACATCAAGATCATGGAAAGAATTTTCAATATAAATTTTATCCGGAAAAATAAAATTTATAAACTTAACACTTTCAGCTTCACAATAGTAGGTTCTTTCTTTTGCATTGATTAGAAAATTATTTATGGATTTTTCCGAGATTTTTTTCTGCCCTGTAAAAAGGCTAGATACAGAATGATTGCCACTATCCAAAAACAAATAACCATCTCTACCAACTAAAACATCATTCATAATAATTGTCCTACCATTTTTTTTGCTTTTCAGTAAAAGTTGGAAGCTTATTCCAGTGACTTAAATCCCGGTTAATTAACTTCGAAGTTTTTTCAATATCCTCTATAAATATTTCATGCAACTCTATTAATGTTTTTTTACTAAACTTCGGTGTGGGTTTACCAGTTATGGTTTCATTTAAAGTTAAATACCCTTCATGCCAAAAGAGTTCAAACCCCTTATTTACCACTTTTTCACTTACAGAGCCCAAAGCTTCAATATTTAAAAATCTTGTTGCTTGATTAACAAATTCAGTAGGTGAATCAAGTAAATCGTCAAATAATTGAAAACTGACATTATCCTCACCAAATATTTTCAAACATTTCTCGATATGCGATGAATAAAAGCTTGATCTAACTGGTGATAGTCGTATATCGTCTCCAACTTTTAAAATTGACTCATCACCATGGAAACGTCCTTTTTTGTAGTTGTGCAGATAAAAAGATACTGCTCTATCTGTAGGTTGCCTCAAACATATTATTATCTTAATGTTAGTGCCTAAGAATTTTTTAATATTTTCTAAAGCATTTGGCCATTGCAAATAAATAGCCGATGACTCATTTACATATTTTTCATCTCCAACTGTAGAGAAATAGGTAGTTAAATAATTGTCAAAATCCTCATTTTTAAGATTATTTTTTTGGAAAAATAAAATCTCTTTTGGCTCAGAGACAAATACCTCTTTATGATTTCTAAGCTTACCACTCAAATATGTTGTGCCTGCCTTTTGTACACCAACTATCAAAAAATTGGGTTTTTTCATTTTTTAGCCTCGCCAAATACCAATATTGAATTCCAATCAAAGTGACAAACTTCACTCACGAAACGTTTTCTTGTGCTTTTCCGAAAAGTCGTAGGGAAACAGTGATAAATATTAGAAAAATCTTTATAGCTAAAAGAGTCATTAAGATGAATAACGAGTTCTCCTTTAGGATGAAGTAAGCGTTCAGATTCTTTAATCAAAAATATTAAATCCTCATATTTAATATCATTTAATTTTGCCAAATAAATCAAATGAAATGAACCATCTGAATTATCAATTTTTTTATTATTTCTTAACTCTTCTAATAAACTGTCAGTAGAAAAAACCTTTCCTTGGAATTGATTCGCCCAAAAATCTTTAATTGAATCGCTTATATTAACTCCCAAAGCCGGTAATCTTCTATGAGTAAATTCTGATTCCGCTAAATATCGCAAGGTAGTTCTATCAGCGTTATTGCTTCCACAGCACGAGCAAATATGTTCACCTAAAGTATTTTTTTTGAATTTCGAACTACGATCACCACATATACTGCAAAGATCTACTGTTTTAGCTACGATTTTTTCGATAGCTTCGATGTCGCTCATCATTGGAGGATGAATAGCTATTGTTTTTTCGTCTATTCTAGAAAATAAACCAGGTTTTGTTTTGTTATATAGTGACATCATCTCAGGAATTTGTCCTAGCTCCCAACCACAGCTTTCAACATAAAAACTAAATTCTACGTCAGTATAATTATGTGGAACTTCATAGCTAAAACCACCAATTTCATCGTACATCTCTCTTCGTAAAATGAAAAATCCCCCTTGAACATGCTTAAATACTTTCTCAGGATTTTGTTTTGCAAAGTCTTTATTTCTAAATTTATCAAATAAAGCAACACCTTTTGGATAATCTTTACCGTACAGATATGTAGGTGAATAGCCTAATGTACCTGCTTGGCCAACGCTAGGGTGTAGGTTCATATACTTAACTAAAGGAATTTCCCAACCATAATTAAATACAAACCCCTCTTTTCCGCAAACATAAATTGCGTAGTCAGAGCGTCCTTCTTCTAAGGCAATATTTGTGCCGGGCCCCACCATATCATTAGAGCTATTAAATACTACTGTGACTTGCTTATAATCATTATCTAATATTTTTAAGTAGCTAACTACATCGTGCTCACTATTATTATCAACGATAATTAATCTGTATGGCAATGATGTGTATTTTAACAATCTGTGGCAGACTTCCTTAAGTTCCGGCAAATTATTCCAGCTGACAATTATCAAATCTATAGTTTTGCTTTCCCAAACTCGAAGAAGATTATCTGTTGCATAAAATGTATTAAACTTGGTTTCAATAAGTTGGCGAGAATTTTCTCTTATTGCTTTAACTTTTGAATCAGATAGAGTGTAAAATCTTTCAATATCTCTTGCAATTTTAAGAGGTTCACTTTCAGTTACTAAGCCTGTCAATTCATCAACTACCAAATCTGGAATACCCGCAACAGCAGTAGTGATTACAGGCAATCCAGAAGCCATTGCTTCCATTAGTACCGTTGGAATTCCATCCATATCCCCATCTTGTGCACGAATAGATGGACACGCAAATAAATCATGCGTGGAAAAAACCTCTAACATTTCTTGTCTATTTTTTACCCCTGCATGGATTTCCACATTAGTTAAATTATTTTTATTGATAATTTCATTATAAGTGTTTTCTAAATCACCGTACCCATAAATATTAATCTTAATTGACTTATCTAAATATTTTGCCGACTCAATTAAGTTCTCCAATCCTTTCTTTTCTGTAAAACGATGTATTGCACAAATAGATTTATACTGTCGCTCCTCATGGTTTATAGCTAGTCCTTTTGAATAAAGATCAGGATCGATAGTATTGGGTGTTATCAGCATTTTTTCTGGAGGTACTCCTTGCTCTAATAAATAATTGAAATGAAAATTAGATGGCACGAAGACTTTTAGACAATTAGATGATTTAGAAACCTCGTCAATTTTGTTCTTTTCGATATTAGTATAGCGAAAAATATCTTGTGCATGTGCAATGAAAGTAAACGGAACACCTGACTTAATAGAAGCAGGCCAGACCATTTCTGTAACAGTTGGATAAACAAAGTGAGAATGAATAACTTCACGCTTATCCTTTTTCAATTTATCCGCAAAGTCATCTATATCATTAATTCTCTCCCATTCAACGGGGAAATCAGGTCTAAAATCTTTATGTGGTGATTGCTTACAGTAAACTCTTATATCGTAGTTTTGCTGAAATAGATTTCTAATTTCATTAAGGACAAAAGTTTCTGAAGGAACAGGAAAGTGCCACATAAAATAAGCAATTTTTATTTTTTTATTTTTTTCTTTTTCTATAATAGTTTCATACACAGAATTTAATTTATCTTGATAAACTAGATAATCAAAATATTCTACCGCTTGCTGTCGTCCATTCACTCCAAGTCTTTCAATCTCAGATGGTTTTTTTACAAAATCTAATAAGTGTTTTACAATAGCATCCGTATCTTTATAGTCTACAAGATAACCTGTTTCACCTTGTTTTATAAGCTCAGGTACTGCTCCCCAGTTGTACGCAAGCACAGGCTTACTTGCAGCCATAGCTTCTGCAACTGTTCTACCAAAGGATTCCTTGAAATGAGATAGGCTTACAAGAACATCAATTTCATCCATCGCCTCTTGTGGATGTTCTCTGTATCCACAAACTTTTAAATTTGATAATTTTTTTTCTTTAATTAACTCCGTATGCGGATTTTCTGGGCCAATCAGCTTGAAGAACAAGTTATTTTGGTTTTGACATTTTTCGGCTATTTTTAAAAAATCAAAAATACCTTTCTTTGGCATATTGCTACTTAAAATCCCAACATTTATTATTTTCCCCAGCTTTTTAGCTTTAAACTCTTTACAATTTACCGCATTATGAATCATAAAGCTTTTATCACTGTACTCTAAACCATAGTCTTTTAGAGTTTCTTTAGAATTACCAATTACATAGTCACTCCTTGATACAACATCCTCAATGATTTTATCAGCATCCAAGCCAATGTGTGCGACCAAGTCTGGATCACCAGTAATCAGTTCACGGATATGTGTGATAGCACTCACATTTATTTGTTTCGCTGCTAAAACAGCTTCTCGCAACATAATTGTATTCACATGAACTAAGCATACATTGTTATCTTTTATTATTTTTGCTATCTCATCAACATGACCTTGGTCGATTTTTTTATTAACATTCCACCAAGAATAACTTAATGTTAAAACTTTTTTTACGTAAGGCTTAACTGCAGTTAAATAAATATTATTCATTGCTGGTGCAAGTAGTATCACATTAAATTTTTTTGATACTGCTGCTACCATATCAATCAAACTGCGTTCACTGCCAAATAAACTAGAACCAACAATATGTGCACAGATTAGTACTGTTCTTCTCTTTGTATCTATCTCTTGTGTTAAATGCTCTCTTTTATTGCCTTGGTTTTTTTTAAAATAAACAACATTATGATTTCCATATTTAACAAAATGTTCTAAAGCAAAGCCTACTTCACCAGAGTCAATGCTTTTTTTAAAATTCTTGTTATTTTTTGTATAATTATACTCATCAAATATTTCAGATGTAGAATAAAGTCTCCTTTTACCTGCGTTAACTTCGTTCCAACCATAAAAAATAAAGTGCTCTAAGCCTGAGTCTATTTTCTTATTATCAATTGCATTTTTAACATCCGAATGTGAGCTTATATATTTTAAATCATCGAATTCATATAAAATATTTGGTGTTATTTTCCCAACTCTTGTTTCATGATCTAAAAACACTTCTAATACTTTAACTAATTTATCTAAAGCTTCATCATCCCCAGACTTATATCTCTCCAAGTAAGCTCTTAAAGATTTAGCTTTTTGAGAAAAATACTTGTTACTGACCTTATAAAAACTCTCTAAATTTCTAGCTTCTAATTTTGAGTTTACATTACCACCTTTAGACGAGTAGATTTTTATTAATTTTAAATTAAAACTTATGATGCTTTCTAAGTCAGGGTTATTTCTAATAATATCACAATATTTTTTTTTAGCGGTTTCGTATTCTCCTTTTCTAAATTCTTCATTCGCTTTTTTCAAAAAACTTTTACCGTCGTTTGACATATTAACTCCACTATTCAATTTAAAAACTCTTTTTAATATAGATAATTATTTAATCAAACTTTTTATTTAAAAAGCATAAATAAAGAAAGCTGAAACTAGTTTTTAAAGTCACCCTTAAATTATTATTTTTGATAACCAACTCAGCGCTGATAAAAAATTTATTATTTCAGGAATTTTTAGACAGCTAATTTAGTTTAACTTAATAGCTTTTCAATGGCACTGATACCTAGATTTTTGTAAAAGCTATTAGTTATTTACAAAAATTTCTAATTAGTGAAACTTTAGATACCCATTACACTTTCAAACTTCGGACAATCCTGCCAACGTTGTGCCTGTCCTTCATCATCTTTACCAGAGAGCTGAGGCGGCTTGCCATCCACCAGCGGCCAGTCAATGTTCACAGTGGCATCGTTCCATAGCAGTGAGTACTCATCGCCTGGGTTGTAGTAATCTGTACACTTGTATTGGAATTCTGCTTCTTTGCTGGTCACGTAAAATGCGTGGGCAAAACCTGGTGGCACCCACAGCATTTGTTTGTTGTCTTCATTCAGCATTGCACCCACCCACTGACCAAACGTGGGGCTGCCTTCTCGCAGGTCTACCGCCACATCAAACACCTCGCCTTTAGTAACCCGCACAAGCTTACCTTGGGGTTTAGCGTGCTGGTAATGCAAGCCGCGTAAAATGCCCTGCTTAGATTTACTGTGGTTGTCTTGCACAAAGCGGTAATTACCGCAGTGCTCTTCAAATTCACTCTGGCGGAAAGTTTCCATAAAGAAGCCGCGCTCGTCTCCGAACACTTGCGGGGTTAGTAGTACCACATCGGGAATGGCGAGTTTTTCGTATTTCATAGCACCAATTACTTTTGATAGTGAGTTTTCAGAAGATTTTCGTTTTGCTTTTTTACCTAATTAGCCCTGAAGCAACCTATCTTTCAGTAGCAGCTCTTTAATAAGATCTAGCTGGGCCTCCGCCCGCTCCAGCTCAATCGTTAGCTTGTTCTGCCGCGTTTGTGTGGCTTGCACTTCGGCTTCTAGTGTCTGGTTTTTTTGCTGCTGTTCACGCAATTGCTCACGAAGGATTTCTTGCTGCTTTGTCAGTTTATCGCGCTCTTGTTTCAGCTGAGTGGCTTCTTCCTGGGCTTTTTCTTTGGCGACAGCCTGCTCATCACGGGCTTTCTTAAGCTGGTCGCGCTGTTGCTTTAGTTCACCCAGTTCGTGTTTAGCGGTGTCTAACGCTGTGTTTTTTTCTGCGTGCTGCTGAGTTAGCTTTTCGTGCTCTTGTTTCAGCTGAGTGTTTTCTGCCTGGGCTTTTTCTTTAGCGGCGGCCTGCTCATCACGGGCTTTTTTGAGCTGATCTTGCTGTTGCTTCAGTTCATCCAGTTCCCGTTTCGCTTTGTCTAACGCTTTGGTTTGTTCCGTGTGCTGCTGAGTGAGCTTTTCGTGCTCTTGTTTCAGCTGGGTGTTTTCTGCCTGAGCTTTTTCTTTGGCGGCGGCTTGCCCATCGCGGGCTTTTTTGAGCTGATCTTGCTGTTGCTGCAGTTCATCCAGTTCTTGTTTCGCAGTATCTAACGCTTTGGCTTGTTCCGCTTTCTGCTGAGTAAACTTTTCACGCGCTTGTTTCAGCTGGGCGGTTTCTGCCTGGGCTTTTTCTTTAGCGGCGGCCTGCTCATCACGGGCTTTTTTAAGCTGATCTTGCTGTTGCTTCAGTTCACCCAGTTCGTGTTTAGCAACATCTAATGCTTTGGTTTGTTCCGTGTTCTGCTGTTCTAGCTTGGCTGCTTTGTGTTGAAGCTGCTTATGTGCGTGGTAAAGCGGGTTACGTTTACACTCTACCAACAGAAAATCAGGGTCATCTGCTTGCGTATTAACCACTTCAAAGCCTAGCTGCTCACAGGTTGCGAGTAGCTCTGCTTGCGTTGGCATCTCCGCGTATAAGCTTTCTGGGCTGGTGCGCAGCCATAGCTTTTTAAGCGCATGCAGTTGGCCTTGCGCTTCCAAGGCATGTAACAGCGGCTGTGCTATTTCAGGTTGTTCAATCATCAGCTGAGTGACAGGTGTATCGCTTAGCTGATGAGCTTTTAAGGCAGCTTCAAGCGTATGGGTTTCCGCTGGTCGGTGCTGTTTTTCAGCCAGACCTGGGTACAGCATTTTTAATCCGGTTGCAGGGGCAATGCTGCTTAGTTCCGCGATGTTGTACTCATATAGCATCGCTTCGCCCCCTTCAGTACTAATGGGGCACTCCGCGACATACAGTTCAGGCAGGCTATTGTGTAGTGCTTCCAACCTGCTGGGCTTTTTTTCAAGGGTTGCAATAAAGGTTGGCAATGCCGCTGTTTGCATTATGTGCTGGCTTTCTTCCCTAATAGGGCCAATATGCACAAATAACTGGGTAGCCTTTTTACTCATGACTCACCCCAGATACAGCTGACGAAGGAGACGGCAATTGGCGCTGTTCATAGGTGGTAAGGCGCTGTTCTAGCTGACCATGGCGTAAAAAATGCAGCAGCGGGTGGTGGCCTGCTTCCGCTACATCATGGTTTTGGGTGATGTAGAAGTCCGTGTCAAAGTTCGGGCTTGGGTTGCGGCCTTCTAACGCACCCACTTTTATATAATGCTCGGCAGGGCTCATGTTGCTGTTTGCGATATCAGGGTTCTGCTCTATGTACCACTGCTTATCGAAATGCTGGCTCACTTCTAACAGCGCTATCTGTTGGCTTAGTGCTTTGCGGTAGGCGCGACTATAACGATACGTGGCAGTAATGTAGCGCGTGGCATGAGCACGCAGCCACTGTAACCATATCTCTTGCTCTTGCAGTACTTGTTGAAATTCGCTTTTTTGTATATTGAGCTGCTTTTGATAGCGCTCTAAACGGCCATACAGGCTGGTTTGTTCTTCTTGATACTTTTTAAGTTCAGGGTGAAGCTGCTGCAGTTGCGCCAAACGCTGGTCTAACTGCTGTAGCGCACTGTCGCGTTGCTGAATAACAATGCCATGCTGCACACGGATATTATCCCGCTGTTTTACCAGTGCGTCTCTTTCTATTAGCTTGCTTTCTAGCAGCTCTTGAAGACGATGCAGTTCTGCAATTACCAGCTCGTTCTCTTCTTTGGTACTGGTGAGTTCTTGTTGCAACCTGCTTACTTGCTGCTGTGCTTCTTGGTGCTGTTGCTGAACCTTCTGAACGGTGGCTTGTTCAGCGGTTAGCTGTGTTTGTAGTGCTGCTTTCTCTTTTTGAACTTGCGCAAGTGCCGTTTGGGCTTTTTTCAGCTCAGCGGCTTGCTTCCTGGCTGCATCCCGCTCGTGAAGTGTCGTTTCGAGCGTTTCTTGTACCTTGTGCAGTTCGGCAATTATCAGATCGTTTTCTTCTTGAACGCTGACCAGTGCTTTGTTGTGTTCTGCCTGCTGTTGCTGGCTATTTTTTTGAGCCTGTTGTTTAGCCTCTTCAGCTACCTTTTTAGCTTGTCGATGTGCGTTTTTTTCAGCCGTTAGCTGTGTTTGTAGTGCTGCTTTGTCTTTTTGAACTTGCTCAAGCGCCGTTTGGGCTTTTTTCAGCTCAGCGGCTTGCTTCCTGGCTGCATCCCGCTCGAGAAGTGTCGTTTCGAGCGTTTCTTGTACCTTATGCAGTTCGGTAATCACTTGCTCGTTTTCTTCTTGCGTGCTGTTTAGCTGCTGCTGTAGCTCTGCCTGCTTTTTACTTGCTGCCGCTTGATGCGCTTGGTGTTGCTTATTGAACTGAACCTCGCTGGCTTGCTTCTCTGCGTGTAGCTGCGCTAGCTGGTTTTCTGCTTTACTGCACCGCTCTTTGAGGTTGTTTAACTGCTGCTCGTTAGTATGCAGGTGTTGCAGCGTTTGCCGATGGCAAGCAAGCGCTGTTAGCACGTTGCTACGCTCACTGCGTGTTTGTGGGTATACACAGGCGCTACTAGCCAATAGATGGCTAGCTATTTCTTGTAGCGCTGTATTATTGGCTAACAGTTGAGTGGCCGCCAAGGTGTATAGGGGCGCATGCTCAACCGCTGGCAGTGTTAGCAGCGTGATATCGTCTTGATGCGGTGGTTTTACCCCTGGCTCTGCACCCACCAGAGTTACTTGCCGACGGTGCTGCCGGAAGAAACTGAGGGTAGCGTTCGCCATGTGCTGCCACTCTTGCAGGGCGCTTTCTGCATCGGCTTCTTGCGCAAGCCTAGCGGCGATATAGGGAACCGGCTGGAGCCATATCAACGCTATATGGTTTGCTGTGTCCTGGCGAAGCCATTGGCTTATTGTGTCAGTGGCTTCTTCTGTCAATGTATCTAACAGCAATACTGGTGTTAGTTGCTCTTTCGCCTCTTCAGCGAGTGCGTGTTCTTCTTCATCAAGCGTTGCCGAGGGCGCGTTTACGTTTAGTGCCGCCAACGTTGCTTGCCTTTTTTCGGGCGGCAATATTGACGCTGGCTCACGCATGATCGCGTGCAGACCTAAATAAATCACCAACGGCATAGTGTATTAACTCCGGAAATATTTAATCGTTTGATGTAGTGGCTAATGTTTAAAAACAAAGGTTAGCCACGGACACTCACAGAAAACGCGGATAAAACCGATTCTGCCACGGACACTCACGGAAAACACGGACAAGGTCAAAACCAAAAACTAATAAATTAAAAAACCAAAAAAGAATTTAAGGTTTTGTCCGTGCCGTCCGTGAGTGTCCGTGGCTAGACATTATCGCTTGGTTGCTAAAAGGCGCTGCAGGTATTGGCCGTATTGGGTTTTAGCGAGCGGTTTGGCAAGTTCAGCCAAACGTTCATCGTTCACCCAACCTTGCTGCCAAGCAATCTCTTCTAGGCAGGCAATTTTAAGGCCTTGGCGGTGTTCGATGGTTTGCACATATTGGCTAGCTTCTAGCAGGCTGTCGTGGGTGCCGGTATCTAGCCAGGCAAAACCACGACCCAGCCGCTCTACACGTAGGTCGCCACGTTCAAGGTAGGCATTATTAACGCTGGTGATTTCCAGCTCTCCGCGCTCGGAAGGCTTGACATTTTTGGCAATATCTACAACGTCGTTGTCGTAAAAATAAAGGCCCGTCACTGCATGGCTTGACTTAGGCTTGGTCGGCTTTTCTTCAATGGAAATCGCTTTGCCATCTTCGCAGAACTCCACCACGCCAAAGCGTTCTGGGTCTTTTACCAGGTAACCAAATACAGTGGCACCGCTGGGCTGCTGGTCTGCACGCTTTAGCTGCTCAGAGAAGTGCTGGCCGTGGAAGATGTTGTCGCCCAGCACTAAGCACACGGGGCTGTCACCAATAAATTCTTCACCAATAATAAAGGCTTGGGCTAGGCCATCGGGGCTTGGCTGTTCGGCATATTGTAGGTTGATACCGAAGTTTTCCCCGGTACCCAGTAGATTTTGGTATTGAGGTAGGTCTTCAGGTGTAGAGATAATCAGAATATCGCGGATACCCGCCAGCATAAGCACTGAAACGGGGTAGTAAATCATTGGTTTGTCGTACACCGGCAATAGCTGTTTTGACACGCCACGGGTGATGGGGTGCAGGCGAGTGCCTGAACCACCGGCGAGAATGATGCCTTTACGCTGTGTTGATTGGCTCATATTGGCCCCCTTGCTGTGTTACAGAATATAAGTTTAGCCACGGCCCCTTGCGGAAAGCACGGACAAAACCTGTTTTGCCACGGACACTCACGGAAAGCACGGACAAGGTCAAAAGCAACAACCTAATCACAAATGAATGGTTTTGTCCGTGTCGCCGGTGGCGAATAACGTTTTTTTAATTACTGAGATCTTCTTTAAGCGTTAATACTAGCTGGCTTTGCCAGGTGGGCATGGTGATGCCTAGTGCGCTTTCTAATTTGCCTAACGCCATGCGTGAGTTCAACGGGCGTTGGGCGGGCGTTGGATAATCAACCGTGGGGATGCCTGCGGTGCCTTCGGGGGTGATCGCGAGGGTTTCTCCTGCTTCACGGGCTTGGTTGAAAATTTCGCTGGCGAAGCCGTGCCAGCTGGTTTCACCGCGTGGAGCGAGATGATAAACCCCTGACGGTATATTGATGGTCAGTGGGGAGCCTTGCGTGGTAAATGCCAGCGCAGTGACTTGAGCGATTAGCCGTGCTGGCGTAGGCGCGCCGATTTGATCATTAACGATGCTCAATGCATCCCGTTCGCGGCCCAGGCGAAGCATGGTTTTCATAAAGTTGTTGCCACGGGCGGCGTATACCCAGCTGGTGCGAAAAATCAGGTGGCTGGCATCGCTGTTAACCACCGCTTCGTCCCCTTCAAGCTTGGTTTGGCCATATACGCTCAGCGGCCCGGTGGGGCTATCTTCTTGCCAGGGGATTTCGCCGTTGCCTGGGTATACGTAATCACTCGAATAGTGCACTAGTGGAATGCCCTGCTTAGCGGCATAGGCAGCTAATTGCGCAGGTAGCTCGGCGTTTAGCCGCTTGGCCTGCTCTGGCTCGCTTTCTGCTTTATCTACAGCGGTATACGCCGCCGCATTTAGAATCAGGGCGGGCTGGTGCTGTGCTAAGTAGGCATCTACGGCGTTTGCATCCGTTAAATCGAGCGCTTGCCGGGTGGGGGCAAGAATGGTGCCCAACGGGGCAAACTGGCGCTGCAGCTCAAAGCCCACTTGGCCGTTGCCACCGGTGATGAAAATGTTCATGGTGAATCCTTTTTTGCCACGGACACTCACGGAAAACACGGATAAAAACATTGTAACTGTTTAGCTCACGCCGCCTGGTCCAGCTCTTCCCGCCGCATGAAGGCGGGCACCTCATCGGCAAACAGCTGCTCCAGTGCCGTGTGCGCCGCCAGGCCCTGTTTGACCGCGGTCGAGAGGAA
>Ga0209128_1000060_pt1 | contig 66752 bp, 123 predicted proteins | sample ETNvirnome_6_100_FD_184072 | JGI IMG/M metagenome (GOLD analysis project Ga0209128, IMG submission 184072) | Marine viral communities from the Pacific Ocean - ETNP_6_100 (SPAdes) (version 2) | ecosystem: Environmental > Aquatic > Marine > Oceanic | place: Pacific Ocean | collected 2013-06-19
ATTTACACTAAAGAAGATATAGCTCATATATTTCCTGGATTATATACGTTGCTTTTTAGATTCGGAGAAGATTATCATATGGCAGTTATAGAATCTTTTAAGAAACTTTTTATCAAAGAGGCCAGAATAGTTGTATTGCCAAAAATGAAAACCTTAAAGGAGATATAAGTGGAAGAAACACAAAACATTAAATATATTAATGGTGATGTGACAAAACCAGTTACAACAAATAGTATTATATTAATTCCTCATGTTGTAAATGATATTGGAGTAATGGGTGCTGGCGTTGCTCGTGCTTTATTTATGAAATGGCCAAATGTTAGAAGTGATTATCTTGAATGGTATAATTTTAAAACGAAAGATCCTCATGGAAGTGGTGAAGAAATTAAACCTTTTGAAATTGGAAAATGTCAACTAGTTGAAGTTGCTCCACCAAATATCTATGTAATAAATATGGTAGCACAAAATGGAATAAAAGCAACAGCAAATAAAAAACCAATTAATTATGAAGCTCTTGATGATTGCTTAAGAGAAGTAGAAAGATTGGCAACTGCAATGGAAGAAGAGTTTAGCCGGGATGTAGAAATTCATATGCCAAGAATAGGATGTGGATTGGCTGGTGGAAGTTGGATTGTTGTTGAAAAATTTATTTCTAATATTATAAATCATCCTGTAATAGTATATGATTATGAATAAAGAATTTGAAATAATTATAGAAGCATGGGATATTCCTGATGGTAAGACAGTATCAAAAGAAACCGGGAGAAAAAATATATAATTCGAAGAAAGTTTATTATATATAATGTTTGTAAAGAGAAACATGAATTTACAGCAGACCCAGGAACTGTATTTTTACATGATGGTTCTAAAAGTGTTAATTCTATTAATGCTAATACAAAACTTAAGTGGTATTCAGATTATGAAAAACTTAAATTTCACATGGAAAACAAAGAGGAAGAAGAATGAAAAAATGGGAAGATTTTGGGAGAAAGATGGTTGACTTTGTTGCCAGCTTGGATGCTAGCAAAATTCAATTTTTACCTTATGCTATGACTTATGCTCAACACATATTAGTTAATATTGGCGAAGGAAAAGAAATGGGTTATACTCCAGAAGATGCCACAAGAACACAGATGTTATATGTTATAAATAATTTAAAGGGAGCGACTGAAGAAGAGTTTATGGAAGTTCAAGACATGTGTAAAGAAGTTAGTGTTGATATTTCTAAAGCAATTGAAGAAATGTTGAATTCGGAGGATGAAGAATTATAAAGATTTTAATGATACTAATGATTCTAATAAGTATAATTCTAATAGGTTGTACAGAGAATATAAGAGCAAGATCATTTGGAGGAGAAACCACTATAAATCTTCCATGTGACACAAAACTTTTTGATGTTACGTGGAAGAATGCCAATCTTTGGTACGCTGTAAGAAAAATGAAACCCAATGATAATATAGAAACTTATGACTTTATTGAAGATTCTTCTTGGGGCGCTTTTGAGGGCAAGGTTGTTTTTGTAGAAAAAAGATGTAAGTAGTGGAATTAAATAATCAAAAATTACAAACTTTGGATTCAATTATAAATAATTTTTTTGGAGACTTTCAAGGCATAACTCCTAAAGATTTTACGGGTGATGCGGATTGGCCTTTTATTCTTAGATGTTCTGTTATAAAAGCAAGCCCGCCAAGACACGAAAGATTTGAATATATAAGAGAACTTGGCTCAGCGCATATACAAGATATTTTAGATGAAAAAGAAATTCATATGAAAGACCTTGTTCTTATATTTCTTGAGAGGTGGATGAGTGTTCATGAGCAACAAGCTTTTACAAATCATCTTTTTAAAAATCCGGGAAAAATAGAACGGGTTACAGTGGTTACATCATCTCCATTAATTGTTGGTAGATGTCCAAATGGCACATTACTTTCTACTGAATTTCCCGATGATGAAAAATATAATGAAGGAAATTATAAAGTTTTTGGATAGGAATAAAAAAAATGAAAGTAAGAGGATATGATATAATAGGGGACATTCATAGTTGTTCAGGAGAACTTTTTGCTTTACTTGAGAAACTCGGATATGAAAATAAGAATGGATTAAGAATTCATCCTGATAATAGAATTCCAGTATTAACTGGTGACTTTTGCGACAGAGGGCCAAATTTTACTCCCACATATCTTTTTATTAGAGACATGTGGAAAGAGAATCTTCTATTATCTGTTATGGGAAATCATGATAATAAACTTATGAGAATGTGTAATGGTAATAATGTTAAAAGAACTCATGGTCTTGAAAAAACTGAAGTTGCTGTTGTGGAAGCACAAGAAAAAGGTTTATATACTCTAGAAGAAATAAGAGATTTTATAAAGGAGCTTCCTTATTTTTTAATTCTTGATAATGGAAAGTTAATTGTGACTCATGCTGCCTGGAAGAAAGAACTAAGACTAAAGAGTCCTACTTCTGGAAAGGTAAAATCCTATTGTTTGTATGGGCCTGTTGCTGGGTTTCATGAAGATGGAATGCCAGATAGAATTGATTGGGCAGCAGAATATAAATCTAATGGAGAAATTATTGTTGTTGGTCATCAAGTAGTTAAGGAGCCAAGAATAATAAATAATGTTTATCAGATTGATGGAGGATGTTGTTTCGGAGGAAATCTCTTTTGCTTAAGATATCCAGAAATGGAAATTGTTTCTCAAAAAGCGTTTCAGAAATGGGATGATTCAAAATTCTCAGACAAAATATTAAATTTTTAATGTCTTCTTATCTGCTCATGTATCTTAATAAGTTTTTGATATTTATCATATTTTCTCCTGAGAAACAAATTTGAGTCTTTATATAGCCATTTAAGAAAGTTTCTTACTTGAATATTGCCATTAAAACTTAATATAAATATATTTTTTTGTTGTTTGACTCTTGAATTAACTCCTAATTGTGAAATTATATTTTGAATACTACAACATAAATTATAGGTTCCAGCAATAGATATATATCCTTGATTTCTTTTACTTATATAAAGACAGCCATCACCATCAAAGTATCCGCGAATAAAATGAGAAATAAACTCTTCTCTTAGAAAAGTAGGGAATTTAATTTTAAATGTTTTTCTTGGAACAATTCCAAGTTTTGAAAAATCAGAACTAACTTTATTACCACAGATAATCAGAGAATATTGATTCTGAACATTTTTTCTTTTAGATTTCTCAAAAAGGAGTGGCCTTTCTGATTTAAAAACTATTTTAGACATTTTCTCAAGAATCTCTTTATCTTTTTCTTGTAATGATAATCTTATTAATTGATTATTATAGTTACATCCATCAGCATATAAAAATCCTAGAATATATGCTTTGTCTCGTGAGTCAATTTTCTCAAACATATTTTCATTTTTTAGTTTATATTGTTTCCTATTTTCTGGAATAATATCTATATTATTTGTTTTCAATAATCTATATAAATTTGTTTGAGGAATATTATATTTCTTAATTAGTTTTTCTCCAGCGATACCAGAAAGATAATCTTGGCATATATTTTTTTCTTCTTGTGGTGTAACTTTTTTAATTCGCTCAATATTATTTTTTATCAAATATCTTCTTGCTGTCTCCTCGGATATATTATATTTATTTGAAAGTTGTTGAAGTTTTATACCTGAAATATAATCATGACCTAAATCTTTTTCTTGCTGATGTGATAAATTTCTATGTTTTGTTTTTTTAATAATCTTAATATAGTATGTTTACTTATATTATATTTTTTGGCAATTTGGGGTGAACTAATTTTATTTTGATATAGATTAATAATTTTGGAAATTTGTTTTCGTGTAAATTTAATCATGATAACTCCTTTTCTATTATATGAACAAATTTATTTTCACATTATAATATTTGGAGAATAAAGTGGAGAAGAAACTATTAGTTAATAAACTTCCTAATAACGCGGAATTTTAAATGGATAATAAATATATTAAAGTAACAGAAAAAGAATGTATTGAGTTAATAACAAGAGCAGAAGGAACTAATTATCGAGTTGAACTTTCTCTGCCATATGGAGAATTGATTTATCGAAAAGGAACTGAACATAGTTCTTGGTGTGTCAGGCAATTGGCAAAAATGAGAGGAATTTCTTTGGAGAAAGATTGATGCTTACTCTTTTATCAATTTGGGCCATTTTCAATGTAGTTGTAATTGTATCAATATTATCACTGTTAATAATAGGAAAAATATAAAGAGGTATTATGAGATTATTTTTTATAAATTCTGGAGCGCCAGGTTCTGGTAAGACATATTTCAGAACTAATAATTTTATTCAGGATGTTTTAGTTATTTGTCCTGATGAAAAAATTGGATATACAGATGAAGATCCTTGGACTCCACAAAAAGCCAAAGATGCTTGGAAACAATCTGACAAAGAATTGAAAGATGCTTTGGCTGATGAATCACAAGAATTAATTCTCTTTGATGCCACATTTACTTCGCCAAAAAAGAGAAAGAAATATATTAATTTAGCTAAGAAAGCTAATGTTTGGATAGTTGGAATCTTTGTTAATCCTGGTTTTAAAATCTGTGAAGCAAGAAACAATGAGCGTGAGAAATCTAGAAAAGTGCCGTTTTTTATTTTAAGAAATATGTCAAAAGCACTTGTGTCACCAACTACAGAAGAAGGATTTTCTGCTATTATAGATGTTGAAAAAAAGATTGTTTATCATGATGGTAATAACGAATGTATAGAAAGATTAGAAAAGGCAATTAATCTTTCACAATATAATAAACAGAAGGAGAGAGTCGTATGAAAGATCATTATAAAACTCTTCAAGTGGCAGCACATGCTGATTTAAAAATTATTAAGGCTGCTCATAAACAATTAATGAGAATTTATCATCCAGATAGTGGTAAAGATGATGAGATTGCCAAAGAGATTAATGAATCTTTTGCTATCTTAAATGATAATAATAAAAGAAAAAAGTATGATCAACAATTGGCCGACTTAAGGGGAAAACAGATAGGCAACTTTCGTCTTATAGAAAAAATTGCTGAAGGTGGGTATGGTTCTACATATAGGGCAGAACATGTTATAACTGGTAAATTGGCCTGTGTTAAACACAGACCAGAGACAAGCCCAGATTTGGACAAGATTATTATTGATGAAACAAAATCTATATGGGATTTAAGGCACTTTGCTATTCCAACAGTTAAAGACCTTCATCAATTAGATGATGGAACATATGCTCTTATTATGAGTTTTATTCCAGGAGATACTATTGAACAAATTGTTGAGGAAAAAGGCAAGCTTGATCCTGAAACAGTGTGTTGGATTACTGATAGAATTTTAAATGCTTACACATATCTTCACACTCATAGTGTCATTCATGGAGATATGAAACCACAAAATGTTATTATTCAAGAAAAAGATCATACGGTAGTAATTATTGATTATGGTTTGGCAATGGTAAGACCTCAAAAGGGTCAGAGAAGTAAGGGATATACGGAAATATTTGCGCCACCAGAACAAATGATTAGTCTTCCATTGATTCCACAATCAGATTATTATAGTCTTGGAATGACAATGTTATATATGTTAAATGGAAATCTTGTAAACACACAAGCACAGCAGATACCAAGCACAACACCAAAGCCATTATGTGATTTCATATATAAACTTCTTAAAAGAGATGCGATGTCACGACCTAGATTTGTGGCAAGAACTGATGGAAAGAAAGATGTCACATTACAGGATCAATTAGTAGAAACAAGAATGAAGAGTTTTGGAAGAGCAAGTTCTATGCTGAAAGGGATTACATGATACAAGAAATTAGAGATTTTTTACTAAAGGCTGATATATTATTAGTAAATATACAAAAATTATTTATTGGTGATACACTCATTAAAACTTTTAGTTGCGGAAATATTATGATTTCAAAAGAAATTATAAAAAAAGTTAATAGAACAGAAGGCAGCAAAATTCCACGAATAAAGTTAATGAGAAAACTGGTAGATTGTGGACTAAAAGAAGCAAAAGAAATTGTAGAAAAAGTTTGGGATTCGAATGGCTCTGGGTCAGTTAAGAGAAAATACTTATAGGAGAAAAAAATGTCAGAAAACAATGATTATACACCAGCACCACATTACAGCAATCATGGATCATTTGATAATGCATATGATGCTTACACAAAGTCAACAGCTAGAACATATTCTAGTGCTAGAAATAAGGGGAAAACTGTTACAGATTTAGTTTTACCTTCGATTTCAACAGATGCTAAAGTTCCTATTATTGTATTGGTAGATGGAACTGGTTCAATGGGTCTATGGCCAGCTAAGATGTTTAGTAAGATGCCATATCTTGAGCATGAAACTCATGAATATTTCGGAGATGATTTTGAGTTTGCTTGGGGAGTAATTGGAGATTATATCAGCGATACTTATTGGTTTGGCATCAGACCATTTTCCAGTAAAGAAGATATTAAAAAGAACCTTGAAGAGTTGGTTTTAGAAGGTAATGGTGGTGGAGATAGTCATGAGAGTTATGCTCACGGTGCTCTCTATTGTGCCCGAAATGTTGAAATGCCAAATGCTACTAAGCCTATTCTAATTATGATTGGAGATGAAGGTTTCCATGATCGCATTGGGAAAGATGAAGCAAAGGTTCTTAATGTAGATCTTGGAGAAGAATATTCAATTTCTGGCAAAGAGGTTTTTGAGGAACTTCATAGAAAATTTTCATGTTATTTGGTTAGAAAGCCTTATTACGGAAATTCATTTCCAGACAATTTAGATGATATGTCTGTAGGAGAAAAGGCTATTGAGGGACAGTGGAAAGAGGTTTTCCCAGAAGACCGCATTATTAGACTGCCAGATGCTGACAGAGTAGTTGATGTTCTATTTGGAATTTTTGCAAGAGAGTCTGGCAAGATCGATTACTTCAAGGATGAAATTGAAGATCGCCAGCGACCAGATCAGGTTGATACTGTGTACAAGGCTCTTAAGACAGTTCACGTTGATGTCATTGGTGACTCCAATGATCCACCAAAAATGTTAAAATCTGGGCACTCAAAACTGCGTGGAGTTTCTGGAGGAAAGAAAACTAAGTCTTTAATGTAAGGACATAAAAAAATGAAAGACCTTAAACTTTTTGTAACATTGTGGCCAAGTTTTCCACACTTTAATGATTTTTCAAAAGATAATCGATTGTCTGGAATTAGGTTAAATAGTGCAATGGTTAATGGCCCTGAACTTGAAAAAGAATTTAACATAGCAAAAAACTCAGGTGCTTCAGTTCCTTTGTTCTTTGATATTAAAGGAAGGCAGTTAAGGGTCGAGGAAGACCCACCAAGCGACAAGTTAGAATTAGTGCTGAATCATCCTATCTCTGTGAAAACGCCCTGTCCTGTCTTATTTAAGGCTGGTGAGGATGATGCTTTGCTTGTTGATATTAAAGACAACGGTCATCGTCTAATTTTTGCTCCAAGACCTGGGCATCCAAAGTTTGCTATTAGAAAGGGTGAATCAATTCATATTCGTGAGCCAGATCTTAGAGTATCAGGACCAACGTTTACTAATATTGAAAAAAAGAAAATTGAAATGGCCAGAAAATTTGGTTTTACAAAATTCTTTCTTTCTTATGTACAGACTCAAAAAGATGTTGATGAGTTTAGAGAATTAGTTGGAAGAGATTCTGAAGTTTATCTCAAAATTGAAGACATAAAAGGTCTTAAGTATGTTGAAACAGAATTCAAAAAGGAAGATGGTCTTTCTCTTTGTGCGGCAATGGGAGATCTTTATGTTGAGGTAGAGCAACCACATAATATCTTAGAGGCTGTTAGAACAATCATTAAAAATGATCCTGAGGCAATGGGAGCATCTAGAATGATGTTAACAATCATGCATCAGCCAACAACTGATGCTTGTGATTTTATGCAGTTAGCTTGGATGTATGATCAAGGATTTCGTACATTAATGTTATGTGATGGTCTTTGTTTGAAAGGTCCATTACTTGATCAGGCTGTCGGAGCAATGGATGCTTTTAAAGATTCATATGCTTTGGATGAAAGAGTATCAAAAACGGAAGATACTTGGGAGAGTATCCCATGGTATAAGAAACTTTTTGGTTGACAAAAACAATTCTATTAATATAATAGGATAAAATATCCCAGAGAAAATTCTGGGATTATAAGCGGGAGTGACTCAATGGCAGAGTGGTAGCCTTCCAAGCTACTTGTTGCGAGTTCGAACCTCGTCTCCCGCTCTAAATCACAACAATTAAATGGAGACAAAATGGATTTTCAAATACCCATTGAACTAGTGGAATGTCTAGAATATGAGTATAGAAAAACATCTAAGATTAGAGTAAATGATATTATTATTGATGCTTTACGTGCTTGGGTGGTCACAAAAATTGAAGTAATTGGTGAACGGATAAAATTATATAATGATGTTGATTGGATAGAGCAACATGATACTGTGATAGAAAAATATTTATAGGATTTAAAGAAAGGAAAGTATAATGAAAATCGTATTAGGAAAAATTACAGAGAGTAATGGTGATGGAAGTTATAGTACTAGACTTGTCGTCACTTCAGAATTGGCAGAAAAGATAGGAGATATTTTAGAAGAACATAATCCTTATTATGAGGGTCCAACAGATATGGCCGGAAAAATGACTATTGAAGAGTATTTGAGAATATATCATGACGAAATGCTTGATGATGAAGAAGTAAAGGCACTATTATGAAATCATTATCTATGAATGAACTGATATGTGAGTTATATTTACAAACTGTATGTTTTTGTGATTTAAGAATTAATGATCTTGTTATTTATGAAGAAAAGAATGACAGATGTATGGTTAGAATTAAAAAAATAATTATAACATCGAACAATGTAGAATTATTTGATAGAGAGTGTAATAAGTTTATGGAAGGTTATCCAGGAGATACTGTACAAAAATATGAATAGGATTAGGGAATGATTAAAACACATGGTAAAAATGTAAGAGATAAGAATAAAAAAATTGCCGCAGAAACTATGGAGATTTTAAAACAGGGATACTATAATATTGGCGAAGACAAATACAAGATCAAAGAAATAGTAGATTGGTCAGTAAAAAATTCTAAACATTTTGATCCAAAAGAATTAAAGAAGTTGTCTAAGAAAAAATATTCTTCTGGTTTTAAAACAAATATAGTTGTGTCAAATGTAGATACATTAACAGCAGCAAGAGAATTGGAAAGACCTGTGTGTTTAAATTTCGCATCAGGAAAAAATCCAGGCGGCGGTTTTTTAAAAGGTGCTCAGGCGCAAGAAGAATGTTTGGCAAGAGCTTCTAGTTTATTCCCTACAATAAGTCAAATGACAAATATGTATTCTGCTCATAGAAAAAAAGGAGCACCATTTTACACAGATCACATGGGATTTTCTCCTGGTGTTTTGGTTTTTAGAGATGAGTTTGATAATCTATTAGATGATCCTTTTAAGGTTGCTATAATTACTTCACCAGCAGCAAATATTGGTTATATAAAAGATCAAACCGATGACTTTCTAGACTTAGTGGAAAAAAGAATGGTAATAAGAGCTAATAATATGCTTTCTTTAGCAGCCAGTTATAAGTGTAAAGATATTGTGTTAGGTGCTTGGGGCAGCGGAGTTTTTGGACTACCACATGGAATGATGTCAAATATTTTTAAATTTCTTTTTGACACTTCTTTTCGTGGCACATTTCAAAATGTTATATTTGCAATATTAGACTCTTCGGAAGAAGAATTTTATATTGGACCATTTAAGGAGGCATTTGAATGATTCCAAATAAAGGAGATATTATTTTCTTAAACAAATCTTTAATAAAAGAATTTGAAAAATTTGGTATTGCCACGAGTGATAAATTTAAAAAATATGTATATAATTGTTTCAAGATTGAAAAAGTTGTTTTAGCAAGTATGCATTATTTTATTTATTGGGAAACTTATGATTTGTGTATTAAGCATGATGGAACAATTGATTATGAAGAATATGGAAGAGATAGTGTTGGCCAAGTACAAGCGTTCGTGAAAGAAAATAAAGAAATTGATCCAGACAAACATTGTACTTGTGGTGGGGAGGGCGAACTAAGACCCATGTTTACTTCTACAGTAATGATATGTAAGTTATGTGACAAGGAGAAATTAAATTGCTAGAAAAGAATATGATCATAAGACTTAGAAAAAATATAGTTGATAGACTAAAAGAATTTTTTCATCAAAAAGATCAAATTATATTTATTGAAAAATTATCAAAATTATTAAATAAAGATATAAAAGTTGTAGATATAGATAATGAAAATTATCTATTAACTATTGAGTCATTAGATTCTAATGTGGTAGATACTATTAAATTTGATACTCATTGTCCTAGTTCAAATATGTTTCGAATTGCTGAGAAAGATATTAGAGCTTTTGACATAGTAGAAATGATAATATGAAACTTAATTATACATTTGAAGGAAAGGCAATTCCAGATTTTTCTGTTGAAAGATTTCTTTATAATAATATAGATAATGAAAAAATGATTAATGTGTCAACAGATAATGTTGTTTATAGAGCAAGAACATTTAAGGCAGAAGAAAAAAATAGAAGAGTTAAAACTTTATTTTAATGGACAATTTGTAGGAGAAGTAAATAAAGATGGGCGATTAAATCATTGGCCAAAGGGTTTTTGCGACTTTATTGATGATTCTCTTAGGAGACTATCTAAACCAATAAGAGAAAAAAATGAAAACATATCCCTCGATTCCTAGAGATTTTATCGAGTTTGACGCTTACATATTCGACAAAATTGATGGATCAAACTTAAGATTTGAATGGACAAAGAAACGTAGTTGGCATAAGTTCGGAACTAGAAGACGATTATTTGATGAAACAGATATAGATTTTGGTGCTGCGATAGAATTATTTCATGAACAATATGCTGCCGACTTAGACAAAATAATTAAGAAGAAGCAGTGGCAGAAAGTAATTGTTTTTATGGAGTTCGCTGGAGAAAATTCTTTAGGTGGATTGCATGAGAATGAACCCAAGACACTTACATTAATAGACGTGAATCCTTATAAAAAAGGCATTTTGCCCCCAAAAGAATTCGTAAAATTGTTTGGAGATTTAGATTTTTCCGCGACATTTCTGGGCAGACATAAGTGGAATAAAAGACTTATACAAGATGTCAGAAATGGGGAAATTGAAGGAATTACTTTTGAAGGAATTGTGGGAAAAGCTTTTATAAAAAACAGAATTGTTATGAGAAAAGCAAAGACTCAAGATTGGATTGACGCAATTATTGACAGACATAATAAAGAAACTGCTCAAAAGATAATTAATAGTTGAGGTGAATTATGGAACCCAAATTTAAAATAGGTGATAAAGTTATAGTACTTCCAATTGCAGACGATCCAGACAATAGCCATTATGGTGATACGGGAGAATGTAAATTTGCTGGAACAATAAGAACAATTAAAACTTGTTCTTTGGAAACTAATGTATTTGTATATGACACCAAAGAAGATGGATCTGATGATGAATTTCTTGAAGAATTGGAGTTTGCAGAATATGAGTTAGAACTTTATCAGGCAACAAAAGTTAATATCACAAACAATGATGGGAGAGATATTTGCCATTGGTGTAATGGTCCTACAAAAATGGTACAAGGATTTTCATTAACATATAACATATGTGATGCTTGTAATAAATAAATGAATACAAATAAGATAATAAAAAAGATGTATAATCATCTCGATAAACCAAAAGGGCAAATGTCTTTATTTGATGAAGACAATATGATAATATCACTAAGAAACTCTTCATTTAAGACAACCAAAGATAAAAACAAAGACAGAGAGTTTTATGCTGTTTGGTGGTTGACTGTTCATGTTCCAGACGGATATGGAGATGAGAATACACCACGGGAAGTATGGAAAACGTGGAGTAATCTTACTTATAAACTTTGTTCTTATCTGAGTTGTAGTGGTGGATATAATCCAGAAATTATACAATCAAGTGTAAGAGTATCTTTAAGTAGAAATTTTAGCGATCTCAAAGAATTTGAAAAAGAATGGAATTTATTTGTTCCATTAATAAAAGAAAAAGCAGATGGTTATAAATATATAAGTATATTTGAAAATTCTTTATCAGCATCTGGAGTATATTCTATCAGAGTATATAGTGACCATTATGATATTATGAAAACAACTTATGGTAGACCAGATCTTATAAAATCTTTTACTGAAGTAAGTGAATTAGCACAATTTATATCAGATAATATATGGTATGGTGATGAGGAAGACGAATGTTATTAAATAAATTAAAATCAAGACAGTTGATTCATCCACCGCCATGGCTTCCAAGTACTACACATTACTTATGTCAAATGGGCAGTGTGGCATATGGAGTAGCGGGGGATGATTCAGATTCGGACATTTATGGTTTTTGCATTCCACCCAAGGAAACTATTTTCCCACATCTTGCTGGAGAGATCTTTGGTTTTGGAAAACAAATAAAAAGATTCAGTCAGTGGCAAGAGCATCATATAAAAGATGAGTCTAATAAAAAAGAATATGATTTTTCTATTTATAACATTATTAAATTTTTTCAATTATGTATGGATAATAACCCCAATATGGTTGATAGTTTATTTGTTCCAGAAAGATGTGTTCTACATTGTAGTGCCGTTGGAAATATTGTAAGAGAAAATAGAAAATTATTTCTTCATAAAGGAAGTTGGCATAAATTTAGAGGTTATTCCTACAGTCAATTACACAAAATGTCTATAAAGAAACCTGCTCCAGGAAGTAAGCGCGAAGCTTCTATTAAGAAATATGGTTTTGATGTGAAATTTGCATATCATATTGTTCGTTTAATGTATGAAGTAGAGGAAATACTTACAACAGGTGATTTACATCTTGATCGTAATAGCGAAGTATTAAAGGCAATTAGGAGAGGTGAGTGGACTCAAGAAAGAGTAGAAAGATTTTTTGAACAGAAAGAACATGCTTTAAATGATGCTTATGAGAAAAGCACAATACCATATTCTCCCAATGAAGAAATATTAAAAAAAGTATTGCTAAAATGCCTTGAACATCATTTTGGAAGCCTAGACAAATGTATTATCGAATCTAATAAATACCAAAAAACATTATCTAAAATACAAGAAATGTGTTTTAAAACATTAAGCGAGGGAAACTGAAATGATTTGGGTTTGTGTCTTATTAATTTTAGCATGTATTATTGGCTCATTGCCATTATATATAAATGATAACTCTAAAATATTACATCTCCTTTTATCTCTTAGCGCAGGAATATTTATTGCTATAGTCTTCATTCATCTAATACCAGAGTTACCAAATGGATTTAAAGGTCATTGGCTCTTATTAGGTTTTGGATCAGTTTTATTTGTTGAAAAAGTAATAAGAAAAGAGGATAAGAATCACACAACAAGTAGTATAACAACCTTTGCTGGACTTTCCTTACACGCTTTCGTTGCTGGCTTGGCAATGGGCGCAAGTCCAGCAACCTTATACACAGCGTTATCTTTGCCGATGATAATACATAAAATGACGGAATCTATATCGTTGTCATCCTTATTAAACTTGTCATCCTTATCTAAAAAAACATCAATTATATTATTAATATTATTTTCTTTAATCACTCCATTTGGAATTATAATGGGACCATATTTCTCCTTATTAGTTGGAAAATCAATAGCATTGGAATTAGCGGCAGGGACATTTTTATATGTTGTTACGATGGATTTAATGCCAGAAGTGTTTTGTAATAATAAGGAATTATACGCTTTTATATTTTTCATAATTGGAATCTTTTTAATGATTTTCATAGGATAAAAAAATGGCTAGTATATTTGGAATCAATATGTCATCAGTTGCTCATTCAAAGACAAGTCTAATCACTTCTCATAGAAATACAAGTGATATAAATATAATGTCTAAAAATATAAATGAATCTTTTAAAGAAAAACGATCATCTATTTTGGTAATGAAATCAATAGATTTACAGGTACTTAAATCTGTCGCAAAAGTAGATGATTGTTGGTGCGCTGGTGGTGCTCCATTGGCTATATATATTGGTGACACTAATAAAATAAGAGATTGGGATTTATTTTTTACTGATAGTTCTTCTATTATTCAAATGCAAAGACTTCTTATGAATTTAGGTTTTGAATTATCTGTTGATACTGAATATGCACTAACACTTAAAAAATCAGGTGTACTTGTTCAATTAATACATGGGCAAATATTTAATAGTTTGGAGCATATTTTTTCTACATTTGATTTCAGTGCTTCTTGTATTGCGGTTGATGGAACAGACTTTTTTTACGAAAAGCAAACTATTGAAAGTATTAAAGATAAATCATTAGAATTTTATGGTACTTCAAACATGCAGCATGTTTTACACAGACTTACAAAATACGGAGCTAAAGGTTTTAGACCTTCTAAAGAATTTGGCCCAGCATTTTATGATTTTGTAAAAGAAGATATAAAAAATATTAAACCCTCATATCATGCAAAAATAAAAAAGGGCGGAACATATGAAAGTTAAGTTATTAAAAGGAGAGTTATGAAAATTGTGTTTTATAATGATTTTTACCATGTTATGGAATACTCATTATCGTCCTATAACTAATGCTGATAATATATTAAAAATAGCAAGTTATACATGTAATTATTCTAAGCAATATGATCTTGATCCTGTTTTAATTTTATCCATTCAAAGACATGAATCAAATTATAAACCTTGGGCAAGAAGTAAATCGAAAGATTGTGGCTTAATGCAGTTACATGATTCAGATGGTGACTGCAAACAAAAATGTAATTTAAGAACAATTCATTGTAATATAAGAAAAGGGGCGAAATTTTTACATTATACAAAAAAGAATTGCTTAAAGAAACACAAACATAAATATTGGATCAGACATTATAATTGGGGAAGCAAAAAACACTATTGGAAAATTCTATGGCTAACAAGAGCTTTTAAAGAAGCTTTTTTATATAACTCTCCAAAGATATATAAAGCAATAAGAACTCGCAGTTATTCAAAAAAGAAATATCCCGAGTGTATTATAAAACATAATCTTTGTATACATTGATCCCAAAGAAGGAATAAAATATGAAAAGACGGTTGAAAGATGATGTCGGATATCCTGTACACACAAGTCCGTTTAAAAGAAGAAAAATTAGAAGAATCATAAGTCAAGTTACGACACTTACGAGAGAAGTTCTAACAATATATTCTCTAGTTAAGACAAAAAATCCACTATCTATCGGCTTGGGCGTTATTTCTTCTGTTGGAATGATCTACGATAATCTTGGAATTAATAGTGGTATTAATGCTGAACTATTAAAAAAACGTGGATATCAGTCTTTCAGTGACATGGATCCTGATTTAATATATAATACATTGAAGCATGTTGAACTAGAAGAAGAAGTCTTGTTAAAAGATGACGAAAATGATTCTATTAAAATAGTTGGATTTGTCATTGACAAAATAGACATTTTGTTTTATTTATGTAATGATGAGATTTATGGCCCATTTCTAAAAGATAAGGACGAGTTTATAAAGAAATTTTCTAAATTTGTATTTGATCGATTAGGAAATATGATAAAGATAGAATCTAAAATGATGGAACATTATGAATCAGTTAAATTTTCCTCATTAAATATTGGAACAGATGTTTATATTAGTACCATCAATGAAAAAGAATTAATAAATAAATTACAGCTATTTAGAGAACGTGGTTTTTCTCGATCATTACTTTTCTATGGTCCTCCTGGAGTTGGCAAGACAACACTAGTTGGAAGGATGGCTGAAAAAATGGGTGGTAAGTTGGTCATACTTCATCCTGACACAATAGATAATATTGAAATGCCATTATTATCCTTGCTAAATCTTTTAAATCCAGATATAATATTGTTTGATGACATAGATAGAATTAATGAGTTTAATGATGTCTTAGCTTATTTGGAAGAATTAAATAGATTTAAGAAAGCAAATAGATTGATAATTGGCACAGTTAATAATTTACATAGAATGCCAGAGCCTATGAAAAGGCCGGGAAGATTTGATCAGATTATGAAATTTGAAGCGCCAAATTCAGAACAGATACGAGAAATAATACTTGCTTATTCTGATAAGTTTGATGTAAAGTTTTCTGATTCTGGCTTAGATTCTGTTGTGTTAGAATGTGAAAATTTAACTCCAGCCTTTATACAGGAAATTGTAAAAAGAAGATTGGTATATTCAGAAGAAGAACTTTTTGACCAAATAAAACATATGAAAGAACTTTTAGGACAAGGTGAATCATGAGAGACAAACTTCCCATAATAGTATTATATGATAGAGAAATTGGAGTATTTCCAAAGATCAAATATAATATAGAATTTAATAGACCTGAATCTATAGTTGCAGTCCATAAAGTTTTACAACATGATGGAAGAGCCATAATTGTTCCTCAAAAAACTGCCACATCAGACATATTAGATACTAAAAAACTATATAGATTCGGAACAGAAGTAAGTATCCAAAAGTCTGTAGATAGTCCTCAAAATTCATCTGTTATTATTACAGTTGTTGGAATTAATAGAATATCTATTAGCAGATTTTTAAAAGGTGAAGATATTAACTTTGCGACATATAATATAATTTCTGATAATTTTACAAACATTAATCAGGATACTTTCGAGGCTGTTTCAAATACTAAAGAGTTGTTAGATTATTATGGACAAAGTAACATAATAAAAGATGAAGTATTTCCATCATCAGAAAGAGAGTTGGCAGAATTTGTGGATAGAATGGCTATAGATTTACCGTTAACAACAGAAGCAAGAGTACATGTTCTATCTCAGAAAGATGTTGATATTCGGGCCAGTATTGTTGTTCAAGGAGGTCTTGATTTTATTTCAAAAATTGAAGAAGATTTAGAAAATTTCGATGATGCGGAACAGGAGATGGAGGATTATGATGAAGATTATGAGGATGTACAAGATCAATTAGCGATAGAAGATATCGACAGGATGGAGAAGAAGTTTAAAGACAAAGATATGCCAGAAGAAGTTGAGGAAGAATTTAAAAAAGAAATTGGTAGGATGAGGCAGATGCAGTCAGGTTCAACAGAATTCTCCATAAGCCAAACATATTTAGATACCTTGCTGGCACTTCCTTGGACAGAGAGAACAGAGGAAAGTTTAAGTTTAAAAAAATCTAAGAAGATTTTGGACGAGGATCATTATGGTTTAAAAGAAATAAAAGATAGGTTGCTAGAATATATTGCTGTAAGAAATCATGCCAATGAAGCAGCAAATCCTATTCTATGTTTTGCCGGTTCACCGGGAACTGGTAAGACAAGCTTTGGCAAAAGCGTTGCCAGAGCACTTGGAAGAAAAATGGTTAGAATATCATTGGGAGGTGTTTCAGACGAATCAGAGATTAGAGGACACAGGCGAACTTATATTGGAGCAATGCCTGGCAAAATTATACAAAATTTAACAAGAATTAAAGTAAGAAATCCAGTATTTATATTGGACGAACTAGATAAGATGTTGGAGCATTACAAAGGTGATCCTTCATCAGCATTATTAGAGGTATTAGATCCTGAGCAAAATTCCGACTTTGTAGATCATTATGTTGGTCTTCCATTTAGTTTATCAGATGTTCTTTTTATAGCAACAGTAAATGATTTAAGTAAGTTACATCCGGCACTTAGAGATAGGATGGAGATCATTGAATTGCCCGATTATTCAATATATGATAAATTACATATTGCAAAAAAGCATTTAATTCCAAAGCAGCAAAAACTACATAGTTTAGAAACTAAGGATATTAAATTTACAAAAGAAGCAATAAAAACTATTATTGATAAATATACATCTGAGCCTGGCGTTAGAAATTTGGAAAGAAAATGTGCTACAATTTTCAGAAAACTGATTGCTAAGGATTTAGATAATATTAATTCACCATTTAGAATTAGTTCTGATTATATAGAAAAGTCTTTGGGGATACCAAACATTATACCAGAAAAGAAATTAAAGACTGCAGAAATTGGAGTATCTACGGGACTGGCTTGGAGTAGTTATGGTGGTGGCTCATTAATGTTCATAGAATCATTGTTAACCAATGAAACAAATGGAAAATTAACACTTACTGGAAACTTAGGAAAGGTATTACAAGAGTCAGTTAATATTATATATTCTTGGATAAAATCTAACAAGGATAAATTGTCAATAGATGATGACAAAATTAAACAAAATATACATGTGCATTTGCCAGATGGATCTACTCCTAAAGATGGTCCTTCTGCTGGTATTGCAATTGCCACATCTATTATTTCATCTATGACTCAAACACCTATCAGAAATGATATTGCTATGACTGGAGAGGTTACATTAAGAGGAAGAGTAAAAGAAATTGGTAAAGTAAAAGAAAAAATATTAGCAGCACATAGGGCAGGAATTGTAAATGTAATTATTCCAGATGAAAATAAGAAAGATCTATCTGAACTTCCTAAAGAAATTATTGGTGAAATAACAATTTTCCCTGTAAAAGAATTAGATGAAGCATTAAATCTTATATTCAAGGAGGCATAAATGTTTGTGTGTGAATTATGTCAAGGACTATCAAAGTCTGGCGAACCAAGTCATGGGGTTGTATCAAGAAAGAGAAAGATTTTATATGGTCTGTATGACAAAAATAAAAATCAATTAGGAAAAAAGCTTGGATGGGAGATCATTCAAGAGCTACAGGTATGTAGCAAATGTAACGCTCGTCATTTACAAATAGAAAAAGGAGAGTAAAAATGAGTAGAAGGAATGTTGTAAAATCAGATTATACATATTTGGTATTTGCCTATCGTGAGAACTCAGAGTTTGATCAGGAGTTTCAGCTAATGAGGTGTAAGGTTCTTGAGGCTCATCGTGATCACTTGGTTGTCGAAAGTCTTAAGAGATATAATCAAAAGTATGCTGGGGCCGAAGTGGCCACAAGAGGTAGGTATTCAGGTATGCCAGTTCGTCGCATCAACAAGGAGCAATGTTATGCAATTGTTGATGAACTAACGGCAGTAGAAGTTCCTTGGGAGACTGTAAGGCGTCGTGAGGGCGCAACAACTCCAGGTCGCTCTCGTGGCGGCAGATAATTTTAACCTTGTAGCAGTTAACAACAGAGGAGAATTAAAATGAAGTATTTTTTTGGATCACTAGAAATTGAGAACACCGAGCTTTCTCCCGCAGAGGTCAAGAAGGTTTGGGCAGTTGTTCATCCCGAGATCGAGAATGCCGTTGCTGAAGAGCGTGAAGACGGTATCCACTTCGTTAAGAGAAGTGGAACTAAGGGCTAATAACCTTGTAGCAGTTAACAACAGAGGAGAATTAAAATGAAGTATTTTTTTGGATCACTAGAAATTGAGAACACCGAGCTTTCCCCCGCAGAGGTCAAGAAGGTTTGGGCAGTTGTTCATCCCGAGATCGAGAATGCCGTTGCTGAAGAGCGTGAAGACGGTATCCACTTCGTTAAGAGAAGTGGAACTAAGGGCTAATTAACCTATCGTTCTCCCTCTCCTCGTCCACTGGGGAGGGAGAACAAAGGACTTTATCATGATAGTAAAAAAGATATTTAAAAGCATACCTGTTCAAAAAGAAAAAGATGATGAGCATTTGAAAGATGTTTTAAAAATAATCAAAATAACAGATCCCAGAAAAGTCTTAATATCAGCAACACGTTTAAGAGAATTAGCGGATTATGTTCAAAATAATAATATCGACCTTAGAGATTTTCAATATTTTATATTAAGAATATTAAAAGCTCCTGGATTGATAGGAGATATGGATTATATATAATGACAAAAAGAATTATTCTTGCTCATATAAAATTTTTAGAAATGTTTAAGTGGTTTATGGATAAAGAAATATTGAAAACAAAACATAAAACACCTATTCAATATTTATCAGAAAGAACTGCGACACTAGCATATAAAAGAGTATTAAAAAAGGGAATTAAATTATTACTTGAGAAACATGGGTTCAGAGTAAATGTATCCAGAGACTATGTATATTTCAATATTCCTTCAAATTCTGACAGTCTTTGTAGGAAAATAAGAGGAGAGACTTTTAAAAAAATAAGTACTAATTATTATTATTCTAGATATTCTAGTAGAAGTGGTGAGGTTAATATAACTAATTATTCCCTTAGAGCTTCTACTATTACAGAATTTTTAGATAATGTATATGATGATATTAAGAAGTTATCAAAAATAGTTGAAGCAAAACCATTACCGAAAAAAGAAAGAATTGTGACACCAAGAAAAACGAAAACACAAATAGAAGAAATAAAAAACAAAGAACAAATTCTTTTTGAAAAGGCTTGGAAAGGACAAAATAATGGACGGTGATAAGCTAGTAATAGAAATTACAGAAGGTAAAGAATTAAGTTCTTTACAAATGATTCACGCAGATGGAAAAAAAGAATATAAAACAATTTCATTTTTTGACTTCATAGATGCTGTAAGAAAAGATGTCCCAATTTCTACTGGACTATTACCTCCAGGAACAAGGATGTTCAATGGTGGCGAAAAGACTTTTAATATTATTATAGAACAACCAGCAATGAAATATGTAATGGTATTTAACAAAAAAGCTTCTGGCAAAGTCAAAGTCCCTGTACCAGCAACATTATTTAGTATTGGTGTGAATAATGGGAAATTAGTACGTTCCGAGGTTGCAAGTTTTGTAGGACCATTGATGGATGAAGCCAAGAAATTATATTATTTCCCATATGGAAATGCTAACACTGAAATATGTTGGGGCAGTGCGAGACCTGGGATAATATCTGGAATAAATGGAGTATATTCTATTATTGCTAGATTTATGGATTCTCATTTTAATGGTGACCTAGCAAATTTTCAAGGCTTTCGTGGTTATGGAGACATGATACAACAAATGTCAGAAAGAGACACGTTCCCACAACAAAATTTGGTTGGATTAAATAAAACATTTTCCAGATTTAAAAGAGACTTATTTAAATAGGAGTTAAGAAATGTCAGATAAAGTAACCTCAAGTCAAATTGATTTTGAAAAAATGTTAACTGGTCACATTATAGGAGAACTTCCAGAAGAATTTACAAAGCCAGTAACTTACATTCTACAAAGGAATGGAGTATGGGAAGTAAGAAAAACCGAGATTGGCTTATTTACCAGACACTTAGTAGAACATAACATTCCAGGTCTTCCAAATGTAGTTGATGAAAATTTAGATGAATTATTTGTACCTAGGATCCCAATTAGTATATTGGGACAAGCAGTATCATTCTTTAGACATATATATGATGAGATGAAATCTGAATCTTTTATTGATATTATTTATAATCAAAATGAAGACAAGTATTACACTTATTGTCCCAAGCAAAAGGTAAGTGGCTCCAGTGTGGCTTGGGAAATACCAGAAGATGAAGAAATTCCTCAAGGTATTAAGGTATTGGAGTTACATAGTCATTGTGACATGGGCTCATTCTTTTCTGGGATAGATGACGCTGATGAAAAAGCGGATCAATATTATGGAGTTATAGGCAAGTTGGCAAATTTTATGCCCAAGATGTCTTTCAGATTGGTTCTTGGTGGAGAGGAATATGAAGTTAATGTTGATAGTATTTTTAATTTAGATAGAGACATTTACCATTCGGAGTTCCCAAAAGAATGGAAGGATAATGTAACGAAGGCACCATCAAGAATCATTAAACCAAGTAAGGGATATGAATCTACTAATAATCAAAGTAATAGACTTTCACATTGGCCACATAATAGTTTATCATTAAATTTTGATAACGAGAAAGAATATGATTTTAATGATGATTTTAGCGATGATGATGATATAGATCTAACTGCGAGCGAATATGAAATTTACTCGAAATATTTAAAAGATTATTATGATGATGATAATCATACAGATGATGAAGAAGGATTTATAACTACTGAAAATGAAACAGTATTAAGAAGAAAAAATAATATTAAAGAAAGAGTGAGTTACCATGGACCTACCAGAATTTAGTTTTTTTAAATACACAAAGAGGTTTGAGAAGATAATAGTGTTGGGATGTGGTGGTACAGGAAGCCATGCTGTTCCAAATATTATAAGATTACTTTTGGGAATTGAAGAAAGACTTCTTCCAGAAGTATGTTTAATAGATGGTGATTCTGTTGAACAAAAGAATATTTTACGACAAAATTTTATTCAGATGGATCTTGGAGAAAACAAGGCAGAAGTTTTGGCACGGCGATATTCTTCAGCATTTGGCATTCCAATTACCACAATATCAAGTTTTTCTGATAATAAAAATAATGAGTTAGCAAAGCAAATTAAAAACACAAATAGTGTTTGTATTATTGGATGTGTAGATTCCCATAATGGAAGAAGGCATATTCGAAGTACAATTAGAAGATTTAAAAAGAAAGATATTATTTGGATTGATTCTGGCAATGAAGAAAAATCTGGGCAAGTTGTAATGGGATATCGGGCCACAGATGATACTGACATTATTAAACTAGATAATATAGCAAAAAATAAAACTGGAATGTTTAGCTTGCCATATGTAACAGATGTTTATTCAGAGATCGCAAAGTCAAAGGATAAACCAAGAAGCGAATTAAGTTGCGATGTTTTATCGAATGTAAAGCCACAAACAATGATGGTAAATGTAACAGCAGCTAATATGATATTAAATTATTATAATGCTTTATTATATCAAGTTCCATTAAATAATTTTGGTATAGCATTTAGCATTACAAATAGTTTTTCTAGCATGATAAATAACATCGAAAATCTTTCATTGATACCAAATAATGAGTTAAAGGAATATGAAAAATAAGATAACTATAGAGAGCCTCTTAAATAGTTTTGATTTTTTAAAAAATGATGATATAGTCTCATATGAATTTTCTATTAGAAATATGCCAAGAGATTGGAATTTTATGATGATGATGGGTGTTTTTAAAGTCATAAATAACATTTATTTTTTTAAAGTTGATTTTGATATTTTGGACAGTTTGTCTGATACTCTTGGATATGAATATAATTTCTCGGATGAGTTTATTGAATTTCTAAGAAAATTTAGATTTAGTGGAGATGTATGTTGTATACCTGAAGGAGAGATTATATTTCCAGGTGATCCAATTATGACAATTACAGGTAAAATATCTGAGATAGAATTAATAAAAAATATGGTTACTTTTGAATTGTCAAAAAATATCGGAACCTTATCACATTGTATTAGGTGTTTTCTAGCGTCTAATAATGTTCCAATTATTAATACATCCAATAACTTACTAACATCTGAGTTATCCCACATATCAGGATTTGATGGAACGACAAACATATTATCTCACGTTAAAGATAAAGTGCCATTAGTTGCTAATATAGATAGTATTTCATGTGTTTTACGAACAGAGTATTATAAAAATAAAGGTATCAGAATACTAGATTTTAATGATATAAATAATACTTTAAAAAGTATATCTAAAACAGATAATAATTCTATAAAGATTAGAGATAAAAATCTAGATGTTAACTTAGAAAGAATTAAAAAGTCTAAAATTAATGTAGGTTCTATATTAGTGTCTTGTAAAGACAATACTTTAAAATTGCATAAGGCTTCTATGTTGCTACAAACATGGTCAGCAAATATTTTTACAGAAGTAGAACTAACTCATGTAAATGTAGAATCATATCCTGTATATAATCAAACACAAGATAAATATTTAATGGTTCCAACAAGTGGAGAAAGCACTCTTCCTGGAGTAAAACAAGTTTACATTGATCAAAGAAATAAACAATGGAATCATTTGATATCTTTAAAAAGTCTCGCGCAGGAAGAACTTGACCCATTGATAGAGATCTTTATAAAGAATGGAGAAATTGTACAAGAAGAAATTGATATAAAAGCAAAAAGGAGTGTTTGCAATGGAAGTTTAATTTCGGTTCCAAATAAATTGTTATGTTTGGATAAGAAAATAAATAAGCCACTTAAAATTCATAGAAGCATATTAGATAAATACTACAAAACATATGGAGAATTAAATGGATAGAAGAGATAGGCGATATACTAAGCCACCAAGAAAAGATCAGCCACCAAAGAAGAAAAGAGTTCCACGGTTGTGTCCTGTAGAAGCAAGTGTTAGGGACAATAATTTAGAACAAGCGATGAGAGTTTTAAAGAATAAAATGTCTAAAGAGAATGTTCTTGGTGAATTGCGAAAACGTAGATATTTTGAAAAGCCATCAGAGAAAAAAAGAAGAAAGAAGAGAGAGGCATTGCGAAAGGCTCAACCAACAAAGAAAAAGAAGTGGGTTAAGAGATCTAGAGTTGTAGCATCTATTCCAATTAAAAAGACCGAAGAATAAAGGGAGTTAATTAAATGTTGAATAAGATCATTCCAGTTAAACTTAGATTGGGTGGCAAAACTGTTTTATTTGGTGAGACAGATAAAATGAAGATTGTTAGATCAAAAGATTATAATTATAATTTCAACAAAGAAACTGGTTTCTTCATGAGATGGGGGAAAACAATAGATGATGATCCCGATTTTGCTCCTGCTCCTGAAATTCTAGACATAGAGATCTCAACAGTTTGTGGCCAAGGATGTAGTTTTTGTTATAAATCAAATACTTCTGTTGGCGAAAATATGTCTTATCAAACATTTAAGACAATTTTTGACAAGATGCCGCCTGTCTTAACTCAAATCGCGTTCGGCATCGGTGATCTCAATGGTAATCCTGACCTTTATAAGATTATGGATTATTGTAGAACCAATGGAAGAACACAGGTGATTCCAAACATTACAATTAATGGCGCTCAACTAACTAACGAACATGCTGATAAACTTGCATCATTAATTGGTGGAATGGCAATATCACATTATGATGATGATACATGTTATAATGCTGTTAAGAAGATGACCGACTTAACAGATAAGAAAATTAATATTCATCAGTTGCTTTCAGAAGAAACCCTTAATAAATGTTATGAAACCATGAAAGCATATATGAGTGATTCTCGTTTAGAAAAACTTGGAAGTGTTGTTTTTCTCATTATGAAGCCTAAGGGAAAACGTAATAAGTTTCATGTACTTAGATCTTTAGATAAATATAAAAAATTAATAGAATTTGCTTTTAAGAACAATATTCCTATAGGGTTTGATTCTTGTTCTGCTCCATCATTTTTGAAGGTTATTAGGGGATCAGAACGAGAAGATGCTTTGAGCCAAGTTGTAGAAAGTTGTGAGTCAGACTGTTTTTCTAGTTATATTAATACTGAAGGTCGTTATTTTCATTGTTCATTTACAGAAGGAGAAGATGGCTGGGAAGGAATTGATGTTGTTGATTGCGAAGATTTTATTGCTGATGTGTGGGATTCACCAGAAGCAAATGATTTTAGAAAAAAACTTTACATGAATACTAAGAAAGATGGCTGCAGGTCTTGTCCAATTTTTGATTTAAATATGTATTAATAGAAAAAGAAGGGTAATATGATCTGTAAAGCCTGTAATAATGATGCTGGTATAATGGGGACTGGATTAATAACTGTAATGATCCAAGGATGGAAAGGCGAAACATTAATAAAGATGCGACTTTGCGAAACTTGCGAGGTCAAAGTTCCTAAGATTATTCAAAAAGTTCTGATACCATTTACTAATGATTCTTTATTATGAGAAATTTTGATGAAGCAGTTTTGACATTAGGCTATAGAGTAATATGAAAGTAATATATATTTTTTTATTATTATTTATAGTCACCTCATCTTTTTATACATATAACCTATATAAAGAAAATAATAAAAATGATCAATTGTATACAAAAAAATGAACTTGACGATCTAAGTTTAAAACAAAAAGAAACAGTCTTAAAGGGATTGAATGGAAAGTTGGGATTCTATAAAAAGACTGGAGAATTGTCATATAAATATAATGTGTGTCCAATCTGTATTGATATCGGATCTACAGAAAAGAATCCCAAGTGTGATAAGTGTTATTTAAAAATTGGATGTAAGGAACCTTTTATACAAGGATTTAGATATGATTCAATTAAAGGATATCAATATTTCACAACAATGAGAAATTATTTAAAACAGAAGGATTAAAATGAAACCAAAAATTGTCTATATATTTATGGGAATAGTTATATTGGGATTGATAGCAACTAATATCTTATTCTATTTCCAAAATGATAATTTGTTTGGTAAGATAGCAGATTTCAAAAAAGTTACAGAGACATTAGTTAGAAGTCAAACAGAAATCGTATCTAAGAAAGATCTAAACGATGCTCTGAAAAAATATCTAACAAACAAAGATATTATTGGTCTTAAAAAAGACCTGAAAAATATGGATGCTGTTCTTGAATCTGTTGGAGTTACAATTGGCAAACTTGAAAGAAAAGTTAAATACAACCAGAAAAGTGACAAACAAGGTAGGCCAAAAGAGCCAACAGTTGTTTGTAAAGAAGATGGAAGACCAATTGATGTTCATGGATATACCAAAGCTTCACAAACTAAAACTATTAAAGATAAGAATGAAGCCGACTTAGTTGATGTAACATTTGATGCCTCATCCAAAAAACCTTGGAGTTACGATGTATTTGGTAGAGAGTATCATCTTTCAACTGTTGTAGGAAAAAGAAAAGACGGAAGCAATTTATATTATCATTCTTTAAAATATAAAGTTCCAGAAAAAAGTAATAAGTTATATAATATACCAATACTTTCATCGGCTTATAAACAGCAACTAAGTAACAGACAAATATTTTGGTGGAATCCAACATTAGATTTATCCATTACACCTGGAGGAATAATTTATTCTATTACCCCACCAGAGAATTTATGGGCTTTCGGGATTGATTTAGGAGTTTCTTTCTCATCATATGGAAGAACAAAAGCAGATAATTTATGGAAATTTTTCAGAGTAGGATTGGGATATGACGCAATTCAAAATTCGGGATTTCTATCTTTCTCACCAGTTCTATTTAATTTTGCCGATCCAATGCCGTTACTAACAAATTTATATATTATTCCTAAAATTTCATTTGATTACAGGGGAAATTTAAGTCTAATGCTTGGTTTCTCAGTTGGACTTTAACAATACAGTTGACATATATAATATATATTATATATTAATAAGACAAGGAGAATAACATGGATAACACGGCACAAGAAATTTTCGATGAGATTGCTAGAAAAAAAATAGAACAAGATTCTTTTAATGATGCTCTTAAAAATAAAAGTGATAAAAAGTATAATTCTTATTCTGAATACGGAAAAGAAGACGAGGATAACTCGTTAAATGATGAAAAAAATTGGGATAAAAATAAAGAATATGAACCCGAAGAAGAATGCGAAGAATGCGGATTTTATTTAGATGAATGTAAATGTTGTTATGAATGTGGCTGTTATGAATGTGAATGTTGTGACATATGTGGCCGTTATAGTTGCACTTGCTCACAATGTGACTATTGTGATGAATATGATCAATATTGTGAATGTGAGTTTGTTGATTGTTGTGACCAACCAAAAGGGTTTTGTGTATGTGAGTCAGACGAGCAAGATGTTTTTGATAATGCTATTAAGAATATGCGAAATCCAAATGAACAAGAACTTTTCAAACAAGCAAGAAATTCACAAGTTAGTTCTGACCAAGGACTTTTCGATGCGGCAATAGGTAATATAGAAGAAGAAAGTCAGAATGAATTCGAAAAAATGGCAAAAATATCTAAGGCAATTAATGGTAATAAAGCATTAGAAGAATCGAAAAAATGGCAAAAATATCTAAGGCAATTAATGGTGATAAAGCATTAGAAGAATTTCAATCTAAGGAATAAGATATTTTTGATAATGTTAAAAAAGATAATGATAATGATGTCACATATTATGTAAATGTAGATTTTATGCCAAATGGAATTCTCGAAGTAGATGTAGATATGAAAGCAAATGAAGTTCAAAGGATTGTATTAAATTTGAATGAAAGTGCTATTATTAAATGTGATTATTTAGTAGATGGTATTTTGGTAGTACACAAAGCAACATTATTTATTGACGACCTAGAATTTGGAGAACTTTTAGCATTTGATGAGATGAATGGTAACGATAGTGTTATGGGCACAGCATCAGTAAAAAATGGTGAAGTTATATTCACACGAGATACAGTACAAAAAATGCAGCATGAAGGTATTTCAGCACTGTATATTCTTGGCAATAAATATTCTGGCATCAGCGGATTTTTTCTAAGATAACAAAAAGGAGAGTTTAAATTAAATGGTTTCTAAAGTGAGCACGAAAATAGATTCATCACGAGTAGTATTTATAAATGCTGATGGTAAAAATGAAGGTATGATTTCAACCATAAAAGCAAAACAGATAGCAACAGCAGTTGGACTAGACTTAGTTAAAGTTAATGAGAATAATGGTATTCCAATATGTAAATTGATGGATCTTGGTAAGTGGAAGTATCAGCAGAAAAAGAAAAATAAAAAACCGGCAAAGGTTAAAACAAAAATTATTAAATTTTCTCCAAATACTTCAGAGCACGATCTTAGTTATAGGGCAAGAAGGGCAGAAAAATTTATGTCTTTGGGATCTAGTGTTAAAATAATTGTAAAATTTAGTGGAAGAGAAAAAGAACATATGGTAGAAACGGGGAAAACTATATTAGAAAAATATCTCTCTCTTTTTGAAACACCTTATGATATTGAAGAAAATGCGTCAAAACAGGGTAATACTATTTCTATGGTAATTTCTCAATGATTATAACAGATATTAACGAATTAAGACAACCAATTGAAGAAGTGAGTCTTGAAGAGGGGTTAGATATAATTGGCAAATTGGAAGAACAACTTTCTAAAGAGCCACATGGTATTGGGCTTGCTGCCCCACAAATAGGAATAAAGAAAAAAGTTGCTATAATTCGTTTTGGAGAGGATAATATAAATCTTATAAATCCTATAATCGTTGACAGAAAACAACCACTAACAATAAAGTCTGAAGCTTGTTTAAGTTTGCTAGATATTTCAGTTAATACACAGAGGTACAAAGAAGTATTTGTTAAAGATTTACAACAGAAAGATGGCTTTGTTGGCGTTGGAAATGTTGCCATTGCTCTTCAACATGAAATTGATCATCTTGAAGGAATTTTAATAATAGATAGGGCAACTGGAAAAGATAAAGTAAAGAGAAATAGTGCTTGTCCTTGTGGTAATAATAAAAATGGAAAACCAATAAAATTTAAAAAATGCCACGGAAAAACTTACTAATAAAAGTAAATAAGAGAGTAACATGAAAAAGAATACAAAATTATCTATAAGAGAACTAAGTAAGTCAAATGCAAAGTATGACTCAAAGAAGGCCCCACAATATTGCCCTTGGACTCCTAAATTTTATTGTCCTTTATCGCCAGAGATTCCTTGGCATAAGGGATTAGTTTATAAGGATTGTCCTGTTGGAGAGGATCAAAGAGATATGGCTCATTGTGCGGATTGCCACTTAAGAGGTGAGAATACATTTAAGTTAATCAAGAAAGCAGAAAGAAAGAAAAGATCATATAAAAAAAATAAGAAGAAGTAAAGGAGATAATATGAAAAAATATTATATTTTGGTGCAAATTATCTATTAATAATCTGTCATAAAAACAGAGGCAATAGGTAATGAATTTAAAAATTTGTACAAAGTGTAATATCAAAAAGCCAAAAACAAACGATTATTTTTATAATTCAAAAGAGTTTAAAGATGGTTTAAGTTATTGGTGCAAGGAATGTTATAAAAAATATAATAAGAAATATGAAAGAACAGACCTATCAAAAGAAAAAAAACGTAAATATGGTAGTAAGTTTTATAAAAATAATAAAGAGGAAGTATTAATAAAAAATAAAAAATACTGGCAGACTCCAAAAGGAAAGTTCGCAGAATATAAAAGCAGAGCTAAGAAATCAAGTTTGGATTTTGAATTAACATTTGAACAATTTTATTCTTTCTGGCAAAACAAATGTTTTTATTGTGGAGATACAATTGAAAAAATTGGAATAGATAGAATAGACAATTTAAAAGGATATAACTTAGATAATTGTATTCCATGCTGTTTTATATGTAATAATATGAAACATACTGCTAGTTTGAAAGATTTCATTAACCATATAAAAAAGATAATAAACAACCAAGGAGATAATATATATGATTCCAAATGAAGGAAAGTTTCTATTACAATTTTCTGCACTCTGGTGCGGTCCCTGTACTGCTCTTACACCAGTACTAAAAAAGATTGCCACAGAATTAGATGTAGGATTAGAAAAGATAGACATTGATGAACATGCGAAACAAGCTTCTCAGTTTCAAATTCGCTCAATTCCAACCGTTATTCTATTTGAAGATGGAAAGCCCGTAGATCAATTTGTTGGAGCAAAGAACGAACAAGCAATTCGTGATTTTATAAGAAGGGATTGATGTCAAAGGTTATTTTAATTACTGGAATGTCTGGTGTTGGCAAAACAACTCTCTCCAAGGAGATTGAAAAACATCTAAGATATAAATATGATTATGATGCCTTATATCTTTTAGATGGAGATGTGACTAGAGAAAATCTATATCCAGAATTGGGGTTTTCAAAAAAAGATAGAGAAGAGAATTTAAAAAGAGCATCTTGGTTAGCAAATTATTTAGCCACAGGATCTAATAGAGTTATCATATTAATGGCTTATATTGCTCCATATCCAGAAGCACGAAAAACTATAAAAGATACAATTGATTGTGAATATAGAACTATATATTTAAATGCTCCACTAGAAACTCTTAAAGAAAGGGATCCAAAAGGTTTATATAAGAAGGCAATGAGTGGAGAAATAAAGAAATTTACGGGAATAACAGATCCATATCTTCCACCACAATCACCAGATTTATCAATAAACACAAGCGAAAATTCTATTGATGAATGCGCTCTTACCATAAGAAATTTTATATTAAAAGAATAGAGTCTTGTTGCCATGAGTTTGATTAGCTTAATTATTAGTAGGAGTTTTTATGATAGCAAATAGAATATATTTTGTTGGTAGTCATTCTACTGGCAAAACAACTATGGCTCGTTGGGTACACGAACAATATAATATGCCAATGATAACAGAAGTTGCTAGAATAGTTTTAGCAGAAACAGAAACAGAAGTTGAGAAACTAAGAACAGATATTAATCTTGTTAACACATTTCAAAAGAAAATTTTTGACAGACAAATACAAATAGAGAAAAGTTTAGTAGATGGTTTTGTCTCTGATAGAGCATTTGATAATTTAGCATATGCTTGTGAGCATTCTACAATTTTCAAAGAATTAATAACTCAAAAGTCATTTGGGGAATATATTAATTGGGTTTCAGAAGGTATAGTCTTTTTCATAAGGCCAGATAAATCAACATTGTCTCAAGATGGTACAAGAGAAATAGCTGTTTGGGATAATATAGTTAAAATTGATGGTATGATTAAGTTGATGCTAGAACAATTTGGTATTAAATATTTACCTATTAATACAGCAAACATGCAGGAAAGAGTTAGAACAGTAGAGTTTATATTAGGAAAGTCATAACAATAAGAATGGATGTAAGTATGCCACAATATAAAGTAATTGTAGAAAAGAAAGTTTTGTTATCTATGATTGTAGAAGAAGAAGATCCTAAAGATGCTTTAAGATTTGTTACACAATTTATAGGAAAAAATTATTCAAATAAAGAAAGTTTAAAGATTGTAGATGGAAATGAAATTCTAGAATCACCTCTAAATATTTCAATCGTTGGAGCACCAGAGGTATTAGAGGAAACTAAGAAAGAATTAATTATCGAAACAAAAGGAAATTAAGGAGATGTTAAAATGAATACAACAAAAAGGAGGTTGCTTTAGCCTCTATATAGAAATTAGAGCCGCAGAGGGAGGCAATGATGCCAAACTTTTAGTTCGTGATATGTTTAATATATATCAAAAATGGTGTATTAAAAACAATTGGAATATTGATATTACGAATAAGACATATGGAAATATTGGCTGGACCAGAATAGAATTTATTGTATCTGGAGAGAGATGCGATAAGTTTTTAAATGAAGCGGGCGGTCATAGATTTCAAAGAATTCCACCTACAGAGAAGAAAGGTAGAACCCAGACTTCTACTATCACAGTAGCTGTCCTACCAATCACAGAAAGTATAACACATATAAACGATAAAGATTTAAAATGGGAAACCACAGCGGGATCGACTGCTGGTGGACAGAATGCCCAGAAGAATGAGACGTGTGTTAAACTCACCCACCTACCATCTAACATATCAGTTGTATGTAAGGATGAAAGATCACAAAAAAGAAATAAGAATAAGGCTTTAAAAGTTTTATCTGCCAAGTTGTCATTAATCAATAAGAAAAAGGATCATAATAAAAAAAATGATATTAGATCTGACCAAATTGGCCGAGGACAAAGGGGAGATAAAATAAGGACATACCGATTCCAGGACGGAATCGTTAAGAATGAGATTAAAAAAAAGAAGGGAAAGTTAGATAAGATTTTAAAAGGTGAGTTAGAAACTATACATTAATCTTTTATCCCAGCTTCTTCTTCCATCTTTTTTAGCTGAGTATAGTAATCTGAAATTTCTTCCAGATGATCTATTGCTATTTCCATAGCAATGGCAACATCATCTGTGTGTTCTAATTCTATATTTATTCCCATTGCTAATTCTTTAGGATCAAATTTATCATATGATAAACCATCTGCTCTTCCACCTTTTAAATTATCAATAGATATTGGATTTGCCTTTAATGTTTTTTTTTTGAAGCATACTTTTTGATTTCATCAAAACGTCTTGCTTCATGTTGTACAGGCATTTGCATTTTTTCTACTTGTGCTTTGATTTCATCATAGTTAAAATAACGCCAACGTCCCTTTGGCATCTCTATTTCTTTTAGAGCAACCCTCATATGAATGCACATGTTTTCAGGCATTTTAAATTCTGGCTCTACATCTTTTATATTAGTTTTGCCACAATTTCTGCATTTAAAAGCATAACCAAAATTTGATGTTTCACAATCAGGGCATTTCTTAAAAACTTTAATTTTTCCCTTCCAATGTAATCTATTTTCAATTGTAGTTTTTGGTGTAATGGTGTTAGGGATATTAATAATATCTGCTTGACATTTTTTATCAAGACATTTGTCTGAATCCAAAGGATTCATTTCTCCACAATCTGGACAAGACTTATAATTTAATTTATTGCCGCATTTTTTACATTCTTCCTCGTTTGGTGGATTGTGAGCTCCACACTCATACATGTGTTTATTTATTTTAATAGGATGTTTACAAACTTTTTTTTCAGAACTTCCTTTTGGTTTCCTAGTTAGTCTAGGTCTTGGTATATATCTTAAACCAAATCCACTAATATCTCCTTTACATTTTTTACATTTTTCAAGTTTTTTTCTACCCTTTTTAATATTTTCTTCCCCACAACTTGGGCAGATTTTTGTGTTATTATTCAAACCACTAATGTCTTCTTTGCATTTTCGACATTCAACAGCGTTTTCTCCAAAAGTATTTTCTTTACAATTTGGACATATTTTAACAACTAATTTAGTTGACTGGGTTGTATCATAACCATATTGAAAACATGAAAGATCAGTTCCAGTCTCATTTCTCATTTGGGTAGTGACAAAGAAGTTACTAAATTGTTTTCTTTTTGGAATATGATTACAGGTTCCAATTCTTTTAAACATCTGACATGGTTCTCCATAATCTCCCTTAGTACATTGAGGAGATTTAACATGAACGCAACTTCTATGTTCTTCAAATGCCTCACAAGGTTCTCCTCCAGAGCCACTATCGCATTTTGCTCCAACTTTTTCAGTTATTCTATAGGCATCTTTGACTAGGGCTGATGCAATATTTCCTATTTCGCTTTTACATCCAGTACAACTATCTGAAGTCATAAGATTTCTTTGACCACAATCTGGACAAGGCTTATAGTTTAAATGTTCTTGACATTCTGTATTAGAACAAGTATCTGAAGTTAATTCAGATTCTGCGCCACAGGATTGACAAATATTCTTTTCTGTTATTTCATCAATTCTATACATATCGTCTTCAAAATCTAAACCCTTATCTCTTTCCTTGTCTTTTTGGTCCATTTTCGAACTAATGAATCTATCAGCATCACTATCTTTTACAGATATTAAAGATAAAACTTTTATTTTATTATTAATATCAACATCTGAATTAGAAAAATAACTTTTTAGATATTTTGCATTTGGAACCTTTTTCGGATTACCATCTTTTCCAGGAATCGTCATATGATATATATCTGATCCTATGATGTCAATAAATGCTTCAGCAAGAAATTGTACTTTTTGGTCTAAATCCATTTCTCCAAATTCAGATGGCAGATCATCCCATGAAATAATTTCTTTACCTTCTAGTATGTTTATTAATCTGACAATTTTTTCTTCAGGAGGAATTGATTCTACAGATATATTAGTTTTAGCAACTTCTTTTTTTTCAGTTTCAGTTTTAGTTTTTATCATTGTTTTTCGGTCAGAAGAAAGCTTATTATAATCTACGCCAAACCACGATTGAGCAATCTCATTTCTTTTTCTTTCCAAAATTATTTCATCTTCAGTAAGATACTTTTTCCCCTTTTCTCCTCTATCTATCAATTCTTCTTTAAATGCCTTTCTTTTTTCTTCGTGAAACCATTCATCTTTCTGCCTTGAGATTTCTGATCTTTCATCAGGATCTAATTCAGAAAAAGACTTATCAAATTCTTTTTTGGCAAGTTCTTCTTGCTTACTTTCTATCAGTTCCCAATCCTTACCCAATTGATTATTAATAATATTTTGTTGCTCATATTCTAAATCAGAAAATGATTTATCATACATAGATCTGGACAAGTGTCTTCTTGTTGTTTCATCTCTTCTTACCTTATTAAATGCCTCTCTTTTTTCTTCGTGTAACCATTTATCTTTCTGCCTTGAGATTTCTGATTTTTCATCAGGATCTAATTCAGAAAAAGACTTATCAAATTCTTTTTTGGCAAGTTCTTCTTGCTTACTTTCTATCAGTTCCCGATACCTTCTTTGATCGGCAGGGTTTAATGAGATAAGTGGCTTAGTTAATAATATCTCTACTGGAGTTTTCATCATTTTTCTTTTTTCTTTAGAAACATTAAGAGCAGAAAGTTTAGAAATCATTTTAAATCTCAAAGAAGCATTCTTTGGGGCAGGAAATAATTGTTTACGTAAATCTTCCATTGTTTTTTGCGCCTCCTTGAGTTTAGTTCTTTTTTCTGTCATACCTTCAGAAGCAATCTCTACATTTTCTCTTAAGAATTTTATGTAGGATCTTACAGAAAGATAATATGGCTTGCCTGTTTTAGGATCAATTTGTGATAGTCCTTTTATAGCAGATTTGGCAATTTCATTTTTCTTAAGATAATGTCTGACTTTTCCAAGAACCATGAGTGGATTAATCCATTCTGAAATTTCCTTTCTTTCTAAAGCACTTAAGTTTTTATAATCTTTACGAAATTTCACCTCTCCAGCTTTCTGTAATAAACTACCATATACTTGTTCACATTTTTTAATTATTTTGCCAATTTGTCCTAGTTCATCTGGAGCTAGAACTAAACCTTCAATGCCAGGAATTGACGAAACATCATCTTTGATAAATTTATTGTCACGAACAGCAGACATTATCTCTTTTAATTTTTCATCAGGAACAATAGCAGGAACATCTTTTAAACTATATGGTTCAGATATTGTTTTTTTAATTCCTCTAGATTTTATTACTTTATTTGTATTACATTCTGTATTTGAACAAGCTGTTGCTGTTGCTGCATTATATTCTTTTTTACACTTGGGACAAATTTTTACAGTATGTTTTTCCATTGAGGAAATAATAGTAGGATGTGTACAGGCCCATTCATCAAATGGTCTTTGAAATCTTGACAGTTGATAACTATTCCTATCAAGATCAGTACTTTCTCTACTTAATGTAGAAGAATGAAAAGAAATTGTATCAATTGCTTTAAGATACTCCATTTCAGTTCCAGTTAGTTCTTCCTTGTCTGTTAACTTGTCAAAATAACCCATAATTTGATTTCTTGACCAAAGTGCCAATGACATATCAGAAGAAAACGTGTTAAGAGGTTTTATTCCATATCCTGTTTTAAAAAGTTTATCATAACCACACTCAGAACATTCATCATCAGTTTTACTAAGTTCAAAACAACTTGGGCAAGCTTTAACTTTTGCCCCCAAAAGTTCTGCAATTACACCATCAGACATTTCACGATACTTGATTCTTGTTTCTGATTTCTTATTAGCAAATTCCCATCTTTGTTCATGTAATGCTGAGTCAGTTAAGTTATTGATGGCATTGAACATCATTTTTCTTTGAGGAATTCCAGCAAGAGAAGTGTTACAATTTTTACACACATCTGCATCTGGTGAATTATCAAGAGCACATGTTAATTTAGGACATACTTTTATGCTAATAAATGGAGCATGGGGAATTTCTATTTGTCCCGGTTCTATTCCACCACGACCAATTCTATCTTTTACTGTATTAAATCCCATTACCATAGACACAACTTGGAATGTTGTTAGAATACCATTCTTATCAAATCTTGGATTCTCTTCAAGTTGCGCTTTTTTATTTTGAACTCTAACGCTCCCAATCGGAAGGCCACCAAATGTAGAAGCATGTTTTCCAGCCTGGGTAAGACCATGAGCTTTTTTTACATTTGAGGAATCAACCAACCAATCTCTTGAAACATATGCTTGTATGATATCATTTTCTTCTTTTGAAAAAAGATCTCTTTTCCCATCAATCCAATCATCCTGATGTATTGTAAATTTATATGACAAATCATAGACTGTTGTTGCTAGCATTTTCTCTAGTTCGGGTAAATAATCATTGATAAAATATCTCAATTGTCCTTTACGTATTGGAAAATCTAAATCAAGAGGAGTATCATTTGATATATTTTTTAATGATTCCATTAAAGATTGTTCATCTGGAACCACTCCTTCTTTTGGACCGAATTTTTGATATACTGCTCTAATAAGTTTGACAGCATTTTTCATAGAAGCACCGGCTTTTAATCCAGTAAACATATATCTTTTAAGTTCCATGTTTCTAACATTATTTTTCTCACATCTTTTACATTCGTTTGCAGCTAATGGGAGAGATTGAAAACATCTAGGGCATTTCTTTACTAATTCAACTCCTTCATATTTGGGAGTTTTAGTAATTTCTTTTTCAAATCCTTCAGGCCCAGCTCTCAAATATATTTCCCAAATCTCTGATTCTTCAGCATTTAAAAGTTGTTCCCATCTCATAAAGTCAGAAGTAGATACAGATGGTCCAGTTATTTGCTTTGCTTTAAAAACTCTTAGTGGATCTGGTTTTGGTGTCGGCCAAAATTTTTCTTCTGTAATATGATCTTCTCGATCCCATTCTTCTTTTCTTTCCTTATTTTCTTGCTCCCATTGTGCCATTAATTGATCTGTTAACTCAGCAAGTTCTTGTGATGTAGGATCAACATAGTTTGTATCTTTATTGGTGGGTAGAGGCACATCTCCTGTGTACTTATCTAATATGGCAAAACCTTCGTTCGCAGCTTTTTCTCTAGCATCTAGGATAGCATTTTTCTTATCGCCGGTTATACCTTTTGCAGTAATACCAATAATTTTTACTAATGGTCGCAATTTACTTTTTACATCATCTGGAATTACTTCAACATCTGGGGATGCATAAAATGCTAATAATTTTTTCTTAACAGCATCTAGTTTATTAAGGCATGGCATACATTCCCAAGTTGATATTGGGCCTGGAACAGCAAGTTCAATATCACCTTCTGGAAGTTCAGTATTACATGCGGGGCAGAATTTTGAAGTAGCAGGAGGTGTTTCCTCACAATTTGGACATTGAATAGCATCAACAAACTGAGAAGATTCAGGAAGTCCACACCTTGGGCATTCCCAATAATTTGGCAAGTCATTATCTTTTTGACGTTTTAAAATAACTTCACTTTTTATTGACTTAACTTGCTTAGAGTGTATATCTTTTCTTCTGGTCATTTGTATAGAGGAAAAAAGATCTACTCCACGCTCTCTCATGCTTTTAATTTTTTCATCAGATCTTAAAAGTTCGGCTCTTTCTTCATCGGTAAGACTTTCTTCCACTGAAGGAAATACTGGTTTTTTTGGTTCTTTTGGCTCGTCACTTTCTGGCTCATCACTTTTTGATTCGTCATCTTCTGCTCCGTCATCAAAATCTTCACCTTCTTCTTCATCATCAAAATCTTCACCTTCTTCTTCATCATCAAAATCATCAAAGTCACCACTTTCATATTTTTTTCTTTCCTCGTCACTAATTTCATTTGGGGTATCCAATGCTGATATTTTTAAGATCCTTGTAAATCTAGACATGCTTGTATTCTCCTATTGCTTAATTTCTCTAAAATATTAATTTATTAATAGAACTACGGAGGTTTTTTATGTTTTTTAGTTGGATTACATTACTTATTTCGATACCTATCTTATGGTTATTACAAAATATAATTCACGAACTGTCTCATGGATTAACAGTAAAATTGGGGTGGAATTGGGACTTTAGTATTTGGCCATTTCCATCAAGAAGAACTGGAAGATTTACTTTTGCTCATGTAAAATATTTTATGAATAAGAGTTCGCAGCCGATTCCAGACAAAGGTTATGCTTTGATATCAATTATGCCAAAAATATCTAATCTATTTTTCATAATAATATCAGCATGTTTGCTTTTTCTTCAATTGGGGCACCCAATATTTTTAAGTGTTATCGCTGTATTTATGATTTGTAATTATATTGATTCTTTTGTTGGATTAAAAACAGCATATCAAAACAAAGAGAAAAAAATTAATTCAGATATTTGGAAATTTCAAACGAATTCTGGACTAACAGTTAATGAAGTGAGAATATTTTCTGGTCTTATGATACTAACAACAACTATTTTTATAGCATTGGGAATTGTACCATGCTTTTTGGGAGGATAAAATGTATAATTTATTAAGAAAGATGTTACGAGATGCTCAAGTTAATAATGATATTGAAAGAAAAGATTTTTGTAGATCAATTTTATCTTTAATTTCTGAGCATCAAGTGGCTAATAAATTAGATAGAGGACCGTGTGATGACGATGTTGTGACAAAAGTAGTTGGCAAATATAAAAAATCATTGGAAAAAGCCTTGGATGCTTTTAGAAAAGGTGGCCAAACGACAGGAGAGTTGTTTGATCAATATAATGCAGAGATAACTTTTTGCGAAGCATTTCTTCCAAGATCAATATCTGATGAGGATTTGGAAAAACAAGTTAAGCAAAAACTTGAAGAGTTTAAAATAACGGAATTAAATAAATCCATGAAACTTATTGGTATTATTATAAAAGATAATCCTTCAGGAACAGTGGACGGAAAAAGAATAAAAGAAATTATTAAAAAGACATTGGAGACATAATTGAAAATAGAATATATTGAAACAAACTCTAAGCTGTGTACAATAAGGGCTCATTATAGTGTTGGCTCAGCATTAGAGTATAAAAGCAGAAAATGGAATAATGGTCTTGCCCATGTAGTTGAACATATGATTTATAAGCAAAATGAACATCTCCACAATGAACTAGGATTAATTGGTGCAGACTGGAATGGTTCAACATTTTATAATGAAATAATGTTTATTGCATCGGCACCATCAAACAATGTTCTTGAATTAATTAAAATATTTAAGGAATTATTATTAAATAATAAATTTTCTAAGGAAAATCTAGAAAAAGAAAGATCTGTGGTATTAGAAGAAGAGTCTATGATTAAGAATGATTTATCGAGAAATATATCTTTAGAGAAAGATAAATTTTTATGTAAGGGATATATAACAAAAGAAATCGGTGGATCTGTAAATTCAATTAAGAAAATTACAGTAGAAGAAGTTCAAGAGTTTTATGACACATATCTCACTTTAGATCATTTACTACTTGTAATTACTGGGCCTCCAATATCTGAACATGTTGGTGAAATATTTGGTAGAACAAATGATACTTTTATCGAACCAGAATTTGCTAATAATGCTCCTAGAACAAAGAAAAAGAAAACAAAATATTTTAGTCAACTCAGGGGAAGTGCGAGAGTTTTCATATCTTATTTTTGTGAGCCAGCTTGGTCTAAACAAAATATGGTTCTTAATCTTATATCATGTTTCTTTTCTTCTGGAATGGATACTAGATTATTTAAAACACTTAGGAGCGAGCAAGGATTGGTTTACAGTGTTGGTGGTGGGCCATCTCTTTATAGTGATATAGGATGGTATAACATTATTGCTGTTACACAAAAACATAATATTAAGAAGGTAATTGATAGTATTGCTAAAGAAGTAGATAATTTAAAACATGAAAAAATAACAAAAGAAGAACTCATTAAGTCTCGTTATAAGGAGTTAAATTATTTATATACGTTAACAGAAACATCATATGGAAAAAATAGTCTTGCTTCTAGACAGATTATAAGCAAGATACCTGGCGCAGATGAATTAGAAGAATTGATTAATGAAATATCTGTAGATGATATGGTGCAAGCCATTGAAGATGTTTTTATTGAAGAAAATCAAAGAATATTTATTGCAAGCCCAAGAAGTAAGTAGATAATGTTTATTAATTACAGGGATGAAATACAAGCTTTACAAAAACAATGTTATGAATGTAAAATTTGCCCTCTTGGTCGAACCTTGGCAGATGATTTAGATCCACATGTGTTTGCTAGTGGTAAAGTTCCATCAGATATAATGATAATTGCTGAAGCTCCGGGTACTACGGAGGTTAAAAAGAATATTCCGTTATGTGGAACTTCTGGGGCTTATTTAAATAATGAAATATTATCAAGACTTGAGGTTGAAAGAAAAGATATTTATATTTCTAATGCTGTAAAATGTAGGCCAGAAAAAAATAGAACGCCTACTGATCAAGAGATTGTAACTTGTAGTCCTCACATTGATGCAGAAATTTTTTTGATTGATCCAAAATTAATTATAACACTTGGTGGTCCTGCTTTGTGGTCAATATGTAGAATAAAAGCAATTACAAAAAATCGTGGTCGCATTCATCAATCACGAGAATGGTCTAATGGAAAAACATATAATGTATTCGCTTTCTATCACCCTTCCCATATTTTAAGATGCCGGGGAAAAAAAGATGTGCAAAAAGATGTTCAGACCGACTTAATAAAATTAAAAAGGATTGTAAGTGAATTATGAAAAAAGTAAATAAAATTTTTAATAAGTTGCCGCAACATATGACTGGAGCAGGGATTGATAAAAGAACTGCTCAAGATATAATTTTGATGATGAATAAAATATATAATGGCAATCAAAATTTAACTCATGTTAAGATTAGTCATCACTAGGAGAATTAATGAAAAAAATAGGATATGCGCCAGGATTCAAAAAACCAACTCCATATCTTAGGGAGATGTTTGATAAATTAGAACTATCAAAAAATATAAATATTTTAGATTTGGCAACTGGGAATGGAAGAAATGCTAGATTTATTCTTGATAAGGGTTACGAAAATATTTATTGTTTTGACAGAATTACAAATCCTACAAATAGTCAAATAGAAAATATTAACTATTGGGAAGCAGGCTTGCCAATAGTCGGACTTCCGGAGATTGACTTATTTTTAATACAATATCTTTTTTGTTTTCTTAATAAAACAACTAAAAGAAAAGTCGCCTCTCAAATAAATAAAATAGCAAACAAGAATGCTTTGGCAATTATAGAAGTTCAAGATACTAGGTCTGCCGGAAAAATAAATGTAGAAGAAATCATCCCATTATTTAAAAAATGGGAAGTTTTAAATGAAAGAAAAAAACGTTGTATATTGAAAAAAATGTAGATATTTAAATTAGCATTTGTGAATCTGATATAACGTAAAATGATAAAAAATATCGGAGGAAAGAAATGAAAAAATATCTAATATTAGAATGTCCTATTTGGATAAGGCTTCTTGAAATAAAAGCCAAAGTTCATTTAAAATTTAATCCAGAAAAAGAATTATGTGATATGGGATATAAAGAAATTACTCCTATATTTAATCGTAATGGCCATTATTATGATCGCAAAGATCAATTAGTTTGGATTGAATATGATGGAAAAGCTTGGATGAAAGAAAATCAAGAATCAGAAATTATCCAATTTAAATTAGATTTAGAATTTTTGGAGTTGGAGGAAGATCAGCCCAATAAAGAAGTTTTAAAAACTATGTCTGGATTAATTGGCAAATCAAAAAAGTCTAGTAGATATCATAAAAATTACAAACAAATGCAAAAGGATATTAGAGAATATAGTTTTTCACATTGGGCAAGAATTCACGCATTAAGAAGTAAAAAAAGATTTATTGAATTTAAAAAGAGGAGAAAAAATGGCGAGAGTAATAATGGAAGGACTAACTCTTAAACAAGCTAAAATGTTTGCTGAATGGTATGAAGGTCAGGGAGAACAAGATGCATATGAGTGGTTTGATCTTAATGGATTACGTGCTCCAATGACAAATGTTCATCATAAGGGTGGATATATGAAAGTTGATGGAGAAGATGTTATAATTTATTGTGAGGAAGAGAATGCCTGAAGCATGTCAATATATAGTAGTACATAAGGGTCTCAATATGCCTCCGGGAAAATTGGCTGCTCAGGCTGCTCATGCTTCTTTAGGAGTAATGCTGGAGAGAAAGCATACAATTTTGGCAAATGATGATGTGCATGATTTGCCACCAGGATTTCAATTTGTGGACAATGAGGGTTTATTTAAGCACAGAAGTGTTAGACTTCTTGATACAAAAGAAGCAAGGTCTTGGTTTGAAGGAAGATTTGTAAAACTAGTCGTGTACGTCAAATCAGAACAGAAACTTTTAAATCTTTCAAAAAAATTGGACGACTTAGAAATTACAAATAAATTAATTTATGATGCTGGAAGAACTGTTTTTAATGGAAAAACAACTCTTACATGTATGGGTGTTGAGCCCATCTACAGAGATAATATCCCAAAGTGTTTAAAAGTATTGAGGTTGTTAGATTGAAGAGAGAAGATTATATAAATTGGAATGATTATTTTATGGCAGTTGCGCTATTGTCTGCCCAAAGATCAAAGGATCCTAATACACAAGTTGGAGCATGTATTGTTAATGCTAATAAAAAAATTGTTGGAGTTGGGTACAATGGATTCCCCAATAGATGTTCCGATAACTTGTTACCTTGGGCAAGAGAAGGTAACCCATTAGACACAAAGTATATTTATGTTTGTCACTCTGAAATGAATGCAATAACAAATGCAATAGAAAATTTAAAAGATTGTACAATATATTGTACACTAGCACCATGTAATGAATGTGCAAAAATGATTATACAATCTGGAATTACGAAAGTAATTTTCAAAGATGATACTTACCATAACTCAGATATGTGTGTTGCTGCAAGAAAATTATTTGATTTATCTAACGTAAAATATATACCTTTTATTCCGCAAACAGATAAAATTACAATAAGTTTCACATAAGGAATGGAAATGAATGAAGGAAAAAGCTTTCTTAAAATTGGGTTGTTGGGGGTATGAAAAAGAAGGTATGGTTTTATGTAAAGGTATAGAAAATGATATTTTGGATTTGACTAAAAATACTGAAAAGAATATAGAAATAACAAAATTCTTAAATGATAATTATCAATTAGTTAGAAAGCCTTTACTTAATAATGTCCATACAGCTTTATTTAAGATACAAGATAGATATGGCCCATTTGATGAAAGACATTTTCGTTCTATTGAAGAATTTTGTATTCTTCATAAAAAATGTGGACAATATCTAAAAATCGAGTGGGAGGAATAATATGTTAAGAATAATCTGCGATTTAGATGCAACTATTATAGATACCAAAGAAAGAATGAGTAAAATCGAAAGAAAATATGGTATTGATAATTGGCCCATTGAGGCAGTTGAAGAATTTGTTGAACCAAAAAAGATTGCATCAGATAAACTAATTGAGGATGGAATAGATATTATATTTAAACTAATAGAAAAATATAATGCAGTTTTATATTTTAGTACAGGACGAAGTGAAATAGCTAGAAAATGTACACTAGATTTTCTCAATAATAAATTAATTAAAATTATTAATAAAATAGGAAAAATCCCCAATGACAAATTATTTATGCGTAGTAATAGTTCCCCTCACATGAAACCAGAAGAAATAAAAGAAAATAATTTTCTTATATTACAAACATATTTTAATAACAAAGATATTTTATTATTTTTTGATGATGATCCGAGTTGTGTAAAAATGTATTCAAAATATGGATTATCTTTTAAGGCCACAGAGTGTTGGAATTATTTAGAAATACAATAAGAAATGGAGAATTTAATGGTAAAAGGAAAAGAAGAAAACGAAGTTGCGGGTGCAGTTCCTAACGATGTTATAATAAGTAGTATTAACAACGAATTATATTTTTCTAGCGGAATTAATGATAAGTCGATTTCTAAGTTAATCGAAGAACTTAGAAAAATGGAGTTAAGGAATCTTAAACTTGCACTAGAAAACGGGGTATCTGCTCCACCGATTAAATTATTTATTCATAGTTATGGCGGCAGTGTTTTCTCAGGAATAGCAGCCATGGATGTTATTAAATCTCTTAAAGTGCCAGTAATAACTATTGTTAATGGTGGATGTGCTTCTGCTGGAACATTCTTATCTGTTGTCGGAAATAGAAGATACATATCTAAAAATAGTTTTATGTTGATTCACCAATTATCAGGTGGTAACTGGGGAAATTATGAACAGCAAAAAGATGATATGAAAAATAGTAAAGAATTAATGAAGATGATTCGTAGAATATATGCTGAACACACGAAGGTAACTCCAAAGAAATTAAAGAAGATTCTTAAAAAAGATCTCTGGTTTGATGCTGAAAAATGTATAGAACTTGGGCTAGTTGATGGAATTTATGAAGGATGAAATTTATTTTATACGATGGTTGTTTAGTTTGTTTATTTTTCTTTTTATTGGGTGTGGGAATCCAATAAACCCAATAACTATAGAAGAAAAAGAGTATTGTGAAGATAACAAAGAAGTAACAGAAATTAAAAATGATAAAGTATGTGTAAAATCTATTATATGTTGGAAAAATAAAATGCCAAAACTTTATTCATATGGATGTTTTTGTGATAATTTATGCTTATGTTTTATTTCTGAATCTTATAATTGTACAAGCATTAATTCGAAAAAATGTAATCCCAAATCTCAAATGTTTATATTTCCAAAAGAAGCGTGTTCTATCGATAATCTTTTAGAGAATCTTATGGAAATGAAAAAAGAAACATCTAATAAGATAACTGAGCCTACAGATTATATTAGTAAAAATAGATTGGAAAATAAATGTTATTGTTGGCCAATTTTGCGAATTAATGAAATTAAGACATTCATGGTTTGCAATGGATTGTTTCCCAAAAGAAAAAGTAGATGTAATGGTAAAAAGATTAGAAACTCAATCAACTATGGTAATTTCTGTAGAATGTAAATATGAAACAGGAAGTCATGGTGGAGACTGTACTCACCCAGATAATATTAATGGTCTATGTAAATTTACTTGTTGGTTGCAGGGAAGGAATGAAGATAATGTCTGAAAATATCTTACAACCATTTGATTATATTAGTGGTAAAATTCCATATGATTATATTTGCTCAGACTGTGGTCTTGGCGGGCGTAAATTATGGAGACAATATAATACATTTGCTAATCATATTAATTTATTATGTGTAGATTGTACGGCGAAAGAAGAAGAAAAAGAATTAGTAAATATGACCGAAGATGGATTTAGGGATGGTGAATATGGTAGAACTGATCAAATTGGTATGTTGATTGCTGCTGTTCCAACTGAAGATGGCCAAACTTTCTGGAGATATACTTCTATTCCAGCACCAGGTGTTACTTGGTGGAGGGAAATTCCACTTAGGCGCAAATTAAATAAAAATTCATTATATGATTATGCAATTATTTGTGAAATTGGTAGTAGTCATAGTATTATAGAAGTAATAACTTCAGTGCCGCTCGGACTCACAACAGAAGAAATTCTGAAGTTTGCCGGAAAATATAATTCAGATGTTAAGACATTAAACGGTATGGATTACTTGAGTGTATTGAGAATGCCAAAACCTGTAACTTTTAAAAAATAATAAAAGTCGATAAAAATTATATATGTGGCTTATTTGAGGAGAGACATGTCATTATCAGTGTCATTACCGGATGGTACAGAGTATTGATGGAGTATAAAATCTACCAATTGGAATAAGAATAAAAAAAGAAAATACTATGAAGTTTGTGATATCTGTGGCAAAACGGATGGAGATTTAATTTTTCATAAAGCTGTTAAACATGATATGGTTATTTTAGGTATTTTTCCTTTGCGAAAATGCCCAATCTGTGGGAAATTAAAAAGAGGATTAGATCTGCATTATAAAGCAGTTCATAAGGGAATGGAACCACCAATCCCAAAATATTATAAAAGAGAGGTAGAGAAAAATGGAAACACAAAAAGTACATGTTAATGTAGGAACAATTGGTCACGTAGATGCGGGAAAAACTACATTGACAGCAGCAATTACTTTTTTACAAAAGAATCTTAATGGTTCTGGCGAGGCAATGGAGTTTGATGATATTGATAAAGCTCCTGAGGAAAAAGAGCGTGGTATTACAATTAATACTGCTCATGTTGAATATGAGACAGAAAATCGACATTATGCCCATATCGATTGTCCCGGTCATGCTGATTATATTAAAAATATGATTGTTGGTGCTGCTCAAATGGATGGAGCAATCATGCTTATTGATGCTTCTCAAGGACCACAACAGCAAACTAGAGAACATGCTTTGCTTGCTTCTCAAGTTGGTGTAAAGAACATGGTAGCATTCATTAACAAGATTGATGCTTGTGATGACCCAGAGTTAGTTGAACTTGTAGAAATGGAAGCAGACGAGATGTTTACTTCTCAAGGCTATGAAAATATAACAATGGTTAAAGGTTCTGCTGTTAAAGCCCTTGAGGCTGTCCAGGCTGGCAATTTTGATGATCCTTCGCTAGAACCCATCAAGGAACTTTTAAGAGCAATGGATGCGGATATAGAGGTTCCTGAGAGAGATCTCGATTCTCCATTTATGATGGCCATTGAGGATGTATTTTCTATTGCTGGTAGAGGAACTGTTGTAACTGGCAAAGTAAATCGTGGTTCTATAAAGGTACATGATAAAGTAGAACTTGTTGGTTTGCTTGATGAAGGTGATAAGATTCGTGAAATTGTTGTAACAGGAACTCAGGCATTTAGAAAAGATATTGATTCTGCTGATGCTGGAATGAATGTTGGTATTTTACTTCGTGGTGTAAAGAGAGATGAAATTTTCAGGGGTCAAGTAATCGTTGCTCCAGGTAGTATTAAGCCACATGCAGTTGGAACAGCAGAGTTCTATACACTTTCTGAAAAAGAAGGTGGAAGACATACACCATTTACTGTTGGATATCGTCCACAGTTCTTCTTTGGAACAACTGATGTAACTGGTGTTATTACAGAAATTGGTGATGGAGAGCCAAGAGTGACACCAGGAGATAGAGTGACACTTAAGTTCCGCCTTAATAAGCCAGTGGGAATGGAAGCAGGAATGCGTTTTGCAATTCGTGAAGGCTCCAAAACTGTTGGTGCTGGAAAAGTAACCGAGGTAGAATAGTGTGGATTAGCAAACCAACCAAGAATGGCTGGTACTGGGCAAGAAATATAAATAACTTGCCCTGTCCAGTCAAACTCATAGATGGAAAAATATATTTTGTCGGAGCTAATTCTTTTCTATTATTAGAGGAAGTTTCAAATGCTTCTTTTCAAAAACTTAAATATCCTAAAGGATGGGGAAAAGAATAATGGAAGATTTTGATAGTTTTACAAATGATGAAATAGCTATTGTTAAGGCTTACTTAATAACAGAAGCAGAAGACAACCATGAATTTTTTGAAGATTTGGTTATTGGCTATGTAGAAAATATGAGCAACGATGAAATTTATAAAATTCTAAAAACTATTAAGGAGAATAAATGAAATTAGAAGTAACACCGAAACAATTGGCCGTGATGGTCGCTGATGGAATGAAAGCAAAATGGAAAACAAAAGATACAGTAAAATTTGTTAAAGAATTAGATCGTGAAGTTGCTGCTCTTGATTTTGTTATTCCACTTTATAAACACTTTAAATATTGGGTTGAAAAAGAATCACCTGAGGATTTATAATGCGAGGAGAAGACATACAAGTTGGAGATACATTTTTTGAAGATTGTTCTCCAGAAGTATATTTGGCGATAAAACGTGCTGATAGTGGTGGCATTATTGCTCAACAAGTAGGGTGGTTTGGAGAAAATGATGATGATTTTGATCCAGATAAAGAATATATGTTTTTCGGATCAGGTCAATTCATTCAGCCACTTTATCTAATTTAAGTTATATAATTAAGAACATTGAAAATTAAATAGTTGATAGTGATTAAGGAGTGTAGCAAACTCCCTTTAAGAAAATATGCTCTGCGTCGGACAGGATTCCGAAACTTTCTAGGTGTGGGGGGAGTCTGGTGCCCCGCCTCATTTGGAATGAGGACAATGACGTTGGTTCAAATCCAACCACCTAGACCAAATAAACAAGGAAGTTAAAATGAAAAATGAAAAAAGATATTATGCAGATACATATACTTTTCATTGTCCATCTTGTGAAAGACGAAGGATAGATAAATGAATTTAATATTTTTGGATTTTTATGGAACAATAACTGGTTCAAGAGATTATGATACACCATTTTCTCCCAGATGTTGTAGGCTTGTAGATGAGTTATGTGAAGAATTTAATGCCAAAATTGTCATAACATCTGATTCAATGTGTTGTGTTTATAATTCTATTAAAAGAATAGAAAAAGTAATTGACATGTTGGTTGAATCTGGAATTAAAAAAGATAAAGTTATGGGATTTACACACCAAAGATATCATAGTCATCCACTTATTTGTAGAGCAAAAGAAATAAAAGAATGGCTTGAAGATTTTTCTTATTATTCTAAAGACATTAATTATGTAATTTTTGACGATTTGCCATTGCCCTTTTCTAAAGAACACATAGAAGAACGAATAGAAACAATATCTAAATGGAAAGATGAGAGTGTTCCCGAATATATAGCAATAACTAAAGATGGTCATAGTGAAGAAAGTTACAAAAGATTTATTCATATTGAAGGAAGACATGGCATAACAAAAGAATATATTGAAAAGGCAAGGAAGATTTTTGATGAAAACAAAAAAGATACTAAGGAAACTTAAAAAAATAGGTGAAGAAAAAAATAAACTTACAGAAAAACTTCATGAAAATCAGTCCAAGACAAAAGTAAAATGTAAAGGTAATCATATAAGTATTAGTAATGTGGGTTGCGGAAAAGAATTTGAGATAGGTAAGTTAACTTACATTCAAACTTTTTGGTATGAAGAACCATATGGTTGTACTGGTGGAGCCAATTGGCATGAAGGAGAAGGTCAATGGAGTTGTCCCCTATGTGGTGTTAGAAATAGGTTATATAATAAAAAAGAAATAGAAAAACTGAAATATAGATTTAAAAATATTGTAAAAGCTCATGGACATTCACAAATACCTGATATAGACAAATGAAATATTTATTAGCTATATTATTTCTAATAATATCGGGATGTAGTTCTATTGATTCTTATAAAAAAATGGATGATTATTGTCATGATGAGTGTTTTAAAATTTATGAAGATGAACTTGAAGAAGCAAAATGGCATGGCAATGATGATAAAATGAAAATTATTAGATGTGCTTGTTATTTAAAATATCATGATGGACCAACAATACATTATATAAGGAATAAAGAATTATGAGAAAAAAAATGCTTTTAAAAATAAAAAAACTAATAAAAAATGGCAATATAGAAAAAGCAATTTTACCAACAGTAGCAGACATATATAGTTACCCAAATATAAAAAGGAAAACTAATGAGAGAATTAAAAACAAGTGATTTTATTAATAAGAAGATTGTTGATTGTAAATGTGCTCTTAATTACTTAAAACTAATATTTGATGATGAAACAAGTATTGAAATTGAAGTTGAATATTGTGGGCATAATATACATGGCATTCTCACAGAAAATAAATAATAAAAAGCAAAGATAATTCTTTGCTTTGGGCGTGTAGCTCAGGGGACAGAGCACTAGTTTTACACACTAGCGGCCTTTGTTGGATCTCGCAAGTTCGAATCTTGCCTCGCCCACCAACGACAAAAGGAAAATACAATGAAATATGCGTTTACATTTTTAGGTTCATGGAATCATGTTGAATTTAAAGGCCCATATGATACTTATGAAGACATGATTACAAATATGATTTGGTTATTAGATGATGATTGTGGACTAGAGGATCAGATCGATGAGATAGTAAGAGGTGAACAAACATTTTTTGAGGATTTAGGAATAACAGTTTATAGAATTAAAGAAGAAGAATTTAAAGATGCTGAAAAAGTTATTAATAGTTGGGATAAAGAGATTAATAGACATTCTGCATTACGTAAAAAACAAGATGAAGATAGGGAAAAGCGCCATTACGAAAGACTAAAAGAAAAATATGAAGAATAAACTAATTGTTGTTTACTATTATAGAGATGGTCAGATAGATTGGGAATTACATTTAAAATTATATATGAGCAATTGGGAAGCACATTCAACAGCATATATATATAAAAAAGAAATTAAAAATACTACTCCAAGACAAGCTCTAAAAAGTGCCATATTACAATGGCAAAAAGTTACTAATATTAGTTCATTTAATAACTGCCATAATTTTAGCATTATGATTAGAAAGACAAAAGATATGTATGTTAGTCTAAAAACTATTGGTGGAAAAGAAATTGAGGAATATATGAAATGAAATTTAAACATGAAATAGAAATAATAAACGTCGAAAAAAACTTTGAACTTGCTTCTGAAATAAAACCAACAATAGCAACTAGAGAAAAAACTGGTTGGGAGCATTATGATACAATAATTAATCCAACTTCCAAAAATGATATTTATTTATTTTTCAAAAAGCCGATTGCACAAAGAGCAAAAGTTGATACCCCAAAAACTTTACAGGAGTTGAAGAAAAACAGAATGAAAATTGTAAATTAGGAGATAAATGAGAATAAAGATTGTAGACAAGGAGCCACGTAAAATAAGATACTTAAAACAACGTGACAACTGTAATTGTGCTCCGATAGCTATTTTAAATATTCTAAAGTGGTGTGGATATAACGCAACAAAAAAATATTTAAAAGATTTAAAAAGATATTGTAAAACTACAAAGTCTGGGACAAAAAGTAAAAACGTAACGTCTGCTTTCAAAAGATATAAAAAAATAAGAATTAAATTTGTAAATAAAATTAACTTAAAAATATTAGATAAGTATTTAGATAGTAAATATGTTGCTATGATTCTTCAATCAAAATGGTCAAAAGATTATCCAGAAAGACATTATTTTGTTGTTACAGAAAAGAAAGAAAAATATGGTCGTATTTATTATAAAGTTATAAATTGGGGACCAGAAAATAAAGTAGAGTATTTGACTAGAACAAAAATGGTTAAAGTTCTTAATCGTTCTTTGCGGAGCAACAAAGATCCAAAAGGTTGGTTGGTTAAAAGGAAAGACAAATGAACCATGAAATAACTTGCAAATATTGTAATGAAAATAGAAGATTATATTCGGAAGGGCATTGTTGTGTAGAATATATAAAAGAAGAAAGAGAAAGAAAAAAGTTGGAGTTGGAAAATGTTTTGGCTCTTTCTGATCTTTTAATTAAGAGAGGTAATATAATTTCTTATCCAAATGAATTTGGTGGAATTGTAATAGCACCAGAAAGTATAATAAAAATGATAAAATTGTTAGGAGAACAAAATGTCTAGGTTTTATAAATATATTGTAATAGAACATAGTCCAGAGAGAAATTATTCTCCTTCTAATATGTTTAAAATTATGAAGGTTTTTGATGATGTCGATGATGCCACAACAGAAGTTAAGAGACTTGAGGCAGAACGGGATGGCGTTCATCCAGGATGTAAATATCCTCATCATAGGCATTGGTGGCAAAAGAAAGATAAGCGGGAATATTGGCAGGAAGCAATATGGATTAGTTAGAAAAAATAATATATTTTTAAGGATGTGGGTCAAATACCGATAATACATCGGATCAAGATCACCATTTAAAGAGTGAGACAACATTACATTAAATTCTAGATGGAGATGTGAATGGACATTGGGACTTGTCTGAGATCGCCGGTCAGAGACTGGTATCAAGCCTGTTACTCAAACCAAACTCTCTTTGGTCAGTAAACTGACACACTTTTAAATATATATTGTAGTTTGCCACATTTATCGTTAGGAGAAATAATGAAATTGTACACAAATAACAAAATGGGGTATTTGGAAACAGTGCCCTTTTATTTATGTTGAGAATAGAAAAGATGGTAACCCTTTTCTTTGTTGCGGTTTCCATAATACAGCAGTAATGGAAGACAAGGACGAGCGTGGTCAAAAAGGCAATGAATGGTGCGTTTTTTTCTAGTATAAAAAATAGAATTAAAGGGGCTTTACAAATCATATTCTTCTAATAATCTAGTATATGAACGGATAGTATTTTACTTATTATAGATAGATTATTTGGCGGCTGTGTATCCAAGTCTGGAAAAGGAATTTGGTTCATATTCAAACGCGGAAACGCTTCACAGGTTCAAATCCTGTCACAGCCACTAATAGCCCCATTTAACAATTAAATTATAACCAGCAGATTTAATTAGCTTTTCTCTTTCCAAAGTTTTTTGATATAATTCGCCAAATGTTGTTTTTGTTCTTGAATTTATATCATTTGATTTGTAAAATTCTGGATTTCCATGCCAGAATTTTCCATAATACTCATAACAAGTATTTGTTTTTGAGTTAAATCCATCTACATATATTTTAGTATTATCTATGTTTATATAATAATGTTTTGTGAATTTGTTTTGCCTTTCTAACAAAATCTTGTTTAGTCAATCTTTTCATATAGTTATACCAAACTATTAATAGATTTATATAATACCATGGGACTCAAGTTAAAAAAAGATTTAAAGAATATCCGTTATATAGGACAAAGAGATGAATTCTCATGTGGTCCTCTTGCGATATTAAATATTTTAAAATGGACAGGATATGACGTAACTTCTGAATATTTGTCCGATTTAAAAAAATATTGTAAAACAGATGTTGGCGGGACAGACACCAGAATAATTTCAAATGTTTTAAAAAGATATTCAAAATTTGAATTTAATTGCGTTTCTTTTATTAAAATACAAGATCTACATGATCATATAAAAAAAGGCGGATCGGCAATTGTAGAAATTTCTTGGTTTGATGAAGATAAGCGAAAAATAGAAGGACATTTTTATATCATTATTGGAATTTTGATATGTGATGGCAAGATTCTTTATAAAACTATTAATTGGGAAAAAGGATGTACCGAAAAATATGCAGAAAGAAAAGATATTGTAAAAGAATTTCGCAGATGTGCCAAATCTCAAGACAATCCAAAAGCTTGGCTTATTGATAAAAAAAAATGATAGAAGCAAAAATGAAGTGGCTTTATTGCTCAGAATGTAGATGGAATGATGACGGTCCCAATATATATAAGGACACCAGATGTCCTATATGCGGAGACTTATTATCAATATTAGAAGGTACAATATTAGAAATATTAGAAATTTATAATATTTTATCTTGGGGAGATCTATCATTATTAGATTATTTAGAAAGGAATGTTATTAGAAAAGTTCCAAAATCAGATAAATATATAATATAGGAGAATTAATATGCTTATTCCAAATGGATATGGTGAAGACTATGTGCCCATATTAAAAGAATTGTCGGTAATATTTAAAGGTATTTATAAGAGACCACATAAGTTTCGCAAATTTCAGCCATATAGTAATGAATATACTTGGGCGATCAATGAACTTACAAGAATACTTGGTGATGTAAAAGGGAAAGAAATGATGGAAGGCGGTGGTGGACAAGGAGGAACACTTTATTATTTTGGTAATAAAAATGCTAACGTAACTAACTTGAGTCATGGTGGCGCTGCACCGGGAAAAAATGTGAAACATATTGCGGGAGATATGGCAGTAAGAAATTTGGGAAGTAATAAATTTGATTCTGTTTTATGTCTAAGTTCAATTGAACATAATCCTTGGGCAAAGATTAAAAAGATCTTTCTTAATCTTGTAGATATGGCAAAACCTGGAGCACCTTTGGTATTTACGGTTCCTGCTGGAAAAATAAGAAAATGGTATCCCGATAATACATTTAATGGGGTTGGAATAAAGTTCCCAAGTCTTTATTTATTTAATCAAGAAGCCGTTGAGGAATTAAATTCATTAACAAATCGAGTTGAATTAATCACAAAGATGCCAAAAAATTATAATCAGTTATATAATATTATGATGAAAGAATTAAGAACAACTCCAAATGCAGTAAATCATGGATATTTATCCGGTGGTTTTACATTTATGAAAAAAAAGTAAGGAGAAATTATGGCAAAGTTTAATTTGCCGAGCGGTGTTCAATGGTTCTCAGCAAATGATTCTTTAAATAGAAAATTGCTTATTTATAAATTAACTTCTTGGCTATCTGCTTGGGGCTATAAGCAGATAGAAATTCCCACCTTAATGCCCAAATCTTTATTTCAATCTTGTGTGGAAGACACAGAAAATAGAATGTTTGAACTCCAAAATATGGTTTTAATTCCTGAGGTTACAAACTATATTCGTGCTCTTGGATTACAAAGATTGGGAACAAATAAAATATTTTATGTCGCCAAATGTTTTAGAAATGAGACATCAACTGGCAAAGAAAGACTTAAAGAATTTACACAGGTTGGTGTTGAATTATTGGGAGAAAATAGTTTAGACTGTTGTAAAGTCGTAAGGAAAGATGCCATTAAATTATTTAAAATGTTACTTAAGTCTGAAGAGTGGCAGTTAAATGATGGAATAAAACGTGGCCTGAATTTATATAATAGCAATAAGACATTTGAGATTGATTCTACAGAGAACAAAAAGCAGCTTCTTGGTGGTGGCCCATATGATAGTGGTGCAGGTTGGGCATTGGGACTAGAAAGATTAATGCTTATCGGGAGATAATAATGTATAGACTTAGTTTTGATCAATATTATTCTGAAGGAGATTTTTCTACAATATATAAAGTATCTCCACATAGAATAATCAAACTATATAATAAATTTGAGAAATACAATAAAGAGGAATTAGATTTTTTAATTAGGGACGAAATAAGAGGAAGCACTTTAAATTATGGGTTACCTGTAATTAAAGAAGTAACTGTTATATATCCTATATGTTGTAGAGAGTGTGATAAGTTTGGAGAAGCAAGGGGATTATTAAAAAGATTTATTCCATTTCTTGTTACTGAAGAAGAGTGTTTGGAGATAGTTAATAGACCTGATTTTCCAATTGATCTTCGTTGGGACTCTGATAAGTCAAGACAAATGAGGAAAGATGAAGAAGGCCGCATTTATGTCATAGATACTCAAACAGAAAAAATGATACATTTGATACGGGAAAATATAGAATAAATGTATAATGATTTTATATCAAGAAAATATAAAAATAAAATATTTCATGTAGAGAGATTAGGAATGAAAGTAAATGAAATTCCCAATCAAGAACCGAATACAAAAGTTTATAAAAGATGGGATCTTGTTGACAGATTTTCATACTTAGCAAAAAAACATTTAACTTGGAAGCAATATAAAATATTTGAATTGATGCTGGAAGGAAAAAATCAATCATCTATTAACAAATCAATTTTTGGAAATCAGGTTGTTGGCGGAAAACATAACGGAAAAAGATATGGCGGTATTATACCAAAACTAAAAAAATATTGTTCGAAAGATAAAATATTTATAAAATTATATAAAGAATCTTATGGAGGAGAAATATGAACTTTGTGAGCACAAATAAAGAAATGCCAGAAGCAGAAAGATCTCATGACAAGCATAAGCCCATTTTGGTATATACTACCTCTGGAGAATTTAGAGTAGCACATTATGTTATATACTACTTAAATGAGAAGTTTGAAATTCGTCACAATGAAGATGGTGATATTACTTCAAAAACTTATAGGTGGGAAGATTGGCATAATGCCAGTGTTATAAGGGGCATAACAAAATGGGCATATTTAAATAAGGAAATGGTATATGGTAATGAGAATAGTAGCTGTAAGTGACACACACAGAAATTTAGATTTCCCGATACCAGAAGGAGATGTATTCATTCATGCTGGAGATATAGGCAACTTTGAAACCGGCAAAGATCCATCTGCCTATTATGACTTTTTAGAAATGTTAAATGATTTACCACACAAACATAAATTAATAATTGCAGGGAATCATGATAAATATTTGGAAAATAATGAAGAAGAATTTTTAAAAAGTGCGAAGATTTGGGGGATTACATATCTTAGAGATGATTTTGAAGTTATTGACGGAATCCATTTTTATGGAAGTCCTTGGACTAAATATATAAATAGTCGTCATGCTTTTGGAGAACCATATAATAAAATTAAAAGTAAGTGGAATTTAATTCTTGACAAGACAGATATTTTAATTACTCATCAAGCACCATTTCAAATATTAAGTACAGCAATAAATGGTAGTGAGTTAGGATGTCGTGAATTGCAAAAAAGAGTTTTTGACATTAAACCAATTGCTCATATTTTTGGCCACATTCATGCCAGTAGTGGAACAAAACAAATGGGAAATACTCTTTTTTGTAATGTTTCTTATGATAAAGTATATAATAATAAATGCTTAGTGTTAGACTTGGATCCTGACACAAAAGAAATTGAAATTATCCAGACAGAAGAGGAATGGTAAAATGTATCAGATAGAATGTAGTTATCGTACTGGTGATAGTTTTAAATCTCATGATGAAACAGAAGTGTTAGAATTTACTTGGGATGATTTAGATATGGCGAAAGGTTCTTTGGCAAGAATAAAAGAACATTATTTGTGGTATGATGCAAGAAACACAAGATATGCTAAAAAAAGTCCTAAACCAAAATGACATAATTTAAAATATGAATTTTGTATAAAGTTTTTATTAGATAATGGAAAAGAAGTACAATTTTCTGCTCCTTGGTGTGGATATTTTGAAACATTATATGGCGCGAGAATTATTTCTAAAGAAGATGAGAGCATGAGTTTTAATTTGAAGGAGTGGTAAATGAAGAAATTTATTGGTGTTAAGTATGTTACTTTAAGATATGAAATGTCTATAACAGCAGAAAATAAAGAAGAGGCTCTTAGAATAATCAAAGGTTCTGATGCCGAATTAATGAATGAAGATTTAGAATATTATGATGATTCTCAATGTCATGTAAGGGAAAATAATGCGAGTTAGAAATAGTTTTGTGAGCAACTCATCAAGCTCTTCTTTCATTTGTAATACAAGATACTCTATTGATGAAATTAAAAAAGTATTAAAAGATCTTCTAAATATTCAAAATGATTTTCACAGATGTGATCTATCTTTATATCATATATTAGATATTTGGGAAGAAGATGGTAAAATAAAAATTGCAGAAGAATGTAGTAATTCTATTCCATTTTTCATAAAAGAATTTATAAAATGGGATTTAAATGGAGAAGAAAGTCGATGACTAAATACGCAACAGGAACATATGAGTGGGCTAAGTCTACAGTAAATTGTATATCTGGTTGTGGAAACGATTGCCAATATTGTTATGCAAAAGTATCTGCTATACGTTTTAAAACAAAGACAAAAGAAACTTGGAAAGAAGAAGTTGTTAATCAAAAAAATGTAGATAAAAATTATGGTAAGCGGCAAGGAACAATAATGTTTCCCTCCACACATGATATTCGTCCAGACACATTAGAGCCCTGCCTAACAGTTCTCCATAAAATGTTAAAGGCTGGGAATAATGTTTTAGTTGTTTCAAAGCCACATTTAGAATGTATAAAAAGAATGTGTAATGAATTAAAAGGATATCAAGAACAAATTCTTTTTAGATTTACTATTGGGGCAAATGATAATACGATTTTAAAATTGTGGGAGCCAAATGCTCCAAGTTATGAAGAAAGACTTTCGGCATTAAAGTATGCTTATGATGGTGGATTTCAAACTTCTGTTTCATGTGAGCCAATTTTAGTTTCCATGGATGCCACAAAGAAAATGATAGCCGACTTAGAAGATTCTGTCACTGATGCTATATGGATTGGTGTTATGAATAAATGGGAACATAGATTAAAGCAAAATGGTGCGGAAAAAGTTGCCGTTGCTCATGCTACAGATCTTATGACAACTCATTGGACATCAGATAATATCAAAAAGTTTTATGAAGAAATGAAGGATCATCCTAAATTAAAATGGAAAGAAACTATTAAAGAAATTGTTGGCTTGGAAAGAACAACGAAAAAAGGGAAAGATGTATGAAATTAGAAAATCTTAAATCTGGGGAATTATATACATATCAATACAAGGAAATATCAGAAACTGTAGAATTTTCGCGACTATCTAATGACAATACAAAAGCAATTGTACATCCTCCTGGAGAAAACAATATGCAAGATTCTTTTATTGTTGATCCACAATATTTAAAAGAAGATAAAGTAAAAAGTTTTGATGAAACAGTTTTTATGTTAGAACAATTGATAAGAAATATTGTCAGAGAAGAAATAGTTAATAATCTTCATTTTGAAGAAGAAACAAGTATTGATTATGGAGCCATATATAGAAGCATCTCACTTAATTTTGGGAAACAATCTGTAAGTAGCTTTGCATTTCATACGGATAAATGATGGTTTGAGGAGCAAAATGATTAGTTGTAGAACATGTAAAGAAAAATTTCCCAAAGACGAAACTTTTGATGGATTTTGTGAAAATCACATTCCAAAACCATTATGTGAAAGATGTGGCGAAGCATATGCCACATATGTTCCAGAAATAAATATGTGGACTCCACCAGATGTGATAGCAACATGTGATGATTGTTCAGAAGATCATGCTAGATATTTGAATTGTGTTTATCAAGATGAGTTACCTTGGGAACATAGATGATAATTAGTTTAATAGTTGTCGGAGGACTTTTTGTATTTTGTTGTGTGGCTTGGTATCAAGATTGGAAGATACAAAAAACTTTTTGGGGTAAAGATGAAAAAAGAAGAACTAGAAAAAAAGATACGGAAACAAGAGACAGTAATGTATAATATGCAAATAAGAATTGATGATCTGGAAGATAAATTAAATTCTTTACAATGGGCATTAGAAGAAATAAAAGAGTGTGATGTTCCCAGATTATCCGAAATATAAGTATGACCTAATGAGTTTAGGATCCAAGACAAGGGGTTTTTGGCCATTCAAGAAAGAGTTATATAAAATATTAACTATTGGTATTGAGAAAGAGGGGTTGGTAGAAGTTAAGATCATTAAAAAATATGATCATTGGACATCTATTGAAATAAGACCAACAAGGATATCAGCATTTTCCTGTAGTAAGGAAGGATTAATGTGGTTACAAAGAAATATTAGAAAAATATTAAAAGATTTAGGAAGATGCTCAGTTTGTGGAGAATTTAATGATTGTGATGCTGGCTTACATGGGTGAGTCAAATAAACTATTAATTTTTACATAATAATTATGGGCCATTAACTCAACTTGGGAAGAGTGCTACCGCGACATGGTAGAAGTTGTAGGTTCAAGTCCTACATGGCTCACAAAGGAGGACAAAATGTCAGAAACTATTTTAGAATTTATTGAGGGAATAGAAAAAAGTAATAACTTTGGTATCGAAGACAGTTTACAAGAAATCAAAGAAAAGTTAAAACCTACTATATTAGAAGAAGAAGAAGGGGGAATATTACCTGAAAGTGGTGAAGTAGAAAAAATTGAAAATGAGAAGAGAATAACTTTCCATGTGACATATTCTAAAGAAGGCAAATGTTGGGAAGTTTCTTTAGCAGGAAATGATGCTGCCATTTCTTTAAAAAGAACAAAGAAGATGGCCATTGATACAGCCAAAAAATTAGCAAAGTCTTTTACAAAGTCTCAAATTATGATACATAAGAAAGATGGAAGATTTCAAATAGAATATACTTATGGAGAAGACCCAGTTATAACAGGAGGATAACAATTGAAAGAATTGCAATTAAAATTACTATATTCTATTATAGTAGCAGGAAAGAGTGCTAAGTTTGCTGAAAACGTAATTGAAAAATTATTTTCTTATAGTGAAATGGAACCATTTCTTATTTTAAAAGATTGGGATCGTTATAATATATTAGAAATTAAATTAAGAGCTGCTAGAACCGGCAATTATAATAAAACAGCACAATGTATAAGAGAATTGATTACTTCAAACATTAATTTATCAACATGTACTCCGGAAGATCTTGAAAATATCCATGGTATTGGTCCAAAAACCGCGAGATTTTTTCTACTTTGGACAAGACCTGACTCAAATTACGCTGCATTAGATGTTCATATTTTAAGATGGTTAAGATCATTGGGATATAAGGCTCCTAAGCAAACACCTTCTGGAAAAAAATATAAAAAACTTGAAAATATTTTCCTAAAAGAAGCAAAAAAAAGAAATATGACTCCTGCTAAATTAGATTATATGATATGGGAAGAAGGATCTGGATATACGGGATGGAGTCCTGATAATTATAAGAAAGGATGACAATATGGCTTTTCGAATGAGAAAAAAACCTACCAAACCACGTAAATAAAAGAAGATATAACTAATGACAAGTATTAGTTTTAGCATCAAATCCATCGGCAGACATTTTACCCACACCAATCAAAAATTCTCTATCAATTTTATATCCTAGTTGTTTTTCAATATCATCTAGCCATTTTTGTGATGATTTGGATATGCTTTTTGAACTATATAATCCACAATATTTACATCCCTTGTCACTCAAATGTGAATTTGGAGTTTGTTTAAATATTCCGTGTTCTTTACAAATAATTTTAAGTTTAGTTCTGCTATTTACATACTTTGATTCAACATAATTATATTTATAATTATGAATATTATTTGCCCTTACTATAAATTCTCCGGTATCTATTTTTTTATTCTTAATATTGCTACAATCTGAACACCCCTTCCCAGACAAATGGTTTGAAGCAATTTGAGAAAATTCTCCATGATTTTTACAAATAATAATTATCTTCGATCTAAGATTTTTATACTTTGCTTTAGAATAATCATATTTATCTTTATGAATTTCAAATGCCCTTTTTATAAATATATTCGTATCTAAATTATTAGATTTGCCACAAATAGAACAGCCCCTTTTTAAATAAATATGATTCCTTGGGATTTGTAAAAAATCTCCATGTTGGGGGCAAATAATAATTACTTTAGTTTTATTATTTAGGTAGATTGTTTTAGAATAATCATATTTACCATAATGTACCTGATTTGCTTTATCAATAAATTGTTGATTTGTTAGTCTTTTCATATACATATATAAAATTATTAATAGGAGATAGTATGTCTGACGACTGGAAAAAAAATATCCACACACCAAAAGTGGGTGTTGCTGGTGTTGTTATTAGAAAAAATATATCACTTGATAAAAAAGAGATTCTTATGATTCGTAGAAAATATCCTCCAATGGGAATAGCATTTCCAGGAGGTTTTCAAGAAACGGGAGTTAATGCAGAAATAACTGAAAAATCAGAAACTATTTCTCAAACAGCTATTAGGGAAATTAAAGAGGAAACAAATATTAATGCAATTCCAATAGGCTTAATGAGGGTTAACTCATTGCCAAAAACTGATCCACGTTTTCATGTATTAGCATTATATATACTTATGAAACCTAATAACTTTTACATAAAAGCAGGAGATGATGCTAAAGAAGCTTTTTGGATGTCATTAAATGATTATTCTTTAGAACATGAGATGTCAAATACAACTGTTTCTGTATTAAATTGTTTAAGAGAAAATAATATAAGAACAATACCTTTGGGATAGGAGATATAATGTTACCTCAAAGACTAATCTTAGTTAGGCATGGAGAATCAGAGGGTAATCTTATTGTTCATAATACAAGAGATAATGATGATTCTCTTTATCAAAAATATATGCGAGATGCTCACACTGTTTCTTGGAGACTTTCTAAAACAGGAGTTGATCAAGCACAGCAAGCTGGCGAATGGCTAAAAGAAAATACTTTTATTAAATATACAAGTCCATGGAATGATCAATTAACGCCAGTAGATTTTTATGTATCTGATTATGCCAGAGCAATTGAGACAGCTTATGAACTTGGCATTGAGAATCCACATTGGCAAATTACTCCAGAAGTAAGAGAGAGAATGTATGGAGATATAGATTTTTTATATAAAAAACCGGAATTTGATAAAATATTTAATAAAAATCTTAAACAGCGTGAATCAAGCAATTTTCATTGGGTTCCTCAGAATGGTGAATCAATATCATCAGTTTGTGAAAGAGCCGCAAATTTTATTCACAGAATGCTAGATAGTAATGAAAATAAAGATGTTATTATTGTTGCTCATGGAGAATTTATCTGGGCAATGAGGATGGTATTAGGTGAAATTACACCATGTGATTATGAGCAATTACATTCTACAAAACCAATTTATAACTGTCAAGTAACGGAATTTTCTCATATAATGGGAGATATGTTTTATTCTAATGTTAGACATTATGTTCCTTCTGCACCAGATTATCATAATTGGCAATATATAGATATTGAACCAAAAACTTATACAAATAGCGGATTGGAAGAAATAATAAAAACTTACCCAAGGTTAATAAAATACTAATAAATTTGTGTTATGTTTTTGGAGGATAATATGAGTTTTTGTTATTTAGTTGTTTTTGAGTCATCAAAAATAGAAGATATTAAACCTATTAGAATAGACAATGATAGTGTAGAATTATTAGAATATACTTTTGAGAAAATGGGATATAGTTTTAAGAAGCCATTAAAGATAAAACACAATGGATTTTCGAAACTTAATGAAAAAATATATTATAAGATAGTCCCATGTCTCAATATTGATGGAAGATTTTTTGAATTGAAAGAAATTATTTGTTAGGAGAAAGAAATGTCAAAACAATGTCCGATATGTGGAAGCAATGGGGATGATTTAATATTTAATTTTTATTGTTCAAATCACAATTGTAAAAACTTTAGAGATAAAAAGAAAGATTTTGTAGAATTTGGTGGTGTCTCAATTGCTCCATTATTTGAAGATAAAAAGGAGACGAAGAAGAATTACGAGAAAATTGTGAAACTTATTGTGTTGATTATGCAAGAGGTCTTGCTTAATCAAACTTTTTTAGTTGATGAAATGATACGTCAAGAATTTGTAAATTATGATGAAATTATAAATTTTTATCCTGATCCTTTTGAAATGGACGAAGAAGAATTACGAGAAAATTGTGAAACTTATTGTGTTGATTATTTTGATGAAGATAATGATGGTCGTTATGATATGCTTGATGAACTTTCAGTATGTATTGAACCACAAGAAATTTATGAATGGTGGGCTGTAACTGGATTTATGGCTGCTAAGTTAGAAGATATAGGTGAGCCAATTTTAGTAACAGATTATGGAACTTGGTGGGGAAGAACTTGTACTGGCCAATCGATTGAACTAGACGGAACTATACAAAAGATAGCGAGCAAATTATGAAAATTAAAAAAACAACAAAAGTTACGGAAACTATTACCATAAAATTAACAAGTAAGATATTGGCTGAAATGTTAATAAAAGAACATCCAGAAGCATTTACCGATGGAGATTTTAGGTTTTACATAAATCATGTCTATGGAGAAATCATAGACATAGAAGAAGATACTCCATTGAATGTGGTTGTAACAAAAGAAATAATAGAGGCATTAGATGAAAATTAGAACAGGTTTTGTGAGTAATAGTAGTTCAACAAGTTTTACAGCAATTTGGCCAGAAGAAGTAGATAATTTAATAATTAAACAATTAAATGAATTTGAAATGATGGTTTTTGGTGAATCGAATCTAACAAAACAAGAAATGTGTGGCAAAGAATATTCTATTTACCAATCTTATTATGGTAATCTCGGTGAATGGGAAATTGAATGGTTGAAGTTTGCAATGCGAACGGATTCTGAACGTAAAGAAGAGATAGAAAATATTTTGAAAAAATCTGACCTTAGTGTTGAAGATTGGACTAGTGAATTTTGGGAAGCAAAACAAAAAATAGACGGCATCTTTTCTGGCCTAAAAGAAAATAAAATGTGTATTACTCAGACAGCAGATTTCTAATGTCTCAACAAAAAAGAACGATAAGAAGAAAGTTTCGTGATGTAGTTTTTAATAGAGACAAATATAAATGTGTTTTTTGTGGTGAGACAAAAAATCTTGATGCCTATCATATAACAAATAGAGTTTTCTTTAACAATGGCGGCTATATAAAAGAGAATGGAATTACTTTGTGTGAGGCGCATCACTTAGAAATAGAAATTGTTGGTCCAGATATACGTGATTATTTGTATAAAAAAAATTAATTCATCATTTGATTTAGCACAAAGGAAAGATAATGGATAAAATACAAGAATTAAAAAATATAAGGGCAAGCCATTTGGCTGATATTAAAGACTTTCAGGAGGGAGTTGAGAAATTTTCACTTGAAATTATAGAAGAAATGAAAAATCAATATTATTCTTCCGAAGATATTTTTAATGAATGGCTTGAGCATATGCCCAAAGAAGAAGGTCAATGGTTAGAACATATAAAAGTTGATGGTAAAGATATATGGGGTTATATAGATTGGGGCGAACCATTACGAGGCAGAACATATACAATTAATGAAGTAGTTGATTATCTTTTTGACCGAGTTACAGAAAAAGATCTTACTGAGGAAGAGGCTTGGAAATTTTGTCATATACTTATGGAAAAAAATATTGGAAGTCTTATATATGATTGGTAGGAGATAAAATGTTAATAGAAAAATATTGGGGAAACGGCATAAGAGAACATTTTCGCACAAAAACTGGTAAAAATACTATAAGGATTGTGGGAAATCCTGAAATGTTTATGGTACATTGGATTAAAGTAAGCGGGAAAATGCGGAAGAAAATTTGCCAAACATCTAAATGTTCCTTTTGCCCTGGTGATATTCCAAAAACAAGAATTCTTATGACTGTAATAGATAGAGAAGATGATAAAGTTAAATGGTTTGAGTCAGGCTTGCAAATTTTCTCACAACTGAAAAATCTATTAGTTTATAATCATATTAGTTTTGATACTGATGACGTTATTATAAATAAAGATGGAATTAGCCCTTTTGTTAAATATGATATAGTTCCTGGTCCAGAGTCAATGACAACACCAGGGGAAAGAGAAAAAGTTCAAGAGTTTCTGCTGGGAGTTGAAAAATCTATTGACAAATTATATAATGGAGATATATATAATGGAGATATATGTAATAAATGTGGGTCAAATGGTATTGTAAATGGAATGGCGTGTATTTGTAGTTCGTGCGGAAATATTATTTGGGGTTGTTAAATATACTAATATTATTCTATTTTGTTAATTATTCTATGATTTGTCATGTCCTTTTTTCTACGAAAAATATGCTTATTGTAGAATAATATGTTTCTGTCGTTCAATTGGATAGGATATTCGGCTACGAACCGAAAGATAGGGGTTCAAGTCCCTTCAGAAATATCAAGAGGAATTTATAATGCCAACCATAAATCAAAAAAATATTAATGAACATAGATTAATTAAAAATATGCTAACAACAATCAAACCTTTTTTAGATAGAGATGATAGGTTGATAATATTTTTTGATTTATATTTTAATAGTCTTATGTTGAAAAATATTATTTTAGGTTACGTATATCACATAGGAAAACAAACTATAGATTTTGATATTATACTTGATATGTCAAATAAACATATACTAGTAGAAATAAGTAGGAAAAATGCCAATTATAAACTCTCAAAAATTTAAAGTTTTCTGTATCATGTGTAAGAAAATACTTAAAACTAATGAAAAAAGGAAGATTAAGGTTTTCTTTTGTAAGAAATGTGAAAAAGAAACCTTCAATTTTATAGGTATTATCTAATGAAAACAACAATATGTGTTTTATTAATATTCTTTTCAATTATATTTTTAGATTTAGCAAATGTTAAATCTCATACTTTAAGAGAGAATCAAACTAAATATGAAATGACTAAATATCTCCCACATGGTGGCTCATATTATAGATTAAACAAATTACAATTGATTACACCAAAAAATATGACTATTAATCATATTATAATGAATGATAAATATAGTATCATTAAATTAAGGAACAAAATGAGGTTTAAATAAAGCAAAGAAAGTTAAGTACTATGTTCAATGTGGTTTCATACGACACTCAACAAATCAAATAACTAACGGTTGGTTTCCTGAAAAATTTGCAAAGTTGGGATACAAGGCCAAACTAAAAGGTCTTGAGGGGGAGTGGATTGTTCGCTATGTTGGTGGCAG
>Ga0209128_1000061_pt1 | contig 66695 bp, 52 predicted proteins | sample ETNvirnome_6_100_FD_184072 | JGI IMG/M metagenome (GOLD analysis project Ga0209128, IMG submission 184072) | Marine viral communities from the Pacific Ocean - ETNP_6_100 (SPAdes) (version 2) | ecosystem: Environmental > Aquatic > Marine > Oceanic | place: Pacific Ocean | collected 2013-06-19
TTATTAGTGATGAAGGACATCAAAGCACTAAAGCTTGACTCTTCCTTCCGGCCCATTGATGTTATCGATGCGGTCGAAGCATTGGTATTGTGTATAATTGGCAAAGCGCGCGTTGTGGAGAACTACAAGGAGGAAATACGCTCAGTAGCGGAATCTTTCAAACTCCCCGCAGTTATAGTGTTGAATCGTTATGTAAAATTCAGATTTTCTTATGTGTTGTGCAATAGGGGGAATGTCCTCTGGCGCGATCAGAACCAATGTCAATATTGTGCGAATCATTTTAGTGCCGACAGCCTGACCATAGATCACGTAACCCCCAAATCCCGCGGTGGCAATAATTGTTGGACAAATTTGGTAGCTGCATGCAAGAAATGTAACCAGAGAAAGGGAAGCAAGACTCCCACAGAATCAGGAATGTATCCAATTAGAAAACCATTTGTGCCTAAAGCTAACCTACTCAGATCTCTCAAAAAAGACCAGATAAACCCTATATGGAAAAACTATCTATGGAATTTTAGTTGACAATTGGTCCAAAATTAGATATACTTTAGAGAGTTGCCCCTTAGCTCAGTTGGTAGAGCAGATGACTGTTAATCATCTTGGCCGCGGTTCAATCCCGCGAGGGGCAGCCACTTAATTGCAACATAAAGGAGAAAGAATGCAATTTTATCCACAACATTATTATGGATTTGCCGTTAATGGCACCGTAGCCGAAAAGCTACAATTAAACGAAGCGTTTGATGAGTATGAGATGAGTTATGATGAGGAAGACTTCTTCACTGGATTCCGCGAGAGGTTTGGGGTTGAGCCATGTCAATTTGCCGATACTACGTATGAGCGCGGCGGATATGTTCAAGGCCTCGACGGGTTTGACTGGGATAAGACATATGTTTGTTTTGACCCGTCTCAAGCAGGAGACACAAAATGGGACGAGATGCTAAACGTTTTGTCTGAACTGGGTATTGATATTGAAGAAGGCCACTGGTCTCAATTGGGATAGCCGGCGCTGTTCTGCTCGCCTATAAGCAGGAGGGGGGCACCCGACCCAAACGTAGGTGCGGTTGTGGGTTAGCTTAAATCCTCAGCTCATTCTATAAGAGCTATATAGTTATAGAGAGCACGCTGGCTATGCTTAACTGGCTGTTAAAAACCAGCATATTATTGGGGTGAGGCGCCACAGGCAGGTGCACCGGACTGTTACTCCGGATGTTGTTGGTTCGAGTCCAGCCGCCCCAGCCATTTTGCGGGAGTAGCTCAGTTGGTAGAGCACCAGCTTGCCATGCTGGCTGTCGCGGGTTCGAATCCCGTCTCCCGCTCCACGTAATATGAAATATAAACCTGGTGATATTGTGCTGGTTAAATCGTTTGCCGGCCCAATAGTGCACGTAAAACTAAAAAAGCGTATTTTGAAACCTAAAGACAATTGGGGCGCCGATGGCTGGGATGCACAAATAATATATAAAAAAGATGTTGATGCTTTGCGCCGACATGGCGTGCCATATAAAAAGGGAGAGAAGCCCGTGGTGTTTGTGTTTGACGGCCACATATTAAAAAAGAAGAAGCCGACATAACACAATTGGCAGTGTTTCATTATTTACATATAGAGGTTCGAAAATGAGAAACGGCTTATCACACTCTGAAGCTGGAAAGATTGGATACGAAAAATCTAAGGACACCTGCGCAGCGCAAAAAAGAGACAGGATTGCTAAGTATGAAGAAAGTCCAAACATATGTAAAAAATGTGGACAAAGCATGAAATACAACAAAAGGACTAATAAGTTCTGCGATAATTCTTGTGCGACCGCCTATAACAATCGAGGCGTACGCCGTCACGGCAAACAGCCGTCAAATTGCTTAAATTGTGGAGTGCTGTTAAAGTTTTCAAATAGACGATACTGCAACAATGGGTGCCAAAAAGACCATGAATGGAGAAAAAAATCGCTCTTGATTGAACAAGGTAAAGTGAAAGAACTTGGCGCACCTGCCACACAAGATCGGAATCTAAAAAAATACCTCATTAAGAAGAATGGCGAGAAGTGTACGAAATGTGGCTGGGCCGAGATAAATCCGCACACTAACACAATACCAATTCAAATTGATCACATCGACGGCAATCCGCAAAATCAATCTTTATCGAATGTGCACCTGTTGTGTCCCAATTGTCATGCTTTGACGAAATACTTTGGTCGTCGCGGGAAGGGAAGACCATGGAGAAATAACAAATAATAATTTGCTATAACGCCGCGACAACCGAGGGGGTCGATTTTGTAAGTTGGTATTTCATATCTCGGGTTCAAGCCCCTCTGTCGGCACCATTTCAGTAGATGATACTAATTATATTACGCAGGGAACAGATGTCAGCTAAAAAGAATTACGTTTTAGATACTAGCGTTTATTTAACCGAAGCCAATTCAATATTTAAATTTGACGATAACGATATATTCGTCCCCCTTAAAGTATTAGAAGAGGTTGACAAGCACAAAACACGTCAAGATTCAGTCGGAGCTAACGCGCGGCAGTTTATTCGTATTTTAGATAGCTTGCGCTCCCGCGGTGCGTTAGAAGATGGGGTTCAGGTTAGCGAAAACCATGGTCAACTGAGGGTGATGTCTTACGCGTGTTTAAAAGATATAGTATTTCCTCCAGATTTAGATATCCGTATTCCAGATCACACTATCATAGCTACCGGCAAGGCGATACAATCGCTGCACCCTAAGCAGAAAACCATAATGATCTCGCGCGATATTAACATGCGGGTTATTTGTGATTCCATAGGCCTGCTCGCTGAAGATTATATTTCGGATGAAGCCATTTCCTCATCTGACGAATTATATAGCGGCTTTGTGATCCAGCCAGTAGATGAGCAGATTATTGATAGATTTTATGCCGGAGAGGAAAGTGTCTCCATTCCCAGGGACGAGGTGGATAAGGAATGGCATCCGAATCAGTATGTAATGATGGTTTCTAACTCCAATGAAAAGAAGTCCGCCCTCGCCAAGTTTAAAAATCACCACACCCCCCTTCAAAAAGTGTTGCACAAGAAGCTTCCTGACTGGAATATTGATGCACGTAATAAAGAACAGGCGTTTGCTATTGATATGCTGATGGATCCAACAATTAAGATTGTCTCCCTCATCGGCCGCGCTGGATCTGGAAAGACGCTGATGGCGATAGCAGCCGGCCTCCAACAGACGATTGGATTACGCAGCGAAAACAATCACTATGATCGCCTCATTGTATCCAGACCTGTACAACCACTGGGTAAAGATATTGGATTCCTTCCCGGAACTATGGAAGAAAAAATGCTACCATGGCTGATGCCGATCCAAGATAATCTAAAATTTTTAATGGGCGATCGAACAAACCTGCAGATGTATATGGAAAAAGGCAAAATTGAAGTAGAAGCTTTAACCTATATCCGCGGCCGCTCAATCGCGAATGCGTTTATTGTAATTGATGAAGCTCAGAATCTCACCAAACACGAAGTTAAGACGATTATCACGCGCATCGGCGAGGGCACTAAAATCGTCCTCACTGGCGATATTGAGCAGATTGATAACGTATATGTCAATGAGACGTCAAACGGCCTTGTACACGCCGTAGAGAAGTTTAAAGAGTACTCTATAGCCGGCCACATGACCTTCCGAAAGGGAGAACGCTCAGAATTGGCCACTTTAGCATCAAAAGTGCTATAAAACTATAACAAAATAATGTATTATATGAATCTAAAACTAAAAGGAGTATATTATGTCGAAAAACACAGATGCCACCGCCACCCCTGCTGAGGAGGCACTACAAAACCCCCTCCTGTCTATGCAGGTACAGCCGGATTCCGATCTGAAGAGGTTTATTGTTGAGTATGTTGGAACAAAGTTCGAAAAACCAGAAGTCACTGTGGAAATGATAGCCGAAGCGCTAGCTGAAGACTTCCCGGAGTTTTTATATGTTATTGCTGAAGAGAATTTTATTCGTGGATACGAAACAGGATTAGACGATGTCTATAGAACTATTGCAAGAGAAGCATCAGAAAAACCAACAGAGGAGTAATTTTTATACGCCTTCCGGTTTGCATGTTTATTTTAAAGAACCTCTCATAAACGAGAAGATAGATGTAGAAAAGGTCATCAGCAAGGTGGAGTCGATAATCCCCGATCATTTGAGAGCGGAGGTTGAAATGGTTATTTTTGGCCATTTCGATGAATTCGACGAACGCTCAATTAATGCATTTTATGATAGTGGAACTTTATATATTTCTAACTTGCATGATGATGAGGCGGATTTATATGATGACATTGTTCATGAAATTGCACATTCTTTAGAGAGCGCCTATGGATATGAAATTTATGGTGACCAGAAAATAAAAGATGAATTCTTACGGAAACGTAAGTATATGCACAATATTCTATGGTCTTCTGGGTATAAGGCTCCGATATCCTTCTTTGTAGACGTTGAATTAAACAAAGAATTTGATATGTTTCTGTATCAAAAAATTGGCTATGATAGATTATCATCATTGCTGGTAGGCGTCTTTATTAGTCCTTATGCCGCCACATCGCTTAGGGAATATTTTGCAACAGGGTTTTCTGATTTTTATTTACACCCAAATCACAAAGCACTTCAACAGGTTTCCCCCGCGTTATATAAGAAGCTATTTTCGCTTCATGACGAAGAAAAAACTTGACATACGATGCCCGCGCGGTTATAATATAGATATATATTTGGAGAATACGTGCCACACATCTCATACTCAGAGCTAAAAGATTGGTCCTTTTGCGCATTTTATCACAAGCTAACACGTGTTGACAAGATCGAAGGTTTCGCCGGTAACATATATACGGCTTTTGGTTCTGCCATACACTCTGTTTGCGAGAAAAAACTACTTAATGAGGGGGGCGATCATGAGCAGCACTTCATTGATACTTTTGCTGATTGCATATCTGATTTACCTACCGACGTCGAGGTGGATAGCGGATTTGTTGATCAAATGGTGGGACAGGGAAAAAGAATAATTCCCGAAATTGAAGATGGTTTGAAAGAATATTTTGATGAATTCGAGGTGTTAGCGGTAGAGATGCCCCTGATGGAGTCTATCGAAGATGAAGAGCACAAGTTCAAAGGATTCATCGACGCCGTCGTTGCCACTCCCGACGGAAAGGTACATATTTTTGACTGGAAGACCTGCTCGTGGGGTTGGGACTCTCGCAAAAAGAATGACAGAATGGTGACATATCAGTTAACATTGTACAAACACTACTTTTGTCAGAAAATGGACATCGATCCAAAAGACGTAGAAACCCATTTCGCACTGCTTAAGAGAACAGCCAAGAAAAATCACGTGGAATTCTTTAGAGTGACAAGCGGCCAAAGAAAAACGGAAAATGCGCTTAAACTTTTGAGCACCGCGCTGTACAATATAAAAAATCAGCGCCACATTAAAAATCGACTGTCGTGTACTGGTGGCTATGGTTGTAAATTTTATAAGACAGAGCACTGTCCTTGAGGAATAAATGAAAAAGAAAAAAATATTAGTATTATCTGATCACCCACTCTCTCCGTCGGGTGTCGGATTGCAAACTCGTTATATGATCGAGGCATTACTTAAGACGGGAAGATATGAATTTGTTTGTTTGGGTGGCGCCATAAAGCATGAAAATTACCAACCACAAACAGTAGAGCCGTGGGGAGATAATTGGAGAATTTTCCCAATCGATGGCTATGGAAATCATGAAATCATTCGTTCCATCCTTCAAAAAGAAAAGCCTGACGTTTTATGGTTTATGACCGATCCTAGATTTTATGAATGGCTTTGGGAGATCGAAAACGAAGTTAGAGCCAGTGTGCCAATGATCTATTATCATGTTTGGGATAACTTCCCAGCACCACATTTTAATGGTAGATATTATCGCTCAACAGACGAAGTGGTATGTATTTCCAAGGTAACTCATGAAATTCTTAAAGAGGTATCACCGGAGGTGACCTCCCATTATTTACCTCACGCTGTGCCGCCACACATATTTAAGAAATATAATTCTGCAGAGGAAAGGGAGCCAAGCACAAACATAAGGAAACAGGTTATAGAGTCTAGCATAAACTACAAGAACCCCAAAAAGAAGATCTTCTTTTGGAATTCTCGAAATGCTCGACGTAAGCAGAGCGGTACTTTAGTGTGGTGGTTTAAAGAATTTCTGGATGAAGTCGGTCACGATAAGGCGACACTTTTGATGCACACAGATGCCCGGGATCCTCATGGTCAGGATTTGCCACATATTATTGAACACTTAGGGGCCACTGACGGCCAAATTCTCTTGTCGACTAACAAAGTTGATGTGAATGGTATGGCTGCAATGTACAATGCGGCCGACTATACCATTGGGATTAGTGATGCCGAGGGCTTCGGCCTTTCTGCGCTGGAGTCGCTTTCGTGCGGCACACCAATCATTGTAAATATGACAGGCGGATTGCAAGAACAAGTAACCGATGGCAAAAATTGGTTCGGCTGGGGCATTCAGCCCTGCTCGAAGGCTGTTATTGGATCACTACAGGTACCCTATATTTATGAAGATAGAATTTCTCAAGAAGATTTTACGAAGACACTGAAGAAGGCACTAAACCTTACAGACTCGAAGTATAAGAAAATGTCAGAAGCCTGCATACAACACGTAGGGGATAATTATAGCTTTGATGGCTACGAAAAAGGATGGATTAAACTCATGGATGATATTGTGGAACGCCATGGTTCTTGGGAAACAAGGCGCGGCTATGAGCGCTGGCAATTGCTGGAGGCCGTGTAATGAAAAAGAAGATTCTGCTTAAGGCCCCAGTACTCACACGTTCCGGCTATGGGGAACAAAGTCGTTTCGCTCTAAGGGCCCTGCGCAGCCGCTCTGATCTATTTGATATTTACATCCAGCCGCTCCAATGGGGAAACACAAGCTGGGTCAACGATGAGACCCCCGAACGCCAGTGGATTGACGAGACAATAGAGAAGACACTTCACCATATTCAACAAAATGGTCAATTTGATATCTCAATGCAAGTTACTATACCTAACGAATGGGTGTCGATAGCACCAGTTAATATTGGATATACTGCTGGCATAGAGACAACTCGGGTTGCACCAGTCTGGCTTGAGAAGGGAAATGCAATGGATAAAATCATTGTGGTCTCCAACCACTCCCGGGATATCTATAAGAGCACAGCTTACGAAGCGGTAAACAAACAGGACGGCACCAGGTTTGAATACAGGCTACAAACCGACATCACCGCAGTTAATTACCCGGTTAAGCTATACGATGATCTGCCGGAACTTAATCTTGAATTACCATATGATTTTAATTTTATTTGTATGGCACAGATGGGGCCCCGTAAGAATGTTTTTAACACTGTGAACTGGTTTGTGACCGAATTTCATGACGAAGAGGTGGGCCTGGTGGTGAAAACCAACATGGCTAAAAATTGTCTAATGGATCGGGAACTGGTACATCATAAAATAGCATCATCACTAAATGAGCGCTTTCCGAACCGAAAATGCAAAGTATTCGTACTACACGGAGACATGTCTGATGAGGAAGTTCACGCAATCTACCAACATCCGAAGATTAAGGCGGCAGTCTTGTTAACTCACGGCGAGGGGTTCGGTCTTCCTTTATTCGAAGCGGCCTATAGTGGCGTGCCTGTCGTCGCGACTGGGTGGTCCGGACAACTAGATTTTTTATATGATGAAAATTTGAACGCGAATTTTTATAATGTGTCGTTTGATATGCAGCACGTGCCCCCGGGGGTGGTGTGGGAGAACGTCATTATAAAGGAATCTATGTGGGCTTATCCAAGAGAGGCCTCCGCAAAAGAAAATATGAGATTGTGTTATAACGATATTGTGAACAACGAGAAAGATAGTATAGCAGCAAATGCTCTCCAAGCAGCGACCAACCTAAAAGAGCGTTTTGAAGAACAGAAAATGTATAAGGAATTTGTTGATGCTATGGGTATCGATGAAGAAGAATTTAATGTTGAAAATTGGCTTGAATCCTTGGATATCCAAGAGATAGAGTAGTGCGTGAAAATCATTTTTATCGCTGATTTCTTTGCCGATCAGGTTTTGGGTGGCGGCGAGCTAAACAATGAGGAATTAATAAAAATTCTTGATGCATCACCGCACCAAGTCACAAAAATAAACAGCCACCTAGTCACGCCCTTTCTTATAGAAGCCCACAAGGATGCAAAATTTATAGTTGCAAATTTTATGAATTTGCAACAACATTGTCTTGACTCATTGCTGGAAAAAGATTATACTATATATGAACACGATCACAAGTATTTGACGACAAGAGATCCAGCTCATTTTGAGAACTTTATTGCCCCACCGGAGGCAATCATCAACAAAGAATTCTATAGAAACGCAATTGCCGTTTTTTGCCAGTCTCAGTTTCATTTGGATATTATAAAGAAGAACCTAGACATAGACAACTTGATTAATTTGAGCGGTAATCTCTGGTCAACTGGTTCTATAGAGTTAATAGAAAGGTGCGAGGCGACCCCAAAGGGGAATAGTTGCGCCATCATGGACTCTCCAATTGCCCACAAGAACACAAGAGAGGCGGTAATGTATTGTGAGCATAAAAAAATGCCCTATAATTTGATTGCTAGTGCAAATTACAAGGATTTTTTATTCCAAATGAGTCGCAATAACACATTTGTATTTTTCCCAAAGACGCCTGAAACCCTTTCGAGAGTGATCGTGGAGGCTCGTATGATGGGCATGCGTATTCTAACCAATAAGAATGTTGGTGCCTCACAAGAAGCGTGGTACGAAGAAAAGGGCAAACAATTAATAAAGGAAGTGATCAATATGAGAAAGAGAATTCCAAAGACAGTTCTGGAGATGATAGAATGAAAGTGTATATTAAAAAGCCGGTAATCCAAGGCGCTTGGAAGTGGATCCAGAAAGGATACTATTTGGCGTGGGAAGATTTAGGATATGATGTTGAGTATTACGACACCATAGAAGAGGTAAAAGGGTCAGGATATCAACTGATGGTTCGCGAGTGGGACATTAAAAACCCCGCGGCCCTGGAGGTTATAGAAAAAGCTCACCGAACGTACTTGTTTGCCCAGCCGAGTTCGTTTCCCGACCCCTGGGGACGTCATCCTAACTTTATTTCTTCTACCGATGACGAGACAAAGGCGCGCCTAAACAAGATGGACAATGTTTATTTGTGGACGTTTGGGGACAATACCTCCTTTCATACGAAGTGGAAGCACGTGCATACGGTCCCGTTGGCATTTGACTCTATATCCTACCAGCCCACACCAAATAGAGATTGTGCAAAATTTGACGTTAGTTTTGTTGGCGGCTGGGCAAATAATGGATTTAATGAGAAAAGAAAAATAATGCTTGACGTATTCGGAGCCTTTAAAGACAGCGGTCTAAATTGCGGGTTTTTTATTAACAAGAACCTATCCCACGAACAAGAGTGTTCTGTTTTATATAATAGTAAGGCGACTCTCAATGTGCATGACGCCTACCAGCGCATTTTGGGAAGCGATACAAATGAAAGAACATTTAAATCGTTGGGCCTGAACGGAGTGATGATCTCCGATGAAATCGGGCAACTGAGCAGGATGTTCCCAGAGGTGAAATTGGCTAATAATCCAGAAGAAATTGTCAGCCTAACAAAAGAAGTCTTATCGCGCCCAGAAGACGAATTAGACTCTTTGAGAATGGAAAACCGACATCTTATTTTAAAGGATCACTGCTACACTCATCGAACTAAGGCATTGTTAGACCTATGATCATTTACATCGACATAGACGAGACCATTTGTAGATCTCCGGAAGATGGAAACTATTCGATGGCAATTCCGATAAAAGAAAACATACAGAAGGCGAACAAGATGTATGAAGAGGGTAACACCATTGTCTATTGGACCGCCAGAGGCACTGTCAGCGGTATCGACTGGAAGAAGGTTACTCTTGCACAATTTGAGGATTGGGGAGTCAAATATCACGATCTCAAGCTCGGAAAGCCTTACTACGATTTGTTTATTGATGATAAAAATATGAACACTGAGGATTGGATATGAAGATCACTATCGTGGTGCCATGTTTTAATTCCATGGAATATCTCGAGCAGTGTATGGCCTCTGTGTTGGCTCAAGATTATGGCGATATCGAAATTTGGGCATGTGATAATGAGAGTACCGATGGGACGTATGAATATTTGATAGAATTGGAACAAAAACACGATAAGCTGAAGACGTTTCGACTCCCTAACATATATAAGAACGGGTACCCCGAGGCGATGGCCCATGCGTTTGAAAATGCCGATGAGGGTTATATAACCTTTGTTGCATCGGACGATTTCCTCGCGTGTGATTATATATCAAAATGCATGAAAATAATCTCTCACAATCCTGAGAAAATTAAGTGCCTACAGAGCGGAATAACAGGAATTAAAAACGGTGCCCGAGCCCACGATCAGATTCATTTTTATAAAAACATTAATGACTTCAAACGCCAGTGTATGGTTCGCAGCCCAGTGAACACTCCGACTGTAATATATCACACAAGCATCCTCCCCTATATGACAAGAGAGGCCTTAGAAAGCCATGGCTTGGCCGATGATGGCCCGGGCGACTTCGACATGTATTGTAGCTTGGCTGATAACGATATATTTATTTATCCTGTTAATGCTTGTTTGGGTTATTTTTATCGATGGCACGATGATCAGGCAACATGGAAAGTACTCCGGGATCCCAAAATCAGTGGTTATCATAAAATAATTGAAGAATATTGGAGAAAAAAGTGGACTTTGTAAAAACATTGTGTTATATTATATGATATCATCACAAAGAGGGACCGATGAAACCATTATTTATTTTTGAAATGGCCAACAACCATATGGGCGATTTAGAACACGGACTTAAAGTTATTCGTGATTTTGCCGCCGTCAAAGAACAATACAAGGAATTTGATTTCGCATTCAAATTCCAGTTCCGTAATATCGACACCTTTATCCATCCGGATTACAAAGACCGAATGGATCTTAAGTACGTTAAGAGATTTACCGAGACTCGTTTAACGAGTGAGCAGTTTGCAACAATGAAATCTGAAGCAGAGAAGCTTGGATTTGTTTCTGTTTGTACTGGTTTTGATGAAGATTCCATCGGCCTTATTGAAGAGATGGATTTCCAAATTATCAAAATTGCGAGTTGCTCCTTTACTGACTGGCCGCTTTTGAACAGAATCGCAGAGACAAATCTGCCGATTATTGCCTCAACGGCAGGCTCAACATTAGAAGAGATAGACAATGTCGTCGCTTTCTTCACCAATAGGGACAAAGATCTTACGATCATGCACTGTGTTGGAGAATATCCCACCGAAACAACCAATTTGCAACTTAACCAAATTGCTCTTTTGAAAGCACGCCACCCAAAGGTGAAAATCGGCTACTCTACCCACGAAGACCCCGCGGACCCCAACATTGTGCCCTTGGCGGTTGCTATGGGCGCTGTTGTTTTTGAGAAGCACGTGGCGGTCGAAACAGACGAATATGCGAAAAATGCTTATTCAGCCACCCCGGCACAGTCTGCTGCATGGTTATCGGCTGCCAAAACCGCTTTTCACATTTGTGGTGAATCTACTACACGGCCGCCGGCATCAGAAAAGGAATTATCTGATCTCAGACGATTCAAGCGAGGTGTCTTTATGAAGAGGGATGTAAAGAAGGGCGATATAATCCACAGAAAGGATGTATTTTATGCGTTCCCATGCCAAGAAGGACAAGTCCTGGCCAACGACATGTCGAAGTACACCAAATACACAGCAGATAGAGATTTTGTAGTAAACGAGCCAGTTCAAATGGCCTCCGTTAGCATAGAGAATCTGAGAGAACAAATATACGGCATTGTTCAAAATGTAAAATCATTTTTAAACACTGCCGACGTGGTGTTCCCCCGCGACGCCAATCTAGAATTGTCTCACCATTACGGGATAGATAATTTCTATGAAACAGGCATTACGATGATAACAGTGGTTAATCGCGAGTATTGCAAGAAGCTAATAATTGCCCTTCCCGGGCAAACACACCCGGAACAATATCACAAGAAAAAGGAAGAAACCTTTGTCATTCTTCACGGTGATGTTACGCTGCACCTAAATGATGAGCCCCGAAGTCTCAAAAAGGGCGATGTGGTGACGATAGAGCCGGAAGTAAAACACAGGTTTGAAACACATAGCGGGTGTGTTATAGAAGAGGTTTCGTCTACACATTATGTGGATGACTCTTATTACATCGACCCAGTGATCACGCAGAACCAAAATAGAAAAACATTTATACCACACTGGATAACATAAGGAAAATAATGGCACAACCAGACACATCAAAAAAAGTAGTAGATCAAACTGGGTATATCGACGAAGTTGATGCCCCGTTTACGAGCAATTATCAAGAGTTATATCGAGAGATGCTCGTAAAAAATCGTCTTCTTTACGAGAAGATAGACCAGATAGAGCAGCTGATTGGCGAAATTAACGACATAGTCGCCGGCGAAGAGAACGATATAAAAACTTTAGTCGATGAAATCCAAGAATTAATAGATGCAGATAAGGATGGCACAGTATGAGCGAAGAAGTAGTAAAAGATAGCGGTCTTAGAATGCTGTTGGAAAAAACAGGCGATGGAGAGACTCCAAATTTGGGGGACAAGGTTTCCGTTCATTACGAAATTTGGCTTGGAGAAGGTACAACCTCTTCAAACTATGATTATGATAATGAAGAATATGTAAATGTTATGTACGACAGCACGTATGAAGAGAAACCCTTCAGCGGCCCAATTGATATAGTCCTTGGACAACTCACCCCGAAAGATGATACATATTCGAAGGGAGATTCTTTGCTCGGTTTTGACGAAGCACTCTTAGAAATGAAAGTTGGAGAAAAGCGAAAGCTATTCATACCGGCCGAATTGGCATATGGAGAACTCGGATCTTCGAGCTTTCACAACCCATTTGGATATAGGATCCCGCCAGACCAATCAATAGCGTGCGCAGTTGAGTTGGTCGCGATAAAAGAATCAGCTAGCGCAAGAGAACAAAAGACTTTTAAAGGACCAGCTTACGAAGCTGTTTAATGGTGCAAGCAGATGATAAAAGTATCAGACTATGTCGCAAAGTTTATTCAGCGACAAGGGGTTCACGACGTGTTTCTTCTCCCTGGTGGTGGGTGCATACATCTTGTAGACTCCATAGGCAAGAGTAGCCTTAACTTCGTTTGCAACCTACATGAACAGGCCTGCAGTATTGCTGCCGATGCATACGGCCAATACACAAACAACATAGGTGTTTGCCTTGTCACCACGGGCCCGGGCGGGACTAACGCCGTTACTGGTCTTGCTGCAGCGTGGCTAGACTCAACGCCAATGTTAACGCTATCTGGCCAGGTACAGAAAAAGGATATGATCAATGATCGAGGCACCAGACAGATTGGGTTCCAAGAAATCGACATGGTTAGTGTCGTAAAGCCGATAACAAAATATGCAGTTACAGTTTTGGAACCGACAGAGATAAGATATCATTTAGAAAAGGCCGTGTATTTAGCAAAAAGTGCCCGGCCCGGGCCGGCCTGGGTTGACATTCCGCTTGATGTGCAAGCATCACTAATAGACGAAAGTGAAATAGAAGGGTATACACCAGAAGACGAAGCTGCAAACAATATACAAGAAATTGTTTCAAATATAATAGACGACCTAAACAGATCAGAGCGCCCTGTAGTATTGGCTGGAAACGGCATTCGCCTATCTGGCTCTATAGAAGAGTTTAAAGAGCTTGCCAACTTATTAGGTGTTCCTGTTTTGTTAACGTGGAAGGCTATTGACTTTTTGGAAGAAACTCATCCGCTTTTTGTCGGTCGACCCGGCGGAGTCGGCCAGAGAGGCGCAAACTTCTCCCAGCAAAATTCAGATTTTTTAATTAGCATTGGCGCAAGGTTGGACCACGGACAAACAGCATACCAGCATAAATATTTCGCCCGAGGGGCTACTAAGGTTATCGTAGATGTAGATCCCACCGAGATAAACAAGCTAGAAATGGAAATTGAGCACCCGGTTGTAGCAGATGCACGTCAGTTTATAAAAGAGCTTTTAAGACAAAAGGAAAAGATCAATGTAAACTGTGAGGAATGGCTAATCCAATGTAAGGAGTGGCAAAAGAAATATCCAGTGATCCTGCCAGAATATTGGCAGGAGAAAACACATGTAAATAACTATGTTTTCATCGATGCCTTATCTGACGTTGTTCCCGAGGGCGCTCTTCTTGTGCCCGGTAGTTCGGGAGGCTGCAGCGAGGTAACAATGCAAGCCTTTAGGATCAAGAAGGGACAGCGCATGTTTAACAGCGAGGGTTTGGGCCCAATGGGCTTCGGAATTGCTGCTAGCCTTGGTGGTTGTATTGCTAGTGGCGGACAAGAAACCATATGTATCGATGGTGACGGCGGATTCATAATGAATATTCAGGAGCTAGAAACCGTTCGCAGACTGAATCTACCAATCAAGTTTTTTGTATTAAACAATAATGGCTACGTCTCAATTCGTATTACACAAAATAAACACTTTGGTGGCAACCTTGTCGCCAGTGACGATGAGAGTGGCCTTACACTACCTCCGATTGAAAGACAAGCTTACACTTATGGCATCCCCTATGCGCGCATAGAAAGCCCCGCATCTATTCACGACAAGCTAAGAGGGGTCCTTGCCATTGATGGTCCGGTGATATGTGAGATAATGCTGCCTCCAACACATGTAACTGCGCCCAAAGCCTCTGTCTACAAGAAGGAAGATGGCAGTTTCGCCGCACGCCCTATGGAAGACCTGGCTCCGTTTTTAGATCGACAAGAATTCAGAGACAATATGATTATTGGATTAGTCGATGACTAAGAGGATTCTTATTACGGGGGGCTCTGGATTTATTGGGAGAAGCCTATATGAACATTTTTCTAATTTATTTTTCTCACCATTAGAAAAGAATATAATATCGGCCGGCCGCCAAGAATTAGACTTACTTAATTCAGAAATGGTGTATGACTATTTAAAACAAAATAAATTTGATGTTGTTATACATTCAGCCGGCCACGACGCAGCCCCAAGATTTTCCAAGAAAAATCCGAAATTAGTTTTAGAAAATAACTTAGAAATGTTTTTTAATATCGCCAAAGCCAGCAAGCATTTTGGTAAGATGATTTATTTTGGTTCAGGCGCCGAAGCTGGCAGAGAAAATTGGATTCCTAAAATGACCGAAGAATATATAGAAAACAAAATTCCGAATGATCAATATGGGCTTTCAAAACACCTCATGAATGTGTATACTAGTGAAAGTGAAAACATATATAACTTAAGGCTCTTTGGTGTATTCGGGAAGTTTGACGATTGGAGGTATAGATTTATTTCAAATATATGCTGTAAGGCAGCTTTAGATTTGCCATTAACCATAAATAAAAATGCAAGGTTTGATTACTTGGATGTAGCAGATCTGGCAACAGCCACAGAAATGCTTATTAATAGTGACCCAGAGGAAAAGTCTTTCAATGTCTGCAGCGGCAACGTATACGATTATCAAACATTAGCGGAAAAGGTTAGAGAAATTTCTGGAAAAAAAGTAGAAATTATATTCAAAGAAGCTGGCATTAAGCCAGAATATAGTGGCACAAATCTCAAACTTTTAAAACAATTTAAAGATTTAACGATCACGCCCCTTGACAAATCAATCGAAAGCTTATATAACTGGTATGCAATAAGGCCCCAAATTATAGATCCCACCCAGTTTCAATATTAATATATAAATAATCAAGAAAAGTTTATTCTAATACCTAAAATTAGATATAATCATAACATAAGGAGACACTTAAAGAAATGTCAGATAAAAATTATATGAAAGAGGTTGCTGTGGAGTCGCACCTGACCAAGGAAGAAGTTGAGATTATGATGGAAAAGGCGCCCGAAGTCACTACCATCTGGGAGACTTTGCGGAACCGCAAGAGCGCACAACCGCTTAATTACTTGTTGGTGATGCCTCGTTTAGTACAAAAAATTGGCGACGGTTATTCGTTCCCGCTAGGGATTTCATATGTGTCAGCTAGTATGAAGAAAGCCGGCTTTAACGTTTTCACTCTTAATCTAAATCACCACGAAGGGAAGGTGCCCGATATTATTCGCAAGGCCATTGAGGAACACGACATTCAGGTGGTCGCAACAGGAGGGTTATCCTTTCAATATCCTTCGATTAAAGAAATTGTAGAGACTGCCAAGCACGCAGATAGTAGCATTATTACGATTGTTGGAGGGGGCATCGTAACGAGTGACCCAGTGCCTGCCCTGGATGCTATGGAATATGTAGATTATGGAATCAATAAAGAAGCTGAAGTAACAATTTGTGAATTATGCGATTATCTGGAGAACGGGAAGGCCGCAGTTCAGCCCAATCCTGCCGATATTCAGGGCATCATTTATAAAGATACCAATCCTTTACGCATGTTTGGCGACGGAGGATATTTGGTAACTCCCAATCGAAAGGAATTACGGGATTTGGATAGCCTCCCATGGCCGGACTATGCCGGGTTTGACTTAGACCAATATATAGAGGAGTCTCCCAGCGTGAGTGGCATTAATAGAAAAAATACGGTCTTCATGATCTCTAGTCGGTCGTGTCCTTATGACTGTACGTTTTGTTTTCACACAACTGGAAAGGTATACCGCCAGCGCTCATTGGACGATTTCTTTAGCGAACTCGACCATATGATTGAAGAATATAAGATTGATTATATTTGCATTGCGGATGAGCTATTTTCTGTAAATTGGAGGCGAGTAATCGAATTTTGTGAAAGAATAAAGCCGTACAATGTCAAATGGTGGGCCCAGTTCAGATGCGACCACATTGCAAAGCATCCGGAACTATTAGAACTTTTAAAAGATGCTGGGTGTGAAACTATGTCGTTTGGCTTGGAGAGTGCGGATAATGAGGTCTTGAAGAGTATGGAGAAGAAGACCTCAGTCGAGATTTATGATAAGGCATTGAAACTCGTTTATGATTCTGGCATCTCTTTAGAAGGAGCTTTCATTTTTGGAGATCCCGCCGAAACAGTCGAAAGCGCTCAACGAACATTGAAGTGGTGGCGCGAGAACATTCAATATAAAGTTAATTTAAATCTTATTACTGTTTATCCAGGCACACCCCTTTATTTTGACGCCTTTGATAAGGGCATTATTAAAGATAAAGTTCAATTTTTACGCGATGGGTGTCCTCAAATCAAAATGTGCGATATGACTGATGAAGAATATGGCACCTTGATTAGGGAAATCTTAGAGGCCCCGATGACACTGCCCCAAGGGCTCGCAACTGTTGAGGTTAAGTATGTCGACTACAAGAGAGGGCGCATGGGGGTTGCCGGAACGTGCACCCAATGCCGAACTAGAAACCAGTGGGATAATTTGAAACTGCTTTCATCGAGCTTTATGGGTTGCGAAAAATGTGGCCAGCGCTATAATGTGGTACAGCCACCAGAATTAATAGAAAATATTGATAGAAATTTAACTAAATTGCTGAATAAATATGGAAAAATAGGAATTTGGGGAATAAATTATCATGTAACAAATCTTATTAGAAAATCAAAAGTTCTTCTTAATAATGACGATAATATATTCTTCATCGACAGTTCAAAATCTAAGCAATTGATGGATTTGTTTGGAAAACCGGTTCATTCTCCGGATATTATTGACGCAGAACAGTTGAAAGCTGTTGTAATTCCAATTCCCGTTTACTATAATGAAATAGAAATGCGCGCATTCTCGTTCTACGACAGTGTTGAGCAGACTATCGATGTTATGAAACTGACGGATCCAGAGTATATATTGCCGTTCCTCTCAAACAGGCCAGCCTGGGCACTCGTGTTAGATCATACAGCCACAGAACTTAGAGATCGAACGAATCAAAGCACCTTGATAGAATTTTAAAAGGTGATGGATGACCATTTATAGTTGTAGAGTGTGTGAAGGCTCCTTCTTTGAAGAGCCTTTGCTGAAATATGAAAACATGCCTGCTGCAGCACAAAAGATGCCCGATTCACACTCGATTCATTTAGATAAGGGTGTTGACTTGGAAGTTTGCCAATGCTCAGTTTGTGGATTGGTACAGTTAAGCAACGAGCCGGTACCTTATTATAAGGAAGTCATCCGCGCATCAGCATTCTCGACAGCAATGAAGGAATTTCGTATAAAGCAATTTGAAGAATTTATTGCACAATACGCGCTTAATGGCAAAAAAATAATTGAAATTGGTACTGGTAGAGGTGAATATTTAATGCTAATGAACGAATTTGATATACATGCTTCTGGAATAGAATATGCCCCGGAAGCGGTAGAGGAATGCTTGCGGCAAAAACTAGACGTACACGAAATGTATATTGACAACCCGGCGGATAAAATTGAAGGCGCCCCATTCGATGCGTTCTTTATCTTGAACTTTTTTGAACATTTGCCGGACCCTAACTCTACCTTACAGTCGCTCTATCAAAATTTGGACGATGATGGTATAGGGTTAATTGAGGTACCAAATTTTGATATGATTTTAAAAAGTAATTTATTTTCTGAATTTATTAGCGATCATTTGTTTTATTTTACAAAAGAGACCCTTTCATCAACCCTGGAAAGAAATGGCTTTGAGGTTATCGAGTGCAAAGAGATATGGCACAATTATATAATCTCTGCGGTTGTCAAAAAGCGAACAAAAACAGACATTTCTCACTTTAGGAAGCATCAAGAAACAATCACAAAAGAAATAAAAGAATATGTTTCTCGTTACGGAACTCAAAACGTAGCCATATATGGTGCCGGCCATCAAGCGCTAGCAATTATCGCTTTAACAGGCATAAAGAATGATGTAAAATATATTGTAGACGACGCGACTTTCAAACAGGGGAAATATACCCCCGCAACACACATCCCGATAGTATCACCAAAAAAATTAAATTCAGAGCCAGTTAAGGCGATAATTATTATGGCCGCTAGCTATTCTGACGAGGTTGCTAGCAAAGTTCAAAAATTAGTAAATAAAGATATGGGGATATCCATTTTGAGAGATCACGGAATCGAAGAATTACAAGGAGAGTAAATGTCAAAAAAAGAATTTGTGTCTAACGTCACAGGAGAGGTATGGCACAAAGAAAACATTAAAAATTGGAAAAAATGGTACGATAAAGTGGGCGTCCTGACAGAGGATGTTCACAGTAAAGGAAAAAACGGTACAACTGTAACGTTATCCAAAGGTAGCAGGGTGCTAATTAATGATATTAGGGGTAGGATTAAACCACAATACAGAGTCACAGACGCTAGTGACAAAATTTGGTTTATCCCTATTGAGAACATAGAAGTCGAAAATATGGAGGGTAGCAGATAATGGCTAATTCACATTCTAAAATATTCCAAACGCCATTGGAGGGTAATAAGTTTGATCCTGCGCCCGAAGACATGATCATGCAAACGACGACCATAAAGGACGAAAAGGATAGACAAAATTGGCTTAAGAATTACAAGCCAGCAGTTTATGAAAAGATGAAAGCTTATCCAGAAAAGATAGCAAATGGAGAAAGTATTGCCATTATTCAGTTTCAATATGATTATCTATGCAATATGGATTGCGAGCACTGCTGCATTGATAAGTTTTATGTGCCCCGCGCCTGGGAACAAGCCAGCGGCCGCCAAAAGTTTACTATGGACGACGTCAGAAGGTTGTCAAAAGAAGCAGATGAAATGGGTCTTGCCAACTTTGTTATAACTGGTGGTGAACCACTTCTGCTAAGGGAGTATGATGAACTTGTAGAGGCCATTGATCCTTCTAAGTTTTATTTGGTTACTGATTCAAACGGCTGGTTTTTAGATTACAAACGAGCAGCTCACCTTAAAAAGATTGGAGTTGACAAGGTGCAGCTAAGCCTGGATGGCATTACCGCAGAAGCTCATGACACATTCAGGCGCAAACCGGGCGCTTTTGACAGAGCAATGCGCGCCATCGAGGCATGTAAGGAAGCGGGTCTCCACCTTATTCTATCTACAGTTATCTGGAAAGATAGAATTTATACAGATGAGTGGGTTAAGTTCTTGGACTTTGCTAAGGAGAAAGAAGTTGGTACATATGTTGTATATGCGAAACCCGTGGGCGCCTACGAAGGCGAAACAGGCGCAATGATGACCGAGAAAGAGGGCGCTATTCTTCAGAAATTCGAGGAGGAGTACGATATCTTTACGCACATGACACCTTCTTATGGTAGAGATATTGGATGTATTGCTGTTAAGAGAATGGTGCCCATCTCTCGATATGGCGATGTTATGCCGTGTCCCTATCAACATGTATCTCTTGGAAATTTCTTCGAGGAGCCGCTCGCTGATATTATTAACCGCGGCCTGAATATCAAATGGTTTGATCCTAAAAAGAACATGCCATGTATTTGCGGAGTCGATAAAGGATTCATTGAAAATGTTATTTCAAAGACTTACGGAGACTCAGAGGTTCCAGTGCCGTATGATAAGGTTTTCACCGAAGATGATTTCTTGGACAAAGCAAACATGGGCGACGTCAAAGAAGGGACCGGAACAGGCCGAGAAGTGGATACATGGAAAAATGCACCCACCATTACTCTAAAAGGCAAAAACCTTAAAGACTTCAATTTTGTCGATGACACTGGGGCATAAAGGAGCCACACTATGATTAGCATTACACCCGAAGCAGCTGACAAATTGCGCAGCGCCCTTGAGCCCGGCGATATTGTTCGGGTAGGTGTCGTTGCGGGAGGATGTTCTGGTAACAGATATTCGTTGGCAATTGAAGAAGCCCATCGGGAAGATGACGTTATAGTAGAATTTGACGATGTTAAGATTTGCATGGATCCCGATAGCTCTGAAATGCTATCACACACTGTAATTCATTATGTTGATGATACTTGGAATGCAGGATTTAAGTTTGACAATGTAAAAGCAGCCAGCACCTGTGGCTGCGGCGCGTCGTTCTCAGAGGCACAGAGTTGCTCTTCCAACACGGAAGCGGCAACGGAGGTATAGCAGTTGGCATATTCGGAAAAAGTGATTGATCACATGGAGAATCCTCGCAATGTGGGGAGTATGGACAAGGCGGATTCACAGGTGGGCACTGGCATGGTCGGCTCGCCAGCCTGCGGCGATGTGATGAAACTTCAGTTGAAGATCAGCGACAGCGGCATCATTGAAGATGCCAAATTCAAGACATTCGGCTGTGGTTCTGCCATCGCTTCTAGTTCGCTTATCACCACCATGGTTAAGGGAAAATCAGTAAATTATGCATTAAACATTTCAAATGCAAACATAGCAGAAGAATTGTCGCTTCCGCCTGTCAAAATTCATTGCTCTGTTTTGGCTGAAGACGCCATAAAAGCGGCCATTAAAGATTGGGAAAACAAGAATGACGCCCCTAACGTTGACTGAGGCTGCGAAAGATAAAATTATCTCTATTAAAAAGAAGAGACAAACCCCTGATGCATTCTTCAGGGTCGCTCTGAAATCGGGGGGCTGCTCAGGGTTTTCTTATCATTATGATTTGATCACAGCCCCCCACGAAGAAGACAAAATTTTTGATTTTGGTGATGTAAAAGTTTGTATTGATAAAAAATCATATTTATTTTTAAATGGATCTGAAATAGATTATGTTAATACCCTGATGGAATCAGGATTTCGATTCAATAACCCATCCGCCAAGAGAACATGCGGCTGCGGCGAATCATTTGCAATTTAAAAATTTTTGTTGACGTAAGGCTAAATATGTGTTATGCTAGGGATACCGCGCATAGAGGAATATATGAATGAACAACTAGAAGAAATTTTACATTTGGTAAAGAACTATGTTCATGAAAAGCAAGAATTAGAAAACAAGTGGACACCCGGAGAAGATTGGGTCTCCTACTCGGGCCCTATTTTTGACGAAAAAGAATACTTAGCGGCGATTAAACAGATGCTCGACGGATGGATGATTTTTGGAAAGAATGCCAGTCGTTTTGAGGATCTATTTCCCTCGAAGCTGGGGAAGCTCTATGGCTCACTAACCAACTCTGGTAGTTCAGCCAATCTTTTAATGGTGGCGGCCACAAAATCCCGCAGGTTTAATAAGCAACTTAAAGACGGCGACAAAGTTATCACCCCGGTTGTCTGTTTTCCCACTACGATCAACCCACTCATACAACACAATTTGGTACCAGTCTTTGTTGATGTGGAGTTACCTAGCGTCAACTTGGACTTAGACAAGGTTGAAGAGGCTTTAAAGAACGATCCAGATATTAAGGGCATCATGTTTGCCCATGTGTTAGGAAATCCTCCAGATATGGATAGACTGATGTCTCTGGTTGAAAAGTATGATTTGGTTTTTCTAGAGGATGCATGCGACGCTTTGGGCTCGACCTATAATGGTAAGAAACTTGGCTCTTATGGGGATTTATCAACATGCTCGTTCTTTCCTGCTCACCACATGACTATGGGCGAAGGCGGTTTCATTGCCACCAACAGCTTAAAAGCTAAGGCAATATTGGCCAGCATCCGAGATTGGGGGCGCGCCTGTTATTGCAATTCCAAGAAGCCCGGCAACGTAACTGGTGGCACCGCATGCGGAATGCGCTTTAAAAACTGGCTTCCGGGCCAGCCCGAAGCGGTTTATGATCACCGATATGTATTTGATGAAATTGGCTATAATCTCAAACCCCTGGACTTGCAGGCTGCAATGGGCCTACAGCAGCTTGAGAAGCTTCCAGAGCTAGATAGCGCACGTAGAGAGAACTGGGCCACGCTCCGGGCCATATTTGAGCCTTATGGACAATATTTTCATATGCCAACAGCGACCGACAAATCAGATCCTTGTTGGTTTGCGTTTTTGCTAACAATCAAGGAAGGCGCCCCGTTTACGCGTTTTGATATTGTTAATCATTTAGAAAGCGCCAAGATCCAAACGCGTTCATACTTTTCGGGAAATATTCTCGCTCACCCTGGTTATATACATATGGCAGAACCATACGGAGATATGAATGAGACATTTCCCAATGCCCAAGTGGTGACAACAAATTCATTCTTTTTGGGCACTTTTGCTGGCCTAACGGATGAAAAGATGCGCTATATTAAAGAAACAGTTGATGGCTTCTTTGAGGGGGTGGAATGAAAATAGTTTATATTACTGGTTGTTTAGGTTTTATGGGCTCGTATGCGACAAGAAAAGCGCTGCGTCGCGGCTGGTATGTGTACGGAGTGGACAAGCTCACATACGCAGCTCGCCCAGAATTAATAGAAGAATTTAGTGCTTATAAAAATTTTAAATTCATAAGACGAGATATTAAAGATCTAGAATATCTTAACGATTGCGATTATGTGATCAATTACGCGGCAGAATCGCACGTTGGAAATAGTATCATCAACAGCGATGAGTTTATCAATAGCAACATCTTGGGAGTTAAGAACCTGTTAGATCTTATTAGGTTTAAGCCAAGAAATTGTGTAGTACCGCCAGTTTTTGTACACATCAGCACAGATGAAGTATATGGCGATATTGATGTGGGAGCACATGTAGAGACCGACATTCTTAAGCCAAGCAACCCTTATTCGGCCTCCAAGGCTTCTTCTGATATGTTAATCAAGGCTTGGGCTCGCACTTATGGTATTAATTATATAATATTGCGCCCGACGAACAACTACGGAGAGGGGCAATATCCGGAAAAGCTAATTCCATTATCAGTTAAAAACCTAATGCGCGGATTAAAGATTAGACTCCACAATCAAGGCACCCCAATTCGAAACTGGCTGCATGCAGATGATACGGCCGAGGCTGTTATGGCGGCGATTGGTGCCGGCCAAGTTGATGAAATTTATAACGTGGCCGGGGGATTTGAACAAGCAAATGTCGATACCGTAAAAAAGATCATTGAGTCTTTTTACGGCACCGAAGAGGGCTGGGAAAAATATGTTGATTTTGATGCAGAAAGAGAAGGTCAAGACGTTAGATATGCCTTGAACGACAGAAAGCTAAAGAACTTAGGCTGGGCCCCTCAAAAGAATTTCGATGAAGAGATTTCAGACATAGTCGAGCAGTATAAGAAAAATTTTATATGGTGATACATGGAAAGTGAAAAGAAAGTGGGATGTCTGATTATATCCACAGGTGACACATTTAGAAAAATGGGCAACTGCGCAATTCGTAGTTTTAAAAAATTTCACCCGGATGTAGATGTCCATGTTATTGATGAAAACAACATTGATACCTTTGAAATTAGCAAATACATTCCCGAAGAAATCCGACGGCACCCAGGAATTTTTCGTTTTGGAATTGCAGCCGAGATTATGGGCAAGAACAAATACGATAAATTTATTATGCTAGGTGCCGACACAATTACGTGCGCACGACTTGATGAATTTATGAACATGGAAGAGGATATATTGCTAACTGGGTGCTATCCCTATCAATTAACGACCCCATATCTTTGTTCAAAACAAGAAGCTGAGACACTCTTTCGTGTTCCGGCATCATCGTTCCGTTCCGAGGGTCTTGAACTTGTGGAGCATATCGATAGAGATCTCGTAGAGCGGATGGTGTTCTTACACAGTCCTATGATCGGTATTGCTGTTGATCCTTCTGGTCGCGAACAGTTCATAACTTATTTTGGTCATATCAGCGGCTGGCGAGAATTTCAAGAACGATTCGAAAAAGACACGGGAAACACCCTTCGGCTTTGGGATTATCTGTATCCAAATGCGGATGTAGTGTGCTTCAACAGCCTGGAAGCACTAAAGGATATGTTTAAGTTGTGCATAAAACATTGGAAAGACTATCATGACAATCCAGAATTTGGAAGGACTCTTGTGGGCAATCAGTATGACTTTTATGCTGATCAGGGCGCCCTAAACATGATAACTACGTTTTCCTTGATCAACAAACAGGTACTCAAGCTGCCTAATTCTAACTTTCCATGTTACGATGTAATGTTTGTAGATTTACCATTTGTCAATGTACCTCACACGTATAACGTTAGAAGTAAAAAATCTATAAAAGAATTACAAGAAATCAGGATTGTCGGCAGACAAAACGAGTCTCAGCGGCATCCTAAAGCTCATCCTGATAGTGGCGGCGAAGATTATCCTTCGATTAGCGATTTTCAAGTGCGTGATGGTAAATTATACACTGTTGACGATAAGCAAATTAAGGTTTGGCATTATTTAAGTAGTTTTGGTCAAAATACGGAAATGAGCAAACTCGGCCGAGTAAATTTAATAGCAGAAATAGATCGCACAGAGCCCACCGAAGAAGAAATAAAAATTGGCCGTCAAACATTTTGTGATAAGGTTAATTCATATATATACGGAATATTCAATCAGGATACGCGAGACTTTTTTACTGATCATTGCGATTGCGGTGATTTTTTCCAAAAGGAGTTTTCCATAGAATGAAAGTTTTAGTAACCGGAGGAAGCGGATTTATAGGTACTCGTTTGCAGACGCATCAGCCTGATTGGGTCTATGTTTCTTCGAAAGATTGTGATTTAACGAACCCGCAAGAAACCGAAAGCTTTTTTTCCATGGCGGCCCCAGACGTCATAGTCCATTTGGCCGCACGCGTGGGCGGAATTAAGGAGAATATCAACAATCAAGCCTCCTTCTATTATGAAAACACCCTCATTAACACTAATGTTATACAGTGCGCTTACAAGGCCGGCGTACCCAGAGTCCTGTCTTCGCTGAGCACTTGTGCATATCCAGACCGGCTTAGTCATTATCCTTTTAAGGAAGAGGATTTTTTTATGGGATCCCCGGCCGAAACTAATTTTGCTTATGGGGTCTCCAAACGAGGCTTACAAGTGCAGAGCCGTGCCTATAGGCAGCAATATGGTTTAGATTATTCTACATTTAGTCCGTCAAATATTTATGGCCCGGGCGATCATTTTGGCGAAGAAAGTTCACATTTCGTTGCTGCCCTGGTTCACAAGATGGCCACCGCCAACGCGGGCGACGATATTGAGTTGTGGGGCTCTGGCTTGCCTTTGAGGCAACAACTATATGTTGATGATCTGTGTGAGATTATACCCATTTTGATAGCCAAACACCACACAAGCGATCCGCTGATAATTGCACCACATGAAAATTTATCTATTTTATCGATGGCGAGAACTTTATCAGAACAAATCGATAAAAAAGTAAACATCACCTTTAATGGCAAGACCGATGGTCAATTTAGAAAAGATGGTGATAGTACAAAGTTTTTAAAACTGGCCGGCGGCTATTCCTATACTCCGTTTAGAGAGGGCATCAAAAAGACGTACGATTGGTATAAAAACAATAGGAGAACAACCAAATGAACGAAAAACAAAAGGTTGCGTTAATAACAGGTATCACAGGTCAGGATGGCTCCTATCTGGTGGATTTATTACTAAAGAAGAATTACAAAGTCATCGGAGTCAAGCGGCGAACTTCGGTTATCGCAACTGATAGAATTGATCATGTTATGGATGACGTCGAATCTGTACTAAATTTTGATTTGGTATATGGCAATATGATAGATTCTGGAAATATTCATCGCATCTTAATGGAACACAGGCCAGATGAGATTTATAATTTAGCTGCCCAATCGCATGTGCGCGTGTCTTTTGATACTCCCGAAGAAACTGCAAAAATAGTGGCAATGGGAACCCTGCGATTATTAGAGGCTGTGAGAAATATCTGCCCTGGTGCGAAAGTCTACCAAGCATCCTCATCGGAAATGTTTGGCGATAATCCCAATTATCCCTTTAACGAACTGTCTCGTCTGATGCCGGCAAGCCCGTATGCATGTGCAAAGGTCTTTGCTCACAACCTCATTCGAAATTACAGGGAAAGCTATGGCCTTCACGCTTCTTCCGGCATTCTTTTCAACCATGAGAGCCCCCGCCGCGGCGAAACGTTTGTAACACGAAAGATTACAATGGCCGCTGCCAACATTAAACTGGGCAACCAAGATAAGCTTTTCCTCGGGAATCTAGACGCCAAGCGAGATTGGGGATTTGCCGGGGATTATGTAGAGGCGATGTGGCGAATGCTGCAGCAAGAATGTCCGGATGACTATATTATTGCAACCGGTGAAACATATACGGTGCGCGAATTTCTCAATGAAGTGTTTGAGTATGCTGGCTTGAATGTTGACAAGCATGTGGAGATTGATGAGCGGCTGTTTAGACCGCATGAAGTCCCGCTTTTGCTGGGTGACGCTAGCAAAGCTAAAGAAAAAATGGGATGGGAACCAAAGGTTAAATTTAAAGAATTGGCCAGAATGATGTACAATGAAGATCTAAGAGTGGTTGCCAAATGAGCTTCAAGAGCGGCGAAATAGTAAGATGGATAGAAGATTACGCAGAGGGCGACATAGCCAAAGACTCTGGAGTGGGAATTATCCTAAGCTCGCGTCAAATTAGTTATCAACACTTCAACCACACTACATATGAGATATACAGAAACAAACATAATGATAAAATGTTTTTTGAAGAAAGAAACATCACAAAATTAAAAGGAGAATAAAATGCATTTATCAAACCAGGCTCTCGGTGCCATCATGTTAGCACTACAAGAATCGCTTCTATCTCAATCGGATATAGTCCCCGTTCTTAAGGGGTTTGAATTAGAAGCTTCCGGAGAAGGCCTTGTCGTAAAGAATCCGCCAACGGTGAGATTTACAGACGACACGACGATTACGCATGAAGATTTAGAAACATTAGCAGACAGATAGATGCCTCGATATCGATATCTTTGCGGAATTTGCGATCGGACTACGGATGCAATTCACGCCTATAAAGAAACACTGGTTGACTGCGAAAAGTGTGACTCGAAAGAATCTTTAAAGAAGATTTTGAGTACACCATATTATGGAATAAAAAAAGCATCCCCACAATTTGATAAAAAACCAGGTGATATCACAAAAAAATACATTGAAGAAAATCGTGAGATTTTAAAACAGCAAAAAGAAGAAATAAAAAACAAAAATCATGACGAAACTTGAACTAATAATGGCCGCCACACTGGTTTTTTCAGTGTTGTTCAACATCGGCATATTCTTATATGCGCGCGCTGTAGTTGTTCGGCTGCTGAGCGTGTCAGAGGAGTTGGGGGATTTACAAGAAATGGTAAACTCTTTCGCCAACCACCTAAGCGCCGTTTATGAACTGGAAACTTTTTATGGCGATGCGACACTTCAAGGTTTGCTAAATCATGCAATTTCCTTCAATGAACAGCTTGAGACATTCGAGCAAATTTATACACTTACAGAAAAAGAAAGGACCCATGACACAAAAGAAGCGGAGAGCGAAGCGACGTAAGAATCATTACTTCACGCAGGTACATGAAGACGCAATTGTTCGATACAGCCAGACAAAATGCAATAGAGAGAGAACCGAACTGTATTCACAATGGATCCGGCCGGCTTTCGACGAGATGGTGGATAAAATTGTATTTACTTATAAATTTACTAATCTGCCCAATATAGATTCGTTGCGCGATGAGTGCAAGATTTGGTTAATGACCATTTTAGACAAGTATGATCAAAGTAAAGGCTCCAAGGCCTTTTCTTATTTTTCGGTTATTACGAAGAACTGGTTTATACACAAAGTCAAAAGACAGCAGAAGCGCAATCGCCGCGAAGTCGATTATGACAATATTGCCAAAAGGCATGAAGAGGAATTTCTTTCCACCAATGAGTCATACATATCGGAAAGGGAAGAGCGCGAATTTTGGGAAAGTTTCTATCAAGAGTTGAAGTCGTGGGACGAGTCTACGATGAAAGACAACGATTTGAGGGTCTATCAGGCTATCAATATCCTATTTGAATCAAGAGAAGAGATTGAGATTTTCAATAAGAAAGCTATATATTTATACCTTCGCGAGATTACTGGTTTGAACACAAAGCAGATTGTAAATTCATTGAAGAAATTCAGAAAAAAGTATTATAGTTTTAAACAAAATTGGGACACTGGAGAATTATGAGCAAAGATAACTTGGAAAATCTCATTTCGGAAGCGCTCGACAATATTCGAAATGATCGAAAGGCTGCCCGCGAGTTTCTAAACGACATTGCAACCGAGTTATCAACAAACACCGAGCAAATCAAGTATCTAAGTCCAGTTGCAGCTAAACACATAGAGACTCTTCAGCGCTCGAATGAACAATTAGTAAAGCTCATAGGACTACAACAAAAAAATATCGGCCAAGGATTCGAATTGACCGATGAAGATAAGGATAATCTGTTTGATTTAATCCAGGGAGAAAACACTGGTGCCGGATAAAGATCTATATGATTGGTCGTTTTTTACGGCCGCTGACAGTGCATCAGATCTTTTAGGCCACATGATCAGGTGGGGATTGACGATGGGCATACAACCGCGCACAAAGTTTGCCGCCCGAGCCCTCACAGATATACAACCTTTGAATGCCCTGCAAGCTTCAGCCGTCGATGGCGCCAACTCCCCTGGAACAGCCAACAGGCGATATTGGTTTAAGGCTAGAATTATAGGACACAATTCCCCCCACAGTTTTATCCCGGATCCGTGTGATCCGGCACATGCTTCAGATTTGGATTATGTCTACAAGCTTATATCCATGCATACGAGCTTTATTTCTCTTGGCGGCGCCAACGACGTGTCTCCCGTCACAAGAGGGGACGTTATCCGCGTTGAATTAAATCTCGCAGATGACAAATACCAATTACAATATGGCACTTATTTAAAGTTGCTTAGTATAGAAGACCCTCCGGATAATAAAAACGCAGAATGCGCATCTTTGGTTAGCCTATTTGGCAAGATTGAGCATACCCCGTTGCCAGGTCTCCGCAAGACGAAGCCTATGGGCGCCCAGGCGAGATACGTCGGAGGAGCTACCTATGAGAAGTCCGAGTGCAACCAATCCTTCAAAAAGGGGAAGATTCCGAAGTTTACACTAGCTGAGTTGGAACAATTACGGGCAGACGGAATCTTTACCGACTTGCTTTACGTTATTCACACAGGCGAATCTAGCGGAATGAATTACAGTGCAATTAACAAAGGTCTTGCTGCCGGCGGAGAACAAGCAAGTATTTTAAAGGGCGCCTTTGGCACTACCGATCTGACAACCGTTACCATTGGCCGGCTTAAGGCCGCCGGAAGCAAGTGTGCGGTGCGCCCATATACCGCTGGGTCGGCATGCTTTAGCCAATATGGTGGCGATCCGTCAGTTGTTTTTGCTGCAGGCCGCTACCAAATTATCCCCGGCACACTTCTTTCATTGCTCGGAAAGAACGCCAAGGCTATGGGCATTGCAACCCCTGTGTACCCGGATAGTCAACTTTTTGATGAAAAAACCCAAGATATTTTAGCAATTATTGGCCTCATGGCTCGTCGCCCTGCGATTGGGCGCTACCTGACCGGAATGATGGATCAGCCGTGTAGCGCCATAACGGAATTAGCAGCTGAATGGGCATCGATCCCCTTACCTATAGATCGAGGAAGCTGCAAGAAAGGACAGTCCTATTATTGTGGAGGTTCAGATAAAGCGGCCCCTGGACACACCCTAGGAGAAATAGAAGCAATTCTAGCTGCAGCGAGAGCCCGATTATTGGCTTCTGGGGCGTATGCTAGCGCTTTAAGCGCAGGCCGCGTAGGACCAACAGGAGCATAATTATGGGTGATTTGTACGACCCTAGTATTTTTACAGCTGGAGATGCAGCATTAGATTTGCTGGGCAATGCGATTCGTAAAGCCATGGCAACGAATATATTTGGAGGAAAAACCAAGTTTGTTGCGCGCGCCCTGGAAGATGAATACACCCTGAACGCATTAGAAGCCCGCGGCGTGGCAAATAGCTCCACTGAAGGCGGCCGCGGCGAAAGTGTTGCATTTCGAGCAAGAATAATTGGAGAGCACTCCCCTCATGATTTCATTCCAGATCCATGCGACCCGGCAATCGCAGTAGACAAACAACATGTTAGTCAATTGATATCGATGCACACTTTGTTTGTTGATTCCGATCAGACTGAAAGAGATCCAGTAACGAGGGGGGATATCGTATATGTCGAACTGGATCCGGCATACTTCGGCTTCTCTTACAACCTTGAATATGGCAAATTTTTAAAAGTGGTAAGTGTAGAAACTCCCCCATCGGCCACTGGCCAAGAGTGCTCGTCGCTTAAAAACCTAAGTTGGCAGGGTGCCAAAACAGTGTCACAGGCCACTGGCACGGGAAGCTTGCCTTAAAGCCGGCCCCAGCCAATATAAATTATATGATTGGATGTTTGGGAAGTGCTGAAGGCATAAATAACTACAAAAACAACTAAATTTGATTTAATATATAAAAAAAGGCTATTTATTGTCGTGAACAATAGCACGCCAAATATAGTGAGAAAACAAGGAGAGATACATGTTTGATTATGAAGAGCCGCCGGAGAGCATTCCGGCATCTAACCTACCGCCTCAGAGCCCCTCCCCCCCGGGCGACGATAGCGCAGAGGTACTGCCTCCGAAAAGCGGCTTGTTTCATACCTCATTTCCTTTGGACGATATGTTTTATAAAAGGTCCCAAGATGAAAAGGTAATGAAAAATGCCGGCGCATATGTTGTCTTGGGTACTGACCGCCCAGCATCAGACCGCGATGGCTATGGTGCTTTCGCGCCCGACAAGGCCGCTTCGATTGATTTAGTTGTTGGAAGAATGTCCTCGGCCGCCAAGGGAGACGGCCCTCGCCGCCCCGCTTGGGTTGATAACAGCTTTGCTGGGGATGCCGCTCGCATTCACATTAGTCAATTGACCGATATTGATCATAACTTTGGGATAGCCGGCAACGATACTCCGCAGTCAGTAGCTCGTTCGGGCATCGGAATCAAAGCAGATGCGGTTAGAATTATTGGTCGTGAAGGCGTTAAAATTATCTCAGGTACCGGCATCGGTGTTGGTGGTTTTGGCAACAAGGGGGAAACCAACTCGCTGGGAGGCAAGATCCACCAGCCATCACCAGAGATCTCACTGATTGCGGGCAACAGCACTGAAGACAGAATCGTGTGGGGTGGATTTTTTAACCCGCGTGAAAGAGTTAAAGGGCTGCAACCAGTTCCACTTGGTTATGTGACGCGAGATTGTCTCATGGAATTATCAGAAATATTAGATCTGACAATAGCAACATTAAATACTGCTATGATTATTATAGAGGCTTTTAATAGTATTTTAGGCATAGATCCTTTGCGACCTTGGATCCCGCCGTCCTCAACTCTTGTCAATGCTCTTCTCTTGGGATTTGTCAACGATTCCCTCTTCCAGTTAAGGGCAAACAAGTTTGCGTGGGAACACAACTATTTGTGGCCTTCGGGATACAAGTATATTTGCAGTCGAAACGTTAAGGTCACTTAGTAGATGGGGAGTTTATAAATGGCAGATTCAAAATTTTTACCATTTCAGGATGCAAACGGAGATAACCTACCCGATGTATGTCCCGAAACAGAATTAGCCCCAGACATATGTTTAAAGTGCTCTCCGAATCCTCTGGCTTCGGTACCGAATTGGAAAAAGAGAAAACACAAAACCCCGTTTCTAAATGAAAAGCTGTGTAAATATCAAATCCCATACAGAACACAGACAACCGCAACGTTCCTCCCGGAAGATTTGGAAGTGGCCATCGATCCTAGCTCCACAGAAGCCCACGTGGAAGCCGCCGCTCAACGAGGCTTGCAGGCTCAGTTTGAAAGATATATGGATCCATATACCGATAACCAGGGGAAAGAGCGTGATGGCGCCATCAAGAGAATTCTCATTGTTAAAAACAAAGAAGTATCTGAGGAAACAATGGCCACAGTTCGTGAAAATTTGGAGTATACCGATTATTATTTAGATGCTCGACCCGGCTCTTATCTCAAAATCCTATATTCAATCGACTTCGATGTAATTGAAGACTTGCCAGATGCTTTGCCGGAAGAAGAGCCCCCCGAAGCCGGCGACATAGTGGTAGAATATGATGCTCACGACATGGTAATGATGGGCATTAGAGTCAGGAAGGGTCTTAACCTCTATGGTCGGTATTATGCTGTTTATCGTGTGTTGGAGGGATCCAATTTAATATTTATTCACAACAGGAAGATTTTTGATTTAAGCCTTTACGGGGACGACGCTCTTCTTGCTAGCAGCCAACAATTGGCGCAGGTGATGACGCAACTAGATGCGTGGCTCAACGTGAAAGGATACAATATCCCAAGTCTTGGTAGTATGTCGTTCTTTAAAGAGCGGATCACAAAAATGGAGTTCACATTTAATTCAGAATACAAATTAAAGAAATTAAAAGTTTGGACTTCTGACTGCGGGGAATATCCACAAGCTTGGAGCGGCTCCTACCTTTCCGATCTCCGAGCACGCTCTGCGTGGAAAGATAAAACCGCGGTAGCATATTTTGCACAATTAAAACAGATGGACTCTGCACTTTCGGCCCGAGTCGAGCGTCCGTGGATAGACGTTGTCACCGAGTTCACATATCCAAAGGTTATGCCCCAGCTTCATGCTGGAGTTCGAGACGTCGAGGATAGAAGAGACGTCCCGGGTTGTATTGCGGATGCCTTGGCCAACGAAATGAAAGTTTTAGGCCAAGATATTCTTGATGAAGTCTTTAGCATCGGCGACGCTATTGCCTACGCCTTCCATAAGAATTTATGCCGGCATGATCCAACAGAAGTAAACAAAGATAATGTGTCGGTCGGCAAGGTCCACGGGATTCCCGAGATCGAAGACGGAAATAATCTTTGGGGTGCTGCAATTATGCAGGCGCACAAGGAGATTGATCCGAGAGATCAGATATTTGCCCATTTTTGCTTATATTTTCTGACATCTCCGGGAGTTGGTGAAGGTTGTCCGCCGATGGGCCCCCCTGGTAGTTCTATGCAAATGCTGGATTCATTGTGGGCCGGCAGTTTAGAGCGTATTAAAATGTGCGGCTTCCTGGACCTTCTCGGCCAGGTGGTCAAATGTTTGTTGGGCGGCCTATCATTCGAGGAAGCGCTTCGTAAGATGCTACAAAGCGCCCTCAAAGCTATGGGCATCGAAGACTTTGGTGAGTTGTTTGTGGGCCTTCCTCCTGATAAACAATGGGAATTGGAAGAGTTAGTCAAAGAAAAGCTCAAAAAGGGACCCATTCTTCCCGATTCACATGAATATGAGTCAGAGACGGGCAAAAAAGAAGGCGCCAATCCACTTTTTGGAGGAGACGGCGAAGGCGGCATCAGCAATCCCTGGAAAGTTGTGCGCCCATGGGAAAACCCGGAAGTAATAGCAAGACAGAAGGACTCCATGAGGAACAACAATGGAGAGATGGTACCCACAAAAGCTCCAGGGTACGATCAGGATAGTGCCTCAAAAACCCGCCGGACACTGGCTCAAAGTTTTGCTGTTGCCCAAAATGCAGAAGAATTTGGCGGTATGGATCCTAACAATATAATGGATGCATATTTGCTAGCATTATTAGAGATATTCCAAGATAATCTGATGGGCCTCTTAGATCTGATGAATAAGTTCCCAGGTGCCCAGATTGTGGCATTGTTGATATCAACTATAGATTGCCCGCGACCGCCCCTCTTTAATCCGGGAGTTATGGACTTCATTAAAAGCTTGAGCTTGCCGTTCTGCCGCGGCAAACAGGAGATTGTTCTGCCGCGCTTTGAAAATCCATTTGTGTGGCTTCCCAAATTTAAAGATATTATGATTGCCATATGGGAGATGGTGAAGATCTTACTAAAGCAGTTGGTGGTGAAAATAATTGTCATGATTCTTGTGAAAGTGTGCGAGTTAATTGGAGATGCTATATGTAAGGCACTGGAGCTTGCCGGCGCCATGGTGACGTCTCTGCCGTCTGTAATTGCCGGCAAACAAAAGTTTGGTGATGTTATCAAGGATGCGGTCTGCGGGCCAGATGCCGACGACGATACTGTTAACAGCACGGTCACTCAATTGATGTCTGATCTCGGTGTCGGCGGCCAAGCTTTATCGAATCCTGACCGCGCGCTATCGTATCTTGAAGATGTTTCTGCTGCGATTACCCAGCAAGAACTAATGGAAGCGGTTTTGGGAAATGCTTCCCCGGAGATGCTTTCGATTGCTGATCAAATCCGTGAAAATGAATATCCCGAGTACAACGATGCGCTCCCGAACGAAGCATCCATCGGAAGCTTCTTCTCAAACGTCGGTAAGTTGTTCCCAGCGCAGTTCAAAAGCGAGTTAAAAGATCTCATAAGAGATCGGGGCGATGACGCTCTCCCGGCCAATCCTAGCATGTGCGCTACCCCTGAAGCAATCGAAGACTTCAAGAATCTAAGGTGCCAACTTCTCGAAGGTCGAGTCTCACCAGAACAGTGCGATGAAATGTTTGAGAAATGGCGTGGCACGCTGCTGGATGATTTGGGAGAAATGTCCGACATTGCCCAAAAGGGTCTAGGCAACTACGTCGCCGATCAACTTCCTCCAATGTTTTCCGATCCCGGCTGTGAAAATGGAATGCTCCCATATGAACCAGAAGAGAATATTATAGCTGCCACAAACGCACTAAAGAAAGATATGGACAAACTTAAGATCGCATTTTCTAGTGATATGCTGGAGAATGGTCCCGGGCCCAAAAAGTGGGGTTTTATTAACATGGTCATGTCTGATACTTTAGGAAATCCTTACACAGTCCACCAAAGAAAAACAGCAAACAGGGCGCCCTACGTAGACTTTTATTTGGATCCAAAACCCCCGGGTATGAGCAATTCTGAATTTGAAGACGCAGTGGGCCTTGACATGGCGAACCTCCCACAACAGAAGGCCGCCTATCCGATATATATCGCTGATTATCTTATGTATCAATTCCAAAAAGCCGGCAAATCCTTCGAAGACCCCAGTGATCCTGCGACCACTTATGACGTCAATGATCTAGAGGGCTCAATGGTTTTCAATAGCAGTAACGCCTACCAACTCGACAAATATTATAAAAGATCCTTTAAAAAAATGGGAGTAGACTCCGGAGATGTTGACATTATTGCAATGCCAAGTCCCGGATATAACGTTGATGTGGTACCGCACGTTCATGATGGATGGGATGGTGGAGGGTATGTTTCATTTATTCGAAACCTGCGTAAAGACGAGCCAGATATTAAGCTCGAGTTTAAGGACAATGCGTCCGGACAGCGATTAGGCCCAGACGGCGGCCAGTGCGCATTCGGATATGGTTTCGAACTTTCCTGTTTCTTCTCGGATTTGTATAGAGATGGGGAATACAAAAATAGCGAAGGTGATTGGGTGGACGGACCTGTTAAAAACCGCTCGGGCGACAACGTTAGGATCTATATCGCAGAACTGTTCAATCAAGATAGTGATGTATATGATCCAGCAGCCTCTATGATTCAAGACAACCCAGATGACCCGAACCCCAAGAAAAACAAGAAAGAAAAGGAAGAGGAAAAGGGCGTTCTTAAGACTAGAAGATTTGAATTTCTCACATATGATGATTCCCTCGATGATATAAATTTAGAAGATTATCCTAACTTGGCAGCAAGCTTTGATCGGCTTATGCCATCTCAGCCACAAGTGTTAGCTTTGTTTGATTTGTTTGATGGTCGTATAGAGCAGTCGACTTTAAAAGATGCTTATGACTCCTTCATGACAAATGCATTTGAAAAGGTCTCAGCTGAAATTGGAAAAAACAAAACAGCTTGGTCTTTCGGCGCCGAGTATGACAACCTGTCCTATGCTCAATTCGAATATGTTGTGCCCAAGGGTACGAAGCTCGTCCACGGCAGCTCCGGCGATTCAATATCCAGTAGAGACGTTGAAGTCCAGAATTACAACAATAAAGGCGATCTCGATGGTACGCGCCCAATTCGCGAAGAGGACGGCATTTTGGGTGTCAGTTTGGATCAATATGAAAATGGCGCCGAAGCCCGCGTAGTTTATTTAGACCCAGTCAAATACGGGGGGAGCTATATGAATCCTCCTCTTTATGTAAAGCCCCTCACCGGTTCCGGATGGACGGGGGTTGTAGATATTTTATTTCCAGAATTGGCACCCTGCAAGCCAAAAACGACGGACTTGGTAAATTTCAAAGAAGTACAGGACAAGATCGATCAACTATACCCTAAGCTTACCAGTGACACGCGACTGCAGTCCGACCCGGACTGTATAGTGGAAGTTCCATATGCGAGAGTTCTAGACCGGCCCGCAAAAGCAGGCTTGATGGGTGCCATCACTGCAACAATTAAGATGTTTGTTAGTGTACATTTCTTGAAATCTCTAGCCACATTCACCACCTTTGCTCCCAAATTCCCAGAAAATTATAGTAATATTTATGCAGCATATATCATCGAACAGATGGAAGAGCAGCTTAAATCAGCCGGTACGGCTTTTCTTAGCGCATTTCAAGACTATGAATTTTGGTACGCGTTCTTAGAGCAATCAGTTCAATTATATGGCTTGCGCATTGGACCAGAAGGGGATATTCCTGAAGAAGATGTCCCAGAGGACGTCCAAGCTGCTCTAAACCGGCTTGACGATCTTCAAGATTCTTACGATTACCCCTCGCGAGAAGATAAAATTCAAGATCCTGATAGCCCATGGTTTGAGACATTAAAAAGTTATCGCGAGAGCAAAAACCTAGAAGCAGTCTTTTATAGTTCTGAAGACGCTAAATTAATTTTGAAAGAGTTGGTGAAAGAAGAATTGAAACTCACAGGCGAGAGGTTTATTAAAAATCTCCGCCCGGCCGGCTTCAAGCCGGTTGCAGAAGACCTTGGCTATTATTATATGAGCACTTTCAGCAATGGAAGCGAATTAAATCTTGATGGCAAAATTGCCGAAGCGCCATTTGGTCTGCCAACGCCTGAAGATCCAGATCCGACTATGCAAGGGTATAGCTGGCCCGGCCCATTCTATTCCGAAGGAAATGAATTTACCACCACTGATGATAAAAAATATGTGGGATATTATCACGGAGAAATAGATCCGTCCGATGGTGGTCTTGTATATAAAAAGGGGCCCCCTACATTTTTGGCACCGGTACCGGTGGCAGACATGGAGCCAGAAGACCAGGAGCAACTGCTAAGACCTTTCGCCTCAAAAACAATAATGGGTCTTACGAGCAGCGCCGGCTTTGTGGGCATCGGAGATATACCCTCTATCGTGGACTCTGTTGGGGGCACCTCACAGCAGCCATTCACAATTAAAAAATACATTAAAATAGGCGGTGCTTTGAAGGATCCCGACGCCGCTGCCAAGGAAGTCAGAGAAAAGGTGACAGGAAACATTTCAGATCACTGGCCCGGAACAATGAGGCTTGTGTATCCCCCCCTCCCGCCGGCCGGCACAGAAGACACACAAAGTTCAGAACCTAAATCACCAGACGCCGGCGGCACTGTAAACTTGAACAGAACAGGCACCGCCGGCGGCGCCAAGGAAGATAAGACGATGGACCCGGTTGGGGTTGATGGTGAGCTTGGGGTCAGATACGGGATACAATTTAGTATGAGGATAGGAGACACAGATGAGGTTATCACCCGCGTCGAAGTTGATGCCTTGGACATTCCGGTATCAGCTTTTAACACTCTCCAGCGCGATAGTAAGTTATTATTGTGCCTACTGCAGCTTCTAAAGGAAGATCCAAAATATAAGTTAGTTGTAGACTATGTATTTTCCTTCAAGAAGGTGTTGGCAATTTTGGCTATTTACAATGATATGGCTTTCACGCCCTCGATTGGTGAATGGACCGTTGGCCCAGGCCAGATGTCTCATCCATTGATCGCCAACGTCTGGCCGGCCACGCCCGGCTCCGGCGTAAAACCAGGCAAATATGCCAATATTACTTATGGCGAAGTCGACGTCGACGGCGAGGATGTACCCTTTGTGAGGTCGGTTGAGCTTATTGACGGAGCCCCCGGATGGGCGCGCTGGTCCGATCGCGCCGGCGGCTATCAGTGGGATAACGCCTTCTTCCTACAGTATCACGAGTGGGACCAGCAAACTTTAAGGAGGTCTATAAGGCTTCTTCGTAAAATGTTTAGAATATATTATCATTCTAGAAAATGGGATCCCGGGGATGATGATAACGGCGCCGTGCAGTGGCTCGAGCAACTCCGCGCAAGGTTTAAAATGTCCCCCGGCGCCCGCTTCTTACCATGGTGGAAGAAAAATCGCCTGAGAGGCAACCCGTACAATGCTGACGGCGAGTTGTGTGATAAAGCAGATTAAGGAGTATTTATTGTGAGGTTGAAAACAAATGGCGTCATTAGCAGTTAAATTACCCCTTACTCAAGATTCGATCAATGGCTTTTCCATGATTACGGATTTTAAAACCCTTATTAAACAAAATTTTAAAATGCTTATCTTGACTAGTCCGGGCGAAAGAATAATGGAGCCCAGCTATGGTGTCGGCCTCCGACAATATTTATTCTTAAATTTTGATCAAGGGACGTTTAACCTGATAGAGACAAAAATACAGGATCAAGTGAAGGTCTATTTGCCGGTGATAACAATCCAACAAGTAGCTATTGACGCGTCTGGCGCTGACTCGAATAGTCTCAGGCTTGAAATCAAATACTCAATTCCGACTTTAAATGTTCGAGATTTGTTAGAATTTACTATTTAAAATAAGGATTTTTAATGGCAGATCAACAGAAAAAAACAATGCCAATTGATTATACTCACCGCGAGTATACATCAATTCGAAGTGACCTAATGCAGATTGCAGAGCGGTTTTATCCTGATACGTTTCAGGATTTCAGTGAGGCTTCATTCGGCGCTATGATGATTGATTCGGTTGCTTACGTGGCCGATCAGCTCTCGTTTTACTTAGACTACAGCGTAAACGAAGCGTTTTTAGATACGGCTTATCAATTTGATAATGTTGTTAGGCACGGCCGAGCCCTTGGGTATAAATTTGGCGGCCGCCCATCTACATATGGAACAGTAGCGTTTTTTGTTTTGATTCCCGCATCCGGCACAGGTATGGGCCCCGATACGGATTATATTCCGATTTTAAAGCGCGGCACTGTTCTTGGCTCTGATTCTGGAAACTCTTTTGTCTTGACCGAAAATGTTGATTTTGCGGCTTCATCTAATGTGACGGTTGCTGCTAGAATCGACTCCGGTACCGGCGCCCCAACACATTATGCTATTAAGGCATATGGAAATGTTGTGTCGGGCTTTTTTGGGCAAGAAACTGTGGCCGTGGGCGGCTATCAAAGGTTTTTAAACATCACTTTGAATAGCGCAAATATTGCTGAAGTGCTTTCGGTGTTTGATTCGGAGGGCAATGAATATTTTGAAGTTGATTATCTTGCGCAAGATATGGTCCACAAAGAAATTGTAAATCCAAATTTTAAAAACGACAATGTCTCATCGCTAATGAAACCGTTTCTGGTATCACGAAAGTTTGTTGTAGAAGCCGGCCGCGCCTCGACAAGCTTACAATTTGGGAGCGGTAAAGAGGGCTTATCTAATGTTGTGGCAAACCCGCAAAACGTAGCAGTAGAGGTGTTCGGGAAACAATATATAACAGATGTAGCGTTTGATCCAACCCGATTATCCCAGAACGAATCGTTTGGGATGGTGCCAGTTAACACCAATTTAACCATTACTTATAGGGCCACCAACCCGTTGAATTCCAATATTGCAGTCGGCGGCATCAACTCGGTTGAAGGCGCCAGGTTTGAATTCGTGAACCAGCAAGATTTAACCAACTCAAAAGTGCAAGAGATTATTCAGTCGATCGAGGTGAACAACGAGACACCAATTGTGGGAGCGGTCAGCTACCCTACATCCGGCGAGATAAAGCAAAGAATTTATGACACCTTCCCAACTCAAAACCGCGCTGTGACCCAAACAGATTACGAAAGCATGGTATATAGGATGCCTTTAAAATTTGGCTCTGTTAAGCGCTGCTCTGTGCAAAAGGACGCCAACTCTCAAAAGAGAAACTTGAATTTGTATGTGATATCAGAAGATTCAGAAGGTAAGCTTACTGAGACTAATGCAACGATTAAGAATAATTTAAAAACATGGATTAATAATTTTCGAATGATTAACGATACGGTCGATATTTTGGATCCTTTCATTTTAAATTTTGGAATTCAATTTATCGTTAAGTCTAAGCAGGCCTCTGACAAATATACGATATTGGAGCAGTGTGTGCAAAAACTCAAAGATCGGTTCCTGGGATCGTTTTTTATCGGAGAGCCTTTGTATATTAGCGATCTCTATCAACAACTAAAGGACGTCCATGGTGTGCTTGATGTTGTAAAGGTTAAAATAGTCGGAAACAGTGGAGGCTCTTACTCTGCTTCATCGATTAATATAAATCAAAACATGTCCCAGGATGGCTCGTATTTGGTAGTGCCGAATAACGCAATTCTAGAACTTAAATATCCAGAAGTGGATGTAGTAGGAAAGGTTACATAATGGCAATTAAAAAGTATTTAGCAAATGCTGATAATACGATTGTGAACACTTATCAGTCGAATTTGACCACTCGCGGCACCGGAGCCAACATGGGCCGATCGGATATCGTAGAGACTTATTCTGTATACGGAAGACAACAAACGAGTGGTAGCGCCACACAGAAGGCCTCTCAGGAATTATCTCGCATTCTCATGAAGTTTCCCATTTCCGACATCAGCACTGACAGGGGCAATTCAGTTATTCCCGCTAGCGGCAGCGTTAGTTTTTACTTGCGCTTGTTTAATGCTGAACACACAAAGGCAGTCCCGCGGAATCTCATACTAAAAGTACTCGCAGTTTCCAGTTCCTGGCAAGAGGGCGACGGCTTGGACATGGAAAATTATGATGATCTAACTAAAAATCAATATCCCGGCTCTAACTGGATGTCCGCGTCCAACACAGAAGCTTGGACTTTGGTGGGGGGAGACTACATCAGTGCCTCATCCCAGTGGGACGACTCCGGGAATCCGCCGGTTTACAGTCAAAGCTTTTCGACAGGGCTGGAAGATCTTGAAATAGACATTAGCGGGCTCGTTGAGCATTGGATTGCCAGCGATATTAATAATTATGGTGTAGGGATTCATCTGACGTCCAGTCAGGAGGCTTATTATTCAGCCTCAGCTATCGAAGGCACTGACGTGCAACACCCGGCCATCGGCCCTATTTTAAACATTACTGGCGGAGCACAAAAATCATGGTATACTAAGAGATTCTTCGGCCGCGGCACACAATTTTTCTTCAAGCGCCCGGTAATCGAGGCGCGCTGGAACTCCACTAAGAGAGACGATCGAGGAGATTTTTTCTATAGTAGCTCGCTGGCCCCCGCGGCAGATAATCTAAACACTCTTTATTTTTATAATTATATTAGAGGGCGTCTAAGGGACATTCCGGCAATTGGCACCACCGGCTCGCTCATGCTCAGCCTATTTTCAGGCTCAGCGACCAATGCTGCCCCATCGGGCTCCAAGCTTATCCTTTCCGACGGCACTATGGCTATTACAGGCGGCTGGGTATCGACTGGCATATATTCTGCCTCGGTTGCTCTTACGGCCGCCTCAACGCCCGTTAAAACGCTTTACGATGTGTGGTGGTCTGGTTCTGGTGATGACCCGTCGACGAACGTGACGGAGTTTGCCACTGGTTCGATTGCCGCCTCAAAGGTGGTGCCCCTTGACCACTCCCGCCATCCAACTTATTATATCAACATCACTAACTTGCGAAACAAATATAATAACTCAGAGACAGCCCGATTTAACCTCTATGTCCGAAATAAAAATTGGAATCCCACGATATACACCAAGGCCAGTTCTGTTGTTCCCGGCGTCTCTATTCATAGTGCGTCCTATCGGGTGTTCCGAATCCGAGACGGCCTGGAGGCTGTTCCCTACGGCACCGGGAGTGATTTTCAGACTGGAATCTCATATGATGTTTCTGGAAACTATTTTGATTTTGATATGAATCTTTTAGACGGGGGATATGCTTATGGATTTAAATTTGCCTTTTATGATCCGGAGCTTTCCACATGGACCGAGCAAGATAAGGTGTTCAAATTTAGAGTAGAAGATTATGAGTATTAAAGACCTTTTTGGTTCGTTCGAAAAACAAAGAAATCTTTTAAGTGATACCACAGAGAAAGATGCATTCTCAGAAATTGAATCATCTAGAAACCTACAACAACTAAGCTTAAAGCAAGACACATTTTTACCAAATGTTGACTATACGCAGCCGAAGACGTTTGCTAAATTTGGCTCTGCATATCTTTATTATAAATCTGCAATTGAAAGAATAATCGAATTTTATCCGTACGATGGTTCTGATGCTGAATTAAATAAATTTTACAATGATTCTCTAAACATAGAGAAGTATATCTTTAATAATCTTTATCCGCGCACAACGGGTTATATTAACTTAAGCGCCACTGGTTATGGCTCCGTTTCATCGGTACTGATCGATAATTCAGTGACGTCACAGCAGAGCTACGGCGCCCCAGCCTCACCTGAGTACATTACATTTTTTGGTGGCCCAAACATTGTAGAGGGAACCACGACACTAAAAGAGATGATGACGGATCCCTCATCCAGCCAGTTCCAGGGCAACAATATTTATGACGCAAGCATCTATACGACTGCCGGCCTGATATCAAATTATGGAGAAGGCACCCGTGAGTCTAATTTAAAGAGCGACTTCGAAGCTGGTGTTACGATTGAGTTTTGGTCTAAAACAGGCTCCGTCGGCGCCGAACCCACACAGACAACCAAACAGGTTCTCTTCGACATGTGGAACAATGAAGTGTCCTCCAGCGCCGCATACGCTCGCCTTACGATTGAATTGACCGGTGGCGCTGGTGCCGTCGGCCCCCTCCTGATTACGGCGCAATCTGGCAACGCTAGCGCATCAGCAGAGAGAGTTCTTACCTCGTCTATTGGGCAAAATTTAGACTTTAATGATTGGAATCACTACGCACTAGCACTCTATAACTCCGACTCAGACTTTATGGTAAAGCTGTACGTTAATGGTGTGTTGAACGATACCAATGTATATGGTGCCTTAAGTGCAGCGGCCACAATTGTAATTTCTGATGCCGGAGGCATTTCCAATGGTGATACATTTACATTGGTCGACTCAACTGGAGTAAGCACGGTGTATACAATTAATGGTGGAGTCGCGCCGGCCGATGGTGGAGGGTCTGGTGGTTCTGCAACAGTTGGGTTTTCTGGTGTGGGTGGAGGCTCCGCGGGGAAAGTCGCCGCCGCCGCGGCAATGGTGATCGCCATCAACGCCACGACCGATTCCAATTATACCGCAGTTTCCAATGGAGTAGATACAGTAACAATAACTCAAGGCTCGACAGGCGCAGCAGGGAATAAAACCAACAGCGATTCAATTGCGTCTACGACGGTTTCTAATTTTATCGGAGGAGTTGATTCGGGAGTTGTTGCGGAATTTAATTCCAAGAATATGATGGGCCGAATCGGCGGCCTGCTCACTGCCCCATCGGGTGCCTGCGACTCGTCTCTTGTCTCTTCCTACCCCGGCGCCGGTAAATTAAGCGGCTCTCTGGATGAATTTAGATTTTGGAAAACTGCGCGCAATGCCTCCCAGATTGCCCAACACTGGTTTACACAGGTCCGCGGCGGCACCAATTCTGATCTTTCCAACACAACGTTGGGGATGTATTATAAATTTAATGAAGGTATACTTGGAAACTCAACCATTGACGGAGTTGTCTTGGACTATGCCGGCCGGCTTTGTAATGGTACGTGGACAGGGTATGCAGCCGGCTCAGGCTCCCAAACTTCAAGAAATACCGGTTCGGCGATTGTCTCAGCATCGGCCGCCACCAAAGAATACGAAGACCCCATCATATATGAAACACATACAGGAGTAGCATCCCTGAAGACAGCTCTTTTGGAATCTGGCTCATGGCATGATGGCCAAAATACCGGCCTTTTTAAAAATCTGCTGCCGGCCTGGGTTGCTGAAGAAAGCGAACTAGACGAGGGGACCGATCTAGACAGGATGTGCCACATAGTCGGCACATACTTTGATAAATTGCACATGCAAATAACGTCTATCCCCAATTTTAAACATCATAGTTATGAAAGCGGCTCTGATCGTCCAGTACCATTTGCGCAACATTTGCCACAATCTCTTGGTCTGCATACTCCGGATATTTTTGTTGATGCAACAATTTTAGAAAAATTTAAAAATAGAAGTGATTCTGAATTGTTTGAATCAGATTTAAATGAAGCCAAGAATCTTATTTATAAAAATCTTTATAATAACTTGGCCAACATTTACAAATCCAAAGGAACCGAGAGGGCAATTAGAAACACGCTAAGGTGTTTCAATTTGGATGATAACTTAGTTACTTATAACGTTTATTCCGACAATCAATTATTTGAACTGCGCGATAATCTAAAACAAGTACTCAAGAAAAGAACGTTTGCAAACTTTAATAACAAATATAACACGCAAGCTACGATATATCAGTCAACAGATCCACACTCAGCCGACACCAGGGGCTACATCAGTGGTTCAACGCTTCAACACAGGGACGGCTTTACAACCGAAGTAGCCATCACGTTCCCGAGATTTTTCAGGGCCCTTGATACATTTGAAAGAAACTTTTACACGGCTTCTCTTTTCGGCATGCAGACAGTTAATAGTAGCGCCTATTCTGATCCTGCATTCTTGAGCGAATCAAATGAAGTGGCAAACTTTCAAGTTTATGCGATTAGAGACGCACTATATTCCAAAAATGTTCGGTTTATGCTTACGTCAGCACTTGGCCCCGCTGGCCCGCTTCCCACACTAACGTCTAGCAATACATTTTTAAATGTATACGATAATGAAAATTGGAATTTCTCAGTCAGAATCAAGCCGTCTAACTATCCATTTGCAGATGTGCTGTCTTCTTCGTCTGGGTATACTTATGACGTAATTTTTGCTGGCTATAATAACATCCTGGGTACGATATCCAATTCTTTTAAAGCCACCGGGTCGGTCACTAAGGCTGTCGGCCAAACAATGCTCTCGGCGTCTAAGCGAGTATACGTGGGCGCCCGAAACACCAACATTACCGGCGCCAATATTCACAAGACTGATGTTTTGGTATCCAACGCTCGTTATTGGACCAAGTATCTCGACGATTATACACTCAAAGAGCACACATTCGATCGAGAAAATGTAGGCATCTCGGGTTCTTATTTAAATGTGTCCCCCCTGACGGCCTCCTCGGCGGAAGAGACGTCCAACTACAATACCCTGGCGATGGACTGGTATTTTGCCAATGTTACAGCCTCGAATGTCACTGGTGATTTTTATGTAGCAGATCTTAGTTCTGGCTCCACCATGGTTCGAGATAATTTTGGCTGGATCGGCAGTACTGCTGGCTGGTTGCACTCCGGCCGCGGCGCAGGATTCGGCACTTCATCGGCGGCGGTGGTCAAAAAAGATAGTGTTAACGAATTTAAGTTTATTGAGCCCGAACGCGCGATATCCTCTGATCAAGTTCAAATCTTAAGCGAAGATGATGAAATATTCGGAACCTACGATCAGGTACCAAATTATATTTACACAATTGAAAAGAGCTTATACGCATCAATCTCAGAAGAGATTTTAGATTTCTTCGCCGGCGCTGCCGATTTCCATCATCTTATTGGACAGCCGGTTAATCGATACCGCGCCCAGTATAAGGAAATCGAAGCACTGCGCCGAGTATTCTTTGAAAAATTCCAAAATATTCAAACGGTCGAGCGCTTCACTGAATATTATAAGTGGTTTGATGACGCCTTAGCTTTGATAATTCAGCAGTTAGTGCCGGCATCTTCAGGTTTTGTTGGAGATGTATACAACACTATTGAAAGTCATGTTCTAGAACGAAACAAGTATAATTCTCGATATCCCACCATTGAGTTTCTGCCGGCCGATCCAGAGGCGGTGATGGAATCGGTCTCTGTCGCTCCCAAGTACGAGGACTTCACAGGTGGCCCCTCGTCATCCCCACGTAATGTCAATAAGCATCGCAAATATTGGCTCAAGAAGGCTATCCCCGGCGCCGCCGGCGTGGGTTCATACGAGATCTCGTCCGGAGATCCCACGGTGGATAAGGTTCGAAAGGCATTACGCACGGCTAAGTGGAGAAAAAGAGTTACCAGCGGCTCAACCGCACTCATCCTTAAGGCGTCCGATGGCACGCTATACCGCCCGGATATGAACATTCGTAACCAAAGAAAGGCAACGTATGCATTTCCAACCCCGGTGCTCCCTAGCACGATTAAAGGCGGCGTAAATTTTGAATCGGCAAAAAATATAGGATATACCTACGCTGCTCTATACCCGGCCGGTCCTGTTAATACTAGCGATTTTGTTTTTATTCCACAAAATGTTATTGTCTCGTTTACCGATGAAATGGCGCCCATTCGGTCGCTGCCGTTGAGAATAGAAGAGTTTGGGCCGAACCGCCTAACCAAAAGATATGTGGGAGCCTATCTTGGCCGTGATCATGTATCAGGCCTTGGGTACGATATTATTAAAAGTTCGATGGTGTACCCATTTAATATTGTAAGCTCGTCAGTAAGTGGCGGATATAACAAGAGAATTATCGAAAGAGTAACATCTAGTATCGAGATAACAAATCTGCACAACGATGTTTACGGCCCCAGTATGGAAGTACCGATGCAGGGTCCGTTTACCGAACACAACGTCGGCGGACACTTCTCCAGGCACGTGCCCCTGAACACCGGTACTGATAATTATCTAACACGCCCCGAAGCTTGGAAACTTTTGCTGGGCAAATGCCCAGAAACTTCCGGAGCCCTCGGCATGGTTGGTCCGGACTATCCATACCCAGAAGCTAACGCAAGGGATATCAATCCTTATCCACTGACCGGCGCGCAGAAGGCGATCTATTATCGCGGTATGGTTGCCAAGCGGCCGTTTAACATTAGAAATATCCAAATCACCACCGCCTCTTCTGTGCTTGGAAATTATTACAAGGCTTATGAAATTGTGCAGACTGTGGGAGCATATGCAAACCCGAAGAAGTTCATAGAAAATAACTCAGAACTCCAGCTTCCAACGCAAATTTTTCAAAATAATTCAACATCGTCCACTCAGACGAGAACAATCTTGGATATACACCGTAGTACTGGCTGGCTCAATAACCAGGGTCCTGAACGCCCGGGGTATTCTGGTTATACTGGTAGTCACTTTAAGTTTGTAGATGATTACTCAGTTAATTATTTGACAGCCGGCGGCCAGAAGGTCTCTTCTGTTATCGTTTCAAAATTCTCAAACCCGGGCGGATTAGAGGTCAGCCCACCCGGGTACAGAGATTTTAGATCTGATGAGTATTCAGTATATAACGCAACTCCCTACCGAAACTTAACCGTAATTAAGCCCTCTCAAGGGCCGTCAGGCAGCATTTCAGAGGCCACCGGTGCTGGTGGGCCTGGTATCCGCGTATTCGACATTCACGGCTATGATTACGGCCTTAGATCGCAACTATCCCGACACACAGCGCAGTTTGGCCGAGATTCGCTCTGGGTAACAGGCACCACGTCAGTGTTTCAAGCGAGTGATCCGCGATCGGGCGCCCCCGGTTCACACTATAACCAGCTGCCCGGGTATCACAAGATTAATAGGAATGTGTTAAAGCTTCCGCGTCTATGCGGCGCCACCTCTACCAGCGCCACAGGCAGCATTGGGATAAATCTCGCGCCGTCGGATGGAGACACCCTCACAATTTATGCCGATGCCAGCACACCAATTGTTTATACCTGGAGGAATTCTCCCTCTCTGGGCGGCGACGTGCAAATAAACGCTGGCATTGCGGACTGCGCCACCTCTTTGCGCACCGTCATCAACAGCCCTTATTCTTCTCCGCGCCTTACGGCCACTCAGGCCGGCCACTTGGTATACGTATCTAATGACAGACCCGGCCCAGCCGCCAATGTAGCCATCGCGGCCACCCCCCCCGATCAGAAGTGGGCTACGCTAGCTGGAATGGCCGGCGGAAGCACCCTTAACGAGCCCACATATTGCGATTCCTACGAATATGACAATTTCTTTGTTCAACATCAAATCCCTCGGTCTGATCGCCAATATGCCTGGATAACTGGTGCTATCTCTGAATCAAGCGATTACCGCTATTATGGCCTCATGCCCACTGCTGGGCCCATGATGGGAAGGTATTCAAGTTCAGCCGGCGGCATTGAGCCGTTCTTCCCGTTTGTGAGTGCTAGTGATTTCGGCTCATACGTGGGCGCCAGCGCTGGCCGAATTTGGGGAACTTCTCGCGCTGTACCGGTGGATGGCACCGTTGATTTCAGCACCTTTCTTCCGACTGCGTTTAGTAACCTAAACTTAAACATCTACGAGCCTCTCACCGAGTCGTCCAACACACTAGGGTATTCCTCTAGCATAGGAGTGTTCAATGGTGATGAGGCAGTAACTCAATATAGAAACGTCACGTTGGTGACGATGAACGTCACTGAAGGTCCGGGCAACAAGGGGCCCACCACCGGACCGGCTTTTAATGCGCTCATGCTTAAGCGTAACGGGCCGTACGGATGGGGAACCTTCAATCAGAGCCATCAAAGCGATCACCCCGTATTGAGAACAGAACGCAGAAACAACAAGCTCTCGCTGGTCAAGTCCGGCGACTCAATTGAGAAGTTTGATTTAAGGCCTGTGTCCCTCAAGGGCCGGCCAGTGATGATTAATTATGATTATGATACGCACACTGTGATCGGCGGTGAAGCCACAACGACGACCGAAAATGTCACTCTTAAGACATCATACAACAATGAATTGATATATTTCAACCAAGCATCGCTGGATGATTATCTGGATATAGATCCAGTAACAGATGGTGAAGTTACCATTTTCGAACAATTGGTGGGTCTTCAAAGCGCTCGCGATTACAACCTTAATTGGATTCATTATTCGGAATGTGTCTATCCATCGTTGCGAAATGAGTTTTCCTCTCAAAGCGCATTTAGAGATGATTACGATAATAAGATGTGGAGAACTTCTCAACAAGATCGCCTCACACTTGGTACATCTCTTAGTAATTCTTTAGGCATTTGGTGGGGCAATCCCGCCCCTTGGTCCGGCGCCCCTGACCCCGCCGGCCGCCTAAGTCAAAGCGCGTGGCCATTAGATGCCCCAATTGACTTCCTTACAAGAACAAGCTTGCCGGCTATTTCAACCATCAACGTCTTCGGTTACGATCTCCCATATTGGAATTCTCTAAAATTCTCATGTTCAGCAGGAGAACTACAGAATGAATATGGATGGTGGCACAGTGGCAGCGGAAAATACAACGCCTACGGGGCCGCCACAAACACCCCACAGGAGATTGCCATTCACCAAGATCTGTCCGTCGGCCTCACGATGAACTGCATGTCTCCTGCTGCGCTTTATGCAAGAAAGCACACCCTAAACTCTCCCGTATCGGTTACTTCTCCGCGTTCGATTACGACTAAGACCCAGCTTGGCTGGGGGCGCGGCATAGAATTCCGTCCGGGCTCAATGGGTGCTTCTATTGTCTCCACGGGAAGTGGCGATGCTTATTGGGATGCTTCAGCAACCGCAGGATACCTAACAGAATCGATTTCAGATGCAGTCGCCAATAGTGGTTCTACGATTGTTGGGTTTGTGTCGTCCTCATCGGATCCGTGGTTTAACACCTACTCCGATTTCAAATCCGATCTCAAACTAAAGGCAAGAGGGTACTCCACAATACCAGAATTTAGAATTAGCGAGAGAATGGAAGACTATCTTCGCGATGGCGCCTCTGAGGGTTTTAATACTTTTCAAATCCCCGGCACTACTCGTAACAGCACAGAAGACAATTTTTATATCGACTATTCAAATTCAGACTTTATGAAGAATTTCCTTGATATTCGAAATATGTCCGGACTGGAGGGGTCCGAGTTCAAATTAACTTGCCGCGCAGCTATTAGGTTCAACCCATATAAGGGCTTTTACCCAGCCCAGAGAACCCTTGACTTGGTAAGTCAGTTTTCTGCATCATATGGAAACTCGATTATGGTTCAGTCCGACGCCGACACCGCGCAGCCATTCACTGGGAGTATTGGAGTATCCGGCCGTCTCGTTTATCAGCCTTTGTTTGCTCCTGGCATTCTTTTTAATTCAATTAAAAGTGGCATAGCCTGCGACTGGCCCATTGTCTCTCACGATAGCAATCCGGTATTTGAAGCATATAATTATACTGGCTCGGTAACGCCAGGCGTCAGCACCGAACTTGATGGGGAAAACTGGGCATGGTATCCCAAGTGGGAAAATTACACTGCCCCATCAAGCCTCGCCGGCGGAGACTACACCGACTTGGCGCTTTATAAAACTGGCTCCGCGTGGACCACTCGCTTGCCGTTTGAAACGATTTTAGATCCGCACACTTATATGCAATCGTTGGCGCTCGGAGACATGGAAACGCACCCATCGTGTTCCTTCCAGTCAAATCTTACTGCATCGCTGGTTAGCAAGACATCTGACGACATGTACGGTTTAATGGCTAGCAACTTTGCCGCAGAGGTGGCTAAATTCTTCCTCGATAAAGCACAATATACTAAACTATCTTCTGATGCCTCCTCTCTTGAAAAAATACGCTTTTCTGGCAAAACAAGCGAAGTGTACGGCGCGCGCCTGCGACTTAAAAACTCGTACGATGGAGAGCGAACCTATCAGTACGAGTCTGGAACGACTGGCACCAATGTTGGGTATTCTTTATATGGAGCCGAAGCATTTAACTCTGGCACCATGGGCAGCGATCAGTTTGGTCCCGTTGGCGGCATTAATTGGAAGTTCACGGGCTCATATGAACTACCACAAGACCCACAGTATAATGAAAACTTTAAGCGCAACTTTGTGATGTATAGCCGAACAACCGCGTTTGGGCCTCCATTTTCTGGAAGGATCCCCGGGGATATTTTAACTAAAAATACTAGGTGCGACACTTCCGATTTCGACGCGAATGAGTTTGTATCTGGCAGCACCGCGTCAAGCTCCGGAGTTAGAGACTGCTTTAATGGATACAACTGGGCCTTCACTCCGCCTCACCAACACGGTGAAGCTTGGGCAGATTTGATTTTCCGCCCGTCCGCATCCGTAGATTACGATCTGGAAAGAATATTGGCAGAAACTGAAGTCGTGCGTTGGAGATTTGACCCGGGCCCGCGCGTAGGGGTAGAAATTCCGTCTAAAGGAATTTTCAGGAGATCTCTCGTGAGGGATTCGCCAATTCTTACCGTTGGCGCCGAGGGCGCACTTTCAAATTATGGAATTTACAATTCATACAACACAAACTACAATGCAATGCATTTGGATGACAGCGTTAATCTTTTTGGGATCGAAAATATATATAAACAAATTACCGATAAGTTTGGTCGTGTGGTGTCGACCGAAAACGAAGTAGTAGGAAAACGATGGATCATTCAGCCAAAATTTGAGACTCCGATGTTGAACTTCTCCGATACCGGCATACATCCGATTACGGGTTCTGGAAACACAAAAACATTACCAGTGTTCGGCGCCGAAACTGCCGCGAATGGCATGTGGCACCAGTTCGGTATTATGCCGGATGACACCGCCAAGGGTATATTCCTTCAAATTGGAGATATTCCAGCAACCTGGCTCCAGAACCACTATATGGTTGTTTCCGAAAGTAGCGTGTATAATAATAGCGATCCGGCTGGTACCCAAACAGGCCAGCCCGGCCGCGATATCTATAAAAACATGAAGTCGTTTAGTTCTCTAATGGGGTTTGATTCTGAAAACTCCCAAGTAAGACTAGGCAAAATAGCACAAAAACAGACGATCAAAGAGGCGATTGTGGCAATTCCCTACATTCTCGAGAATTCGCAAATATCTGCGAAAGATAAAGGGAGCGACGAAGTACTTAAGCTTAAGCGTTTCATCAATATTCCACGATCTCGATTTGGGGCTGCCCTCGCGCAATCGGAAGAATCTGCGGCCGGCGATTCTCTCGACGCGGCCGGCACATCAATTCGAAATCTGGTTGATAAGATGCAGCACTATGTATTACCGCGACAGTTTGATTTTATGAACAATCCTCTCGTCGAACCAATTGTTATGTATATGTTCGAGTTCAAGTATGAGTTGAACCAAGACGATTTATCTTACATTTGGCAAAACATGGCGCCTCGAGACTATAAAAAGATGTATTTCCAGACTGAAGCGGTCACGCATGAGCTATTTAATACAGAGTTGCTAACTGAGCAAAATATAATGGAAAATCCCAATTTAAGATGGATGATATTCAAAGTCAAGCAAAAGAGCCAGGCTCTATATAAAGATATTGTTGTCCGCCAGATATCCACAGCCGGCTCAAAATTGTCCGCCAAATCTGCTTCTGGCTATCAAGTTAAATATAACTGGCCTTACGACTTTATATCGATTGTTGAACTGGCAAAAATAGAGGCAGAAGTGCTTTACAAGAAGCCTGCCTCTCCCACCCTGCTTTCTATGCCGGCCCCGTCCCCGTCATCAATGTTAACGACTATCAATGCTTCCCTCAGTCGAAAGAGTCGCTCGCTGACGTCGACAAGGATGCCACCTATCTCGACTGAGGCGGCCAAGGTTGAAGCTAAGAAAATAAATATTGCAGCTAAAGAGCAGATAACATCTCTCCGCGCCAACGCGGCAGTGGATGAGGTAGTCAGCAAAGAGGCAACTCAGAATAAGAATGTAGCAACTCGTAGGGTTTCTCGTACTTCACAATTGAAGTCTTTAAAACAAACTCTCGCTAGCACTAAAGCTGCTTCCGGCAAAAAGACAACCAAGAAGACAACAACGAAAAAGACAACCAAGAAGACAACAACGAAAAAGACAACTAAGAAGTAATAAATTATGACTAAATTTTTAAATAAGAAAGAGCAAGTTATCGATCTAAAGCTGACCACATATGGGCACTATTTGTTTTCAATAGGCACTTTTAAACCAGTTCATTATGCTTTTTTTGATGATAATGTTGTTTACGATGGGGCCTACGTGGGGCTTACCGAATCTCAGAGCAATGTTGTTCATCGTATCAAGAATGAGACCCAGTATTTAGAGGGTCAAACCTTATTTGTGGATCTTGAAGACAGGTTAACGAACGCTATTCCGGAAGCAGACTTCTTTGATCTTGATATCACGCCCACAAAAGAAGAAGTGCGCCCAAACCTTTTTAGATACGACAAGCCGATCGGAGACGCCCATCTAGATGGCAAAGAACTTAATTTTGTGCCGGCCTGGAAGATTGTGCTGCTTAACGGCAAGATAATAGAGTCAAAACAAAGAGACGAACTTAACAAGATAGAAATACCACAGATAGATATATCTTTGGATTATCAGACCGCGTTAGACGACGGCCTTGTTAATTTTGATGAAACCACCATGTCTGGCGACGTCAGTGAAACTTCACCCTTCGCAGATGGAAATTCAATTATTCTTAAGCCGGATGATCTATATATGTATGTTGAAGAGGTCAATACGTCGACGCTAACAAAGAATTTTGATATTGAGGTGTTTGAGGTCTTAACGAGTTCCTACGAAGACTCAACCGGCAACACTCAACAGGGGACGAGCAGCTTTATTAGGAAATATTTTGAGACAAAGGTACCACAAATCGTGGATGGGAAAATGATGATGCCCAACCCGGTAGAGAAATTTTATGATCAAATTCCATCATCTAGTGTAGAATATTATTTTGACATATTGGCCGACTTCGACGCGGATCCAGCTGTCGCCTGCCGCGCCTCAGAAGTTTTTAATAAACAAAGTTATTATGTTGATATAGACTTTGATTGTACGGGTTTTGAAGAGGAGAGTATTTATAATGATATTTACGGAAGCAGCGTGGAGCCAGAAATATGTCTAGACTAGTTCTTAAGGGAAATACGATCAAGAATTTCGGCAAGCATTTGCCGGTGCCCTACATTGAGCGTATAGAGATAGCCACACACCCCAATCCTGCACCGGCCTTCTACCAGGCGGCAATGGCGTTCATGAGCGTCTCGCCCAGCGAGCCTGAAGACTGGGCCGGAGTCCACAGCATCACAACACTGACCGTTAAAACTTGCTTGATGTTCAATACCTCAGATGATTTTCTTCTTGAAGATTTTAAAGCACAAATTCTTTCAGATTATCATATCAACTTCTTTCTTGTCAGCAGTCCCGTGGACGCAGCAGCATTGAAAAAGTCAAAAAGAAAACTTAAAGAAACCATAGAGAGCTTAAGCGCAACCCCAAGTAGAATAGTCTCAATTCCGCTAAGCGATTTCGCAATGAGCGAAACCTTTACCCTGACCGAGGAACGAGACGCGCAGTACAATCGCATCATTAAAACATCTAATATCGTTGGTGAATTCTACTTTTTGGAGAAGGAGTCGGCCTCGGAAATTGAGGCCTCGGAAGACCTGGCAGTATTTGCGTGCACTTCCATTGAACCAATGGGCACTGTTATCGATTATACTGATGTGGTGTACGCGCTTAATTTCAGCGATGTTGCGTACGAAACAATAGTTAAGCAAGGCAATGTGGTCGTTAAAAATAGCGACGGCTACTTCGATCTTGCGGGAGGATATTATACAGATATTCCAATATTGGGCCTTAGCAATCGATATTATAAAACGGAAAATTATGGATTTAATGAAATTGTGACTGCGATTCAGTCAGTGACGGATCCATACCAAGAGTACCGATACCGAAATAAAAACATAGACACCGTTCTTAACAATATTGCCTTTGTTCTTTCAAAATATCAAGAAAGTCCTGAGCTTATAGTCCAATTGAACAAACTATCCAACATGTTTCCTCACACTGCTGAAAGCCAGCGCATTAATAGAATACATCACAATTTTAAAGTGGCCGTCAATAATGCAAATGCGCTCCTAATGGAACAGCCGGAGGTGGTAAAAAAGTTATTACGCAATGCAAAAATACAGGATTATCGACCATTTGGTTCAACTTTTGATGGAGAGCCGGGTGTTTATGATTCCGAACTTGAGGACGATGAATCTAACTTCATGTACCCGGTGATCCTTCAAAGCAATTTGGCCAAATTTGAGGAGGTCGATGAGGGCTCCTCCGCGGCCGAGGTGCCATACTCCGCAGAGAGCCTATACACTGCGATGGTCGAAGCAATGCACACAGAACTAAAGAAGATTCCATCTCGAACCGGCAGCTATATCGCCGACCGCATAGCGGCCGCTATGGGCGACCCCATACAGGATGCAGCTAAACAGCTGACCTTCGAGATCGACAATTTTATCGAATGGATCCAGACATCCCCCACTGGCCTTGACCGGGGCATCGCCGAGGATCACCTCGGCATGGGCGATCTGGAGATCCACGGCTACACTAACGCCGCCATCGTTGTCGGTGCCGACAACGCGCCGCAACTCGCGGCCGCAAAAGCTCTGTTCGGTACAAAAAACGCCGGCGGCGCGCCCAGCAAGCCCACGACAATAAACAAGTGTACACTTGAGGTGGGCTGGGTCTACCCCAATGCCAATAACTGGGAAGCAGCCGAAACCGCCTACTACGGCTTTGACTCGATCTGGGATGCGAGTGGCATTTTCAAGGTCGACAAAAATCCCTTCAACGCGCCCGATTTTGATTACGCGAGCGCCGCCTATCGGGTTCTACTTGACGTCGAAAACACCGGAAAGTACATGAACCGCATAGAAGAAAACATCCAAGAGTCCCTTTTCGGCACCGGTGGTGCCGATAGTGTACTTGCCGATATGGATTTTTATGGTATATTTGAGCAGCTGCTTACTCCGCTTTTAGGCCCCTCCAGCGTGACGTCTGGCGACTCCACCCCGGGCGGCCGCATCTTTGCGGCGCTCAACGACGTAGATGTCTGGGAACGAATAAACACCAAACACGAGTTGGTAGATGAATCGGGCAACTTCAGCGACGACGCCCTCCAGGGCATGATCAACAAGTGGTTTGGCCGGAGCAACGGGGAGCTAGGGACTTTCGGCCAGCGCATCGAAGAGTATGCCCGGGCAACCTGGAGCTACCACTTCCAAAAAGCGCGCGGCACTGTCGACGTCGACGGCGAGGATTTGGGCCAGTTGCCATCCTCCGGCGATCTGAGGCTGCGGTGGTGCCCGTGCTCCGATGCCGACGTCGACGACTCCGCGGATTGGGCGAGCTACCGCGAGCTTTACGGCGGGTGGTACAGCAAACTGTGGAGTGACCGTCTGCCAGCCGCCGGGAATTGGTGGTCTCAACAGGGCGCTACATTTGCTAAGCCCTACACCGCCGACGGTATTCTCGGTCGACTCCCGGGAAACTCAACCATTGACATGCTCGCCGACATCACGGCCGCTTTGAAAAACGTATGGACAGAGAATTTCCGCCCCCTCGTAAAAGAATATATCAAAACGGTGATTCCTTGGATTGCTGATTACCATGGCGTTACTCTTGGGTCCGGCCGCCACCGCAAACTGGCAAATGTTAATATTGTAGTGCAAAAATACGGCTGGGCCTTCTTCGATATGGAAAAATATATCATGTATCAAAGTGAGATATCTAAATATTTGGATCCTGCCAAACTCGAAGAATTTTTGCCATATGGCCGAGATATGCTAAATGATACAATTAGGCTTAAACGTTTCCAGTTTCACCGAAGGGATCCCGAAGGAGCCGCCCACGATGACCAGACCGAAGTCACGCTGAAGGTAGTAAACGGCTCCCTCCTGCAGCAGGGCCCAGTATCTCCGGTAAAGGCCACCGGTACCTGTAGCACTGCACCGCTATACGGCGCCCCTCTCACCATTAAGGCGCTTGAAGTGTTTTCTTGGAGAGATTTTGCTGCCACCACAGAGGGAGAATTGGTAGCCGATGGAGAATCAGTGCCGGCCTCTCGGATTTTTGCGCATGTTATCCCACGGAATGTTGATTTTCCCGATTCGGCGATCGTGCCAGACAACTATCGTCTTATGGCATTTAATTTTAATTATTTTCTCGATGATGATTTAGCAAATGAGTATGGTGATAGGATTGAAACCCAGTTTAAACTCGAAGATAATTCCTTGAAGATAATTTACCACATGTCCGACTTACTCAGGGAACAATTTGACAAATTAACTGAATATTATGAACTGGCGAAAGAAAATTGTGCGTACAATCGATTTGATTCAGAATTTAACGTATTCTTTAAGCAAAAAATGCTGCAACAATACGAGGACAACCCATCGGCTGCGCCATGGGTAACGGCTGCTGCCGTATTTGCGACGTATTCTGATTTGTATATGGACGCTTATAGCGGTGATTATTTCACTGCCCTTGACGAAGCGCGCAAAATAATGGACTCGATCAATCCAGAAACAGGCTGGCTTGACGGATTGGAAATATTTTATAATCAATTCGTTTCTCTTCTTAGCCAGTTTGAGAATAATACCTCGGGCGCAGCTGGGGTCCGTACCAAATCTTATACTTCCATCACCACCAGGCCCGCGGGCAATATTATCGATTATCACACTGATGCGGAGGACTTCGGCCTTCCGGTCCTTCCGCGCACAGATTGATGGAGTATTAATAAGAATAGAGAGTACTTATAGTAAAGGGAAAAAATAAAGATATGTACATACCAGCCCAAATTGTTCGCCGAGCTAACTTCAATGGTTATGCTCAGAAAAATGGCGATACGAGAATTTTTAAAGATAAAATTGTTTCCGCAACAAGAGAGCCGTTGTTATTTAATATTGAAGCCGGCCTCGAAGCCGTAGCTGAAAATGTACAAGGTATAGCCGCCAGTACTCGAACAACCAATGTCGAGTCATCCCAAGCCACCAACGCGCGAAATCTGCTAAAGTCTTTAAATGTACAACGCGTAGATTTGCCAAAAGATTATTCACTCATATCGAGCACAGCCGCCACAACAATGATATTGAATAAAAATATAATAGATGTTGACTTATATGAAAAGACATTTAATGATAAAATTGTGGCTATAGATAAGTATCCAACCAACACTGATCCGTTTTATACACTAGATGAAGGCAATTTGTCGAATTATGAGTACGAAAGAGAAACAATTAACGGAAACGCCGTTTCACCCAGAGATATGTCTGCAATTGCCTCTGGGCTTGTTATACTAAACGAGAGTGGTCAATATTTTGGTCAGTCAAAATATTTCACCAAACCAAACATTGTGACAACGATCGCGATCGCGCGCAATTAAAGGAGAGATAAGATGGGCCACCCGGAACTGACAGACACATTTGTGCCCCCTGAATCCACCGGCTCATTAGACGACGTCGAGGGCTGGATAACAAAAGTAGGCGCCCTATCCGGCACATCGTACTTAGACGAGCCTTGGATTTTGACCGTGGACAACTTGAAAGTCGAGAACAACGTTCTTGTTACCAACTCTATGATCGGCGCCGATCCGGACTTGTATGGCTTTACTCCGATAGAATCAACTCAAGACCCACGCATGTCAATGGAAGATCTGGGTATCACCGGCCAGTCGGGAGGACAAAGCCAACAGAAGGAGGCAATCTCTGTTGCTGCATCTGCCACTCTCGCAGCCTCTTCAGTGGGAATTGGGTATCTTAATATTGCAACAAATCGCGAAACCGGACTCGCATATGCGACCAGCAAAATGTTTTTTCACTATTCAAACTTGCCATCAGAGCCAGTGATCAATATTAAACGTTCGAGTTTCAACGAGGAATTTAGCGAATATACAGTGCAGAATCCATTTGTTTATTCTGAGTCAGAAGCCGTTGGTCTTATTTCTAAATTTGGCGCCGATCCGTCATTGACGCGCGGCGAAACAGCGGATGGCGGCACTGTCATTGTTGACGCACTAAACCAGAGCATCGCAAAAATGGCCGAAACACTAGCAACCTCATACGCGGTTAGTGAGAAGACCTTCCCGCGCACCCCACCGCTAAAAATAAGAGTGCAGGACATATCACTCATTGAAGGGGGCCCCCGCCGCGACACCGCGCCCACCGGTGACCCGTCCGCCACAGACGCCCCGGGCGAATTGATCGATCCGTACACCGGTGCCCTCCCCATCGACTCCGACTCTCCCGACGGTGCCACCTTCACCCGTGAAATGGGCGCCACCCCTAGGGGTGACAGTGATTACTAGTGCTGCTGACGGATTAATATATATTAAAATGAACTATTTACCCCAAAGAGAAAATAATGTCTGATTCTTTACCAAAAGGTGCGCTATTCGGTGCTGCACCTGTTCTCTCTGGGATTTACCCTGAAGAGGACACCGCGTCTGATTTTTCGCCATTTGATGATCCTACTTTATATAAGTCATGCATACTGGTGGGGGCCCCCTTGCTTTCCGGGTCTTCTGACTACATAAGGCAATCTTTGGGGGGGTATTTTGATATAAGCACTCCCTCTGGGGAGGCCTCTGTGGATATAGAGTTCGTACCCTTCGAGGCTCTCTCTCCGGCTAATAGTAATCTTTATATGGCCGCTTCATTTTCGCAGAACGCCGACGGAACGATGCTCCAAATTCCCCCTGGGTCGATAAGTGATAACACGATTATTCCAAATAAACATTATGTATGTACCGTCGACGGCAACCCCGAACATGTTTCAGACGACAAGATGTGGAAGATTCTGTGGACCGGCGGCACCATGGATGATGTTGAGTATACGCCGCTGTATAGTGCAGGAACGTTTAGCACATATTTTACCCGAGTCACCCGGCCATACCCACAGATAGAGAGCAGGATTTTAAAAAACCCAGAAACTGTTTTAGATTATATAGAAGTTTCTTATGACTATCATCGACACAATGAAGATTATGAAAATTATGTTAGCGGTATAGAGTCCGAGCTTCTTATGCCAAATTGGTATATTCTCAAGTGGGCCGGCCTGGTAGTGGAGAACCAGCCGGACATATTGAGAACTGAGATTTACAATTATATATCTTACAATGAAGAGATCTCTGAGCCTTGGGTTGCGTTCAGTCAAACACCTGGGTCCGAGAATTTAGCCTCTTCGGTTGCGGTTGATAATTATCTCAACACCATATCATCTGGCCCCACCATGGACGTCTCGACAAAAACCTACATTAAAGAAAGGTTTAAGAATATTATTTTCAATGACAGCAGTTATGATGACTATAATTTATATAGCGAAGCGATTATGCTCCCATCGGCTAGCATGCCTTGTTATATAAAAGTGCGCACAAACACAGATCCTACATCAATGTACTTTGTAGATATTGTAAATGAGGCCAGCTTCGACACTAGGCTCATGAGGCTTTTGAAAGTGGCGTTCCTCGATCAATCTCCGGATGAGATATCAACATCGCAAATATCCTTCAAGAAATATACCAAGGAATTGTCATCATCGGTTGCGCAAGACACCAATACGGAAACAAAAACCGAGGAAGATGTGAATTATAATGCAATTGGCCTCGTCGATTTGCTGCTCTATTCGTATGCAAAGATCAAGTGTGATATAGAAGATTTTACTATAATTGATTATAAAAGTATAGAGACCGATAGCGCCCATGATACCAAGGGGGTTTATCGCTCGATCAATGCCGGCAGCACGCTTGAAGTTCTCGATAAAACAATAAAGCTTTTCGACGAGGATAACACGGCGATTCAAAAACAGGATCTATCTACTATTTTAAATATTGAAAGCTCGACGGGTGACCGGTCCCCCGCAGCCCCGAAGCCCCAGGAAACAATTGCCTACAGGGTCGAAAAACGAATCCCGGGCAACGATTCCGGAGAAGCACTACAAAATTTTTGGTTTTTTAACTCGGATAAAATCACAGACTTTGAATTTTTTGACACTCAGGTGAAGTATGATCAAAACTATACGTATAAAATATATAAATATATTTTGCTTTATGGGATAAAATACCAATATTCAAATTTGCAACTAAGTCGAGTGATAGGGGCCACTGGCGATCCAGTCGACGCAGAGGGCGTTGAAGTAGACCCGGAGACCTATTGTATAGAATACTATGATCCCGCCACGGGCGCCGCAGTAAACGACTTGCTGGGATTTAATGAGCTTACATATGGTACAGATCCTCTTACAGGCGATCGAATAGAAGGCGTCGGCACCACATCTATAAGCAGCTTAAGTACGGCTGCTCAAAGAATCTCAGTATCGCGCGCTGATCCCACACGGCCGCCTTATCTGGCGAATTTTTTGTTGACAGTTGAGCCGGATCTTCAAATTGTGGAGATTCCGTTGTTTGAGAAGACTCTAAAAATAGTAGACAATCCCCCTAACCGCTTAAATGTTGTCCCGTCCTATACGCAAGATGATACTAACAGGCTCATGTTTTTTGCGTCATATGAAACTTTTTATAGTGAAAAATATCCGAACACAATAAGCGCCGAAGAGGTGACTGCGCGCGACGACTACTTGCATGCAAAGGACTTGCTCACCACAACAAGACTATCAAAAGAACTCCATACGAAATCTAAACAAAAGTTCATTGAGGTTTATAGAATAGATTTTAAACCTTCTTCTTTCGAAGATTTTGGCGACGCGCTATTGAAGTCGGTCGATTTGTCAATCGAAGGCACCGATGGTTGCTATAGAGATGCCTTATTTGATGACGTCATAAGGTCTAATCAAAAATATTACTATCTATTTAGGGCCAAAAACGCCCATGGGATCCCAGGCTACGTTAATGAGATAATGGAAGCTGAAATAATAAACGATGGGGGATATAAATATGCGATGTTTGACACGCTATTCGCTCAAGATCTTGAGACGGATAATTTTTTGCAAACCACAACAGATGTAAAAAAGGTTTTTCAGATTAGCCCGTCCATTCAGCAGGCAGCGCTCAGCACGGATCTGGTAGATTACGCAGACACTGCAATTAATCAGTTTGAGAATGTAAGGGTGGGAACCGCAGAAAGTTTATTGTGGGGTAAGACTTTTAAGATTAGGTTAACATCCAAAAAAACCAACAGACAGATTGACTTGAATGTCACTTATAACCAGACCATGGACCAGTCAGGGTGAAATCTTCAATTTTAATAAGTGGGCTTATTTAGAGCGAATAAAAAAAACAGATACTATTTATGAAAGAGAGGAAATTAAATGGCTTTTTTAGATAACTCGGGCGACATTATTTTAGACGCAGTTCTAACTGACGTCGGCCGGAGAAGGATGGCTCAGGGTAATTTTAAGATTACAAAATTTGCGTTAGGCGATGATGAAATTGACTATGGGACCTACAACAAAGATCACCCATCGGGCTCTGCGTACGCCGATCTCGAGATCCTGCAAACACCTGTGCTGGAAGCATTTACCCAAGTAAACGCAACAATTAACTATGGTCTTGTGTCATATAGCAGAAACGATCTGCTTTACTTGCCTACCATCGCAATGAATTCAAAAATGGTGGACAAGGTCGCGACCACGGGAAGTTTAAACGTTATTTGGCTAGCCGACGATTCAAAATCCGATTCACTTTCACAAAAGACCAGTCAAGTCCTGGTTGGCGCCGGCCGCACCGAAAGCCAATACGTTCTGCAATCAGGCGTCATCACCGACCGGTATGTGTTGGTGGAGACTGGCATCAACAATGCCGAGATCGCCCCCACTGCCGCTAACCAATCGTCTTACCTCACTAATGTTGGTTTGGCCGATCGGCAATTTATGATAGGCTTTGACTCTAGATTCATTGAGAATGTCTTGGGCCCATCCGGTAAACCATCCTTTACAAACGCTGACTCTCAGAAAACCCCGCAGCTACAAGTTGGGCTCGGCAGCAGCAAGAGGGCCGGCCGCGCAGCCTCGCGCGGAATACAAAATTATGCCGAGACCCCTGTCGTGGCCTCGTTGAGTCAACTATTTAAGCCCGCCAGCGGCGACGACGATACAACTTCTTTTTCTAACATCGCCGGTGTAAGAGGCTCTCTTACCGCACTAAACTTCAGTATTCGACCAGATCTTACGACCACTGATTACACAAAATATGGCCGTCTCAATCAAGATGTCTGGGGTGATGGTAAGTTGTTTGATTATATCGACACGATTGTATATGTGAAGGGAATCTCGACTAATATAACACTACAGCTGCCACTTCGAATAACCCGAGTAGTTAGCACGTCATAACTCAACAAGAATGGAGATATTAAATGGCTATAACGTATGAACCCTTAAACCAAAGTACCGACGTCACAACGACAAGGACGTTGCTGCATGAAATTATACCACTTACAGGTACAATTATTTCTGGGACCTATGGAACGTTTCCCAACGAAGAGAATATTAAAAATTATACTCATGGCATGTTTCAGTCGGTGTATGACTATCCATATTTGAGTTCGTCAGCGAACCATATTTTTGATATTACCACTGGGTATGACGAAGGTTCGGTCCTTTCTGCGTCCACCAACACGCAGAACAGCAAAAAGATCAACTTGTATAATCAATTTTCGCAAGTGCTTCTTGGTTATGATGCAGAAACAGGCGCTGTAGAAATTTTTGAGAGCGACTTAGACATTACCGACAATACGTCGACCGAACAGATGAAAAATTGCTTCTTCTTGTCTTTTGCACGTTTGTTGACGAAAGATCAGGTTAAAAAGGGCTCTTTTTCGTTAGAGCTTGGCATGGGTCCCTGGTCATCATCTATGTCTTCTCGCATTACGCTTCAAGATCTCCGAGCCTCAGAAGAGGGCACACAGGTGGGCTCTTCAGTTGGTGGAGATTATGGAGTCCTTTACGACTCGACGGGTTCCGACGCCTCCTCGACCAACACGTCTAGCTACGGAGTCGTCTTCTACCAGGCCGGGATTGTTGTCCTGTCATCCTCAATTTGGGATGAGAGAGTAACAGGATCAAACGACTTTGCCTCTGGCTCCGCAACAATGACCGGCTCAGATGCCGGCACAGGCCAAGCGCGCACGGCTCTGCAGGCCATGGCCACCTCGTCTATTTCGGGAACGTGTGACGCACTTAGGCATCGCATCTACAATCTTTCCTATAACAATACAACAGAAATCAATTCTACCATTTACTTCTGTAGAATGCCAGTTAACAAGTTCAACTACTCAGCTAACCCGACATATGTTAGCGCTAGTAAGATTCGAGTTAAGACGATTCCATCCAACCAGCCGATTTCGTATGTTACAACGATTGGTTTATATAATGTCAACAACGAGTTGCTGGCCACCGCTAAGCTCTCGGAACCCCTCAAGAAGACCCCGGACAATGAACTGACATTAAGAGTTAGATTGGATTACTAGCCATGGCCCTGCGTAAATTTGGGCCAAACGATATTGTCCTAAATACAATGAGGACAAATCCGCAGGTAGAATATCTGATATATGATGGTAATGTATACTATAATAATAATGCATATCAATCCGGCGCTCTGACAGACAACATTTTGGAAATAACCGGCGGCGCCGTGAGCCTCTATGAATTTAATATAGATCGACCAGTAACTGACGGTACAGATCCAATTACAGGCTTGGCAAAAGCCGTGGGTCCAGTGCCAGACGAGGGTCGAATCCGGCCATGGATTTTTAAAGGATCCGCTCGAAGCTCTTTCAAAACAACGGCTAATTTTAAGGCCGGCGAATCTTTTATAAACGAATTCGCTTATGGCGATGTCCTTACGGGGACATACCCGCTCGGCGGCCGCATCGAGCGTGAGATTATGTGGAATCCTGGCGAGATGATGGTTGGAACCGATCTAACCACGTGGGACGGCCCGGGCGCCTGCCCAGCTAACCAGTGCTCAAAATACGCGACCCGCCCACTATATGAACACTTTTATGCTCTTAAGAATCGCCTTAATTATTATGGATACATGAGTGAACATTACAAGGTAGCGTCAAGTTATGGTGATGGTTGGGACAAGGCCGTAGATAAATTAAATTTGATATCAGTACCAGCAATCATGTATGGTTCAACGATTAGAAGAGGATCAGTTTCTTTAAAATATTATTATACGGGCTCTCTTTTGGCCGAACTCCAGGATACAAAACAAAATGGAGAATTGATCGAAACAATTGGAGACAATGCCGGTAAAGTCGGAGGGGTTGTCATGTATGACGAGGGCTTCTTAATATTAACAGGCAGCTGGCGCATTCCGGGCACACCTTCAACCTTGTATGTAGGCGTGTCCGGCTCAACTTCCACGCGCATAGATGATTACCCCCGGTGGATTTATTTTGCCGCCGGCGCTTATGACGGCAACAACTCAACCACATCCAGCCCGCCTGATGCTGGCCAGAAAATGTTTGCAAACAATGCGTTTAAGATTAATTTTCAGGCGCAAACGGATATCCAAGTATATACAATGTTTGCGCATGCCCCCCGCGGCCAAGTTAATTTTTCAACTAATCCGACATTCATAGAGTTTGGACAATCTGCGGTTATCAACACCTCCTCGGCAGTCTATGAAGAAAACCCGACTAGAACCATAAAAAACACAGTAAGCTCCAGTTATTTGGATTATAATGCGCCCTTTAAAAAGCAAGTATTTATTTCTCGCGTGGGAATTTATGATGATAGCAAAAATCTGATTGGAATTGCCACATTGGCGGATCCAGTCTTAAAAGAAGAACATCAAGATTATACCTTTAAAATAAAGCTCGATATATGATAAGATAGGGCCATGATTCTCGGAATAGATATATCTACCAGCATTACCGGA